>Ga0306920_100011975_pt1 | contig 11759 bp, 11 predicted proteins | sample flu12Cox44000170_FD_204666 | JGI IMG/M metagenome (GOLD analysis project Ga0306920, IMG submission 204666) | Lab enrichment of tropical soil microbial communities from Luquillo Experimental Forest, Puerto Rico - flux4day.12C.oxic.44.000.170 (v2)... | ecosystem: Environmental > Terrestrial >...
CCCTGGGGATGTTGCGGTCGGGGTTGCGCACCTTGGCGGCGGCAACCGAGACGGTCTCAACGCCGATATAGCTGAACAGCGCGATGGCCATCCCGCTGCCGATCGCGGCGATCGTGTTCTCCTTGCTGACGTTCCAGGGCGTGAAGTTGGCGCTGTTGATGTAGAACAGGCCGACCGTGGAGATGAACGCGAGCGCGGCGAATTTCACGACGGAGGTCACCGCCTGTACCGAGCCCATGTTCTTGACCCCGGACAGGTTGATCACGGCCGGGATCCACAGCCCGACCAGCACCAGCAGCACCGAGAAGAACTTGTTATGGCCCTTGTTGATGAAGTGCTCGACGTAGAGGACCCAGCCGACCGCGATCGCCGCGTTGCCGGCCCACGCGGTGATCCAGTACGACCAGGCGTTCGCGAACCCCAGCCGGTTGCCGAACGCGGCCCGGGCGTACGCGTACGGCCCGCCGTCGGCCGGCAGCCGCCGCGACAACGCGGCGAACAGCAGCGCGAGCACCAGCGCGCCCACGGTCGTAAGCGCCACCGAGATGAGGGTGATCGGGCCGTAGAAGGCCAGCGAGGTAGGCAGGTTGAAGATGCCGACGCCGATGATGGTGCCCACGATCAGCGCCATCGCCGCCGACAGGCCGAACTGATGTGACGGCGCCTCCTCCGCGGGCCCGCTGGCGGGCCGGGCGGGTCCTCCGGTGGGGGTAACCTGATCCGTCATTTCGCACCCCAGTGGCCGATGGCTGGCTGCGTCAACCCGATCGGCGGCATCGCCTACTAAACCATTGCCCGCGTCGCGGCCGTCAACCCGGAACGGTGCCCGGCCTGGGGGTGCCGCTCCAGTGAACTGTTGGCGGCGCCCCGGCGTCCTGATGCGCCGCCCCGGGAGGCCACGTGCCGCGTGCGCCGTCCCGGGCGGCGCGCGCCGTCCCGGGCGGCGTGGGCCGCCGGCATCGCGGCGCAAACGGCGGGGAAACGCCCTAGTGGACCGGGGCCGCGACGGCGGTCAGGGGCACGTTCCAGCCGGAGACGGTGATCACCGGGGTGGCGCCGCCCAGGCTGGCGGAGTCGTAGCGGACGGTCAGCGTCTGCGACTGGCCGGGGAACAGCGTGATGTCGTTGCCCTGCCAGATCGAGGACTGCAGTTCGCTGTCGCCCGGCAGCACCCCGCCGCCCGCCGTGCCCCGGCGCACGTCGGCGCGCAGCAAGAACGCGACCGCCGCGGCCGAGGTGTCGCGGATCGTGACGGTGGTGGCCAGGTCGGCCCCATCCGGCCCGGGCTGCCGCACCGTGGCCGCGGTGACCGCGACGCCGGCCTGGGGCAGCGTCTGCAGCGCCTTGAGCCGGGCGTACTGGCTGATGATGCCCTGCGGCAGGTCCAGCGACTTGGCGAAGTTGGTCACGTCCGGGCGGGTGGACAGCCAGTACACGTTGCGGTCCACGAGCGCGCCCTGCTGGCTCAGTTCCAGTTCCACGAAGTAAACCTGGGTGGGCGAGCCGGCCGGCACCTTCGGTGTAAGCACGCCGGTGCGCACCTGCTGGCTGCCCAGCGAGATGCCGCTGGCGCTCTGGTCGTCGAGCAGCTTCCCGGCGAGGCTGTACACCCGGGCCCGCACCGACAGCCCGGACTCCATCTGGCGGCTCAGGTTGTCCACCGTCACCGTGCCGGTGTCCAGCGCGTACAGGACGTGCAGCGTCCGGTTCGCCTCCTGCGCCCCGAAGTAGCTGCCGGCCTGATCGCCGTCGCTGCCGTACAGGTTCCACAGCAGGCTCGGCCAGCCCTTGTTCATCTGCCAGTAGATCGTCCCGGTGGACGGCAGCGGCCCCTGGTGGGCGTGGTCGATGTAGGCCTCGAACTGCGCCCGGGTGTTCTCGTAGTCCTGCGCCTGCGCCATCTCGACGTATTGGGCCAGGCTGGACCAGGCACCGTACCTGGCGAGCAGCGCGGTGTCGAAGTGGCACAAGGTGCCGAAGGTATAGCCGCTGCCGCACCTCGGCTCGTAGTTGGCGTGGTACTGGTTGGCGAGGCGGTTCTGCCAGAGGGCCGACAGGTCCCCCGCGGACATGAACCGATGCAGCGAGTCGAGGGTGGGGATGGTGTCCCCGGCGCTCTCCTCGCTGTCGTAGCCCCAGGCCCCGCCCGCGTTGGTCTGGGTCGAGTCGTTCTTGTCGTACTGCTCGCTGTACCAGTAGTTCGGCGGCACCCAGTCGTAGGGGCCTTCCTTCTCCCCGGACACACCGAGCGTCGGGGCGGACTTGTACTCGGCCGAGGAGATCAGCGGGTCCTGGAAGTCGGCCTGCTGGAAGCCGGCCAGCGACACGGCCTCCTGCTTGGGTGTCGGCTGGTTGTCGCTCCACTGGAAGCTGAACACGCTGGGGTGGTTGCGCAGTTCCTGCCCGAGGGTCAGCGCGGACAGCCCGAGGATCTTGAAGGTCGAGGGGCCGTTCAGCCTGTTGACGATGAACTGCCACGCGTCGCAACACTGGTACCCGGCGTTGACCAGGATCCCGGCCTGGTCCATCTGCTCGAAGAAGCCGGGCGGCATGATGTGCCCCTCCATCCGGATCGCGTTTACGCCCATGTTCTTCATCAGCGCGATCTGCCGGGCGATATCGGCCGCCGAGTAGTGCAGGAAGATGTCCGGCGAGAAACCGCCGCCGCGGATCACGATCGGCACACCGTTGATCTTGAAGGCGCGCGCCCCGGCGGGCTCGGCCGGCGACGACCCCGTCAGGTAGGACGTGACGGTCCGGATGCCGAACGTCTCGGTCGTCGAGTTCAGCGTGTGACCGCCTTGCGCGACCGCGGTGCTGAGCTGGTACAGCGGCTGGCCGCCGAGTTGGTAGGGCCACCAGACCTGCGGGTGCGTGATCGTGAGTCCGGGGAATATCACCGTCTTGGTGCTGTGCGCGGGCACGGTCACGTTGCCGATCGCCCCGAAGCCTTGGTTGCCGCTCGGTGCGGTGATCGTCGCGGAGACGTCCCCGGTCTGCGGCGAGCCGGTGTTGTTGGTGACGTCGGTCTTCACCGTGAGCGCGGAGCTGCTGAGGTCCGCGGCGTTGGCCTGCAGGACGCGGGTGTTGCTGACGGCCAGCGCGCCGTCCACGGCGAGCTGGACCGGGAACTGGATGCCGGTGTTGTTGTCCGGGGGGATCTGGTTCCAGTCCACGTCGTCGAGCGTGAACATCGTGTTCGCGTTGTTCGGGTCGACCTCGATCGCCACCGCGTTCGCGCCCGGCCGGACCAGCCCGGTGATGTCGAAGGCAAACCGGGTGTACGCGCCGGTGACCGTCGTTGAAGCGGCCACCTCGTGCCCGTTGACCCAGACGTTCGCCTTGCCGATGACCCCGTTGACGATCAGCGTGGCGCGCTGGCCGGCCCCCAGGTTCGGGGTGAAGGTGGCCCGCCACCACCAGGGCACCTGGAACAGCGGCACGGTGTCCGGGCCGATCTGGTTCTCGTACCCGTAGCACTTGCGCATGTTGTCGGAGAAAAAGATGCTGTGCTGGCTGTCGGTGCTCTCGTTGACCGGCTGCAGGCTGAGGTCACCCGGGCAGCGGCCGTTCTGCACCAGCGCCTCGACCTCGGTGCCCGGCGCTCCCGCGTCGTCGTTGGCCACCGGCAGCCAGGAGGCGGCGTTGAACGACGGCGCGGAGATCTGCGCCCCGGACTCGGTGGCGGTCGCGCTGCTCGCCACCCGCCATCCGCCCGCGCCCAGGTCGGTGACGTCGCTGGCGCCGGTGCCGGTCCCCGCGGGGGCGCCGGCCCGCGCGGGCGCGCCCGCCTTCCATGCATTACGCACGGACGCGGTGACCCTGGTTGCCCGGGAGGCATGTGCTCCCGGGGCCTGCCACGCCAAGGACGTGGCCACGCAGGCGATCGACGCACACAGGGCCACAGACGGCCGGAGGGATCGGTTCACGGCTGGCAACTCCTGACTGCGGCCCGCGGCCGCGTCGCGCTGCCCCCGGTTTCCAGGTTTCGTGCTGCCCCGTTCCCGAACTATTAGTTCGTATACTTTCCAAACAAACCGTGTCAAGACCTCCGGGCCACCGAAGCTGCCCCGGCTGGCCGCTAGGCCGGGATGGCGACGAACGGCGCGACGGTGGGCTGGACCGTGCCGCCGGCCGGTTCGAGCGTGATGCCGAAGATGTCGCCCGGCAGCACGCCGGAGATGAGCGCCGGCCCGCCGCGGCCGTTGTGCAGGCCCAGCAGGCCCTCGGACCTGATCTTGTTGCCGTGCGCGCCGATCAGCCATAGCTGGTAGACCTTGCCGGCGCGCAGTGCGGGCAGCCCGGACGTCGTCACCACGACCTGGTGCCTGGACGGCGACGACACCACGGTTACCTTGCCGCCGATGGGTGTGACCTTGGTCACCAGGACCGCGTCCGCGGCGGTCCGCACGGCGTTGATCGCCGCGAGCTCGGTCTGGGCCTGGCTGAGGTGCTGCTTGGCCTGGCTGAGCTGCTGCTGCGTCCGGCCGAGCTGGTTCTGGGTGTTGATCAGCACGACCGCCAGGATGACGGCGGCGGCCGCGGCCAGCGCGGCCCCGGCCACGGCCAGCCGCGGCAGCAGGGTGCGCCCCGGCCTGGCGTGCCGCGCGCGGTCGTCGGCCGCGGGCAGCTGGCGGGTCCGCGCCACCTCGGTCATCACCGCGGTGCGCAGCGCCGGCGGTGGCTGGCGCGCCACCGCCAGGGCGAGCCGGGTCGCGGTGTCCCGGAACCCGCGCACCTCGCTGGCGCAGGCCTGGCACCGGCTCAGGTGCCGCTCGAAACGGGCGGCCTCGGCGGCGGTGTCCAGGGCGTCCAGGGCGTAGACGCCGGTGAGCGCGTGCCGGTCGCCGCGCAGCGCCATCACCAGCTCACCCCGAGGCAATCACGCATCCGGATGAGCCCGTCCCTGATCCTGGTCTTGATCGTGCTCAGCGCCACGCTCAGCAGCCCGGAGACCTGGCGGTAGCTGTAGCCGCCGTAGTAGGCGAGGGTGATCGACTCGCGCTGGGCCTCGGTGAGCCCCTCCAGGCAGCGCCGCACCCGCTCGGCGTCGAGGCTGGCCTCCACGGTGTCCGCCACGTCGTCGTGCGGCACCGGGACCTCGGCGCTGCGCTGTTCGCGCGCCGTGGCCGCGGCGGCCGCGCGCACCCGGTCGACCGCGCGGCGGTGCGCGATCGTCAGCACCCAGGTGGCGGCGGTGCCCTTGGCCGGGTCGAAGCGCGCCGCGGTCCGCCATGCCTCGAGCAGGACCTCCTGGCTGACCTCCTCGGACTGGGCGGGATCGCGCACCACCCGCAGGATGAGGCCGTAGACCGGGCCGGCCAGGTTGTCGTAGACGGCCTCGAACGCGGCCTGGTCCCCGCGCGCTACCCGCGCGAGCAGGCCGTCCAGGTACTGGTCGTCGCGGCCCTCCGGGCGGGTGGGCTCGGGCTCGGATGCACGCATGGCGCGTGGCCTCATGCCTTCCATTCGGCGCCCCGGCGAGAACGGATGGCTCATCCCACCGCCGGACTTACACCGACACCCTTCCGGCCTATGGGTACCCCGAAGGCGGCATTTAGTAACGGTTCGGTAACGACACCTCCTGGGCGGCATCCGGATCGCCGCCCGGCCCGAACAAGCGGCGAGACCGGGCCCTTCGAAGGCCCGGCACGGACGGCGCCGGCCGCCTTCGCACGACGGGAGGGGAGTCGTGCGGGGGCCGCCGCGCCCGGAGGGGGAACCGTCTGATGTCAGCACAACACCACCCGGAACACCCGGCAGGCGGCCCGGCGGAAGGCGCCCGGCGCCCGGACCCGTCACGCCGGGCCGTTCTGCACGGCGCGGCGGGCCTCGCCGGAGCGGGCCTGGCCGCCACCGCGATGGGCACGCTCGCCGCCCCCGCGGCCGCGGCGGCCGCCGCGCCGCGGGCGCACCCCGGCCGGGCGGCGAAGGGCCCCGCGGAGCCGGTCATCGTGCACGTCCGTGACCTCCGCTCCGGGGAGATGGACGTGTTCGCCGGCGAGGCGAAGACCCGGCTGCGGGATCCCGCCCTGGCGGCCCGGCTCGCGCGGGCTGCCCGCTGACCGCCGCGCCCCGTTTCGCCACACCCATTGACCTACGACCACGCCGCACCCGCCGGCCGGAGACTCGCGTCCGCCCAGGCACCTGGTGACAGCCGCCCGCCGTGTGATGGCGGGCGCCTGGACCGGTGCTGCCCGGGACGGGCGCGTCCCGGGCGGCCCACGATCCACCGAATCCGCTGCCGGCCGGCCGTACCGCGCCGCACGCGGGGCCCCGGCCAGGCGCCCGTCCCACAACAAGCTGTGAGGTAACTGATGTCATCCCACCGTGAGGCCCCCGAGATCGCCATGGATCCGGTCGCCGACAGCACCGACCTCTACGCGTTCGCGAGCCCCGACCAGCCGGGCACCGTCACGCTGATCGCCAACTACATCCCGCTCGAGCAGCCGGCCGGCGGACCGAACTTCTACCAGTTCGGCGACGACGTCCGCTACGAGATCAACGTCGACAACGACGGCGATGGCGCGGCGGACGTCACCTACCGATTCACGTTCACCAGCCGGCTGCGCAATCCGGAGACCTTCCTCTACAACACCGGGCCGATCACCTCGCTGAACAGCCCCAACTGGAACAGCCGGCAGTTCTACTCGGTCCGCAGGCTCATGGATAACGGCGGCACCGGCACCGAACTGGGCAAGAACCTCGCCTGCCCGCCGTGCAACATCGGCCCGCTGTCCACGCCGAACTACGCCACGCTCGCGCAGTCGGCGGTGCACGACCTCGGCGGGGGCATCAAGGTGTTCGCCGGCCAGCGGGCCGAGGGCTTCTACGTGGACCTCGGCGCGATCTTCGACCTGGGCGACCTGCGGCCGTTCGAGAACCTGCACAACCAGTACGGGATGAACGTGTTCTCGGGCCCGGCCCCGGGGGTCAACGCGACCAACCAGCTCAACGTGCACTCGATCGCCATCCAGGTGCCTATCAGCGACCTGGTGCAGACGGGGGCCAGCGGCGAGGCCGACCCCAAGTCCGTGATCGGGGTGTGGACCACGGCGAGCCGCCAGTCCGCGACCGCGTTCGACGCCGAGAGCGGCACCACCGTCAGCACCGGGCCGTTCCGCCAGGTCTCCCGGCTCGGCAACCCGCTGATCAACGAGGTGATCATCGCCCTCGGCGACAAGGACCGCTGGAACACCCTGCCGCCCACCGGGGACAAGCAGTTCGCCCACTACTACGCCCAGCCGGGCCTCGCCGCCGCGCTGCCCTCGCTCTACCCGGGCGTGTTCCCCAACCTCGCCGCGCTGGTCAAGTCCGGCAAGGCGCGGGCGGACCTGGAGGCGATCCTGCTCACCGGGCTCCCCAGCGGGATCATCCCCGGCTTCCAGAACAACACCGGCATGGTGCAGTCCGACATGCTGCGCCTCAACACGGCGATCCCGCCGTCGAGCAGCCCGAACATCCTCGGCCTGCTCGGCGGTGACCTGGCCGGGTTCCCGAACGGCCGCCGCGTCTTCGACGACATCGTCACGGTCGAGCTGCGGGCCGTCGCCGGCGTGACCTTCGCCCTGATAGACAACACCTTCACCCCGGACGCGGCCGCCAGCCTGGTCAAGGACGGCCTAGACAACACCAGCGTGAAGGCGCCCTACCTGACCACGTTCCCCTACCTCGGGGTGCCGTACGACGGGTTCGACAACCCCTCATGATCGCCTCCCGGCGGGGCAGGCGCCGGTCCCGGTCCTCCAGCCGGGACCGGCGCCTGGCACCCCGCCGGGCCCGCCCCGGAAGGGAGCAACGATGACCGAGCACAGGTACGGCCCGACCCGCGCGGGCACGGTGCTGCTCGACCTCGGCGCGGGCACCGGGGCGCTGGTCCTGTACGCGCCGGCGGACCTGCTGGGCGCGGAGATCGAGATCAGCCCCGACACCCCGGGCTCGCCGCGGACGCACGCCGCCGTCCGGGCCCGGCCCGGGCCGGGAGGGACCAGGTACGCGGCCGTGTACGAGGGGCTGCCCGCCGGTGGCTACGTCCTCTGGCCGGACGGCGACACCCCGGCCGGGCCGGTCACCGTCACCGGCGGCCAGGTCACCAGCTTTCACTGGCGCGGCGCGGGCGGTTAGCGGGGGAGCCAGAAGTCGATGCTGGTCAGCGCCCGCCGGTCGGCTTCGGCGACCTCCCGGCCGACGCTCTGCCACAACAGCGAGTCCGCCTCGGCCAGCTCCAGCGCGCCGCGGCGGACCGCGTCGCTGACCCCCCGGTTGACCTGCTGCCAGATCAGCGGGTTACGCACCAGGACCCGCGCGTCGATCTCGGCCCTGTTGCCGTCCCCGTCGGTGAGCACGACGCTGCTGGCCACCCGGGGATTGGCCGACAGGCCGGTCAGCCTGCCGGTGTTTACCCGCTGCCCGCGGCCCAGCCGGGAGACGGTCAGCCATTCGGCGCGCAGCACCACGCGCGGCGGGCGCGCGGTCAGGTCGGCAGCCAGCCCGACGGCGACCGCCGCGACCGATCCCGCGGCGATCAGCACCGGGACCGGCTCGGGGTGGAACCAGGCCGCGATGAGCAGGAGCAGGGCGACCGCGGTGGCCGCGGCCGCGCCGAAGGTATGCGCCAGCCGGCAGGCCCGGCGCCGGTCCCGGTCGGTGATCGGGCCGGTGGGCAGGTGGATCGCGGTCATTGCCGGGTAACTCCCTCCAGGGGCGCGCCGGGGGCCTGGTGCTCCCGGGCGCGGGCGGCCCGTTCGACGGGGCAGGCCCGGTCCGGGCACACCGCGAGGTCGCACAGGCGGCAGATCTGGTCGGCGTGGGCACGGTCTGAGGTTATCCGCGCGAGGACCTTCTCCAGCGTGGTCGTGAGCTGTTTCCGCTCGCCCGGGGTGAGCCCGCCGAGCGCGTCGCTGAGGGCCTGCCCCCGGCCCGCGAGCACCCGGGCGGCCGCCTCGGTGCCCTTGGGCGTGAGGACCACCGCGACCGAGCGCCGGTCGCGCCCGGGACGCCGCTGCGCGTAGCCCTCGGCGGCCAGCTGATCGACGACGCGGACGGTGGCCGATTGGGTCCGGCCCAGCGGCACCCGCAGCTGCTCGATGCTCAGGCCGGGCTCCTGGGCCAGGACCGCCAGCGCCGCGCCCATCGCCCCGGCGTGGCCGGAGGTCGTCTCCACCACCGAGGTGATGGCGTCGGACAGGGCCACGGCCAGCGCGCCGAGCAGGTTCTCCAGGCGTCGGCTCACCCTCTAATGATGAATCACTCATGCATTTATTGCAACGCATTTGCGCCCGGGCTCGGCCCCCCGGGGGCCCGGTCCGGCCGCGAATCAGGGGTTCTGGTCGTAGGCCAGGCGCACCAGGTGCAGTACCTCGTCGTCCACGTCGGCCACGCTGCGCAGCGTGATCTTGTGGGTGGCCTGCCCCGGGCCGTTGGACGGCTGCAGGCTCCCGGCGGCCGGCGGGTCGGTGAACCGCAGCCCGAGGTCGACCCGGTCCCGTGCCGCCGCAGCGACCGCCGCGAACTGCCGGCCGCGGACGAACGGCGTGTAGCCGCCGCGGCCTTCCACGCTCACATCGTCGCCGAGACCCATGATGGCGCCGGCGAGCGCGTCGTAGATCGGGCGCAGGGCGGCCTTGGCGCCCTGGTACTGGCTGTCGACGTATTCCTCGACGCTGGGCCGCACCCAGCCGGCCGCCCGCGCGGCGGCGTCGGCGATGGCCCACTGGCTGTTCTGCGGGACGCCGTGCTCGGACCGGAGCCAGCGGCGCACCGCGTTCTGGTCCAGCGGGTCGATGCCCGACGCCGCCACCAGGGCCAGCCATTCCTCCAGGGAGTGCCCGGTGCGGGCGGCGAGCGACCCGGTGACCGCGCTCATCATCTCGTCGGGTGATTTCGCCACGCTCGAAGCTTACGCACCGGCCGCCGGGGGCCGACACCGCAGCGCACAGGCCTGCGCCAGGCCGGTAGCGGGTGCCCTGGCCAGTGGCTGCCCGGGGGCCTCCGGTAGTGTCTCGAACGTGGTCCTGCACCCGCGCGGGGGGATTTGCACAGGCCGCCGGCCTGCGGGACACCATAGATCCTGCACGCTTCACCTGGGGGTTATGCACCGCGGGGGCAGGCCGAGAACGAGTCGGAACCGGACACCTGACGCGCCGCCGCCGTTACTGACGCGCCGTTTCTCCAGGAAAGGGGACTGTCATGCCAGCACGTGATTCCTACGCGCAGGGCACGCCCAACTGGGTAGACCTGCAAACCACCGACCAGGCCGGGGCGAAGGCCTTCTACAGCGGGATCTTCGGCTGGTCCTACGACGACCAGCCGATGGACGCCGGTGCGGTGTACTCCATCGCCAAGATCGGCGACTCGCAGGTCGCCGCGATCGCGCCCCAGTCACCGGAACTGAAGGCCGCCGGGGCGCCGTCGATGTGGAACACCTACCTGGCCGTCGACTCGGCCGATGAGGCGGCCGCCAGGGTCGCCGCGGCCGGTGGCACCGTCGCCATGGAGCCGTTCGACGTGATGGACGCGGGCCGGATGGCCTTCGTCATGGACCCGAGCGGTGCCGCCGTGGCGCTCTGGCAGGCCAATCAGCACGTCGGCGCCGGCCTGGTGAACGAGCCGGGGACGGTGGTCTGGAACGAGCTGATCACCAGCGACCCGAAGGCCGTGTCCTTCTACGAGGACGTGCTCGGGGTCACTACGAACACCGTGGACATGGGCGCGGGCAAATACACCATGTTCCAGGTGGCCGGCAAGGAGGTCGGCGGGACGATGCCGCCGATGGCGGAGGGCGTGCCGAACCACTGGCACGTGTACTTCTCGGTCGAGGACACCGACGCCACCGCGGCGAAGGTCAAGGAACTGGGCGGCACGGTCGTGGTGGAGCCGTTCGACACCCCGATCGGCAAGATGGCCGTGGTCGCCGACCCGCAGGGGGCCGTGTTCAGCCTCTTCCAGGCGCCGGCGTCGGCCTAACGGCACGCCGGCCGGTGCTCAGGAGCGACCCATGGAAATACCCAAGCCGAGCGAGGCGGACAAGGACTTCTTCCGGTCGGTGCTGCCCGACGACCCGGCGGTCGAGGTCAAGCCGATGTTCGGCAACCTCGGCGCGTTCGTGCGCGGGAACATGTTCGCCGGGCTGTTCGGGCCCGCCGTGGGCGTCCGGCTCGACGACGAGGGGCGCACGGAGCTTGAGGGCATCGAGGGGTCGGGCCCGTTCGGGCCGGCCGAGCGCCCGATGGGCGGGTACACCAGCCTGCCCGGGACCTGGCGCGCGACACCTGAGGTAGCGGCGCAGTGGGTGGAGCGGGCGCTCGCCCATGTCAGCACGTTGCCGGCGAAGGTCAAGAAGCCCAAGGCGCCCAAGAAGTAAACGCCCGCCCCGCAGGTCATTCGGGCGAGGAGGCGTGCCCCGGGCCGCCCCCTCGCCCCGATCGGCGCGGTAGTCACAATGAAACTACGGGCCCCCGGATGGCGCAAGGGGTGCGGGGCGCCCGGCCGAATGGATTCGCTCAGCGGGATCCCGCGCCGGGGGTCTCCTGGGTGAGTTCGTCGAGGAAGCTCATCGTCGCGGCGGTGGTGGCGCGGCGCCAGGCCAGCAGCGTCGCGTCGAAGCTGTGCGAACCGGGGAGTTCAGCCCGGATCGCTTCCGCGATCGGTTCCAGCGCCGCCTTCTGGCGGGCCAGCAGCCCGGTGGCGTCAGCCCCGGCACGGTCCAACAGCGCCAGCTTGAGCAGCAGGTGGGAGCGGACGTCCCGGATATGCGCCAC
>Ga0306920_100011976_pt1 | contig 11758 bp, 16 predicted proteins | sample flu12Cox44000170_FD_204666 | JGI IMG/M metagenome (GOLD analysis project Ga0306920, IMG submission 204666) | Lab enrichment of tropical soil microbial communities from Luquillo Experimental Forest, Puerto Rico - flux4day.12C.oxic.44.000.170 (v2)... | ecosystem: Environmental > Terrestrial >...
GGTAACGCTTACCGATCTCGTAGTAGGCGTCTCTTCCGCCTTCACGAATGGACGCCGGTGGCTTATCGGTGCGTTTCTACTCTGGCAGCGCCCCATTCTTCGGTAAGCCGTAAAGTAAAGTGAGCTATGGCCTCCGCACGCAAGAACGTAACGGTGGCGAAGCATGGCCATTCCCGTATTTGAACAGGTCAAGATCCAGGCTTGAGCCTTGGTTGCACTGGTTAAGGCCCTTCAGGTGGAATTGGGCGAGGAGCGCGCGAACGACCTCCTCCGGAGCGACTTCCTTCGTTGCGTCGGCGAACAATGGTTGCGGTCAAGAAAGGACTTAGGAGAGAACATGGGGTCAGCATTCGCCACATGCGCCGCTGGGCATGCCCGCGACTAGCGAGTACGCAAGCAATCGCAAGATATCTTCCAGATCCTTTTCACTGGATGTTGCTACGCACGGTTCTTCAAGGAGCTCGGTGAACCGAAGCTTGGTTTCCTGTTGGTCTGCAGCCCGACTTGCCCATGGCCGAGGGATTTGGTCCAACACAAAGTTCTCGCGCACTCAAACCATTATGCGATACAGGCGGCAGACAGATCACGACTGAGGTCCACTTAGCGCTGGTATGTTGCGCTGGCCAGGCGAGAATGCCTCGACTCACGGGGCCGCCGTAGTTGAGTGAGGTGCGTTCCATTCGAGCTCCGGTGCTTGGAAACGATACCCTCGAGGCCCCTGCGATCCGCGGCCATGAGGAGCTTGGCACCGTCGGGTGGTTGCGGGCTGCCGAACCTTGCCTAATCCTTGCCTTCTCAACCCTAGCTTGTAGCTCCGCTAACCTTATCCAAACCTTAACTTTCCTTAACTTCGACGACGTGTTCCTCCGGGTTTTAGGACTGGCTCGCCCCATTTGTTTCGGGAAAACCTCGCACCATCCAATGAGCCAATACGCCAGCTGACCCGACCAGAGGTGTGGGGGGTGTGCCGGTTGGCATCCAGCTTCACTGTTCCTTTCGTCCGCAAACGGCGGGCAAGAATCTCGTGCGTTTAGCGGGAATAGGCTGGGGCGCGGCGAGACAGCAACTGCGCCGCAATGACGCCATGTGCGAACAAAAAATAGGGAACGAGCACCGTTGGGATGAACGACCACGGCAGGTGCTGCATTGGGGTTGACCCGGGCATTTCGAAAATTTGCAGCGACCCTTCCTGCGACATCGTGCCGAGAAAGATGGCATCCACGAGATCGACCGTTCCAAAGAGATTCCAGGCCATCACCAAGCCCGGGCGTTTGACATCGAAAAGCACGATCGGAATGGCAAGAACGGCAGTGATGATGTCGCCCCAGCCCGCATAGAAAGGGAACGGACCGGATAGCCGGCCGTCCCTGGCGAGCAGCAAGAACATCACCGCGAGAATGCGCCCCATATTAAGGCCGATGAGGAGCCGCGTTGGCAAAGCTAGTAGCGCAGCGCGCCCCGCCGGCGTTGCCGCGGCGATTGCCCCTGCCACGATCGGGGCGGCCACATACAAGCCCAGGAGGGGGAACGGCCAGCCGATCGCCACCCACCCCGCCTGCGCCGATGCCGCGGCAAAGCCGATCCAGAGGCCCGCAAATGCTGCAAAGGTAAGTTTGCCGGTGTTGCTCGCTTTGAAGGCGACAGCGAGAGCCGCAACGATCAGGACCATGAGCGCGCTGGTCCCCATTGTCCCGATGAAATCAAGCATCGTTTCTTCCCTGGAGGGTGTGAAACTCTATCCACAGGCGAGACACTTTTTGGAATGCGGCGGCCACTTTGCTGTTTTTATTGCTTGCCCCTCATAATCCTGTCAATTAGGCACACGCGTGTTCCTGCTTGCGGTTTGTCGAAATTGTGGAGTTGATCGAATGGCTGAAAAGGTTGTGGCGACGCCCGCGAGTGCGGAGACTAACAGCAGACGCAATCCTCGCGCTGAGGAATTTGCAGGGAGCTTGACGCGATGAAAGACAGACTTGGGCCCACCCAGGAAACCGCCCTTTTCATAGGCAAATGGACGGTCAAGATCCTGTACGTGCTAAAGGAAAGACCACACCGTCATGGGCAGCTGCGGCGCCGGCTGGGAAGCATCTCACAACGAATGCTTACGAGAACACTTCGCAATCTCGAAGCGGTGGGGCTCGTCTCCAGGCACGTGACGCAGTCGAAGTCCGTTGCGGTCGAGTATTCGCTAACTAACATGGGGAGGACGTTCATCGTTCCATTGCGAAGCATCTGCCGCTGGGTTGATCGCCATGGTGTGGGACTAAGTGCCACCGTTCACCTTCCAAAAACTAGGTAGGGGTGGTCATACCAACGCTGCGCGAGCATGATGATATTAACTCGGTAAGCAGCGGTTGTTTGGTTTCGAACTTGCGATAAACCCGGCCAGTTATGCATGATAGTGTTTCTATCACTTGCACGAGCGATTTACGATGTGTCATTTTAAGCTGCTATTTAGGGCCTCTCGCCAGCTATGGAAATGCCTGGCGCCAATTAAAAGCGATGATGCCCATATGCTGCGGGTGACGCGCTGCGATCGCAATTGACGCGCGCCACGCTCTAGCGGTGCGTCGAGGGCCCCCGGTCCCCTCGGACCTATCCTGGGACCGGCGACAGTTGCGATGGGCGCTTGTGTGCCTCAGATCGCGTGGACGCCAAGGCGTGGGCCAGCGTTGAGTAGGCGACCTCGACTGTGCGGGCGATCTTTACCTGATCCCGCGAGTCCTCCGATCCCGATCGCGCCAGCCGTCCGTCGACGTAGTGCCCGGAAAGGCGTCGTCCATCGGCCTCGGTCAACAGCCACAGCAGATCCGAGACGGATTGGTTGAGCGAGCGCGCCCCGGGAAGAAGGGGGGTCAACAGCGGCATCACATACTTCCAGGCAAGTTGCTGCAGCCAATTGCGATCGCGACCGATCTCGGTGCCTGGGACAACGCTCGGATTGAAGGCCATGACGCCGATGTCCGGCAGCACGCACGCGAGATGGCGCACATACATGAGGCAGAGGAGCTTGGACGCGCAGTAGCGCGCTTCGCCCCTGTCGACCAGCGAGGGAACGTGGTCCTGTGAGCGCTCCCAGCAAGAGCGAGCTTGGTGCGCGTTAGCGCTTCTGGCATGTCTCGGCGCGTCAGCGTCCATGCGCCTGCCCTCATGTCCCGCCAGGCCCGCGCTTCCGTGCCGGGTCAATTGCGGGAGTGGGTTCGCCGTGCTGAGCAGTCAGCAGGACCCCCGACAACAGGCAGTCCTCGCTGCAGCGCCGAAGTCGTCAGTGCGGGGACGCTCCGGCCCTGCGTCGACCTTAGCGATCCGGCGCTCGCCCGTATTTCTCGGACAGCATGCTGCCATTCAACATAGCTGAGGCCGGATCGTGCTCTTGATGGACGATCCAGACGTGACCGTCGTCAGCATATGCCTCGGCAATTGCGGCTGTGAGCCTCTGCATCATGGTCTTCTTCGCATCGGCCCCGATCCCAGGCGGACACACCAACGTGCAGAATCGTACCCCGCGCCGGACCCCGTCGACCATCACAAGGCTCCTGTCGATTTCCTGCAGGAATACTTCCGTGACCGTGTTCGGATATGCGGCGTGGATGTGCCTCGTGAGCTCGCTCATGAGACTCTCTTTGCTGCTGTCCGCAATGCCTTCAGGAGTGAGCAAGACGCAAATTGGCATGGGTCCTCTCCGTGTTATGTTTCAGTTCGGTGCACTCCTAGTCGGTAAACTCATAGGCACGTTGCTCGAAGAGTGCGGTCACCGCCGACGCGAACGTTTCAGGATCGTAAATCTCCATATATCGCTCCAGTTCGGTAGCCTTCCCCTCGGCAAGACCGTTGCGGTAGGGGACATGGATCGCGTTCATGCTTGCAACGATGCTCTTCGTCCTCATCTTGGCAATGGCATCGGCGATCTCCCGAGCCTTGGCGAGCACCTCGGCACCCGACACGATGTGATTGACCGCGCCCAACGCATAGGCCTCCGCAGCCGTTACTTGGGCTCCGGTTAGGATGAGCTCGATTGCCTTAGAACGACCGAAGTAGTGCACCAGCGCTGCGTGTTGCCCCATCCCGGCATTGCACCGGCAGGCGCCTCGGGAACTGAGAATAACGTGCCATGGCCAGCCACGCGAATGTGACAGGAGAGCGCCAACTCGAGTCCGCCTCCCATGCACGCGCCGTCGTAGATCGCCATGACCACCGGCTTCGTGCAGAACTCGATGGCAGTCAGTGCCCGCTGCCCATCTTTGATCATGTGAAACTGCGCCTTCCAGGACGTGTCGGCTAGAAGAGCCGCACCGTCTGCTGCAAACGGAGGCTTCTGGTTGGCGGAGTCTAGCAAAATCGCTCGAACCGAATCGTCCTGCTCACATGCGGTAACCAGCTCAACCAACGTCTGCAGTATCTCGCTGCTAATCGTATTCAGCGGCGGATGATCGATGGTAATCTCCGCGATCCGGCCACTCTTCTTCATTGCAACGAAGTCTTTAGCCTGCTCCATTGTGCTCTCCTCAAATTCGACCAACGATTGGCCGGGAACAATCTTTGGACTTGCCATCTCCGCTATTGATGCGTAAATCTGCTCTTACGTAAAGTAACACTTACGAGATGATGTCGGCGCATGACAGCCCTTGCGACACTCCAGGCTATAGGAGAGCCGACCAGGTTCAAGATTCTCCATTTGGTTCGGAACCGGGAAATGGCCGCTGGCGAGATCGCGCAGCGGTTCCATCAGACGCGCCCGGCCATATCTGTACACTTACGCATCCTGCTACGTGTCGGGCTATTGAGCGAGCGGCGTGCTGGAACGAAGCGCCTTTATGTGGTGCGCCCGGAAGGTTTTGTGCCGCTCCACGGGTTTATTGCAGGCTTTTGGGATGTTCGCCTGCAACGCTTAAAACGGGTGGCAGAAGCAGTTGAGCGAGAACAACCAAAACAGCGGAGAAAGAAATCCAGATGAGCGAGGGGGACCAAGGTCGTGAGGTTCGTCGAGAGATTTATATTGACGCGACACCTGCAACTGTTTTTGCGCTTCTGACCGATGCGCGGCAAATGACGAGCTGGCTCGCGGAGACGGTCGAGGCCGATCCGGCGCCCAGAGGCGTGTTCCGCCTTAGCGAAGCTGGCGGGAAATCGATCGAAGGGAGTTATATCGAGGTCATTCCCAACCGAAAGGTCGTGTTCACTTGGGGCGGCATTCAGGGGCTTAAACGGGGGGAATCCACCGTAGAATTCACCTTAGAACAACAGGGCAATGGCACCCTGTTAAAGCTTCGGCATCACGGTCTTCCCCCCGCGGCAATCGAGCCCCACGACGTGGGCTGGCTCCATTCTGGGCTTCCGAAACTCAAGGCGGCCGCCGAGGGCCGCGACCCAGGCGGCCTTTGTCTTGGCGATCTTGCGCACCGCCACGGCTGAGGTGGTCACTGTACTTACTGGCATCATGCGACTTAACCGGAAGGAGTAAAGATGACACTGTTTCCAGCGCCCCAAGAGGGGTTGAGGTAGATCGCAGCGACACCAATGAGCCCAATGGCCCCACCGATGCCCAAGGGCGATGCTTCGCCACACCGTCTATCTCGACAAGAGTCTTGCGGATTTCCACAAGATCTTTGCGGTGAATGTCGCGGCACTCAATCACGCGGTCGCCGATATTCCGGCCGACCGCATGCGCATGCACGTGTGCTGGGGCTCAACTGTGGCGCCGCATCACAACGACGTGCCGCTCATCGACATTATTGATATCGTGCTTTCCGCGAAGCCGATGGCGGTGTCGTTCCCCGCCGCCAATGGGCGGCACGAGCATGAATGGAAGATCTGGCGCCAGGTGAAGTTGCCCGCCGGAAAAGTGATCGTGCCGGGCCTCATCGATTCGACGGTCAACACTGTGGGGCATCCGGAAGTCGTCGCCGACCGTATCCTGAATTTTGCCAACGTTGGTGAGAACGTCATCGCTGGAGTCGATTGCGGTTTTGGAACCTTCGCGGGCCGCGTTCAGGTCGACACCAAGATCGTGTGGCTCAAACTGCAATCGCTCGCGGAAGGCGCCCGCCGCGCCTGCGCGCAGCTATGGGCGAAGGGGCGTAGCTGGGTTGCGGGGGGATAGCTGTGATGACAACGTGCCAGCGCCAAGCTAAGAAAGCGCTGCGCAAGCGCCTGGCGTGTCCAGCATTCAAATGTCCGGGTCGAGCCCGGAACATCAACAGCGTTCAGTCCTCTGTCTGTTGTACTCAAGAAAGCTGACCCGGGCGTTCCTATCTTCTGGTTTGCGAGAAGGTGAGCGGTGCGCGTGCCGACGATGGTCCGCACGGCCAAATGAGAAATCCATGACCGATCCATTCGCAATCAATCGTTGGAACTGGGATGAACGCGCCAGAATTCATAGCAGGGCGCGGCATTTCGTGACGGGGTATGGGCGCCGCACCTACGAGGGGGGATTGGCTAAGGGACCAGTTGACCCTGTGCTCTGGCAATATGGGCGTAAGATCGCTGTTGCGGATGCCGCCAAATGAACGCGCCCGTGAACGTCCCTCGTAACCCGCCTTCGCCCTTAATCGTCGCTGGAGCGAGCGTAGCGCCTGGCACCAAGGCCGTTCTCGATCTGCCTCTGGCCGAGTTGTCGGACGGCACAATCATCCGTCTTCCCGTCGTCGTCATCAATGGAGCAAAGCCTGGTCCGCGCCTTTATGTCGGTGCCGCTATCCACGGTGACGAGGTTACCGGCGTATCGATCATCACGGGCGTTCTCAAAGATATGGACCCACAGGCGCTCTGCGGCTCCATCATTGCCGTGCCCGTGCAGCATCCTCTGGCCTTCCACGCCGACCATCGCATTCCAGTATCACAGTTCATTAAGTCGCCGCTGGACCAAGCACCGATTGACACCTGGACATGCTTTCCCGGCGACGCTGAAGGAAATCTCTCTCAACAGTTGGCGGCTAAGCTGTTCGAGCTGATCAAGATGTGCAGCTTTGCCTTCGACATCCATACGCCCACACGCGGGGGGCGGTATGTGCCGATCTCAATCCTTCCAGGACCTGCGTTTGGCGATAACAGCAAGAAAGCACTTTGGCTCGCTGAGCAATGTGACTCCGGTTTCATCGTATTGGGTGAGAAGGGCATGTACGTCAGCCGCGGCATCCTCTGTGTCGAAGCAACTGCGGCTGGCGTGCCTTCATTTACGTTTGAAATCGGCGAAGGAGGTCGCCTTGAGCCTGAGGTAATCGCCGAAGGCGTGCGCTGCATTCGCAACGGTCTGATCGGACTAGGCATGATCGATGGAGCACGCGTCGCGCCCAAAGCAAATTACGTGATGCGGGATTTCCTCGGCATCCGCGCCAAACGCGGCGGACTTCTCTTCACTCTGGCGAAGCTCGGCGAGCGAGTCAAAAAGGGGGAGCCACTGGCGCGTACCGTCGATATCCACGGCCAGGACGTCGAAATGTTTACGGCACCACAGGAGGGCGTGTTCGTGCGCTCCACGACGCTCTCGACGGTCTCGACCGGCGAACGAGTGGCAACCCTGGGTGTGTTCTAGAAAGAGAACAATCGAGAGATGTCGCCTCTGCTTGAAGAAGCCGAGCTCGACCGCTGCAATCGCGACGAAATAGGAAGGCGAATCGAAGTCGGCGACGGTGAGCCGGAAACGCGCTTGCGCGAGGGTGGTGACGACGAACGGCGCGGATATCGCCGGCACCAACCCGGCGGCGGCCCCAGCTCGCTTCAGGAAGCTTCGCCGCGAAAAGTTGGAGCGAAACCTTTGTCTTCCCGATCGCATGCGCTATCTCCTTCGCAGGCGGTTGAAGCTAGTTGCTTGGGGTGCTTAGATTTTTTGCTACCAATGGACGCGTTGGAATGCGCTTTAGCGCAGTAGGTCGATCAGCGCCATACTGTGGGGTCCGACCGAGCAAGCCGGTCAATGCCATTGCCACGGGCTTTCCGCCTCAGGCGCCACGGGGAACCGCACCGGTCGGCGACGAGCATGGCCCTCTGTGGGTTCACGACGGCACGATGATGGCCTTGATGGCTGCATTCGCTCCCCTCGAGAATTTGCTGAAACTGAAAGTCTGGACTGCCCTCCGGCTATTGAAGGAAGGTATCTACGGCGACGAGATGAGCCGATCGCAAATCCTCTACGTGGTCGCGCACGACAATGCGAGCGGCCGCCTGCGGCTTCAGAACGACCATGTCATAGTCGACTGGCCGGGCTACAGCGACGCGCCGGAGCGCGTGAGAGCAGAGCAGAAGGTCAAGGCGATAATCGAAAGCATGGGTGGTGTCTTCGTCGGCAACCCCTTCTCCATCACCGCGTTCGGCGGCAACCGGATCATTGCCCATCCACTCGGCGGATGCGCGATGGGTGAAACGGTGGAGGAAGGCGTCGTGGCGCCGGACGGGCGGGTGTTCGATCCAACAAAGGGGCCGAAAGGCGTTCACAACGGGCTCTACGTGTGCGACGGGGCGGCGGTCCCCTCGGCGGTCGGCGTCAGCCCGCTCTTGACGATTACGGCCCTTGCGGAGCGCGCGATGATTTTGGCAGCGGATCAACTTCAGAGGAAGCTCGACGTCAACGCAACGCCCCCTCGCCCGGTGCGGGATGCCGCGATGTAGGAGCAGCCCACCACGGAGCTAAGCGGCATAGGTTGAGCGAGCAGGTTGGGCCAAATATGCAGAGGTTGCTAGTCAAAGGGGATAGCCACGCCGTTGCCGAATGCATCTGTGACGACTGACTGAGCACGTCCAACAGCAGATATCGGCAGGCATGCGCGATCGGCTTGCAAAAGCCGCCTGCCATGTGAATAGACAGACAAGTGTTGAGTCCGTGCTATCGTTCTCATATCTAGTGCTGAGAAGAGGTTGTATTGTTGATGAGTTGCTCGCAGATGAGGAAAGTCGTCAAATGACGCGTGTCCGCGTCGCTATCCGAGTTCCCGTCGGTCGGCCCTTGCTTGACCTTGCCGCGTTCGTCGTCCGCTGCGAAGAGGCAGGCTTCGACGGTGTCGGCATCCATGATCACCCCTCGAGCGGCCGTGACGCTTACCTGGCGCTGGCGCTGGCGGGACGGGCAACTCAGCGCCTTCAATTGTTCCCGGCCACCTCAAGCCCTTCGGTTCGGCATCCCCTGCTTCTCGCTTCGTTAGCCCACAGTCTAGACGAGATCGCGCCGGGGCGCACATATCTCACTGTGGCCCCCGGTTTCATTTCGACACGGAGTATAGGGAAGCCGCGCGCACCGGTGGCTGTCATGCGCAAAGCGATCCTGGATCTCCGGCGCCTGCTCGCCGGGGAAAGCGTTGAGTTCGGTCCAACTGCGACCCGTCTCCGCAACCGAAGTGTGCCACCGACGCCGGTTTATCTGCTGGCCGCCGGGCCTCGCATGATTGAACTCGCCGGCGAGGTGGCGGACGGCGCCTTTCTCATGGTTGGTCTCCACCCAGCGGCCGTCCGCGCCGCGCGTCGTCATCTAGAGGATGGTGCCCGGCGGGCCGGCCGATCGCTGGCCGGCTTTCCAGTGGTATTCGTGGTCACTCTCGGTCTCGGGTCCGATGCCGAGGTGGGAATGCGATGGGTGCGGAGCTGGTTTGCTCAAGGTCAGCCCTTTCTAGCCTATCCGAGCGCGTCGAATCTTCGTTGGCTCAAGGAAGCCGGCTTCGAACTCGAAGAGGCGCACGATCCCGCTGCGATACCGGAGCGCCAGGCGAGCCAAATTGCGGATGCATTTGGACTATTCGGTCCACCAGAGCGTTGCGCAGATCGCCTGCTGCAGGCGCGAGAGGAAGCAGGCGTTGAGCAAGTGTTCTTGTTTCCCGCTCATGACCTCGCGCGCGGCTACGAGATGCCAGAAGCCGAGGTACAGGCCTTCGAGCGCGTGATCCGCCCGCGTCTCGAGGGGTAAGGAGCCAAGGACCTTCTGCTGCCGTTGAGCCGATAAGTTTAGAAGATGATGCTCTTCGCGAGCAGGCCTTCCTGCTAGGCCTTCGTGCTGGGCCATGCGTTACCGGCCCGAGCGCGACATCACGATACCCGTGTTCCTGCAATCGTCAGAGCGCAGCAAGCAGGAACTTCTGTGAATGCGATGCGACGTCGCCTTTGGGTAGTCGGACGTCCACCTTTCTCCCATCATGCGCGCTGTTGCCTGGGAGCGAGCATCGGCTCGTCAGCCGGCGCGCAAGGTTTATAAGACCCGCGGCAAGTCGAAATCCAGGGCGCCCTTCAGCCCACAACCCCGCGACCGCGATGGCTTGTGCAAGAGCTGCATACAGTGCGTGTTGTGGGGGCTAATCCGACCCAAGGGATAGGGCAACCCGAAGCCTTTGCCACCCATCAACCGCCTACGGGCGCGACCGAGGTGAGGAGCGGTGTGATCACGCCGCGAAGCCCGAATGTGCCGGTCCAAAGCCGGACCCGCCGCAGGATACATTCGACCATGGGGGTTGCGCTTTATTCCGATCGATGGGTTTTGCCCATGCTGGACGGCGGATCCCTGAGCGCTCCATTTCGGCGAAGAATCCGCCCGGCCTCAACAACATAAATGGCAAACGAAGTGATGACCGATGGGCCACCGGGCTTGAATGTCCAAGGAGGGCTTAGACGATCCGGAGGCTTGTGCAATTTTCCCTCCTTCGGGGTGATTTCCAACGCCCTGATGGTGTCTCACTCCTGGTGCCGAACGCCGCAGTATCGGCCTGCAGAAGATGTTCTTGAACATCCCTTGTTGTCAGCAAGACTAGGCGCCGGCGAGATGGGAGCCGGGATCGAGGGTATGGATCTTTACACGGCCGTCACATTTGTTCCGATTGGTCTGGTGGCCATCGTAGCGGTATCCTATGCCGTTGAATGGCTGCGGCCGCCGCCAATAGCTCCGCAACGACTGCCCTGGTCGACTGAGATCACGACTCGCTTCGCTGACCTCGGCGGCGTCCGCGTCCGCTACGTGAAGACGGGGGCAGGCCCAAATCTTGTCCTACTCCACACCCTGCGGACCCAGCTCGACATCTTCCAGCGCGTCATCCCTTCGCTCGGTGAGCACTTCACGGTGTACGCGTTCGATTACCCTGGGCACGGCTGGTCGAACATTCCGAAGGCAGACTACAGCCCTGAGGATTTCTATGCGTGGACGAACGCATTTCTCGAGATGCTCGACATCAAAGAGGCGACCGTGGTCGGCATCTCGATAGGTGGCACGATCGCGCTCGTGCTTGCAGCGCGCAGCAATTCCCGAATCGCGCGTGTGGTGGCGATCAACCCTTATGATTATTGGCCCGCAGCCGGAGTGCGCACGAGCTCGCTTGCCGCACGGCTCATTTTGATGGGCGCCGGCGTTCCAATCCTGGGTGCGACGCTGATGCGATTGCGCAACCGGTTCGTCTCGGACCGGATCATGGAGGGTGGAGTGGCATCGCCACAGGCGCTGCCGAGCGCGCTTGCAAAGGAGCTCTATGAGGTTGGCAATCGACCTGGGCACTACCGGGCGTTTCTCAGCCTCCTAGCCCATGAACATCTGTGGCCACGTGCGCGCAGCGAATACCACGCCATCAAGGTCCCAGTGCAGCTCGTCTATGGCGAGAGGGATTGGGCGCCCGAGAAGGAGAGGCAGCGTACGCGATCGCTGATCCCCGATGTCGCGATCTCGACTATTACGGGTGCAGGTCACTTCCTCTCGCTCGATCGGCCGGACGCATTGAGCGAGCTCGTGATCGATCTTTCGAGGTCGAGATGAAGTCGGCGCACGGATGAGCATGCAGGTCCACTTGGCGCAAGTGAA
>Ga0306920_100011978_pt1 | contig 11758 bp, 9 predicted proteins | sample flu12Cox44000170_FD_204666 | JGI IMG/M metagenome (GOLD analysis project Ga0306920, IMG submission 204666) | Lab enrichment of tropical soil microbial communities from Luquillo Experimental Forest, Puerto Rico - flux4day.12C.oxic.44.000.170 (v2)... | ecosystem: Environmental > Terrestrial >...
CCGCCAGGTGACCGTCTCGGTGATCACCTCGTCCCCGAGCAGTTCCGCCAGCCCGGCCAGCGGCTGGCCGTCCCGGCCCGCGACCTGGCCACCGGCCAGCGCCAGGTCCGCGGCCGGGACGCCGTAGCGCCCAGCCGCCCGGGTGAGCACCGCCGCCCGCACCGCCGCGCAGGCCGCCTGCACGGCCCCGCCGGTGACGTAGGTCTGCCGCGAGGCCGACGTTGAGCCAGCGCTGCCCACGGTGGTGTCGGCAGGCTGGACGACGACGTGCCGGATGCCCAGCTCGGTCCTGGCGATCTGGGCCTGCACGGTGACCAGCCCCTGCCCGACTTCGGCCGCCGCGGTGTGCACGGTGACGGCGGGCTCCCCGGCCACCACCGCCAGCGTGACCCGGGCGGTCGAGTAGTCGTCGAAGCCCTCGGAGAAGCCGACGTTCTTGATGCCGATGCCGTAGCCGACGCCGCGCACCACGCCTTCACCGTGGCTGGTGTTGGATACCCCGCCCGGCAGCTCCCGCAGGTCGGGCTCGTCCCCGCTGGCCCGCGCGGGCGGCAGTGGCGCGTCCCGGACCCGGCGGAGCAGCTCGGTTACCGGGGCCGCGGAGTCAACCACCTGCCCGGTGGGCATGACCGATCCCTGCGACATCGCGTTGGCGATGCGGAGCGCCACCGGGTCCATCCCCAGCCTGCGCGCCAGTTCGTCCATCTGCGACTCGTAGGCGAAGGCGGCCTGCACCGCGCCGAACCCGCGCATCGCCCCGCACGGCGGGTTGTTGGTGTACGCGGCGTAGACGTCCATGCTGACGTTCGGCACCTGGTACGGGCCTGCCCCGAGGGTTGCGGCGTTCCCCGCCACCGCGGGGGAACTGGACATGTACGCCCCGCCGTCCAGGTAGATGCGGCCCGTGACCGATACCAGCCGGCCGTCGGCGGTGGCCGCGTGCTGGTAGTACAGCCGGGCCGGGTGCCGGTGGACGTGGCCGAAGAAGGATTCCTCGCGGGAGTAGACCATCTTCACCGGCCGGCCGGTGCGCAGCGCCAGCAGGCAGGCGTGGACCTGCATGGACAGGTCCTCGCGGGCGCCGAACGCGCCGCCCACCCCGGCCAGCACCAGCCGCACCTTGTCCGCCGGCAGTCCCAGGCTGGCCGCGACCTGGGCCTGGTCCACATGCAGCCACTGGGTCGCCACGTACAGCTCGACCCCGCCCTCGGCGGTGGGCACGGCCAGCCCCGACTCCGGCCCCAGGAACGCCTGGTCCTGCATGCCGACCTGGTAGGAACCGGTGACCACCAGGTCGGCCGGCACGTGCGGATCTCCCCTCCGGATCCGCACGTGCCGGACCAGGTTGCCGCCGGGATGGACGGCTTGTGCGCCGGGCCGCAGCGCCGCTTCGGCGTCGGTCACCGGGTCGAGCACCTGGTAGTCCACGCCGATCGCGGCCGCGGCCCGGCGCGCGGTCTCTGGGTGGGCGGCCGCCACGATCGCGACCGGCTCGCCCTGGTAGCGAACCCCGTCGCCGGCCAGCACCGGCTGGTCCGCGTTCTCCAGCCCGAATGTCTTCCGGCCGGGCACGTCGTCGTGGGTGAGCACGGCAGCGACCCCGGGCAGGTGCAGGGCGCGGGAGATGTCGATGGCCCGGATCCGGGCCCGGGGATGCGGGCTGCGCAGCGTCGCACCCCACAGCATGCCCGCCAGCCACAGATCGGACGAGAAGGCGAATTCGCCGGTGACCTTGAGCGTGCCGTCCGGTCGGGCCGCGCTCGTGCCGACCCCCTGCCGGTCCTGCCCGGTGACCGTCCCGGCCGCGGCCGGCGGGCGCGCTGGCGCGGTCATCCGGGCCGCCGGGAAGCCGCCAGCCGGACGGCCTCGAGAATCTGCTGGTAACCGGTGCAGCGGCACAGGTTGCCCGCCAGCGCCTCCCGGATCTCGGGGTCGGCGGGCTGCGGGCTGCGCCGCAGCAGGTCGTCGGTCGCGACGATCAGCCCGGGCGTGCAGAACCCGCACTGGACCGCGCCGGCGTCCAGGAACGCCTGCTGCACCGGCCCGGGTGCGCCCGTGGTGGCGATCCCCTCCACCGTGCGGATGTCCCGGCCTTCTGCCTGCCCGGCCGCGACCAGGCAGGCGCACACCACCACCCCGTCCAGGTAGACCGTGCAGGAGCCGCACTCACCCTGCTCACAGGCATTCTTCGAGCCCGGCAGGCCAAGCCGTTCACGCAGCAGGTACAGCAGCGACTCGCCCTCCCAGACGTCGTCGGCGGCCGCGGGAGCACCGTTGACCAGGCAGTTCACCCGCATAACGAGTCCTCCCGCTGGAACGAGCGCCACGCCCAGGCCAGCGTCCGGCGGGCCAGCACGGCCAGCGCATGCCGCCGGTAGGCGGCGCTGCCCCGGACGTCGTCGATCGGTGCGGCCGCCTGCGCCACCAGCTCGGCGAACCTTGCCACCGCCGTCCCGGGCAGCGGCCCGCGCGACTCCCAGAGCCCCTGCGCGGCCAGCTCGCCGCTGAGGAAGTCCTCGGCCGCCCCGGCCGGCCGTGGGGTCGGCGCGGCCGACCCCAGCCCGGTGCCCACCCGCCCGCGGCCGGGGTGCAGCGCGAGCGCGAACGACGCCACCGCGATCACCATCGCGTTGCGCACCCCGACCTTCGCGAACTGCTGCGGCCCGGCTGCCGCCGGCACCTCGATCGCGGCGATCAGCTCGTCCGCGGCCAGCGCCGACTGCTTCACCCCGGTGTAGAACTCCCGGATCGGGATCCGCCGGGTGCCGCGCAGCGATTCGGCCAGTACCACGGTGTCGCAGGCGAGCAGCGGGGGATGGGCATCGCCGGCCGGCGAGGCGGAGCCGAGGTTGCCGCCGATCGTGCCCCGGTTGCGGATCTGCGGCGACCCGACCGTTCGCGACGCCAGTGCCAGCCCGGGCAGCCGCCCGCCGAGCTCGCTGATGACGCGGGCGTAGGGGACCGCCGCGCCCAGCCTGATCAGCCCGTCGCTAGCGGACCAGTCAGCCAGCTCGCCGATACCGGTCAGGTCCAGCAGGGCGGCGGGCCGGGCCCGGTCGAAGTTGATGTCGACCATCACGTCGGTGCCGCCGGCCAGCGGCAGCGCCGCCGGCTGGCCAGCCTTGATCGCGAGCGCGTCCGACCAGGTGGCGGGCCGGAAGAACTCCATGCAGGACAGTACAGCCCGGCCGCCGGCGCCGGGCCAGGCACGAAAACCCCTAAACCAGCGGGCCCAGCCCAGCGCCCATTTGTAGCTTCCTCCAAAGACGAGGCCTATTCTTAACGGTATCCACCCGGTCCGCCCGGCACCGGTCGCGCGGGCCGTCCGTGGCGGGCCAGGGACGGCCGCAGGGAGGCGGGCATGCTGCTGCGCACGCTGGTGGCCGCACCCGCCCTGCGGCTGCAGGTGCTTGCTGGTGACAGCGACCTGGACCGGCCGATCAGCGGCGTGTACACCACCGACCTGCTCGATCCGCGCCGGTACCTCTCCGGTGGCGAACTGGTGCTGACCGGGCTGATGTGGCACCGCACCGAGGCGGACTCAGCCGCCTTCGTGGCCGCGCTGGCAGGTGCGGGAGTGGCCGCACTCGCGGCCGGGGATGCGGCCTTCGGCTCCATTCCGCCCGACCTGATCGACGCCTGCCGCGAGCAGCATCTGCCGCTGCTGGAAGTGCCGGTCGATGTGTCATTCGCGGTCATTACCGAGCAGGTGATGCGGGCGCTGCTGCCCAGCGGGGACGGGGCGGGTGTCCGCAACCGGCTGCTGGCTGCGGCGGACGCGGCCAGCCCGGGCTGGTCCAGCCGCTCGCCGGCCGGCGCGGTGACCGCCCTGCTCGCCGCGGCCGCCACCGAATACGGGCTGGCCGGCTGGGTGCTGTCGGCCACCGGCCGGCTGATCGCGCCCGCGCCGCCCGGTCCCGGCTGGCCCGCGGCGGACCAGGCGCCCGGCGGCGGCATGACCGTCCGGCTCCGGCGGGCCCTGGCCCACGCCAGCCTGGCCGCGCCGGACCTGCCGGCCAGCACCCTGGTGGAGGGTGCGCCGTACACGCTGCACCGGGTGGCCGGGCCGTGGCCCTACCCGCTGACCGGATGGTTGGTGGCGCTGGCGGGCGATGCCGCGGCCTGGGACGGCGAGCAGCGCACGGCCGCGGCCGAACTGACCAGGCTGGTCGCCCGGCAGCGGGCCCGCGATGAGGAAGGCCGGCAGGCCACCCGCCGGTCGGCGGACATGATCTTGCACCAGCTGCTGGCCTGGCGGCCCGGGTCCGCGGACCGGACCGAGCAGGAGATCGCGGCCGCGCTGCGGCGCGGCGGCCTGGCCACCGCCGGCCCGTTCGCCGCGGTCGTGCTGGCGGCACCGCGGGCGGCTGAGCTGCCGGGCGTGCTCCCGGCCAGCGCTGCCCCACCGCCCGGGCAGGCCACTGCGGCGGCCCGGGCTCTGCTGGAAGACCTGCTGCCCGGGGCCCTCGCCGCGGTGCTCGGCCAGGCGGCGGTGGCGCTGCTGCCCGGGGCCACCGAGGTGGTGGCCAGGCTGCGCGAGGCGGTCACCGGGCTGGCTGACCTGCCCGGGCTGGAGCTGCCGTTTGGGGTGAGCATCCGGGCCGGTGCCGCGGGCGGCGGGGAAGGTGCTGGCGCCGGCACGAGCTCAGTGGCCGCCCTGTCCCGTGCCGTCGCCGAGGCCCGGCAGGCACAGCGGCTGGCGGCCCTGCTCGGCGGCGGGGTACGGCTGGTGGACAGCGCCCAGTTCGGCTCGTACGACCTGCTGCTGGGGATGGTGCCGGCCCCGGCGCGCCAGGCGTTCCGTGCCGCCCTGCTCGGGCCGCTGGAGGCCTACGACCGCGATCATGGCAGCGAACTGGTCCGCACCCTGGGAGTGTTCCTGGCCTGCTCGGGGTCGTGGCACAAGGCGGCCGATGAGATGTTCGTCCACGTCAACTCGCTGCGCTACCGGATCAGCCGGATCGGCGAGCTGACCGGCCGGGATCCCCGCTCGCTGGCCGACCAGGCCGCCTTCCTGCTCGCCCTGCGGATGTAACCGCTCAGCCGAGGATGAGGGCGCGGGCGCTGGCCGCGGCCGCGCCGAGGCGGGCGAGCAGCGGATCCAGCCGGGCCTGCTCGCCGAACGGGCGCTGGGCCACCAGCCCGGTGGCGGCCGCGCCGGTCAGGCCGCATTCGGCGGCCAGCACCGCTAGCGCCTGCCCGGCCGGAAGCCGGTCGAACCAGTCCAGCCCGAGCCGGGACCGCCCGGGCGCGGTGAGGTCGCCGAACAGCCGGAGCCGGGCCAGGCCGCCGCCCGGGTGGATGTCCAGCTGGACGTGGGTCACTGGGCCGGCCTGGCCAGCCCGGAACAGGTGCTCGGTGTCGGGCTGCAGCGTCGCCGCTGGCAGCAGGTCGGACCAGCTTGCCGCGTCCAGGCCGGTCCCGGTGGCGTCGCAGCCGCGCAGCGTGGCGGCAGCGGGGGCGTTGCCGAGGAAGCAGGAGGTGTCGATGACCGCCTGCCGGATGTGCCCAGCCGCGGCCAGCTGGAACAGTACCCAGTCGTGGCTGTCGTCGCGGCGGCGCCGGGTCTCCCAGCCGTCGCCCATCACCGCCGCCCGGCCCGGGCTGATCATGTTCTCCGGCGGCGAGTAGAACCGGTCGCTGGCCGCCAGCACGGTGCCGCCGTTCGCCAGCGCCACCAGGTCCAGTGGCAGCCCGGCCAGCTGCCGCGGATCCGGCACCACCTGCCCCTCGGCCCGCAGCCGGGCCACCCCGCCGTCGGGATAGATGGTCAGCCGGAGGTGGGTGAACCGGTGCGGGTCGGTCACTGCGAAGACGTTCTCGCAGTCGCCGGCCAGCGGGCTGTGCGGCACGATTTCCACCCAGTCAGCGGCCGCCAGCTCGGCCGGGCTGGGGTACCCCTCGGCGGCACAAGCCTGGACCGAGCAGGCGGCCGGGAAGTTGCCGGTGAAGTGCGCGGTGTCAACGACCACCCGCCCGATCACGCCCGCGGCGCCGAGCCGGATCAGCGCGTCGTCCTCGCCTGGCCCATGGCGGCGGGTCTCCCAGCCGTCCACCAGCTGGCCCTTGAGCCCGAACGTGCGCGGCTGGTGGCTCGGCGGCTCCGGCCGCAGCAGGTTCTCCTTCTCGCCGAAGAATTCGTCGCTGGCGGCCATCACACTGGCGCCCAGCCGCCGCGCGGCCAGGTTCACCAGCGGGCTCGTCTCCGTCACGCCTGCTCCCTTGCCAGCAGCCGGCCCGCTGGCGCTGCGCCGATCTCGGCGCCGCGCAACCAGCAGCGGCGGACCGCCCCAGTCAGCGTGCGGCCAGCGTACGGCGTCACCGGATGCCGGTGCCGCAGCCGGGCCGGGTCCACGGTGAAGGAGGCAGCGTCGTCGAACGCCACCAGGTCCGCGTCGCGGCCGGCCGCGATGGCGCCCTTGCCGGCCAGCCCGGCCACGGCGGCCGGCCCGGTGGCCATCCACCGGACCACCTCGGCCAGGCCGTGGCCACGGGCGCGGGCCTGCGTCCAGACCGCGGGCAGGCCCAGCTGGAGGGAGGAGATGCCGCCCCAGGCCGCGCCGAAGTCGCCGGACGCGCGCTGCTTGAGCGCCGGCGGGCAGGGAGAGTGATCGGACACCACCGCGTCGATCAGCCCGCCGGCCAGGCCGGCCCACAGCCCGTCCCGGTTCGCCGCCGCCCGGATCGGCGGGCAGCACTTGTACTCGGTGGCCCCGTCCGGCACCTGTTCCGCGCAGAACGTCAGATAGTGCGGGCAGGTCTCGGCGGTGACGGCGGCCCCGGCCGACCGCGCCGCCGCGATCAGTGGCAGCGCAGCCGCGGACGCCAGGTGCAGGATGTGCACCCGGGCCCGGTGCCGGCCAGCGGCGGCCAGCAAGGCGCTGATGGCGGCGTCCTCCGCGGCCGCTGGCCGTGACGCCAGGAAGTCCCGGTAACTCCGGCCACCGGCGGCCGGTGCCGCCGCGAGCAGGCCGGCGTCCTCGGCGTGCACGATCAGCAGCGCGTCCAGTGCCGCCACCTCGGCCAGCGCGGCATCCAGTTCAGCGGGGCGCAGCCAGCCGAACTCCGGCACGCCGGAGTCGGCCAGGAATGCCTTGAAACCGAACACGCCGGCGCCGTGCAGCCCGGCCAGGGTGCCGAGGTTGCCGGGGACGGCCCCGCCCCAGAAACCGGTGTCCACCCACACCCGCGGGCGGGCCGCAGCCCGCTTGGCCCGCAGCGCCGCGGCTGACACGGTCGGCGGGCGGGAATTGAGCGGCATGTCGATCAGGGTGGTCACCCCGCCGGCGGCGGCCGCCTGGGTGGCGGTGGCGAAACCCTCCCACCCGGTCCGGCCGGGCTGGTTCACATGGACGTGCGTGTCGACCAGGCCGGGCAGCAGCACCTGGCCAGCCGGCAGTTCCTCGGCGCGGGCCGCGTCCAGGGCCGCACCGAACCCGGCGACCGCCGCGATCCGGCCATCCCGCACGGCCACACTGGCCGGCCGGACGCCGCCGCCGGTGACCACCCGGCGGGCCCGGACCACCAGTTCATACTCGGCCATGGCCGTCACGCTACGGTGACGTGTGCCAGGCCAGCACACCGGGGAGATCAGCAGCATGCCCGACCTCGCACGGCTGAACGCGCTGCCCGCCGCGGACGCGGCCGCGCTGCTGCTCGGCTGCTGCGCCGCCCCCGGCTGGGCGCGGCAGGTGACGGCCGGGCGGCCGTACCGCACCCTGGCCCGGCTGCTGGCCGCCGCGGACACCGCGTGGGCCGCCCGGCAGCCGGGTGACCTGGCCGCCGCCATGCGCGGCCATCCCCGGATCGGCGAACGGGGGCTGTCCGGCCAGTCCCGGCAGGAGCAGGCGGGGGTCGGCACCGACGCCCGGGTGCTGGCCGCGCTCCGGGCCGCGAATGAGGCCTACGAGCAGCGGTTCGGCCACGTGTTCCTGATCTGCGCCACCGGCCTGGGGCCCGGTGACATCCTGGCCGCGCTGCAGCAGCGGATGGCCAACGACCGCGACACCGAGCTGGCGGTGACGGCGGCGGAGATAGGCAAGATCAACGCGATCCGGCTGCGGCGGCTGGTCAGGCAATGACCAGCGTCTCCACCCACATCCTGGACACCGCCCGCGGCCGGCCGGCGGCCGGGGTGCCGGTCACCCTCGACACCTGGGGGCAGGCAGGCTGGCAGCGGCTGGCCGGGGCCGACACCGGTGCCGACGGCCGGATCGCGCAGCTGGCCACGTTCGGCCCGCCCGGCCAGGCCCGCTGCCGGCTCGTCTTCGCCGTCGGCGGCTACCTGCGCGCCCAGCACGGCATGGCGTTCTTCCCGGAGATCAGCGTGGTCTTCGATACCGAGCCGGGCGAGCATTATCACGTGCCCCTGCTGCTGACGCCGTACGGGTACACCGTCTACCGGGGGAGTTAGGCCCCGGCCATGCCACCTAAGGAGCCAGCAATGGCCAGCGACGCAGTGGTGCTCGGGGCCGCCCAGTACGGCAAGGCGGAGGTGCGGCTGCTGCACGCGGACCGCGGCCAGCCTGACCGCCACCGGATCACCGACCTGAACGTGACCATCACCCTGGCGGGCGACCAGGCGGACACCTACCTCACCGGTGACAACGCCAAGGTGCTGACCACCGACGCGCAGAAGAACACCGTCTACGCCTTCGCCCGCCGGCACGGGGTGGCCACCCCCGAGGAGTTCGGCCTGCGGCTGGCCCGCCACTTCGCCGCGGTGCCATCGGTGGACCGGGCACGGGTGCGGGTCGAGCAGTACGGCTGGCAGCCGATCGTGACCGGTGGCGAGCCGCACCCGCATGCCTTCGAGCGGCAGGCCGGCGTCAGAGTCGCCTCCGTCTGCGCCCACGGCGACGGCCGGGCCGAGGTGGTGGCCGGCGTGACCGGGCTGACCCTGCTCAAGTCGTCCGGCTCGGAGTTCGAGGGGTTCCTCCGCGATTCTTACACCACCCTCGAGCCCACCAGGGACCGCATCCTGGCCACGGCGGTGGACGCCCGCTGGCGGCTGGCCACCGGCGACGCCGACTGGGACGCCGCCTTCGCCGCCGCCGGGACCGCGCTGGCGGAGGCCTTCGCCGTCACCCACAGCCGCTCCCTGCAGCAGACGCTGTACGCGATGGCCGCGGCTGTGCTCGCCGCCTGCCCGGAGGTGTCCGAGGCCCGGCTGTCACTGCCCAACAAGCACCATTTCCTGGTCGACCTGAGCCCGTTCGGGCTGGACAACCCGGGCGAGGTCTTCTACGCCGCGGACCGGCCGTACGGGCTCATCGAGGGCACGGTGTGCCGGGCGGGGGCACCAGCCGGCGACCCGGAGCATCAGTGGTGACTGGGCCGGCCGACCTGCTAGTGACCGGCGCCAAGCTGGTCGCCACCTGCGATGACGGCCGGCGGGAACTGGCTGGCGGCTGGGTCGCCATCAGCGATGGGCTGATCAGCGGCGTAGGTGCGGCCGCCGAGCCGCCGCCTGCCGCCAGCGAAACCCTGGACGCGGCCGGCTGCCTGGTCACCCCCGGCCTGGTCAACACCCATCACCACCTGTACCAGAATCTCACCCGGTCCTATGCGCCGGTGCTGGCTGGCACCCTGTTCGAATGGCTGTCCGGGCTGTATCCGCTGTGGGCCGGGCTGGACGAGGAGGCGGCCTACCTGTCGGCCTGGGTGGGGCTGGCCGAGCTTGCCCTGGGCGGCTGCACCACCAGCACCGACCACCTGTACGTGGCCCCCCGCGGCGGTGGCGATCTGTGGTCGGCCGAGATCGCCGCCGCCCGGGAGGTGGGGCTGCGGTTCCATCCCACCCGCGGCTCGATGACCCTGTCGGCCAAGGACGGCGGCCTGCCGCCGGACTCGGTGGTCCAGGACGACGACGAGGTGCTGGCCGACAGCGAGCGGCTGGTCCAGGCCCACCACGATGCCAGCTGGGGCGCGATGGTGCGGGTGGCGCTGGCCCCGTGCTCGCCGTTCAGCGTCAGCCCGGACCTGATGCGGCGCACCGCCGAGCAGGCGGAACGGCTCGGCGTGCGGCTGCACACCCACCTGGCCGAGGACCCGGATGAGGACTCATACTGCCTGGCCAGGTTCGGCCGCCGGCCGGTCGAGCAGTTCGCCGAGGTGGGCTGGCTGACCGACCGCGCCTGGGTGGCGCACTGCGTCTACCCCGATGCCGCCGAGGCGGCCCGGCTGGGCGAGGCCGGGGTCGGGGTCGCGCACTGCCCCAGCTCGAACATGCTGCTGGCAGGCGGCGGGATCGCGCCGGTTGCCGACCTCCGGGCAGCCGGCAGCCCGGTCGGGCTGGGCTGCGACGGCTCATCATCGGCGGACAGCGCGTCGCTGTGGACCGAGGCGCGGGCGGCGCTGCTGCTCGGGCGGCTGCGGCTGGGCCCGGCGGGCATGACCGCCCGGCAGGTGCTTGACATGGCCACCCGCGGCGGGGCCGGCTGCCTGGGCCGGTCCGGTGAGATCGGCGAGCTCACCGTCGGCGCCACCGGCGACCTGGTGTGCTGGCCGCAAGAAGGGGTGCGCTTCGCCGGCGCGCTGACCGATCCGGTCGAGGCCTGGCTGCGCTGCGGCCCGACGTCGGCGCGGCACACGGTGGTGGCCGGCCAGGTGATCGTCCGGGACGGCCTGCTGACCGTGCCCGGCCTGGGCGATGTGCTGGCCCGGCACGCCGTCGCGGCCGCCCGGCTGCAACGGCTCAGCCGTTAAACCTGGGACCTGCCTGGCCCTGTGCCCCGATAGCATCGGAGTCCCGGGCGGTACCGGCCCGCACAAACCCGCACGGCAAAGGAGCCCTCCGTGTCACGCCAGCAGCTTCACCTCACCCTCGCCGGCCGCGAGCTTGTGGTGGAAGCTGGCACGACCGCGGCCGAACTGCTCGCGGCAGACGCGGCCAGTCTGGCCGGTGCCGGGCCGGTGATCGCCGCATGGATCAACGGGGAGCTGCGGGATCTGGCCACCCAGCTGGCCGACGGCGACCAGGTGGAGCCGGTCGGGCTGGCCAGCCCGGACGGCCGGGCCATCCTGCGGCACTCCACCGCGCACGTGCTGGCACAGGCCGTGCAGGACCTGTTCCCGCACGCAAAGCTGGGCATCGGCCCGCCGGTCGAGAATGGCTTCTATTACGACTTCGACGTGCCGGAGCCGTTTGGCCCGGATGACCTGAAAGCCATCGAGCAGCGGATGCGCGCCATCGTCCGGCAGGACCAGCGGTTCTCCCGCCGGGTGGTCAGCGACGCGGCGGCACGCGACGAGCTGGCGGGCGAGCCGTACAAGCTGGAGCTCATCGGGCTGAAGGGCGGTGCGCACGACGAGGAGGCGGTCGAGGTCGGCGGTCCGGCGCTGACCATCTACGACAACCTCGACGCCGTCACCGGGGAGCGCCGCTGGCGGGATCTGTGCCGCGGCCCGCATCTGCCCAGCACCGGGCACATCCCGGCGTTCAAGCTGATGCGCACCGGCGGCGCGTACTGGCGGGGCAGCGAGAAGAACCGGCAGCTGCAGCGGATCTACGGCACCGCCTGGGAATCGCGCCCGGCGCAGGACGGCTACCTAGCCATGCTGGCCGAGGCCGAGCGCCGCGACCACCGCAAGCTCGGCGCGGAACTGGACCTGTTCTCGTTCCCCGGCGAGATCGGCAGCGGGCTGGCCATCTTCCACCCCAAGGGCGGGACGGTCCGGCGGATCATGGAGGACTACTCCCGCCAGCGGCACATCGAGGCAGGCTACGAGTTCGTCAACAGCCCGCACATCGCCAAGT
>Ga0306920_100011981_pt1 | contig 11756 bp, 14 predicted proteins | sample flu12Cox44000170_FD_204666 | JGI IMG/M metagenome (GOLD analysis project Ga0306920, IMG submission 204666) | Lab enrichment of tropical soil microbial communities from Luquillo Experimental Forest, Puerto Rico - flux4day.12C.oxic.44.000.170 (v2)... | ecosystem: Environmental > Terrestrial >...
ACGCTTCGCGACGAAACGCTCCAACTCGGGCTGGATAGTACGGTCCTTCGTAGCTACAATGTACCAACTCGGCTTCGATCTCCACGCAGTACCTTCCACTCTTTGTGTGAACAAATCTGCTACAGGTGCGACAGGGCGCGTTCTTGGGCGAGACGATGCCGCTAACAGTTGCACGAATGTGTCAGTAGGATTTCTCGCCCCATGCGGCGCTGGCAATCAGCACGACGAGGATGGAACCAGCAGGCCGCTTCGAATGGACTGTGACTGGCAAAAATCAAGAACCAGAAGCGGTAAAAGGGTCTCTTGAGCGTTCGCGGACACGTGGCCCTGATCGTATTGGATGGGCTGCAATACGCCGGACCAACGACAGATGAGATTTCCCGTCTCGGTTTGCCATGACGATCGCATTTCAGAACCTCCTAACGTTTGCTAACAAACGATACCACGGATTTAGGCAAGCCCGCCGCGCGCCGCGCAGCGCAGAAGATCGAGGCGAGAAAGACGGGCGGTGGCGAGGTGCCACCGCCGCCGATCTAGATGAATGATTTAGTCCCCGGTTACGAAAGTGTGTTGGTCGTTCTTTGCGAACTCCTTTTCCTGTTGCTTCGAATAAATGAATTGATGCCCTATCGTTCGTCCGGGATAAAACCAGGCGACGATTGCTTGGGGGTGCATTGCACCCTGCCCAGCGAAGGTGATTGAGGTTTGATTGGCTGGTTCTTGGTTCTCAGCAGACGCGGCTAGGATAGTTGCATAAAGCGTTGATCGATCTTCACTGAAAATTCTTACCACGTGGGAACCAGGGTTTTCCACTATGAACCAATAGGTTCCAGCCGCCAGAACCCGTCCGGGGATCTGAACTGATTGGCTGAACGTCAGCTTCGTGTCTTCAGCTGCTCGTGCAGCCGGGACTGTTGTTAAGAACGTCAGCGCCAGCACGACGATAAATAGTTTTCGATGCATCATTTCTCCTCTTTCGCCTTGGGTTGATTTTTCTTGCTTTTTACTTCCATCCAGACGTTGGTAAGTCCTCCGGAGGGGTTGTTCGCAAGCCCTATAAAACGGGCGTGACTCAGTCTCCAAATGCTGCCGGAAGCCGCCGATTGGCTTGCATTCATAACCAACCGCCTTCATTGGATTCGGTGAGCACGAATAGTCACGCTCAAGAAAATGAGATGTCGTAGTCTCCAGCTGGCTTGTCAAGGATTTGTCAAAACGTCGTCTTACACTTCCAAATCAAAGGATCCAGTTCCCGTGCGCGAAGCAGGCGAATCTGGCCAGTGAGGGCGAACCTTTGCGACTTTGGGTGGCCTGCTTAGGTATCTAAAGGTTGGCTCACACGAACCTTAGAAGCAATTCAATCCAGCAAGAGTTCGTTCGGGGAGCGCTTTGGCGTGATCGGAATCGCTGGATTTTTGCAATAGATGCTGCTATTTCGAGGTGGATCGCTTCTGCCCGCAGTAAGCGAAGCTGAAGCAACAGGATTACTCCCCAGGAGTTGTAAGATACCTATTTCCGCCGACGGGTTCCAGAAAGGAAGCGCCCGGATGACTGACGACTTTGAGCGACCGAATTGGATGCAGCAGATGGGGGAAGTCCTGGAAACCGTGAATGAAGGTGTGCTCATCGCCCATGCGAACCGCATCGTCTTCGTGAATTCCGGCTTCGTCTGCATGACCGGGATGCGACCCGAAGATCTCGTCGGGCACCACATCCAGCTCTTTTACACCCCCGAGGAGTGGGCTTTCCTCGAGAAGAAAATCGAAGAGAGCGTTGGCATAGGGCACAATCGCTACGAGTTTGTGATTCCCAAGAAGGACGGGTCCCGGGTGCCTGCTATTTTCAGTGCGCGGAGGTTTAAAGACTCCGAGGGCCGCCTGTTTGGAATTGTGACGTTCACTGATATCTCTGAGCAGAAGCTCGTCCAGAAACAGCTTTGCGAGGTCAACGAGCAGCTCGCGGCGCGTCAGAAAGAAATCGAAGAAGATCTCGCGCTCGCGGCTCGCGTGCAGCAAAGCCTTGCGCCCAAATCGCTGATGTGGGGCGGCCTGCGCGTGGAGGCCTACTACCATCCGGTGCGCTCGATTGGGGGTGACTTCGGCCTAGTCAGTCCTCTCGAAGAAGAGCGTCTCACCCTGCTCGTCTGCGACGTTTCCGGCCACGGCATCGGCTCGGCACTCGTTGCGAACCGGCTTTACAGCGAAACGATGGCTCAGCTGCGAGCAAGCGTTCCGCTCGGCGCCATGTTTCGCCAGCTCAATCGCTTCGTGATGCAGAATATCGGCAGCTCGATTTTCTTCACCGTGGCCGCGGCCAGACTGGACCGCGACGCACGCCGGATGGTTTTCGCCGGCGCCGGTCACCCTCCTGGCATGGTCGTGACTCCCGGGCAAGAACCGCGTCTTCTCGAATCACGAAGCATGGTGCTCGGCGCCCTTCCTGAGGCCGAGGCCGTCGGCGTCGAAGCCACTATAGACGTGGACCTCGATTCGGGTGACCGCGTTGTACTCTACACGGACGGCATAACCGAAGTTTTCGACTGGCGCGGCGAAATGCTCGGCATACCGGGCGTGCAGAAGTTTGTGCGCGAGACGGCGGAGCTACCGTTCAGCGAGATGAAGCAGGGCATCCTTGATCGCGTCGCCGCTTGGCGCGAAGGCCCTCCCTCGGACGATGTTTCCCTCGTCCTCGTCGAAGTTCTCTGATTGTCGAGCGAACTAGCTGTAGAGCCACGTGTCTTGACGGAGGCCCCACTCAGAGCATGGTCAGTGCCGGGAAGTCGACGGATCCCGTTACGTCAGAAGCGCTTATTTACATGTTCTTACCCCTGTTCAAATTGATAGTGTCCTCGACTAAGTTGACGATTTAGCTTTCTCGGGGTTACTGGCCGGTAAGTGTGTCCGCACCTCGGGACAAGACCATGACAGAACCCGATGCGCTTCTCGGGCTTACGATTTCGCACTACCGCATCCTTAAGAAACTGGGCGGCGGAGGGATGGGTGTAGTCTACAAGGCCGAGGACACACGGCTCCATCGCGCTGTCGCCCTCAAGTTCCTTCCGCCCAAAATGGCGCATGACCGCGCCGCGCTGGACCGTTTCCAACGTGAGGCTGAGGCTGCCTCGGCTCTAAATCACCCAAACATCTGCACCATTTACGACATCGGGGAACAAGACGGTCAGCAATTCATTGCCATGGAGTTCCTCGATGGTCAAACGTTGAAGCATCAAATTTCTGGCAAGCCGCTGCCACTTGGGAAAGTGTTGGAGTTGGCCATCGAGATTGCAGACGCCCTCGATGCGGCGCATACCCGAGGGATCATCCATCGGGACATCAAACCCGCCAATATTTTTGTCACGGAGCGCGGCCACGCCAAGATTTTGGATTTCGGTCTGGCGAAGCTGGCACCAGCGGGTGGCGATGCGAATCTTTCAACGATGCCCACGGCTGCGGCGGATGAATTGATCACCAGCCTCGGCACAGCGGTGGGCACGGTCGCGTACATGTCTCCCGAACAAGTACGCGGTGAAGAATTGGATTGGCGTACAGATCTGTTCAGTTTCGGCGCAGTGCTTTACGAAATGGCCACGGGACAGCAGGCGTTCGTGGGGAACACGGCGGGAGTCATCCATGACGTCATCCTTAATCGCACGCCCGTGGAACTGACGCGCCTGAACCGCGAACTTCCTCTGAAGCTCCAAAAAATCATCTGGAGGGCACTGGAGAAGCGCCGGAACTTACGCTACCAAAATGCTGCTGAAATTCGCACGGATTTGCAAAGGTTGAAGCGCGATACTGAGCAGGGTCGCGCAGACGTCGCAGCGGCCGAGACCGGGTCAGGGCCTTCTACGAGATCCATCCCATGGGCGGTGGTCATCAGCACAGCGGCGGTGACAATCGGACTTGCGACAGGTTCTTGGTTGTTCCGCACGCGGAACGTCCATGCGCTAACGGACAAGGACACTATTGTTCTTGGGGACTTCGCCAACACGACGGGCGACCCGGTCTTTGATAACACGCTGCGGCAAGGATTATCTGTCGAGCTTGAGCAATCACCTTTCCTGAGCATTATCTCTGACCGGCAAATCCAACAGACCTTGGGGATGATGAACCAAAAGCCAGATGTAAAGATTACGCCCGAGATTGCGCGTGAAGTTTGCCAACGGACGGGAAGTGCAGCCGTTCTCGATGGCTCCATAGCGCAGATTGGCACACAGTACCTGCTGACCCTGAAAGCAGTTAACTGCACAAGCGGCGAATCGCTGGCAAGCACGGAAGCTCAGGCCAGCGACAAGAACCATGTGCTGGATGCTCTAGGAAAAACAGGTTCCGACGTTCGCAAGAAATTGGGCGAGTCTCTGAGAACTTTGCGGAAGTTCGACACACCAATTGAACAGGCGACTACCCCGTCAATCGAAGCCCTTCAGGCTTACAGTTTGGCTCGGAAAACAATGGTAGTGGTGGGCGACTACAATTCGGCAAAAACGTTGTTCCAGCGGGCCATCAGTCTCGACCCGAATTTCTCCATGGCTTACGCGTCGCTCGGGGCGGACTATTACAACTTGGGCGAAACAAAACTCGCAGCGGAGGACTCCGCGAAGGCGTACGACATGCGCGAGCATGTGAGCGAGCGAGAGAAGCTTTATATCGAATCCCACTACCATCATTTCGTGACTGCGGACCTCGAAAAAGCGAGCCGGGTTTACGAACTATGGGCGCAGACTTATCCGCGTGACTCAGTGCCGGCAATAAACTTGGGAGTTATCTCGCAAAGCCTCGGGCAATATGACAAAGCTCAGGAGAGCTTTCGCAAATCGATCGCTCTGGCGCCCGGCGACATGCTGAACTATGCGAACCTCGTCGCTTGTTCAATCAATTTGGACCACCTCACTGAGGCGGAAGCAGTAGCAAGGGAGGCACGAGCAGCGAATTTGGATTCCGACGATCTGCGACTGTATATGTATGAGATTGCATTTCTGCGAGGCGACGCATCAGCGATGGCCGAAGCAATAAGAAGGGCGGCTGGTGACCCAGCGAAAGAAAATCCCCTGTCGTATTTCGACGCTGGAACGTCGGCCTATGTGGGTCGACTCCGCCGCGCACGGGAACTGTATGGCGAGGCAGTCGGGTCAGCAAAGCGGGCAGAACAACAGGAGCGGGCGGCTGCATCCGAAGCTACCGAAGCGTTGTGGGAGGCTCTGTTGGGGAACGCAGGGCAAGCGCATCAGCACGCCACCGCCGCGCTTGCTTTCTCGAATGCGAAGGAAGCAGAGACCCTTGCGGCGCTTGCGCTCGCATTCGCTGATGGTTCGTCGAGAGCCGAATCGGTCGCCGCCGATATTCAGAAGCAGTTTCCAGAGGGCACAATCGTACAGTTCAATTACTTGCCAGCAATCCGCGCTCGGATTGCAATCAATCGCAACAATCCCATCACTGCGATTCAGGAACTTCAAGCTGCGCGCCCGTACGAATTAGGTGTAGCGGCTGGCACCACCTTCACAGTGAACTTGTATCCTATCTATGTACGCGGGGAAGCCTATCTGGCCGAGCATGAAGGTAGCCAAGCCGCCGCCGAGTTCCAGAAAATCCTGGACCATCGGGGCATTGTGCTCAATGAAGCCATCGGTGCGCTTGCACATCTTCAACTTGGTCGCGCTTACGCCATGCTAGGCGACACCGCCAAGGCGAAGGCAGCCTATCAAGATTTCTTGGCGCTCTGGAAAGACGCGGACCCCGACATCCCCATCCTCACGCAAGCGAAGGCAGAGTACGCGACATTGCAGTAGTCGGTATAAACGATCCGCTTAAGAGTCCGATTTGTTACATGCGGCATCTCCCACTATCAGAGACTATCGGAAATAATACCTGGTACCTTCACGCAGACGCGCCCGCCCGGTATTTCGTGGTAGGAGCTAGCGCGTTTATAACACGATCTCGGCCGAAGGTCTTGGTAAGTGCTCCTGCAGCTTCCACTCAACGATGCGGAATTTATGAATGAAGACTTGCACGTCTATCCGACAGAATTTCGTTCAACTGTCGATACCTGTGGTTCAGCTTGGCGAATCAAAAAAATGCTCGCGCACGTCCCAGACGCTAGGGATGCACCCAGGATCCCAATTTTTGTCATGTCCAGCAAGACTCCTTCATCGAAGGCCAGAGAGGCCATGAATAAAGACATCGTGAATCCAATTCCACAAAGCCAGGCCGCTCCAAAGAGCGTTCCCCATGAAAGTTCCGGTGGCGCTGAGGCGAGGGTAGTTTTGGCAGAAAGCCATGCGAAAAGCCAGATTCCTAGAGGTTTGCCGACGAATAGCCCGAGAGCTATGCCCAAGGTGACGGGATGCCGTGTGGCGGCCGCGATATTCCCCGATACTCGCACGCCCGAATTTGCAAATGCAAAGAGCGGCATGATCGCGAAACTCACCCAGGGGTGAAGGAAGTGTTCGATCCGGTATAATGGCGACTCTATTAATTCGCATTGTCTCTCCAACGAGTGGATCGCCGCATGGGCCGCGGGAGAATTTGTAGGTGACCCCTCAAACTTATCGATCAACCATCGGCTGCGCTTCAGAAATGAAGCTCGATCGACATACGTTCTTGCAGGAATCGTAAAGGCGAGTAGAACGCCGGCGACAGTTGCATGCACGCCGGATTTGAGTACCGCGTACCATACAAAAACCCCGACGATGGCGTAGATCGAGGGCTTCCGGACACCGAGCAGGTTTGCCCCGAAAGAAATCGCGATCCCAGCAAGACCGAGCGCGAGACTGATAACCCGAATGTGATCCGTGTAAAAGAATGCGATTACAAGCACGGCGATTAGGTCATCTGCAATGGCAAGGGCCGTAACGAAAATTTTCAATGAAACGGGCACGCGACTCCCCAGAATCGCTAGGACACCCAAGGCAAATGCGATGTCAGTGGCCATGGGGATGGCCCAACCTCGCTGTGCGTACCCTCCGTGATTGACGAGGAGATAAAGCAGTGCCGGGACAAGCGCACCACCGAAGGCGGCGATGATCGGGAAAGCCGCTTGCCGGAGAGAAGAAAGCTCTCCAATTAGCACTTCCCGCTTTATTTCAAGCCCCACCAGGAAGAAGAAGACCGCCATCAGTCCATCGTTGACCCATTCAAGGCGCGATTCGGTCATAGTGATGGGGCCAAGGTCAATCGGCACGAGTACATTCCAGATCGCGTGATAGCTTTCGGCCCAGGGTGAGTTCGCCCAGACGAGGGCAGCGATCGTGCTGGCCAACAACAAAATGCCGCTGGCTGCTTCCAATTTTGCAAAGCGGACAAATGGATTAGTGAGGACTTCAATAGGGAGGCGCGTGGCTTGCGAAGCCTGCATATCGTCGGACATGGGACGTTGATAGCTCCCCGAATTGGCTCAAAGCAACTACAAGTCTTGACAGTCTTCGGTCATTCGAGGTTCTTTCAATCATTTCCTGTTTCAAACTATGGAACCTAGCCGGAAACCGCTCTCTTGCCTCGTAGCCTGTGTTGGTGCCGCTGGCCTCGCGCTTCGCACACACTCTCGAGCAAAGCCACATCGTGCAAACGGTCGGCTTCTTTCATCCCTGGTTCCCACAGATCCTCAATGTCATTCGCTAGTCCCTTGTGCCACAAAGTCGGCTGCTCGCGCCGCAATTGGATCACGCTTCGTCCTTTGAAGAAAATCCGTCTGACCCCAACCTCGCTGCACGTTGTAGCACGAACTCAAAACACTCACACACTAAATCACCTCAATTTCCTTACTTTTTGCTGACCTTTTTGCGACGGAAAGTAGCTAGAGAACACGCCCGAGGTCCGGACTGCCGACGACTCGATCAGGACTATGTGACCAGACCTCTTGGATCAGGCCAAACAGATATGCTGTCGACATGCCGAAGAGAATCCAGCCGTTCAGGGCCTCCAGTGCCCCCATGAGCTGCCATCGATGTGCCAACTCCAAGTTCACATGTCCATACGAGGTCATGGCGTTCAGCGAGTACAACATAGCAATCCGCATGTCCGGCAGTGCCCCGAGAGCTTGAAACGCGACCGCCCACAGGGATCCTTCAAGGCCGTGCAGGACGGTAATGGAAAGGGCGGAAACGCCGATTGACATCTGCGCGAGTGGAGAAGAAGCTCTCAGCCCGTGTAAGCGCGGCATCACCCCGCCCCTTTGTCGCTTGATGAAACTCAGGCCAAACACATGGATCACGACAGTTAGGGCAATCAGTATCAGGCTCCACAGCCAATCAGCGCCCCAAGTCGAAATGTTTTCACCGTTCATGTTCACTGCCCCCTTTTAGAAGCTAAGCCGAACCGTGTTTACCTGGTGGGCTGGGCGTTTTATACCTGAGCATCCGACAACGTCCAAGCGGACCCCAAGGCAACTCGGAAATCTTTGCAAATGTCCGGGTAGCCCGTTTACCACCTTTCATCAGGCGCGAGTTCGTTTTCGGGCAAGCTCAACCATCTTGCGCTAGGACTCAGACAGCCTCTCGGGATGTGGCAGCGCCGAACCCATCGACCCACTGTAAGGTAGTCTCGCCGTTCATCAGTTTTGTGTCTTTGGAGAGTTTCGATCTAGCCGGCGCGAGAGGGGTGCAATATACCATCGTCACCAAGCCGGGGCCCGCCTCGAGGCCGGTGCGTGTTGAGTACTCCCTCCCGCCTACATTGACGGTGCCCGTGTTCGGGCTGTACTCCGGGTACGAGAATTTGGTCTCCGGACAAGGTGTCGGATGGATTCGTAGGCGAAGAATCTTCGATCCTGCCCGTGCGATCAGGTTGATTAGGCGGGAAAAGTGGAGTTTTAGCAGCGCCGGTTTAGGCTGCATCTGCGGAAGTCCCTTGGCGGCGAGGACGCTTTGCAGTACCAAATGGAAACACGTAACATTGCTTTTCTCGGGCAGCAGAATATGAGGCACGGAGGTTCTATGAGAATTTCCTGGACGAGTGGCCTTGCTGTCTGTTTCCTGACGCTCTCGCTCGTTGCCTTAACCGACGCCCAATCTCCTCAGGGAAACTATCACCTACTCAAGACGTATAAGCTCGGTCCAGCAGAGGGCAGCAATTTTGAATATTTTGACTACGTCACTGTTGATTCCTCCGCACGTCGCGTGTACCTGTCCCATGGCACGGAGATCAAAGTAATCGATGCTGATAGCGGTGCGCTCGTCGGAAACATTACCGGACTAAGATTGAGTCACGGAGTGGCGCTGGCTACCGAATTCGGTCGTGGATTCATCAGCGATGGCCTGCAGGGCAAAGTGATCATTTTCGATCTCAAGACTCTCAAGTTGATCGGTGAAGCCAAAGCTGCGCCGGATGCAGACTCTATTCTTTACGACCCGCCAACGAAACGTGTGTTTTCGATGAACGGTGACAGTCGTAGCTCAACTGTGATCGATGCCAAGACAGGGAGCGTCGTGGGTACGATCGATTTGGCTGGATCGCCCGAGTTCGCTGTTTCCGATGGCAAGGGCGCGATTTACAACAATATCGAGGACAAAAACGAACTCATAGCGATCGATAGTCATTCGCTGTCCATCAAATCGCGCTGGCCGGTTGCGCCGGCTGGAGGGCCAACAGCTCTCGCTATCGACCGCAAGCATCGGCGGTTATTCTCTGCGGGCCGTGATCCGCAAATGCTGATTGTTATGGATGCCGATAGCGGCAAAGTCATTCAGTCCTTTCCGATTTCTTCCGGTGTGGATGCAGCAGTCTACGATGAGGAAACGGGACTGATATTCGCGTCGACACGCGAGGGCATGATCCACATTTTTCACGAGGACTCACCGGATAAACTCAGTGTGGTCGAGACCGTCAAGACTCAGGTCGGAGCCAAGACCATGGGACTCGACACGAAGACGCATAATCTCTTTTTAGACACTGCCGATTTTGCGCCACCTTCGGCACCCACACCCGAGCGTCCTCACCCGCGACCACAGGCGATTCCGGGCACATTTCGCGTTTTGGTGTACGGTCCGTAGTCTTTGCCGCGTCTATATTGCATCCGCGTCGGTCTCTCAAGGCATTTCTGTAGTTAGCCGTGTTCGACGCGCGCCTTTATGTCCGAGTACGCCCATCGATGAGTCTGCTTAGTGCTGCGGAATTTGTGCCCGCTCCCGGTTTCAGCTTCACATGGCGCATGAACTTGCCGGTCCCTTGCAACAAGCGGGCCGGATCCGGCAGAGCTGCTCCGTGGAAGAACCCCACGTTTACGTGCGAAGTGAATACATTGACGTAGCCGAAGGGCGCATCTCCCAAACAGACAACCGGGCAGCCGTCATGCAAAAGCTCCCGGACTTCGTCCCCACATTTTCGCATCACCTCAAACCACTGATGCGCGATGGCCGCCAATTCCCTTGTATGCTTTTTCATCCATGCATTGATGGCAGGATCCCGCTCGACAGCGCCGTCGAATCGCAGCAACTCCGTTCTCATCGTAGCTACACTTTCTGCTTTTCGAAAATCTGTGGTTGCGCAGCACCCAACCGAATCGTTCCGTGATTGGTGTGTCGGCAATTCGAGATTATGGCTTAAAGTCCCGGTAAACGGGGAAACTTGAAGTTTGAAAGGGAGTGTTGCAGGTTCGGTTCGATTACGCAGGAATCGCTCGGACGACGGCTAACCCTCTAAACAAAAGCCAAAAACTCAGTGCTATATCGAAAAGACCCATCGGGGTATCGAACAACCACAAGCTAACAATTCGGTCGAAGTTAGGAACTACATAGAAGACCAGAGTGCACGCCACACAGAACGCAGATGAGATCACGCCGAAGGCGGCCATGTCCTGCCTCAGCTGGAAATGGAGAAAGCGTTCATCCGTTAAGATAACGGAGCGAACCGATGAAGAAGCAGCGGAAGCACTGCACGCCGGAAGAAAAAGTAGCCATTCTGAGGCGGCATTTGGTGGAAGGAGTGCCGATCTCGGATCTGTGTGACGAACTGGGGCTCCAGCCGACGGTATTCTATCGCTGGCAGAGGGAGTTCTTCGAGAACGGAGCCGCCGCTTTCCAGCAGCGAGGACGGAAGAACCATCAGCCCGAACAGGAACGAATCGCGTATCTGGAGAAGAAGATCCAGACGAAGGATGAGGTTTTGGCCGAACTGATGGCGGAGCATGTTGCCCTAAAAAAAAGAGTTGGGGAACTCTGACCGGAGTCTGGGTTCCGCACGATACGCGGGACCAGATCGTGGATTTCGTCCGGTGCTGGTCTGCAAAGACCGAGATCAGCGCCGGGCGGTTCATCCAGTGGCTTGATATCGCGGCCAGCAAGTTTTACGGATGGCGCGAGCGATACGGCAAGTTCAACGAGCGTAACGGCTGGATTCCCCGGGACTTTTGGTTGGAGGATTGGGAAAAGCAGGCGATCATTGAGTTCCATCTGAAGAACCCGCTGGAAGGCTACCGGCGGCTGACATTCATGATGCTGGACGCCGACATCGTGGCGGTGAGTCCGGCCAGCGTGTGGCGAGTGCTGAGTCGGGCGCGATTGCTGCGGAAGTGGAACGGGAAGCCCTCGCAGAAAGGGACCGGCTTTGACCAACCGCCGCAGCCGCACCATCATTGGCATATCGATGTTTCCTACCTGAACGTTTGCGCGACGTTCTACTACCTTTGCAGCATCCTGGACGGCTACAGCCGTTTCTTGGTTCATTGGGATTTGCGGGAGTCGATGACTGAGGCCGACATTGAAATTACTTTGGAACGGGCCAAAGAGCGGTATCCGGGGGCTAAGCCTCGGATAATTCCGACAACGG
>Ga0306920_100011982_pt1 | contig 11756 bp, 9 predicted proteins | sample flu12Cox44000170_FD_204666 | JGI IMG/M metagenome (GOLD analysis project Ga0306920, IMG submission 204666) | Lab enrichment of tropical soil microbial communities from Luquillo Experimental Forest, Puerto Rico - flux4day.12C.oxic.44.000.170 (v2)... | ecosystem: Environmental > Terrestrial >...
GACGAACAGCTTGAAGGCCTCGACCGCGAGGATGGGCTTGTCCTCGGCGAGCACGAAGGGCACGCCGAAATTCTCGAGCGTCTCGATGAAGACGAGGAGCGCACCCGACAGGATGGCGGGCAGGACGAGCGGCAGGATCACGCTGCGCAGCGCCTGCCAGCGCGTGGCGCCGAGATTGCGGCTCGCCTCCTCGATCGAGACGTCGATTGCCTTCAGGCCGGCGAGCGTCGGCAGCAGCACGTAAGGATAGAGGGTGAGCGTATAGACCGCGATGATGCCGCCTGCCCCGTAGATCGAGCCGAAGGGGATGCCAAGATCGCGCAGCCACCGGGTGAGGAAACCGGCGCGGCCGAGCATGAGCAAAAGCGCGTAAGCGCTGACGAAGCTCGGCAGCACGAGCGGCAGCACGACAAGCGTCAGTAGCGCCGAGACGCCGGCGACCGGCAGGCGCGCAAGGACGAAGGCGAGTGGCACCGCAACGAGTGTCGCAGCGACGGTCGCGGCCACGCCGATCGTCAGGCTGTTGACGAAGCTCGCCTGGTAGAAGGCCGAGGAGAGGAGCCTCGCATAATTCGCGAGCGTCAGATGCTCGCCATGCGCATCGAGGATGCTCGCCATCAGGATGCGGCCGACGGGATAGAGGAAGAAGACGCCGAGGAAGGCGAGGCCGACGAGGCTCACCAGGAGCGGCAGGCGAAAGCGTGGAGCCAGAACGCCGTTCATCGGCTTACGAGGAGGCTGGCCCGAAGGCGGTGACGCGCTCGGGGTCGTAGACGAAGGTGAGCCTGTCGCCGACACGGAGAGTCGCCGCCGGCTGATCGAGCACCGCCGCCCGAAGCGTCGCGCCGCTTGCTAGCTTCGCCTCGATGCGGGTGACGGCGCCGAGGAATTCGAGGCGCAGGAGCTCGGCCGGCAGGCTCGCCCAGCCTTGCGGAGCGGCCTCACCATCGCAGAGCGGGCACAAGGCCTCGGGCCGCAGCGAGAAGCTCACCGGGGCGCCATCGGCGATGGCAAGTTTCGGGACCAGGAATACCGTGTCGCCGACAAGAATGCGCGTACCGCCGACGGCGACGTGGCCGGTCAAGAGATTGGTGGTGCCCATGAACTCGGCGACGAAAGGCGTCGCCGGCCGGCGATAGATCGCCTCGGGATCCCCAACCTGCTCGAAGCGGCCGGCGCGCATCACCGCGATCCGGTCGGAGATGGCGAGCGCCTCTTCCTGGTCATGCGTGACGTAGATCGCCGTGATGCCGAGCGATTTCTGCAAGGCCCGGATATCGGCCCGCATCTCGAGCCGCAATTGCGCGTCGAGATTGGAAAGCGGCTCGTCGAGCAGCAACACCTCGGGCTCGATCACGAGCGCACGTGCGATGGCGACTCGCTGGAGCTGGCCGCCCGACAATTGATGCGGCCAACGTTCGGCCTCACCGCCGAGATGCACAAGGTCGAGCGCCCGCCCCACCCGTTCGCGCATCGGGCCCGGCGCGACCTGGCGGGCGCGCAAGCCGTAGGCGACATTATCGCGCACGCTGAGATTGGGGAAGATCGCGTAGTTCTGGAACACCATGCCGGTGTTGCGGCGATGCGGCGGCAAGGTGTCGATGCGCCGTTCGCCGAAGCGGATGAGGCCGGCCTCCACATCAGCGAAGCCGGCGACCATGCGCAGCAAGGTGGTCTTGCCGCAGCCAGACGGGCCGAGCAGCGTGAAGAACTCGCCATCCGCAATGGCGAGCGTGATGTCCCGCACCGCCTGCACCGCGCCATAGGAGCGGCTGACGCCCTCGATGTTGATGCTGGACATGCCGGCCCGCGGTGCCGCGACGCTAAGGGGCTCTACTCGGCGCGCGCGCCGCTTCAGCGCGTCTCCTGGATGATGCCCTTCAGCTTCTCGAGCGTCTGCTGGCGCTTCGCGGTCCAACCATTCTCGTCATAGCTCAGGAGCTTGAGGCTCGAGAGCGGCGGCATGTTGCCAGGCAGATGCGCGAGGTCGAGATCCTGGCGCGCCGGGCGGCGGAAGGTCGCCTTGAGCATCATCTCGCAAATATCCTTGCGGTTGATGTAGTCGACGAAGGCTTTGGCGGCCTCGGGGTTCGGATCGTTCTTGAGGATCGCGACACCTTCCATCAGGGCGAGCGTGCCGTCCGCCGGATAGATATTGGTGACCGGCGCGCCATTGCTCGCCCAGAGCGCGCCCGCATATTCGAGCGACATGCCAAGCCCGTATTCGCCGGTGCCGACGCCCTGGAACACGAGGGTCGAGCGGTTGAGGATGCGGGTATTGGCGAAGAGCGCCTTGAGCTTGTCCCAGCCTACTTCCCCGCCGCCCCAATGATCGACCAGCAAGGTCGCGTTGGTAAAGGCCGAGCCCGAATTCGCCGGATCCGTGAAGGCGATCTTGCCCTTGTATCTCGGATCGAGGAGATCGCCCCAGCTCTTCGGCCCCTCGCCCGCCGGAATCACCTTGGTGTTCTGCGTCACCACGAGGATATGCACATTGGTGCCTGTCCACAGATTCTCGGGGTCGAGGAAATCCTGCGGAATCGCCGCATTCTCCTTCGACTTGTAGGGCGCGAAATAGGCCTTGTTGGTCTGCAGCAGGGAGCGGCTCACGCCCCAGATGATGTCGCCTTGCGGATTGTCCTTCTCGGCCTGGATGCGCTTCATCAGCACGCCCGATCCGGTCGAGATGCTCTCGACCTTGATGCCCGTCTCCTTGGTGAAGGCGTCGAAGACGAGGTCGTTCAAGGTGCTGTCATTGGCCGAATAGATCACGAGCCTCTGCTCGGCCCGCGCGCCAGTCTCCCCGCAAATGAGCGCTGCCATGCCGGCCGCGAGCGATAATGCCGCGAAGCTCAGTCTGCGCTGCCTCATCTGCGTCATCTCCCTGTCCGGCTTGCCGCGCCGGCGCGTCGCTCGCCGCCACTGGTCGCGGCCGCGGCCGGTCGCGCCGCGTTTTGCGATTTCGGCATCGCGGAATTTCGGTATACAAAATTATACAGAGGCACCAGCCTGTCAACGCGAGGCGGCATCGGGTCGCTGCGCGAGAGTGATGTGTCCGAATGCCGGCCGATGCAAGTGAGATGGAGATCACAATGCGGATCGCGCTTCTCGACGATTATCAGGGCGTGGCGCTCGCCATGGCAGATTGGGCGAGCTTGCCTTCCGGCATCACTGTCGAGGCCATTCGCGAGCCGTTGCACGGCATCGATGCTGCAGCCGCACGGCTCGCCGGCTGCAACATCCTCGTCGCCATGCGCGAGCGCACGCTCTTTCCGCGCGCCCTGTTCGAGCGCCTGCCGCAGCTCAAGCTCCTCGTCACCACCGGCATGCGCAACGCCGCGATCGACCTCGCGGCGGCGCGCGATCATGGCGTCACCGTCTGCGGCACCGGCATGCTGCCGCATCCGACCGCCGAGCTCACGCTCGGCCTCATCTTGAGCCTCGCGCGCCAGATCCCGCGCGAGGATCAGGGCATGCGCCAGGGCGCCTGGCAGACGACGCTCGGCATCGGGCTGAAGGGGCGCGTTCTCGGCGTCGTCGGGCTCGGCAAGCTCGGCGCCGAGGTGGTGCGGCTCGCGAAGGCCTTCGGCATGCATGCGATCGCCTGGAGCCCGAACCTCACGGCCGAGCGCGCGGCACAAGCCGGCGCCGAGCGTGTCGAGAAGCGGGAGCTCTTCGCGCGGGCCGATTTCGTCAGCATCCATATGGTGCTCGGCGAGCGCTCGCGTGGCCTCGTCGACGCGGCCGCGCTCGGTGCCATGAATCCGTCGGCTTACCTCGTGAACACCTCGCGCGGTCCGATTGTCGACAGCGCGGCGCTCATCGCCGCGCTCGAAGCGCGCCGCATCGCCGGCGCCGCGATCGACGTCTATGACGAGGAGCCGCTGCCGAAAGACCACAAGCTGCGGCACCTCGACACCGTCGTGCTGACGCCGCATCTCGGCTATGTCACCGAGGAGAATTACCGGGCCGCTTATGGCGACGCGCTCGAGGATTTGAAGGCCTATCTCGCCGGCAAGCCGTTGCGCCTGCTCGAAGCGACGTGAGCCTCGAGCCTCAATTCACACGTTTCCAGGTCTGGCTGCGGCAGATCAGGCCGCCGAGCACGCAGCCCGAGAGCTCGAGGTCGTTGCCGCCGGATTTCAGCTTGCCCGTATAGGTCTTGCCGCTCGTGTAATCGTAGAGCTTGCCCGAATAGCTGTCGCCCCCGCTCGATTTCATGCCGTAAATCATGGTGAGCCCAACCAACGGCCGGCTGCGCTTCGACTCATCGGGATTGTTGACGTCGTTGCCAGGCTTGCTGACCCAAGTGATGACGCCGCAATAGGCCGAACCGCACGGGCTGATGCGCACGCGCGTCTCGCCCGACTGGCTCAGATACGTTCCGGACACATCCTCGGCGAGCGCCATGCCGCTCACCCCGAGCGCGCCGATGAACGCCGCCGCCGCGACGAGGCTGCGCGATATGATCATGTCTGCCCTCCCTGACTTGCGGCGCCTTGTGACGACATCGCGGATCGAGGGCCAAGACCGTGATCCGCGACCCTGTCCCGGCCGCCTCCATAACGTCATCTTATCGCGGATTTCACCCGGCGCCAGCCATCGCCACAGCGCCCGCGGGGCGCCGCCCGCGCCTCAATCCGGCAGGCCGGCTTTGCGCAGCCCCTCGATGAAACGCTCGAGCAGGTCGGCGTCGCGATAGGGTGGGCGGTGGCGCCAGCGGCTGATGCGGAAATTCGGATGCAGCCGCATCACCTCGCCGGCCGCGGCACGCGCCTGCCCCATCATGCCGAGATGGGCGTAATTTGCCGCGAGCAGGCGGCGCCCTTCATTCTGGTCGTGCATCCGCTGGACGGTGTTGATGACGTCGACCGGGCGCTTCAAGGCATTATAGGCGTCGGCGAGGTGCCACAGATACCAGTCGGGATGATAGGGGTTGAGACGCATGGCCCGTTCCATATGCGCCAATGACTGCTCGGCCTGCCCGGCATAGACGAGCGCATCCGCATAATCCGCGATCACGTCGGCATCGTTCGGGTTGAGCACGAGCGCGCGCCGATAGCTCGCAAGCGATTCATCGTGGTGCTTGCGATAGAGATTGGCGAAGCCGAGCTCGGCGAAGCCGCGCGCATCGAGATGATCGAGATGCACGGCGTGATGGGCTATTTGCACCGCGGTATCGAGCGATTTCGTGGGGTTGGGCGACCAGGAGTAGCGCCAGTCGAAATTATGCGAGCGCGACATCACACTATGGGCGCGCGCATAGCTGGGCGTCGTGGCGATCGCCTCTTCGAGCAGGCGGCGCGCATGGTCGTTCGCCACTTTCGCATAGGCCTGCATCAAGCCCTGGCCGCGGAGCACCAGCGCATAGGCACGCATGCTCGAGGGGCGCTGCGCCCCGTGGTGATGCTCGGCGAGATCGATCTGCACGGCGAGCCGAGACGCCACGGCCCCGGTGATCTCGTCCTGCAGGTCGAAGAGCTCGGCGAGCTCGATACTGAAACGCTCCGACCAGATGATGCTCTCATCCTCGGCGTCGATCAGCTCGACCGCGATGCGTACCCGCTTGCCGAGCCGATTGAGGCTGCCGGAGAGCAGATATTGCGCACCGAGCCGTCGCCCGATCTCGCGGGCCGAGTAGGATCTGAGGCTGAACAGGAAGGCCGAATGCGAGGCGATGACGGTGACCGAACGAAAGCGGCTGAGATCGGCGATGACCCCGTCGACGATCGCGAGGCAGAGCGATTCATTCGCCGGATCATTGGTGAGATTGGTGATGGCGAGCACCGCGACCGAAGGGTTGCGCTCATGGGCCGCCGGCAGAAGCCTGCGGTCCTCCTCGATGATTGCGGGCGGCGTAAGCTCGTCTGCCCGCAGGACGCTGAAAACCTCGATCGGCTCGGCGATGTTCTTTAGAACCGGCCGGCCCATGGAGCGGAAGGAGACTTTCGGAAGATCGCGCACGGCCCTGCGGAAATCCCCCGACACGACAATCGTGCCGGGCTCCGCGATCGCCTGCAGCCTCGCGGCGACATTGATGCAATGGCCGCGGACATCATCGCCGCTCGACGTCACCTCGCCGAGATTGATGCCGATGCGAAAGAGGATCGGCTCGCCATCGCCCCAGGCCGCCTGCTGCTGGAAATCCGCCTGGATCTGGATGGCGAAGCGCAAGGTCTGCTCGGTCGAATCGAAGAGCGCGAGCACGCCGTCGCCCGAGACATTGGCGATGCTGCCGCCGTAATTGCCGATCAGGGATTTGAAGAGATCGATCGAGCGCGCGGCGAGATCGGAATTCGTCGCTTCGTCATGCTCCAGCCTGCGGCTGTAGCCGACCATATCGGCAAACATCACCGCCGCCAGCCTGCGTCGCCCGACCGTTTGACCCGACATCCCTCCGACCCGCTTCCGCAAAAGCTCGGGCACTGCGCATTCGGGGCGGGATGAGCGTCAAAGCCACGTCACTCCGCCCAAGTCGTCGCCTGCTTTGACCCACGTCGCCTGCTTTGACTCAAGTCATCGTCTTGGCCAAGTCGTCGCTTTGGACGTCCTTTTGTCGACCCAAGTCGTTGTTTTGAGCTTGATCTATCGCAAAGATCGGTCGTCCCGCACGGAATCACGCTCCCAGGCTGACATATAATCTCTTTTATTATAGCCTGAAGGCAAATTGCGGGCCAGCCCCGCCACGGTCGCGCGGGTCGAGCCGGAATCGGCCAGGCTGAATGCCGAGATGGCACAAAAGGCTTACTTCGACTGACAGGCGCCGGGAGGCCGACCAGGGATCGAAACCGTATGGGGGGCACGATTCATCCGGGGCAGAAGGCCGAAAAGCAGACGATCCGTCTGCGGCGGGCGCGTGCGGCCGACAGGGACTTCATCCGCTCGCTCTATCTCGTCAATGCCAGGCACCATCTCTCGGTGCTCGGGCCCGTGAACGAGGAGAAGCTGCGCGCGCGCTTCGAGCGGACCTACCGGCAATACCAGGCGAGCATCATCTGCCTCGGCTTGCAGGAGATCGGCTGGCTTCAGGTGCGCGACGCCGGGGACCCGATCCATATCGGGCAACTGCACCTCGTCGAGCAGCATCGCAATTGCGGTATCGGCGGCAAGCTCATCGCCGATATCCTGGCACGGGCCGAACACTCGGCTCGCCGCGTCGAGCTCAACGTCATTCGCGGCAATCCGGCCCTCCACCTTTATGAGCGGCTAGGCTTCCGCCGCGTCGGCGAAGACGCAGAGAAGCTGCATATGTGCTGGGAGGCGGGCAGCTCGCGCAAGGACGGGCCGGCCGGCGCTTGAGCCGGATGCGGCGCTGCGCCGTCAACGAGGTCGGAAGGCTGGCTCAGCGCCGGCCGCGCGAATCACCGCTCAGGCGCAGATCCTCGCCGCTCGTCAGCGCCGTGCTGGTCGAGACCGAGGCCGCGAGCAGGATCTGATCGAATGGCCCGGAATCGATGTCGAGACGCACCGAGAAATCGCCCTTCTCATATTCCCAGTAGTACAGCTCCTCGCTTCCCTTCACTTGAGAAGCGAATTCCCATTCCCGGGCAATGACGCCTGATTCGTCTAGCGTTGTGCGAGTAGCGTGCTGGTGGGCCGCACCAGCGCCATCGCCAGTTGTGTATAATGGCTGTCCATTGCCGTGGACAAGAAATACCGCCGGTTTCGGCAGCGTATACAAATGACCCTGATAGCTGAAGGCATATATCCTTGCAAATTGTGCCAGCGCGGCATTGCCCGCGCCCGTATTATCAAGCAGTTGATTGGATAGAAATTTATTTTGAGAAGCGGCCATCGTAGTTGGATCAACATGAGAATATTTCAAATCTTGAATCACCCGCCCATATAGTTTGATGGACGTATGACCGAGCAATAGTTCTGGCATTCGATATCTCCCTCACTGGTTTAGCCGCTTCGACAGCCGCAGGCGAGCATCATGCGTTCACGATAGGTCAGTCTCGGCAATCGCCCCGTGAACTCGGGCAGAAGCGTACGATCCGAATGGGCGTGGCTCTTCTCGTCGGGCGGTGACAGCCGCGGCCCGACCTTGATCCTGCCGATGCCGCGCCACTCGAAGCTCTCGAGCATCAGCTCGCGATAGCGTCCGCCGGTGAGATCGCGATCGGCCGCGAGCATCGCCTTGGCGACGTTGACGTAGTTCAGATCGTCCGGCAAGAGCTGCTTTGCGGACGACGCATAAATGGAGCCGAGATAATCGCGGGCATCGACCAAGGCGACGCGAAAGCCCTCCCTGTGCCTCGCATAAGCCGCATCGAAATGCGGCTGCACCACCGCTGCGCAATCCGCCTCATGCTCGACCTTGCGCGTGAGCTCGGCGAGGCGCCGTGGGATCAGCGCGCGCTCGACCAACTTCTCTTGGAAGATGTCGACCAGAATGTCGAAGACAGCGCCGGTCAGCGGCTGCGAGAGCTTGTGCTCGTCATGCCAGCCTTCCGCGAAATCGGCGAGAGTGAGCGAGTTATTGGCGACGCGGATCTGGGTGTTGGTGTCGAGCTCGGCGAAACGGTCGAGCTCGTTGAAGCTGTAGAAATTGCCGTGCGTCTCCTCGAGCAGATGTCCGATATGCTGCTCGAAATGCAGCGCCGCGACCATCGCCGAGATATCGGCCGCCGATTCCTGGAAACCGAAATATTCGCCGGCCTCGATGCTGAGGCGCGGCACGCCGATCGTGCTGTAGATGACGAGATGGCCGAGCTCATGGGCAATCACGTCGAAGTTCAGCGCGAAGGTCTTCAGCGTGCCGTCGGCGAGACGATCGGCCCCGATCTCCATGAAGCCGTAGCCGACATGGGAATTGTCGAATTCCGGCAGCATGGCGATTTCCAGCCGCTCGTAATCCTTGGCGAAATGCCATTCGATGCGATGGCCGAAATATCGCTCCCAGACATCGAGGACGAAGCGGACCGAGCCGAACACATGCGTCTTGGCGAATTGCGGCGCGTCGATCGCGATGTGATCGAAATGCCCCTCGGGATCGGGCTCGACCGCAGGCCGGACCTCGCCGCGCCAGGGCGGCAGGTTGAGGAAGAGCGATCCATAGGAGGTGCGATTGAGGCCGTAACGAAAGGCCTTGCCGACCGGATCGATGAGATACATCCGATCATCGGACGGCCCGCGTCGAATCGAGCCCGGCCGGCTCGAGACATGCACGGTCTCCGGCGCGCGATCCGGATGCAGCTCGGGCGGTTTCGGGAACAAGCGAAAGCGCACGCCGTCCGCGTCCCGCCCCCGATCACCCCCAAACGCCCCCTTCAAATTGGATCTCCCCAATATCGGTCCGGCCGAGGACGTTGAAGTCTCTTATAGATTTCCTCGCGGCGCAAGACGTCGTCGAAATGCGCAAGGTCACGGAACCCGAATTCTTGCATGATGGCGCCGATATCTGCGCCACGACGCTCGCCGGCACGCTCTTCAAGGAAGCGAAGCCTCGCCGCGAGTGCGGCGGCGCCGTCCCCTGGTCTGCCCATGCCGGCAGCGTCAGCATCCCTCAGCGCAACCATCTTGTCGCGGGCGCGCGCAGCGAGCCCCTCATAGGTATCGCGCAACCGCAATTCGTCGAGCATCGCGGCATCGAGGGCCGCGCCGCGCCCCTCCAGCATCGCCCCGATATCGTGGCGCCCGGCGAGCATGTTTGCGAGCGATGCCTCGTCGAGACCATTGCGGCCGAGCCAGGCATCGAGTTCGGCGCGGGTGAACAAGGAGAGCTCCAAACGCAGGCGCGCGAGCTCGCCTCGCAGCGTTTCGCCGTCGATCGCCCGGCTCTCGCGCGCACGCCGGGCCTCGCCGGCGAGCCGCAGCACTGCACGCATCTTGATGGTCGTGAAGGTCGCGGCATCTCCGAGCCTGAGCTCGTCGAGGACGGCGCCGTCAACGGGGACATCTTCCCCCGTCGCAGAAGTTCCGGCGGGCGAGGTGCCGCTTCCCTCGCGGGCGACGAGCTCGTCCCAGAACTGCGTCCATTCGAAGCGAAAGGCCTCGGTCGGGGCGGCCGACCGAGCATCGGCCTCGCGCATGGCCGCCAGCATGGCGAGCGCGTCCTCGCGCTTCTGATCGACCCTGCCTTGCGGCAGAAAGGCTCGCAAGGCCTCGATCTCGCTCGGCGCGACACCCTGGGCGAGGCCGCCCTCGATGACGTTTTGCCATTCGCGCCGATGATAGAAGAGCGCCTTCGCGCAATGCTCGAGCGTGGCGCGTGGCGCCGCGCCGAGCACCCCCTCGATCTCCGCCCTTGCGAGCGTCGCCCTGATATTCACCATCGCCTCGGAGATCGCGGGATAGCCCATGTCGGGCGGGCCGTGGATCACGGCAACCTCGTCGTCATCTTCGATCAGCCCGTCGCGATAGGCCTCGAAGATGCGACCGACACCGTGCATCCCGAAGCCCGCGAGCTCCGCTGCCCGCAACGCCCCCATGCTGGCGCTGCCATAGACGGGGATGCCCCGGGAGAGCGCGTAGAGGATCTCCTTGTGCCAGACCGAGGGGGCGCCGCTGAAATAGCCATCGATGATGCCGATGGCGCCTGGCCGCTGCTGCACGGCCCGGTAGACATCCCCCTGCGAGACGGGCGGCAGACAGATGGCTTCGCATTCGCGCCGGACCTCCTCCGCCGACAGCGTGGGGCCTGCGAACACGATCATCATGAGGGGCGCCGCTGAGCCGCCGTCCTGGCGCGCGGCCCTGCCGTATAGCTCGGATGCCGGTCCGACCCTTCGAGCCCCGGAACGAGCACGCGCACGACCGGGACTGCGAGCGCGCTCTGGGTGAGATCGACGACGATGACCTCGCCGAAGCCCGCCTCGCCGAGCCGCGAGGAGAGCCAGCGCATCTCGGCGTCGAAATCCTCGAAGCTATGATCGGGAGCGAGGCCGAAGCTGCGGTGCCCGGCCGACCGGCGGATCATCTCGCGCGCCGCGCCGTTGCGACCACTGAGCGCGTCATGCGCGTAATCCGCCCTGCCGATGTCCTCGCGCGATCCGAGGATATAGGTCATGCGCGTTTGCGCAGCTTCGGTAAGGGCGCGCGTCAGCGCGATGGCGCGCGCCGGGTGACAGCCGGCACCGGTGCCGATATGGCCGAGGGGCTCGGTGCGATCGACGATGAGGCACTGGAACGAAGCGACGCCAATATCGGTCGTGATCTCCCATATGCCGACATCGATCGAGGCAGCGTCGTAGCATTCGAGCAAGGTCCGGCAGGCCGGATCGTCGACGCTCGACGGGTCGACCCTCCTCGCATCCTGCTCGCGAGCAGGGCTGCGGCGCCATAGCGATGTCGCGTCGCGCTCGATCACCTCGCAGAGTGCGTGGCTCGAAGCCTCGAGGATATGATTGCCGGAGGCGAGCCCATTCGTCGTCGCGGCGAAGCTGCCGCTCGATTGCGGCGCGGCGACGCTCGCATTGGCGTGGACGAGCTCGAACGGCACCCAGACGGGCAAATCGGTGACGAGGTTTCGCCCCTGCGTCCACAGCAGGGGCGCGGCGCGGTCGAACCCCGCATTCGCCTGGCGCGGCAAGGCCTCGACATTGCACAGTTCGAGCCGCGCCTCCAGCTCGTCGACGCTGCCAAAGCGCAGCGGCAGTTCGGCGTGCTCCGCGTGCCAGGTCTCGATCGCCTCCATGACGCCGGATGCCTTGGCGGTGGGCAAGTCGATCCCCTTGCCGTGGAAAACCGCGCTCGATCTTGCATTCGGGCGGCAGACCATGACGACCGGAATGCCGATGCGGTCGAGCCCTGTG
>Ga0306920_100011984_pt1 | contig 11755 bp, 10 predicted proteins | sample flu12Cox44000170_FD_204666 | JGI IMG/M metagenome (GOLD analysis project Ga0306920, IMG submission 204666) | Lab enrichment of tropical soil microbial communities from Luquillo Experimental Forest, Puerto Rico - flux4day.12C.oxic.44.000.170 (v2)... | ecosystem: Environmental > Terrestrial >...
TCTCTTGCCGCCTGAAAATGCCACCGGGAACTTCGTCAAGGTCGTCCAGCGCATCCCGGTCAAGATTGTTTTGGATCCGATTCCGTCGAACGTTGCCATCCTCCGCCCCGGAATGAACGTCGACGCGACGGTGATAACGAACTAGAGCCAAACGAGAGAGGACAACTTTTCACTCCATGTTGGAAAGCCTCAAATCGAAGCTGCGGCGGCCTGACGGCACCATCAATCCGTGGGTCATCGCGATTGTGGTTACGCTGGCCACGTTCATGGAAGTGCTCGACGGCTCCATCGCGAACGTGGCGCTCCCGCACATCGCCGGCAACCTTTCCGTCAGCCCCGATGAATCGACCTGGGTACTCACCTCTTACCTCGTTTCGAACGCCATCATTCTCCCGCTTTCCGGCTGGCTCTCTTCTGTCGTGGGCCGCAAGCGCTTCTACATGACCTGTGTCGCTATCTTCACGATCAGCTCTTTTCTTTGTGGCTTTGCCGCAAGCCTCAGCATCCTCGTGATGTTCCGGATTCTGCAAGGCGTCGGAGGCGGAGGGTTGCAACCCAGCGAGCAGGCCATCCTCAACGACACTTTTCCACTCGAAAAGCGCGGCATGGCCTTCGCGGTTTACGGCGTTGCGGTGGTGGTGGCCCCGACGCTCGGCCCGTGGCTCGGCGGCTGGATTACCGACAACTACTCCTGGCGCTGGATTTTCTATATCAACGTTCCGGTCGGAATCATTTCGCTTCTATTTACGTATTTACTGGTATCGGATCCGCCGTTCATGAAGCGCGTGAATCTCAAGGAAGGGTTCCGCGTCGATTACATCGGCTTGGGTCTGGTGACCCTGGGTCTCGGCAGCCTGCAGATCATTCTGGACAAGGGCCAGCGGGAGGACTGGTTTGGCTCGGCCTTGATCCGGACGTTCTTCTTCCTAGCGGTGGTGGGATTGGTCGCCGGCGTGATTTGGGAACTGCGCACGAAGGATCCAATTATCGATTTGCGTATGTTGAAGAATCGAAATTTCGCGATAGCCACCACGGCGATGTTCTTCCTGGGATTTGTATTGTACGCCAGCACCGTGCTGATCCCGCAGATGCTCCAGGAATTGCTTGGCTATCCGGCGGAACTGGCGGGACTTGCGCTGTCACCAGGCGGCGCGCTGATTATGTTGTGCATGCCCCTCGTCGGTTTCTTGGTGTCGCGCGTGGACACGCGCGCCCTGATTACCTTTGGCTGCGCCATTTCGGCTTCGTCGTTGTTCGTCATGGCCGGATGGAATCTCAGCCTCGATTTTCACACGGCGGTACTTGGGCGAATGCTGCAAGCCTTGGGTCTGGCGTTTTTGTTTATTCCGATCAATGTAGCGGCCTTCGCGTACATACCGCGCGAAAAGACCAACATGGGCACCGGCATCATCAATCTCGCGCGCAACATTGGCGCCAGCGTGGGAATTGCTACCGTGACCACAATGCTCGAGCGCCGCACGCAATGGCATCAGGCGCGGTTGATCGATCATGTCAATGCGATGAACCCCGCGCTGGCCAATACCCTGAACGGAACCTCTGCGGCGCTCGAGGTGCATGGCTCCGGTGCGGTCCAGGCTACCGCCCAGGCGCACGGGATGCTTTTGAACCTGGTCCAGCGCCAGGCTGCAATGCTCGCGTTTCTCGATAATTTCAAGCTTCTTGGCGTCATTTTCTTCGCGATTATCCCGATTTTCTTCCTCATGCGCAGGCCGAAAATGAGTGGGGGGAGCGTGCCGGTGCACTGAGCCAGGAAGCGATTTGTAACTTTTTCCGTCTAACTGACTCTTACGGGTCACAAATGGGGGGAGCAAATGGCAACGCAAGTGATAAGCACCATGCAAGTTAGCGAGCAAAAGCTGATCCGCGCGGGTCAGCGTGGGGATGCTCAAGCAATTGAGACTCTCTTTCGCCGCTACCACCGCCCGCTGTTCCAAACCGCGCTTCGCGTCCTCGGCAATTCGGAAGACGCCGAGGATGCCTTGCAGGATGGATTGCTTTCGGCCTACCGGAACCTGAAGCGCTTCGAAGGCCGCTCGCAATTTTCTACCTGGCTTACGCGCATCGTAATTAACGCCGCGTTAATGAAGCGCCGTAGCGCCAAGGCGCGTCCGGCCGTATCGCTCGACGAGACGCATCACGAGGATGAACTTCCTCCCGCGGAGCGATTCGCCGACGATGCGCCCAATCCGGAACAGCTCTACGCTGGCACCGAGATTCGCGAGATGATCAACGAAAATCTCGACGAACTCTCACCCTTGCTGCGCAGCGCGTTTCTGTTGCGCGAAGTGCAAGGCTATTCCACCGGAGAAGCCGCAAAGAAGCTTGGCGTTACCGAAAACACCCTGAAGGCGCGTTTGTGGCGCGCCCGGCATCAGCTCGCCGAACGCCTCGCCGGCCGCTTGCGCCGCATGAAGGACGGCATGTCTGGGAACATGCGTGGCGACGAGGCCTGCAGCTACTGCTAGCCGGACAGGGCCGTGATACCCGTCGCGGCCCTATCTTTCATACGGGCGGCTTCCTCTCGTCGCGGATGCGGGAGCCTGTCCGCCAGTCGCGGAATGCTGAAATTACCGTCGGGCGGCTCGGTAAAGACCTAAGACGCGCAATTGGCTGGTGGCCGTCTGCACTTCGTGCAGTGCCTTTTCGAGGTATTCGTGATTCTCCGCTTCCACGTCGATGTAAAACTGATATTCGAACGGTTTTCCGTGGATCGGGCGGCTCTCAATCTTCAGTAAATTCACGCCATGATGGGCGAACGGTTCGAGCGACGCCAGCAACGCGCCAGGTCGGTGGGCCAGGCGCATGGCGATAGACATTTTCTTCGCATCGGCGGGGCGAAATCGGGCGGCTTGCTCTGGCGGAAGAAGCAGCACAAAGCGCGTGAAATTCTCGGCATTGTCCTGGATGCTTTCGCGAAGAAGGATGGCGTTATAGTGAGCCGCGGCACGGTGACCAGCAATCGATGCCCACGACAGGTCGCCGCGTTCGATCATTTCGCGAACGCTGCCGGCCGTATCTTCGGCGGGCACGCGTTTTAGGCGCGGGTGGGCTTTGAAAAAGTGCTCACACTGAGCCAGGGCCATCGGGTGAGACGCGACGGCGCGAATGTCTTCGAAGCTGGCTCCAGGACACCCGATGAGGTGGTGTTCGATTGGCAAAATGGTTTCGGCGCAAATCTCCAGCGGGCTCTCTAGCAGCAAATCGTAAACGCGCACGACAGAACCCGCCAAAGTGTTCTCAACCGGGACCAATAACGCATCTGCGGCCCCCTCCGCGATGGCGCGAAACGTCCCATCGAACGTCGCTCGCGGCACCGTCGTAATCGCTTCGCCCAGCAATTGCCTCGCCGCTGCTTCGCTGAACGCGCCCGGCTCGCCCTGAAACGCCACTCTCATCTTCGCGAAATTTAGCTCCGCCATTCCGCCGTGACCGTCCGTTTTGGCCCGTACTCCCCCGTTACCTCTGCGTTATAATCTAGGTCTTCCGGAGGTACGCATCATGACACAGAAACGGCCGCAAAAGGGCGACTACGCCGACTATTTCGAAAAGTATATTTCCTTGGTGCCCAGCGGAGATTTTCTGGATTTACTGCAGAGCCAGCGCGAAGATTTGATCCGCTTCTTGTCGCCGCTTACCGACGAGCAAGCCGATTTTCGCTACGCCCCGGGCAAATGGTCCATCAAGGAGGTCGTCGGCCACCTGAGCGACACCGAGCGTATCTTTGCCTACCGTTTGCTGCGCATCGCGCGCGGCGATCAGACCCCGCTCCCCAGTTTCGAGCAGGATGGATACATTCAGACCGGCAAATTCCCGACGCGAACCCTCAAGGACCTGCTGGACGAGTTTTCTGTTATTCGCGAAGCTACCATCGCGCTGGTCCGCTCCCTCGATGCCGCCGCTTGGCAACGGCGGGGGACTGCCAGCCAGAAACAGATTACGTCTACGGCTTTGGCCTTCATCATCGCCGGCCATGTGCGCCATCACCGCATCCTGCTTGAGGAGCGTTACCTCTCCGCGCGCGCGCACGCTTGACGTGGCAAGATCCCGTTGGCCCGGGCAGCTGTGGCCTCTCCCATCGAGCGCCGGCTTCCTGGGGATCTCTTCCCTCTTTCCATGCCTGCGCCGCCGGCAAGGAGCGGCAATTCCGGGTCGAGCAAATCCGGCGCACGCTACCTGTCGACCCGACGCACACGACCTCCGTCCCACCCGCGGAGCGTCGCAACGGGAACACAGAGGAAGAACATATTTGTATATGTATATTTAATAATGGTAATAAAGCAGATTGTTTTTCTGCTTTCGAGGGTTTGCCAGAGTCGTTTGCGGCTGTGCGCGGCCCGCTGTTACAATTCTCCGTTTGCGGGTCCAGCTTGCGCCGCTTGGGAGGATTTATCCTTGTGCCGAGGCGCGGCATCCAACAAGCCTGCCTGAAAAACTCCGCCGTAACGGCTGCTGGGGCGGCCTGCTTACCCTGTTCGGGTCGGTGCCGGAATTGGAAGGGAGAAACGCGTGGCGAAATATGACGTTGCGATCATCGGAAGTGGCCCGGGTGGGTACGTGGGCGCGATTCGCGCCGGTGAACTTGGTCTGAAAACCATCGTGGTCGAAAAAGACCCCTTCCTCGGCGGCACCTGTCTTCATGTTGGCTGTATTCCCACCAAAGTCCTGCTGCACCATGCCGATGTCTACGAGCACTTCAAAAACGGCGCGGAACTGGGTTTTGAAGTCTCCGGCCTGAAAGTCAATTGGTCCAATATTCTCACCCGCAAAAATAAAATCGTCACCAAGCACGCCAAGGGCATCGAGTTTCTGTTCAAGAAAAATAAAGTCGAATGGAAACAAGGTTGGGGCCGCTACGAGGGACCTGGAAAAATCTCGCTCGAAAAAGAAGGCAAAAAAGAAACCATTGAAGCCAACAGCATCCTTCTGGTGAGCGGCTCGGAAGCTAAATCCCTTCCCGGCATCGAGCCGGATCACAAACAGATTCTCACCAACCGCTCCATCCTCGAATTGCCGGAGATTCCCAAGACGCTCATCGTTGTCGGCGCCGGGGCCGTGGGCGTGGAATTCGCGTCGATTTACAATTCGTTCGGGACGGACGTGACCCTCCTCGAAGCCTTGCCGCGCGTCGTGCCCGTCGAGGACGAAGAAATTTCCGCCGAACTCGACAAGGCCTACCGCAAAAAGGGAATCAAGATTTTCACCAGTTGCATGGTCGAAGGCGTCAAGAAGGACTCCAAGTGTGTGACCGTTTCGTTCAAGGACAAGGACGGCAAATCCCAAACGCTGCAGGCCGAAAAGCTGTTACTCGCCGTTGGCCGTCAGCCCCTCACGGCGAATTGCGGTTTGGAGAAATCGAAGGCCAGGGTCGAACGCGGCTTTGTGCACGTCCATCAGTACATGGAAACCGACCAGCCCGGTCTCTACGCCATCGGCGACATTGTCGCCGGCATGCCGCAACTGGCACACGCCGCCATGATGGAAGGCATCGTCGCCGTCACGCATATCGCCGGCCAGCCGACGCAGCCCATTTTGAAAACGCGCATTCCCAATGCCACCTACTGCGAGCCGCAGATCGGCTCCATCGGCCTGACCGAAAAGCAAGCCAAAGACGCCGGCTATTCCGTGAAGACCGGCAAATTCCCGTTTGTCGGCAACAGCAAAGCCACCATCCTTGGCAATCATGGCGGCTTCATCAAAGTGGTGTCCAACGAAAAGTACGGCGAGGTTCTCGGCATTCACATCATCGGCCCGCTCGCCACCGAAATTCTGTCGGAGGCCGCGGCCGTTCTGAATCTCGAAGGCACGATCGAAGATATGATGCACATGATTCACGCCCATCCCACGGTTTGGGAAGCGATGGGCGACGCGTTCGCCTCCGTGCGCGGTTTGCAGATTAATGTCTGAGTCGTTGGCAATTCGTAAGGCATGAATGGTGATTTGCGGTTCGCAAAACTAGTGACCTGGAAAAGCCCACGGCTCGGTCCGAACTCTCTTCCACGAGCCACGAATTACTGATTACCCGTCATATGGATTCTCTGCTCATCGTCGATCTCGGCCTTCTCTCGTGGTCCGACGCCTATGCCTTGCAACAGCGCCTGGTGGCGGCGCGCAAGGCGGGCGAGTTGGACGATGTGTTCCTGCTGTGCGAGCATCCTCATGTCATCACCCTGGGTCGCAACGCGAACCGGGCGAACCTGCTGGCCTCCGAACACGTCTTGCACCAGAAGGGCGTCGCGTTCGAAGCCACCAACCGCGGCGGTGACATCACCTATCACGGTCCCGGCCAAATCGTGGGCTATCCAATCTTGAATCTCAACGGCATCAAGCGCGACGTCGGCTGGTACGTTCGCACTCTCGAAGAAGCCATGGTTCGTACCAGCGCCGATTTTGCTGTGCCCGCGTTTCGCGTTGCGGGCAAGACCGGCATCTGGGTACAAGCGGGCGCCAGCGAGGAAAAACTTGCCGCCATCGGCGTCCACCTCAGCCGCTGGGTTACCTCTCACGGCTTCGCCTTCAACGTCTCGACGGACCTGCGCTATTTCGACTTGATCATTCCCTGTGGCATCGCCGACCGCAAAGCCACGTCGCTCGAAAAACTACTTTCGCGGTGCGTTTCAATCGAGGAGGTAAAGCCTCGCCTTACTCACCACCTTGCCGGATTGCTCGCGCGATCTCCGCGGCCCGTCTCGCGCGAAGGATTGTTCGCCGAACTCGCCAAATTCGAAAACTCCGTTCCCGCGGAACGATAAAAGCCTCCCCAGCACTGTGTTACTACATCGGTAGCCTAAAAGAACCTCCCGCGAGCAAATAAGTTCGCAACAAGTTTGCTTGACCCCTTCTGCCCCGCATTGCCGGTATCCATTGCCGCACCTCCTGCATTCGTGGCAAGCTGCGCATTTGGCGACTAACGCTGCCCGCGGGTAGCTCAGCTCGCCGCTCGAGCGTCACAGCAAAAGGCAGACCGGGAGCATCTTCGGTTCGAAGGGGCTCCTCGATTTATGAAACCAATCCTCATCGTCGGCGCCACCGGTACCGTCGGACGTCAGGTCATTCGAGAATTGTCCGTCATGGGTGTACCCGTGCGGGCTCTGTGCCGCAATCCGGATTCCGCCGCGCTTCCTCCTCAGGTGGAAATCGTCCGAGGCGACCTCACGGTGCCCGCGACTCTCGAACCCGCCCTGGCCGACATCGCTGCAGTATTCCTGGTGTGGACCGCGCCGGCTGCAGCGGTTCCCCCGGCTCTCGAGAAAATACTGTCCCGCGCGACACGGATTGTTTTTCTTTCCGCTCCTCACCAGACACCCCATCCCTTTTTCCAGCAGCCTAACCCCGTTGCCAGGCTTCACGCCGAAATCGAGCGGCAGATTCAGGCCTCTGGGGTTCCCTGGACTTTTCTGCGCCCGGGCATGTTTGCGAGCAATGTGCGCGGTTGGTGGACTGCGCAAATCCGCGCAGGGGACATTGTGCGTTGGCCCTACGCGGAAGCCGAAACGGCGCCAATTCACGAACGCGACGTCGCAACGGTTGGGGTGCGCGCACTCTGTGATGCGGCGCACCAGGGGAAGCAATATGTGCTCACCGGACCGCAACCGCTGACGCATCGAGAGCAAGTCAATATCATCGCCGATCGGCTCGGGCGCCCGCTGCGCTTCGAAGAAATCTCGCCAGACGATGCACGCCGCGAGCTGTTGACCATCATGCCTGCGCCCGCCATCGAAATGCTCCTCAACGCCTGGGCCGCTACCATCGGCCATCCCGCGTTGGTCACCTCCGATTTTGCGCAGGTTACCGGAACTCCTCCTCGCACCTTCCGCGATTGGGTCATTGAATACGCCGCCGAATTCCACCGCGTCACCACGTGAGAAAACTTCGACGAGTCTTCATCGGGAAATATCTCAACCAACTTCGGGAAGCTGGACCGAGCCGCTCGCAACCATCCGAGCAGCGCAAAGCCGTTTTACCGATAGCTCGTCAATCTCCAGCTTCTGATTCTTGCATTGGCTTCCTTCACCGCGTTGCGCCTCCCAAAATCGCCCGAAGGGGTGCACATCCATAACCCACCTAGCTCCCGGGAAGCGACGACGCGAGATCAAAAAGTCCGCGGCTCTTTTCTCTTGACACGGTAGCCGGGTTTCGTAAATATTAAACCATATGGTTAAGTATTATGAGCGGCTCGATTCTACCTTCCGTGCTCTCGCCGACCCCACACGCCGCGCCATTCTTGCCACCCTGATGCTCGGCGAATCCTCCATCACCAAGCTTGCCGAGCCCTATCGCATGTCCCTGCCCGCGGTCATGAAACACCTTCGCGTCCTCGAGCAAGCCGGCCTCGTCGCACAAAAAAAGATCGGTCGCACGCGACATTGCCGTCTCGCCGCCGAACCGCTGAAGGAAGCTGAACAATGGATTTCGCAATACCGTCGGTTCTGGGAAGGCACTCTTGACGCTCTAGAACGTTTTCTCAGCCAGCCGCAAACGCAGTCAGAATCGTAGGAGGATCAGAAATGGCAACACCCCAATCGCAGCCGGAAACCTCGCTCCAGGTAACGCGCACCGTCGCGGCTCCCCGCGACCGGGTGTACCGCGCATGGACCGATGCGAAGCAATTCGCATTGTGGTTCCACCCCGCCGCCGACTACACCACCGTAATCACCCAGATGGATTTGCGCGTTGGCGGAGCCTATACCCTCGAAATGCACCACAAGGGCGGAAACGTTTCGACCCTCAAAGGCAAATACCAGCAGATCAAGCCGCCCGAAAAGTTGGTCTTTACCTGGCGCTGGCAGCAGGAAGGTGCCGGACCGGAGTCGCTCGTGACCGTGGAATTTCGCGACCTCGGTGGCTCTACCGAAGTCAGCATCACCCACGAAAACCTCTTCAACGCCGAGGACCGCGCGAAACACAATCAGGGCTGGGTCGGCTGCCTGGGCCAGTTGGAAAACTACCTCGCGCAATAACCATCGGTCGAGTTCGTTCGAAAGTCGGTCGCAGTTGTGTGCGATTCGGAGAATCTACGTCGATTGCGGAAGCAATTGCAGTGACGCTGAATCACATCTGCCATCACCGCGGCCAGCTCTCCGTATGCCTCCGCATGCTCGAGGCGGCGGTTCCCTGGATTTATGGGCCGAGCGCGGATGAAAATCCGTTCGTCTTCACAGCCACTGCTTGACACGCCTTTCCGTTACCGGGGCAACTTCCGGGGTCCGGCAGTTTTTGCCATGCAACTGCTGGACCCAGTGGCTTCTTTCCTCCACAGGCTCACGCTCCGGCAACGCCAACGTCTAGAGTAGAATGAGCCCGGCTCGACCGAGAGCCGGGAATCACCAAGCCGGAGAATGCCATGAAACTGCGAATCGTCTGGGCAGTCCTCGTCACGGTTGTTCTGGTGACCGCCATTGCGGCGCAACAAAGCGGCCTACCCGCGGAAGTGCAAACCGTCCTGCAGAATTTCAGCAAACCGGCTCTTCGCGCGCATATGGAATTTCTCGCCGACGATCTTCTCGAAGGCCGCGGTACCGGCACGCGCGGACAGGAAATTGCCGCGAAATATGTCGCCACTCAATTCGAGGCGGCGGGACTCGAGCCCGCCGGCGTCAAAGGCGCCTATCTTCAGCCGGTCCCACTTCGCGAAATTCAAGTCGAGCGCGATGCCTGCGACGTCGCGATCGTAAGGAACGGCGATGTTCAGACCCTGAAGTGGGGCGTTGATTACGTAACGCGCGGCAGCGAATTGAGCACCGACGTCAGCATCGAAGCACCGGTGGTCTTTGCGGGATACGGCGTCATCAATCGCGCGCGGAAATATGACGATTACGCCGGTATCGACGTAAAAGGCAAAATCGTCGCAGTCATCTTCGGTGCGCCCGCTGCCTTTCCTTCCGAAGAACGCGCTCACTTCGCTTCCGGCATCGAAAAATCACGTCTGGCCGCCGCACGCGGCGCCGTCGGGTACCTGGCGCTGCGTACTCCTGAAACCGACGCCCTTCTCCCCTGGAATCGAAGCGTCATCGGCGCGGAATTACCGGCGTTTCGATGGCTCGACCCCAATGGTGTCCCCAACGATTCCTTCAAAGAACTTCGCGCCGGTGCCACTTTTTCGAACGAGGGTGCGGACCGCCTCTTTGCCGGAGCAGCGGAAAGCTGGACCGCGGCGCAAAAAGACGCCCAGGACGGCAAACTGCACGGTTTCGATTTGCCCGTAAAGCTGCGCATGCACGTGGTCAGCAAACATCGCCAAGTCAACAGCCCCAACGTGGTCGCCGTGTTGCCTGGGTCCGACCCGGCCCTCTCGGGCGAATACGTCATCTATTCCGCCCATACCGATCATCTCGGAATCGGCCGACCTCTGAATGGCGACGGCATCTATAACGGCGCGGTCGACGATGCTTCCGGAGTCTCCGCCCTGATCGAAATGGCCAAAGCCTTCGCGAGTTTGCCGAAACGCCCGAATCGTTCCATGCTGTTTCTGGCAGCCACCGCCGAGGAAAAAGGACTTCTCGGCGCCGACTATTTCGCACACTATCCCACCGTTCCCGCCGCGAGTCTCGTGGCGGACGTAAACATGGACGGAGCCAGCGTCTTTTATACCTTCAAAGATATCGTGCCCCTCGGTGCCGAACACACCACCATGGCGGACACCGTTAATCGTGCCGCGACCGCCTTGCATCTGCAGGTCAGCCCCGATCCTATGCCCGAGCAGGTCAACTTCATTCGCGCGGATCACTATCCTTTCGTGCGCCAGGGCATTCCCGCCATCACCATCGGCGAGGGCCTGCAGGCCAAAGACCCCCATCTCGACGCCAGGAAGTTCGTCGAGAATTGGATTGCCACGCGCTATCACGCGCCGAGCGACGATATGAACCAGCCCCTCGATTTCGACGCCACGGTCGAGTTCATGCAGATCAGCTTTCTCATCGGTTACGATCTCGCGGAACAGAAAGCCAGACCTTCCTGGAAGTCCGACGACTTCTTCGGTGCACTGTACGCCCACAAATAGGGAAGTCTCGACCTCGTGCGGAAACTAACGTCTTCGCCGTATTTCCTTGCGCTTACATAACCACCTTTTGCGGTTGCGCGACGCGAAGATTCCCTTGGCCAATTTCTTCGTCTCGGGTGTTTTGCTGTTGAGCGCCAAGCTCGGTCCCTTCGCCGGTTAGGTGCGCGCCCCCCATTGGCCGTAAGATAGTAGCCCGAATGCCCACTCGGAGAAGGCCGACGATGCCGGTTTTGGAATCTCCCGCAAAAACACAAAAAGTCTCCCGCGAACAATACCTCGACCTCTACTACTACATGCGCCTCAACCGCGAGGTCGAGGACACCATGACGCGCCTGTTTCGGCAAAACAAAATCGTCGGCGGCCTGTATTCCTCCCTCGGCCAGGAAGCCGTCTCCGTCGGCACCGCCTACGCACTCGAAAAGCGCGACTGGCTCGCGCCCATGATCCGCAATATCGGCGCGTTGCTCGTCAAAGGCGTGCCGCCTCGCGATATCTTCACGCAGCACATGGCGAAATACACCTCGCCCACGAAAGGCAAAGACGGTACCAGCCATTTCGGCGATCTCGACAATCTCCACATCGTCTCCCCCATCTCCATGCTCGGCGACCTGATTCCCGTAATGACCGGAGTCGCTATGGCCGGCCGCTATCTCGGCCAGAAAATCGTCGCCATGACCTGGATCGGCGATGGCGGCAGCTCAACCGGCGTGTTCCACGAGGGTTTGAATCTCGCCGCAT
>Ga0306920_100011985_pt1 | contig 11754 bp, 6 predicted proteins | sample flu12Cox44000170_FD_204666 | JGI IMG/M metagenome (GOLD analysis project Ga0306920, IMG submission 204666) | Lab enrichment of tropical soil microbial communities from Luquillo Experimental Forest, Puerto Rico - flux4day.12C.oxic.44.000.170 (v2)... | ecosystem: Environmental > Terrestrial >...
GGCTGCGGTTGCCGCATTGGTGCGTAGCTGGCATCACGGCCGGCTGCGGGCGACCCGCAGCCAGCGAGCGCGAGAGATCCTGACCGAGCTCATTCCGGAGCTGCTCCGCACGTTCGGCGCCACACCCCATCCCGATGCCGCGCTTTTGCGGCTGGACCGATTTCTGTCCCGTCTCCCGGCCGGCGTCCAATTCTTCTCGCTCTTCTACGCCAACCCTGGACTGCTGGAACTGGTCGCCGAGATCATGGCCGGGGCGCCCCGCTTGGCCGAGCAGCTGGCACAACGTCCCGCGCTTCTCGACGCAGTGTTGTCGGAGGGTTTTTTTGCACCGCTGCCGGATCAGAGCGCGCTCGCGGCCGATCTCGGCCAAGCGCTCGCCGGTGCGCAGGATTACGAGGACACGCTCGACGCGCTGCGGCGCTGGGCCGGCGAGCGGCGGTTTCAGGTCGGAGTCCAACTGTTGCGCCGGGCGCTCGACGGCAAGCAAGCGGGCAAGGCTCTCGCCGACATCGCCGAAACCGCACTCACTGCCCTGCTCCCGGCGGTCGAGGCGGAATTTACCCGGCGTCATGGGCGGGTGCCGGGCGGCATATTCGCGGTGATCGGGATGGGCCGGCTCGGCAGCCGCGAGATGACCCTCGCCTCCGACCTGGATCTGATCCTGATCTACGACGTCCCGCCGGATAGCGAGGTTTCGGACGGCCAGCACCGGCTCCCGATCGCCAGCTATTATGCACGGTTGAGCCAGAGGCTGATCGGCGCGATCACCGCACCAACCGCGGAGGGCCGCCTGTACGAGGTCGATATGCGCCTGAGGCCCTCGGGGGCATCGGGCCCGATCGCGTCGAGCCTCGCGGGCTTCGCCCGCTACCAGCGTGAATCGGCCTGGACCTGGGAACACATGGCGCTGACCCGGGCCCGGCCGGTTGCCGGGGATCCGGGATTGCGCCGGAGGATCGCCGATGCGATCGGGTCCGTCCTCGCATCGCAACGCGACCCCGAGCGCCTGTTGGTCGAGGTCGCCGATATGCGGCTGCGCATCGCAGATGAGAATCCGCGGCTCTCGCCTTGGGACATGAAGTACCGGCGCGGAGGGCTGATCGACCTCGAATTCATCGTGCAATACCTGATGCTGCGCGAGGCTGCGTCGTTTCCGCAACTCCTCTGCCGCGGTACCGAGCAAGCGCTGCGGGAGCTCGGCGAAACGGGAGTGCTGCCGCCGCAAGCGCAGCAGGAGCTGCTGGAAGCACTCGCGTTGCTGCGCCATGTGCAGGCGCTGCTGACCCTGCTGCGCGACGGATCGGCCGAGGAGGAAGCCCTCTCCGAAGCTGATGCCGCCATCCTGGCGCGCTGCGCCGGAGCGGTTGACTTCGCTCGGCTAGATGCGGATATCACCGCGGCGGCCGGACACGTTCGTGGCTGGTACCTGCGGCTGATCGAGGAACCGGCCCGCCACGCCGCGCAACAGATGGCAGACCACACAGGAGAGAGCGCAGGATGAGCGTCGAGCTCGGCGACCAAGCCCCCGATTTCACCTTGCCCACTGACGGCGCCGGCAATGTCACACTGTCAAAGCTCGGCGGCAAAAAGGTGGTGCTTTATTTCTATCCCAAGGACGACACCTCGGGCTGCACCGCAGAAGCCTGCGGATTTCGCGATTCCTTTCCGGATTATGGTGGAACCGGCGCGGTGGTGATCGGAATATCAAAGGATTCGGTCGCCTCGCACGACAAATTCAAGAAAAAGCATGGCCTACCGTTCATCCTCGCCTCCGACACCGGCGGGGGTGTTTGCGAGAAGTATGGCGTGTGGGTCGAGAAGAGCATGTATGGCCGCAAATACATGGGTATCGAGCGGGCCACGTTTTTGATTGACGGAAAGGGAGTGGTGCGCGGCGTCTGGCATAAGGTCCGGGTGCCGGGCCATGCCGCCGAAGTGCTAAAGGCGGCACAAGCCCTCTGACGGCGACCCTCGGCAAGACCCTGACCGGAGAGGCGGTGGCAATCCTCGCCACCGCCGATCCGACCACCAAGGCGACGGCGAGCCGGGCGCTCGCCACGGCGTGGGGCGAAGGGGCGATGGCAGTTGGGCACGCGCCGCCGCCGCCGCGGCCCGCCCGGCCGGAACGCCTATTGCTCCGTCCGCCCAAGGAGATGGCGAAGCGTCGGGCGTTCGGCTCCCCGACAGGCCGCCTCGCGCTGATCCACGCTCTCGCCCATATCGAGCTCAACGCAATCGACCTCGCCTGGGATCTCGTTGCCCGGTTCGCCGGTACGGGACTGCCGCGCGAGTTTTTCGATGACTGGGTCGGTGTCGCCGCCGAGGAGGCCCGCCACTTCGAGCTGCTGGCAGGCCGGTTGGCGGAGCTCGGGGCCCGGTATGGCGATCTGCCGGCGCATGATGGGTTGTGGGAGGCTGCCGCCGCGACCGCCGGCGATCTGCTGGCGCGTCTCGCCGTCGTGCCGCTGGTGCTGGAAGCGCGTGGGCTCGACGTGACCCCGGAGATGGCGGCCCGGCTGGAGCGGGTCGGCGACACCGAGAGTGCAGAAATCCTGGGCCAGATCTATCGCGACGAGATCGGTCACGTCGCTTCAGGGCTGCGCTGGTTCGACCGGATCTGTCTCGAACGCGGGTTGAGCCCGGAGGCCGTCTTTCAGGATCGGGTCCGGCGCTTCTTCAAGGGCGAACTGAAGCCGCCCTTCAATCATCAAGCGCGCGCCGCCGCGGGATTTCCGAGAAACTATTACGAGCCGCTGACCGTGCGGGAATCGCGTCAGCCCTTGATCTCGAGGTCCTCGTAGGACGGAAACGGGCTCATCCAGACATCGCCGATCGTATGCTTGGTGACCCGTGGCCCGATCCCCATCAGGGCGCTGAAGTCCATGACCGGCGCGTACATGACGCGGTCGATCGTCAGCTGCTGGATCTTGTCGAGCAACGCCTCGCGCTTGGCGTGGTCGCGCTCGGTCGCCTGTTGCCGGAACAGCTCGTCGATATCAGGATAGCCGCCATAGGCGTAGGCGCCCTTTGACTGGATAAACGCTTCGACGCGGCTTGCGGCATTCCCCGAGTTGCCGGCACCGGTCATGACCAAACCGCGCAATTTCTTGGCCTGCCAGTCGGCGTAGAACGCCGCGCGCTCCATTTGCTTGAGCCTGACCCGGATGCCGGCCGCGTTGAGGTAATTCATGACCGCTTCGGAGATTGTCGGAAATCCCGGAATCGCGGTGAACTCGCCCGCGTCGATCCCGTTTGGATAGCCGGCATCGGCGAGCAATTGCCTGGCCTTCGCGGGGTCGTAGGGCAGCGGCTCGACCTGTAAGGCAAAATCCATGACGCGCGGGACAATGACCCCCGCCGGCGGGCAAAAGCCGAGACACCCCGCCTCGCTGACGGCCTGCCGGTCGAGCGCGTAGTTGGCCGCGAGCCGCAGCCGCTTGTCATGCCACGGCGACTTGGGATCCCACTGCTCGGTGAACTCGATCCACTGGCTCGAGGCGTGGTTGGTGGCAACGATCTTGATGCTCGGGTCGTCCTTGATGCCCTCGGCGGCGTTGCCATCGAGTGCATAGGCGATGTCGGCCTCACCGGTCTTCAAGGTCAGCACACGTGTTGTGGCATCGGGGATGCTGCGCATGATCAATGTCTTGACGCTCGGCACCCGACGCCAATAGTGGGGATCGGCTTCCAGGACGACCTCGACCCCAGGCTTGCTGCTGACGAATTTGTAAGGGCCGGCACCGACTGGGTGCTTTTTGAACCCGTCGTCGCCGACTTGCATTAGGTAGTTCTTGGGCACAACGATCCCGGCAGCAGTGGCGGTGGTGCCGTAGAACGTCATGAAGTCCGGCCACGGCGCTTTCAAGTGAAAGCGCACGACTTGGGGGTCGACAATCTCGACCTCGCTCACATGGTCCTTCAGGGCCTGCGCCCCGGTGCCCTGATAGCGCTCAAAGCTGAACTTGACGTCCTCGGTCGTTACCGGGTCGCCGTTGTGGAATTTCAATCCGGGACGCATCTTAAAGGTGTAGGTCAGGCCGTCCTCGCTCTCTTCCCACGATTCGGCCAGGCTCGGCCCGATCTTTTGTCCGGGATAAGGGCGGACGAGCGCGTCGTGGATTGCATAGAGCATGCCGAACGGCGTGATCTGCGGCGGGGCGGTCGACGGGTCGAACCAGCTCGGCGCGATCGTCACATGCCATGCCATGACCGCCCGCCCCGACGGTGCGGGGTCGGCGGCTCGTGGCGCGCTCGTCGGGAGCGCGAAGATCGCGGCCAGCAGCAAGCCAGCGAATGCCAAACCCACGCGCCGGACTCGGAACGGAGCCATAATCACCTCCCTCTGCAACCCTAACTTGTTCTAGCAATTAGCCGTCACTGCATCTGCAGCAAATCTGCAGCAAAGTCACTCGCTTTGGTTGAAGTCATCGCTGTCCACCGAGCCGATTTTCGGCGGAAGCTAGCACAAACGGACGTGCACATCGACGCCAGCTATCGATACGAGTCATACAATGCAAATGAGGCAATTATGCGATTTTCAGGATTTTAGTAGGCCGGCGATCCGAAGGTCAAGCCAACTCAGCGAGCAAGGCCTTGGCCTCTTTCAGATCGGCGGTGTCGAAGCCCTCGGTGAACCAGCCGTACACCGGGGCTAACAGATCGCGCGCTTCGGCGCGCCGGCCTTGCTCGCCCCACAGCCGGGCGACGCTTGTCGCGGCGCGCAGCTCGTAGGATCTGGCCTGTTGCAATCGCGCCACGCGCAGCGCCGTTTCGAAGGCGGCTTGCGCCTCGTCGATCCGATTGAGACCGACGAGCGCGACACCTTTCAGCCGATATAGTTCCGCCTCCCACCGGCGTTGCCCGGTTCGTTCTTGGTCCTCCAGCCCCTTCCCCACGGCAGAGAGAGCCTGCTGGTGCTCACCCCTATGCGACAGCGCTTCAGCCAGCCTGGCCAGGCCGTAGTGATGCAGGCGAATAGCGCGAGGCTGAGTAAGTCCGTCACGCAAACAGTTGACAGCCTCCTCGCATGACCGCTGTGCGGTCATCACGGCGCCGAGCAAAATCTGCGGTTCAAGCACGAGTCCAATTCGTTGCTCGGCGACGAGCGCGTTAGCTGCCTCGATCCGTTGCAGGGCCAGCTCCGGTTCGTCACGATCGAGGTGGAGCATCGCGTTCATCACCAGGCTTGTTCCGAGAGTGAACGGGTGAGCGATTCGTTCAGCCAGAACCAATGCTTCTCTGCCTACCGCCAGCGCGGTATCCGGATAGCCGAGCAGCCAATAGGCTTGCGCCCCCATGTAGCCGGTGCAAACGCCCGGGTCGTGGCCGCCATAGAGCAGACGGTGAGAGCGGTGCCGCTCAGGATCATAGAGGCGGCGTCCTGCCTCGCAGTGCTCGCGCACGGCAGCGGGCTCGCCCGAGAACAAGCTGGTCGTCCAGGCGCTGTGGTGCGCTTGCAGACGGAGTTCCCCGTCAGCGTCAGCTGCGGTCAGCTGCTGAAGGCGGCTGGAAAATTGGCGGCACTCGACCATCCGGCCCCTGCCGTTGGCCGATACCCAAAGGCCAAAGACCGCCATGAACAGCTGGCGTAAATCGCCCGATCGTTCGCTCAGCTGATGCGCTCGCGCATAAGCTTCAGCCGCCACGCGGGAGACGAAGCCCTCGGTCGTGACAAGCGAGAGGCCGCGGGGCAGTTGCAATTCGATCTCGCGGCGGTCGCGCTCCCGCCCTTCGGCAAGTCCCGGCAAAATCGCGAGGCCGCGGTCGAAATGCCGGATCGCTTCTAGATGGGGCAGGCGCGCCGCCGCATGTTGACCCGCTTTCAGCCATTGGTCGACGGCCTGCTCGGCATCGCCGGCGGCGGTCAGATGATGAGCCAGGAGTTCGGGCTGAACCTCAACGAGGTCGGCACAATCCCGCTCCAAAACTGCCGAAACACGGGCGTGCAATTGTTGTCTTCGCGCACGCAGCAACGTGCCGTAGGCGGCGTCCTGCACCAGCGCGTGCTTGAACAAGTAGGAGGAGTGCGGCGCGACCCCGCGGCAGAACAAGAGCCCAGCCTCAGCGAGCTGGTCGAGCCCGGCCCTCAGCTCGACGGAAGGCCGCTGTGCCACCGGCTCGATCAGGTCGTAGCCAAACTCGCGGCCGAGCACCGCGCCGACCTGAGCAACTTCCTTGGCGTTCGGTCCGAGCCGATCAAGGCGGGCGATCAGCGAGGCATGCAAGGTGACGGGGATCGCAAGGGCCGGCGATGGGCTCGCCGCCAATACCGTGGCAACCCGATCGCTGGGATCTCCGCTCTCCAGCACTGCCTTGGTCAGCTCCTCGACGAAGAGCGGCACACCGTCCGCGCGTTCGACGATCTCATCGACAGTCTCGCGGGCGAGGCCGGCATTGCCGGCGAGACGTTCAACCAGGGCCGCGCCATCGTGTCCACCGAGGCGGTTCAATGCCATCACCGTCACGTGCGGCTGTCCGCTCCAGCTATGCTGAAGCTCGGGACGGAAGCTGACGACGAGCAGAACCGGTAGCCGGCGTAAACGGTCGACGGTCAGCTCCAGCAATTCGCGCGAGGTCGGGTCGATCCAATGGGCGTCTTCGAACTCCATCAGAACGGGATTGGCGCGCGCCAGCGCTTCGAGCTGATGCAGCAATGCTTCGAACAGCTTTTCGCGCTTGCGTTGCGAGCTGAGGTTCAAATCGGCCGCGGTATTCGGCAAGGACAGCAGCTCGGCGATTAGAGCGAACTCGTCGTCATCGGGTGCTGCGGGCGTAAGAAGCGCCGTCAGCTTGCCGAGCTTCTGCACGGCCGCGTCGTCGCGCGCAAAGCCGGCGGCGCGTTCGAGCTGGGCGATAAACGGGTAGAGCGCACTGTCCTGATGATATGGCGAGCAGAAATAACGCAGCCGCGTGTATGGCTCGTTTTCAATGGCCTGCGACAGCGCCGCGCTCAGGCGCGATTTGCCGATCCCCGGCTCGCCCGAAACCAGCACCACCCGTCCTTCGCCCGCTTTGGCCTGCTGCCAGCGCCGCAGCAACAGCTCGAGTTCCTCGTCGCGCCCGACGAGCGGTGTGGCCTCCGAGCGCAATGCCTCAAACCGGCTGACGACACTGCTTTCGCCGACGACGCGCCAAGCGCGCTGGGGCTCGGCAAAACCGGCCAGCGGCTGCGGTCCGAGATCCTCCAGCTCGAACAAGCCACCGATCTGCCGCCGCGTGCCCTCCGCAATAACGAGTGTGCCCGGCTGGGCCAGCGCTTGCAGCCGCGCGGCGAGGTTTGGCGTTTCGCCGACGACGCCACGTTCCTGGGCCGCGCCGGTGCCGGTCAGATCACCCACGACGACCAACCCGCCGGCAATGCCGAGCCGGACATTCAACGGTTCTGGTGTAGCAAGCCCGCCGATTGCCTCGATCACCGCGAGCCCAGCCCGCACCGCCCGCTCCGCGTCGTCTTCATGCGCCTCGGGATAGCCGAAATAGACCAAGACGCCGTCGCCCATATATTTGGCGACAAAGCCGGCAAAGCCGTCGACCGTATCGGCGACGCAGCGGTGATAGGCGTCGATCACCTCGCGCAGATCCTCGGGGTCGAACCGCTGGGACAGGGCCGTCGAGCCGACCAAGTCGCAGAACATCACAGTCAGATGACGCCGCTCGGCCTCTCGGACGGAAGCTGGAGCGGCGGTCGGCGGCGGTTCCTCAGGGGTGTTGAGCGCTGCAATGGCGTCGAGCAGTCGCCGCCTATGACCGATCGACGCGACACCCAGCTCGCGCAGGTCTTCGGCTGTCAGTCGGCGCAATACCCCCTCGTCGATGTCATTGTCGCGGAACGCGCGCTCATATTTTCCGAGCCCGAGGTCGCGCAGCCACTCGGCCACATCCATCATGCGCTGCCCGAAAAACGGCCAACCCCAGCTCCCATTACAGCTGCGGCGTGACATTCTGTCCAGGTGCGGTTAAAGGCTCGGCTGGTGCTTGTAGGTACCCTCATCACTGGCCCCGTAGAGAAGGGCCTTATGAAGACAACCGTCGAGATCTCCGATGTGCTGCTGCGCGACGTTCGCAAGCTCGCGGCGCGGGAAGGAGTCATCCCGCGGACATTGGTGGAACGCGGGCTCCCATCGCGTCCGCGCCGAGACGAGTGGCGGCGTGCCGTTCAAGCTGCGGCGGCGCGCTTCAGGGGCCAGCGACGAACGGCGGCGCTGGCCCGGGCCCTCGACCAGGCTGATGCCTGGCTCCAATTGACGACGCTGACCCTTTGACTGAGTCACCAGCGCACTGGCTGATCCCGCACGGTCCGCGGGATCATGGGCGCATCACGGGGGCACGGCTTCATGACGCGCGGGTCGCGGCGCTGTGTCAGCAATACGGCGCCCGCGAGCTGTAGTCGGCGCGACTTCAGCCGTTTCGACGGGGCTCCCGGTCGTCAACCCGCTGGTTCACGCCAACAGATCGAGCAGCGCCTTCGCGTCCCGTAAATCGCCGGTGTCGAGGCCCTCGGTGAACCAGCCGTAAACGGGGGCGAGCAAATCACGCGCCTCGGCACGGCGGCGTTGCTCGCCCCAGGCTTATTGCGGCGCGCAACTCGTAAGACTTGGTTTGCTGCCCTCGCGCGACGCGTAATGCCTCCTCGAAGGCGATTTCGCTCTGTTCGAGATTATTTTGCCGCAACAGTGTGAGGCCTTTGATGCGATGAAGCTCGGCGCCCCAGAGGCCCTCGCCTGTGGTCTCCATCCTCTGGAGACCCTTGGCAATCACGGCCAGGGCTTCGTCCAATTTGCCAAGCCGTATCAGCCCGTTTGCCAACGAGGCGAAGCCAAAGGTTCGCCAAACCCCTCCACCCACCACCGTGCCGAGCCCCTCGCGCAGGCAGTTTACACCCACGTCTACCGCCCCTTGCGCGATCAGCGCGGCGCCGCGGATAAACCGCGGCTCGCGAACGAAGCCGAGTCTCTGCTCCGCTGCCAAAGCCTGAGCCGCATTGAGCCGCTCCAACGCGAGGTCCGGCTCGCCGCGATCCAAATGAAGTAGCGAGAGGTTGAGGAGCTAGTCCTCCAGGCTCAACGGATGGGCAAGCCGTTCCGCCAGTCCCACTCCCTCATTGCCGCTCGCCACCGCCTGTTCGGGGTAGCCCAGCACCCAGGTGGCGAGAGCGCTAAACATGCAAGCGCACACCCCCGGGTCGTGGCCGCCAAACAAAAGACGATGCGAACGATGCCGCTCCGGATCGTAGAGCTGCCGCCCGGCTGAGCTGTGTTCGCGCGATGCTTTCGGCTGTCCGCTGTGCAGACAAGTGGCCCACGCGCTGTGATGCGCTTGCAAGCGGAAGCCTTCATCCGCTCGCGCCTCGGTCAATTCGAGGAGTGTCGTCGACAATCTCCGGCCGTCAATGATATCGCCGGATCCGGCCGAGCCTTGCCACAAGCCGTAAACTGCCGTGAACAGTTGTCGCTGATCGCCCCATTTTTCGGCGAGCTCGCGTGCCCGCCGGTATGACTGGTTTGCGGCCCGGGATACGAATCCTTCTTTGGTGATCAGCGATAGGCCCCGAGCTAGTTGTAATTCGGTCTCGAGCCGATCCCGCGGTGCGTCCTCTTGCAATGAATTGATCAACGCCAATCCGCGCTCGAAATGCCGGATCGCCTCGAGATGAGCCAAGCGCGCCGCGGCATAGTGGCCAGCCTTTAGCCATTGACTGACGGCGCGGTCAGCCGCGCCGGCTTCGGTCGAATGGTGAGCCAGCAGCTCCGGCTGGCGCTCGACGAGGTCGGCAAAATGCTGCTCCAGCACGGCCGCGACGCGGGCGTGAAGTTCCTGCCTCTTTGCGCGCAATAAGGTGCCGTATGCGGCATCCTGGACCAGAGCATGCTTGAATAGGTATGTCGATTGCGGCGCGACACCGCGGCAGAAGAGGAGTTCGGCTTCGACGAGCCGGTCGAGCCCGACTCGCAGTTCGGCAGGCCGCTGCGTCACTCGCTCGATTAGCTCGTAGCTGAACTCGCGCCCAATGACGGCGCCGATTTGCCCGACCTCTTTGGCGATCGGCCCGAGCCGATCGAGTCGCGCGACCAACGAGGCCTGCAAAGTCGCGGGTACCGACAGCGATAGGCTTCGGGGGCCAGCGAGCGTGTCATTCCCGGCCTCGACGACCGCTCTTGTTAGCTCCTCGACGAACAAAGGCACTCCGTCGGTGCGCTCGACGATCTCCTCGACGATTTGGTTTCCTAGCGGCGTCCGCCCGGCAAACCCGCGAGCAAGGTCGGCCACGTCAGATTCGCCGAGCCGACTTAATGCCAGGGCAGTCACATGCGGCAGGCCGGCCCAGCCATGCTGGAACTCCGGCCGGAAGGTGATGACGAGCAGGATTGGAAGACGCCGTACGAGATCGAGCGTCAGATCAAGCAGCTCACGCGAAGTCGGGTCAACCCAATGGGCGTCCTCAACTACCATGAGGAGGGGCCGGCTCCGCGCCAACGCTTCAAGCTGATGCAGCAGGGCTTCGAACAGCATCTCGCGCTTGCGCTGCGGGCTAAGATTGAGCTCGTCGGCGGTGCTCGGCAATGACAGCAGCTCGGCCAATAGCGCTATCTCGTTCTCACCACGCGCGCTGGGGGCGAGCAACCTTCGCAATTTTACGAGCTTATAATCGCCAGCGTCGTCGCGCCCGGAGCCGGCGGCGCGTTCGAGCTGGACAATAGACGGGTAGAGCGCGCTGTTCTGATGGTGCGGCGAGCAGAAATAGTGCAGTCGAGTGTGTCGGTCTTCCCGTATGGCTTGCGACAGCGCTGCGGTCAGGCGCGATTTGCCGATCCCCGGCTCCCCCGAGAGCAGCACCACGCGTCCTGCGCCGTCCTTTGCCTGGTGCCAGCGCCGGAGCAAGAGCGCGAGCTCCTCATCACGCCCAATGAGCGGTGTCGCCTCAGAGCGCAACGCCTCGAAGCGGCTGACCACACCGCTTTCACCGACGACGCGCCAAGCGTGCTGCCGCTCGACAAACCCGGCGAGCGGCTGCATTCCGAGATCCTCCAGCTCGAACAATGCGCCGATCTGCCGCCGCGTGCTTTCGGCGATCACAAGTGTATCCGGCGCAGCCAATGCCTGAAGCCGGGCGGCGAGGTTTGGCGTCTCGCCGACCACCCCGCGCTCCCGCGAGGCCCCAGCGCCGATCAGATCACCGACCACGACAAGGCCGCTGGCGACGCCAATCCGCACGCTCAACGGCACCGGCAGGGTTAGCCGGCCGACCGAGTCGATGACGGTGAGCCCCGCCCGCACCGCCCGCTCGGCATCGTCCTCATGCGCCTCGGGATAGCCAAAATAGATCAGCACCCCGTCACCCATATACTTGGCGACAAACCCCACGAAGCGGGCGACAGTGTCGGCGACGCAGCGGTGATAGGCGCCGACGATCTCGCGCAAATCCTCGGGATCGAATCGCTGCGACAAAGGCGTCGAGCCGACCAGATCGCAGAACATCACCGTCAGCTGGCGCCGCTCGGCCTCGGTCGCGACCGCAACGGCAGGCTCGATCGCCTCTCTCGGCGCATCGCCGCGAAGAGCGGCAATCGCCGCCAAGAGTTTCCGCCGGTGGCCGATCGGCCCGACGCCAAGTTCCCTGAGGTCGTCAGCCGTCAGGTCGCGCAGCACATCGGCGTCGATCGCGTTCTCTCGGAACGCATCCGCGTATTGCTCCAGCCCGAGGCTCCGCAGCCAAGCTCCTATCTCGATGACCGCAAACCCACTATTCACGCCAGT
>Ga0306920_100011987_pt1 | contig 11753 bp, 9 predicted proteins | sample flu12Cox44000170_FD_204666 | JGI IMG/M metagenome (GOLD analysis project Ga0306920, IMG submission 204666) | Lab enrichment of tropical soil microbial communities from Luquillo Experimental Forest, Puerto Rico - flux4day.12C.oxic.44.000.170 (v2)... | ecosystem: Environmental > Terrestrial >...
GTGAAGTTCTACGAGTACGGCGAGGCGCCGCTGGAGATCGTCACCACCCGGCAGTGGTACATCAGGAACGGCGGCCGGGATCCCGGCCTGCGCGAGGCGCTGCTGGCCCGCGGGCGCGAGCTCGACTGGCATCCCCCGCACATGCGGGCCCGCTACGAGGACTGGGTGCACGGCCTGGCCGGGGACTGGCTGATCAGTCGGCAGCGCTACTTCGGGGTCCCGGTCCCGGTGTGGTACCCGCTCGACGCCGACGGCGCCGTGCGGTACGACGCGCCGATCGTGCCGGCCGACGACACGCTGCCGGTCGACCCGGCGGCCGATACGCCGCCCGGCTACCAGGCGAGCCAGCGCGGGATGCCCGGCGGGTTCACCGGGGATCCGGACGTGATGGACACCTGGGCCACGTCGTCGCTCACCCCGCAGATCGCGGCCAGCCTGGGCGCCGGCGGGCAGGACCTGTCGGACCGGGTGTTTCCGATGGACCTGCGGCCGCAGGCCCACGAGATCATCCGGACCTGGCTGTTCTACACGGTGCTCCGGTCGCACGTCGACCACGGCGTGCTGCCGTGGCGGCACGCGGCGATCTCGGGCTGGATCCTCGACCCGGACCGGAAAAAGATGTCCAAGTCCAAGGGCAGCGTAACCACGCCCGGCGACCTGCTGCGCGACTACGGGTCGGACGCGGTCCGGTACTGGGCGGCCAGCGCCCGCCTCGGCGTGGACACGGCCTTCGACCCGGGCCAGTTCAAGATCGGCCGGCGGCTCGCGGTCAAGATCCTGAACGCCAGCCGGTTCGTGCTCGGCATGCCCGCGCCGGATCCGGACGCGGCGGACGCGGCGGGTGCTGCGGAGATCACCGAGCCGCTGGACCGGGCGATGCTGGGCCGGCTGTCCGGTCTCGCGGGCCGGTGCACCGCGGCGTTCGAGGCCTACGACTACGCGCTGGCGCTGGAGCAGGCCGAGCGGTTGTTCTGGTGGTTCTGCGACGACTACCTGGAGCTGGCCAAGCCGCGGGCGTACGGCGGCTTCGGCCCGGCGTCGGCCGGGTCGGCGATCGCCGCGCTGCGGCTCGCCCTGTCGGTGCTGCTGCGGCTGTTCGCCCCGTTCCTGCCCTTCGTCACGGAGGAAGTGTGGTCGTGGTGGCGGGAGGGCTCGATCCACCGCGCCCCGTGGCCGGACCCGGAGCCGCTGCGCCAGATCGCCGGAACGTACGGCGGAGGCGGCCGCGCCGAGGACGGGGACGAGGCCCCCGCGGGAGAGTTCCTGCTGGAGGCCGCGTCCGCCGCGATCGGCTCGATCCGCAAGGCCAAGTCCCAGGCCAGGCTGCCCATGCGGGCCAGCGCGGCCCGGCTCGTGGTCACGGCGCCCGCACCGTACCTGGCGGCGCTGGCGCAGGTCAGCCGGGACGTGCAGGCCGCGGGCGCGGTGACGGAGGTGGAACTGTGCCCGGCCGCCGGCGGGGAGCCGGTGCACGAGGTCACGCTCTGACCGGCGCCTGCGGCCCCGCGGCAGCCCCCGGGGCGCCCGCGGGTAGTCTCACCGGCATGGAGAAGGTTCAGCGGTCAGACGAGGAATGGCGGCAGCGGCTCAACCCCGAGGAGTACCACGTGCTGCGGGAAGCCGGCACCGAGGCGCCGTTTACCGGCGAGTACACCGACACCAAGACCGAGGGCGTCTACCGGTGCCGGGCCTGCGGGGCCGAACTGTTCCGCTCTGACGCCAAGTTCGAGTCGCACTGCGGCTGGCCCAGCTTCTACCAGCCCAGCGAGGACGACGCCGTGGTCCTGCTCGAGGACCGGTCGGGCGGGATGGTCCGCACCGAGGTCCGCTGCGCGGCTTGCGACTCCCACCTGGGCCACGTGTTCGAGGGCGAGGGCTACCAGGTGCCCACCGACCAGCGGTGGTGCATCAACTCGGTGTCGCTGACCCTCGAGCCAGCCCGGCCCCAGTGACCGCCGGGCGCGCCGGCCAGCCGGAGCCGGACCAGCCGGAGCCGGGCAGGCCGGGGCCGTCCGCGCTCGACACCAGCGTGCCGCACCCGGCCCGGGTCTACGACTACTGGCTGGGCGGCAAGGATAACTACGCCGCCGACCGGGAGGCAGCCGAGGCGGCGATGGCGGCCAACCCGTACATCGTGCCCGGCGTCCGCACCAACCGGGAGTTCCTGGGCCGGGCGGTGCGCTACCTGACCGGCGAGCCGGGCATCCGGCAGTTCCTCGACATCGGCACCGGCATCCCCGCGGCGGACAACACCCACGAGGTCGCCCAGGCCGCCGCGCCGGACGCGCGCATCGTCTGCGTGGACAACGACCCGATCGTCCTGGTGCACGCGCGCGAGCTGCTTACCAGCACGGCCGAGGGCGCGACCGACTACATCCAGGCCGACGTGCGCCATCCCGGTGACGTCCTGCGGCAGGCGGCGGTCACGCTTGATTTCGGCCAGCCGATCGCGGTCATGATGCTGGCCATCCTGCAGAACGTCGGCGACGCCGACGACCCGCACAGGATCGTCGCCGGGCTGATGGACGCGGTCGCGCCCGGGAGCTACCTGGTGCTTTCCCATCCGGCCAGCGACATCCTCCCTGAGGCGATGGCCAGGATGGCCGACCGCCTCAACGAACGCCAGCGCCAGGCCGATCAGGTCACGTTCCGCACCCGGGCCGAGGTCACCCGGTTCTTCGCCGGGCTGGAACTGGCCGAGCCCGGCGTGGTCCAGCCCCCGCACTGGCGTCCCGGCCGCGGCACGTTCATCCCGGCCCACGACGTCACCGCCTGGTGCGGCGTGGCCCGCAAGCCCTTCCCCGGCGAACTCCGGGAAGCCCCTTTGCCATAACGCACCGGTGCCGGGGACGCGGCGTGCGTCCCCGGCACCTGGTGCGCGGGCGGTCAGCGCGGGGTCATTCCTAGCCCGCCGGCTGGCCGGTAATGGGGTCGAGGAACAGCGGCCTAACGCGGCCGCCGCTTGGCGTGAAGTTGAACATGGAGTTCAGCGTGCCTGCGATGGCGTCGAAGGAGCCGGGGATCCTCGGCAGCCCCCAGTTGTCCTCGACGAACCTGATGATCGAACTCTGGTCGGTGAGGTTGCTCGCGACGAAGTTGCGCTTGGCCCACGGCGAGATAACCAGCAGCGGCAGGCGAGGCCCGTAACCGCACCGGCCGTTCTGGCCGGCCAGCGGCGGGTTCGCCGCGGTGTCGCCGCACAGGCCGGTGCCGGTCAGGAAGTCCACCGGTCCGGGCGGGTTCGCCACGTTCGCCGTGTTCGACGCGTTGTGCACGCCGCTGAAGACGTGGTCGTACCAGCCGTCGGAGTCGTCGTAGGCGATCACGACCGCGGTACTGGACCAGTCCGGGGTGTGCTGCAGCGCGTTGATCTCGTTGACGATGAACTGCTGCTCGTCGAGCGGGTTGGAGTAGCCGGGGTGGCCATCCTGGTAACCGGGCGCCTTGAGGAAGCTCACGGCCGGAAGGTGATCGGGTGAGATGAAGCCGTGCGCGATGGCGCCCACCAGCGCGTTGAAGTCGCCGGTGTCGTACTGGTGGTTGGCCGTGTCGAACTGGGGGACGCCGTTGGCGAACGTCTGGGTGTCCGTGCCGATCGCGGCCAGCGACGCCGGCGCCAGGTGGTGCGGGTTGGCGGTCGAGGCGTAGTACTGGAACGGCTCGTGGTGCGGGATGTAGTCGTTCTTCCAGCCCCAGTTGGTGCCGGTTCCGCCGATGCCCGCGCCGACCGGGCTCACGGCGTTGCACAGGCCCTGGTCGGAGGCGGGCTTGGTGGCGAACTTGCCCTTGAACTGGTTGGGAATGAACACGCTGGTGGGCTGGGTGCCGCCGGTCGCGGCCGCGAACGTCGTGGTGGGCCGGAAGCCGCCCTGGAACCAGCCCCAGCTCAGCCCGGCGGCGTTCAGCTCGTCGCCGATGTTCGTCCCGGTCATCGACACCGCGTCCCGGGTCGAGCAGTCGTCGTAGTAGGGCTGGGCGTCGTCGATGAGGGAGAAGCCGCCCTTGCCGTCGGGAACCACGTCACCGTTGGTGGCGGCGCCGTTGATCATCTTCCCGACGGTACCGGTGTTACCCGAGGCGAGGTTGAGGGCGCCCGGCGAGGACGGCCCGAACGTGGTCCCGAATGAGTTGTCGCTCATCGCGAAGTTCTGGGCGTAGTTCCAGATCCCGGTCACGGTGTTGCCGTCGTAGTAGTTCATGACGTCGCTAGCGTGGCAGGGCTGGCCGACTGCGCTGGTGCCCATGCTGGTGCCGGTTTCCGTGACGAACCTGTCCATCTTCCCGCCGTTGAACGCCTTCTGCTCGGCGGAGTAGCCGTGGTCCTGGTCACAGGTCAGGATGTCGGCGATGTTGGCCGGGTCCAGCCGACGCGGGTTGACCTGGTTGCCGTTGAGGTCCTGGTTTGGGTTGTTGGTCAGCAGGTTCCCGACCCCCCCGACACCGGGCGTGTTGGCGAGGTTGTTCACCTTCGGGGTGCCCTTGGCCGCGCGGAACGGCTGGCCAGAGGTATTAGCCGCCCTCGGGTAGGTGCCAAAGTAGTGATCGAAGGAGACATTCTCCTGGAAGATGATCACGAGGTGCTTGATCGGCGTGGCGGTGCCCGAATGCTGGCCGCCCTGCGGTGCCGCCCGGCTGCCGACCGAGGCGGCGACGCTGGTCGCCCCGGCAACGCCAAGGGTGAGCAGCGCCACTGCTCCGGCGATGACGTAGACCCTGCGTGGTGCGTGCATACTGGCTCCTTTGCGGCTTTCACGCGGTTACGTCCACCATGGACCGGGCGGAGCGTCGTCGCCACCCGAATGGCGGGCGCCAGGAGCCTAGAACGGCTCACTGCCGTTCACATGACGCCGCTGTGGCTGGCTTCCGACGGCTGGCTTAATGCCAGCTGAACTCCCCGGCCAGGCAGAATGAGCCCTATGCCCCAGGCCAACGACGCGGTGGCGGCGCTGCTCACCGAGTACGCGGAACTGCACCTGATGACGGGCGGCGACCAGTTCCGCGCCCGCAGCTACGACAAGGCGGCCCGGGCCATCGCCGGTCATCCGCAGGACGTGTCGCAGCTGACCCCGGCGCAGCTGCAGCAGATCCCCGGGGTGGGCAAGGCGATCGCCGGGAAGGTCAGCGAGATCACCGCGTCCGGGACGTTCGCGGCCCTCGAGCGGCTGCGCGCCGATATCCCCGACGGGGTGCTCCAGCTGACCCGGATCCCGGCGCTCGGTCCCAAGCGAGCGCTGGTGCTGTACCGCGAGCTGCACGTCGGCTCCCCGGAAGAGCTGCGCGACGCGATCAAGGCCGGGCGCCTGGCGGGCCTGCGCGGCTTCGGCAGCAAGAGCGAGGAGAAGCTGCTGCAGGGCATCGAGCTGCTGGAAAGCACCTCCGGCCGGGTGCTGCTGAACGTGGCCGACGAGACGGCCGGCCGCGTCGTCCGGGCCGTCAGCGCGGTGCCCGGGTGCCTGCGGTGCGCCCCGGCGGGGTCGCTGCGCCGGTTCGCCGAGACCGTCGGCGACGTCGACGTCCTGGCCGCGGCGGACGATTCCGGCCCGCTGATGGCCGCGCTCACCGGCCTGCCCGAGGCGGCGGCGGTCATCGCCGCGGGCCCGGCCAAGACCTCGGTCCGCACCGCCGCCGGGCTGCAGGTCGACCTACGGGTGGTCCCGCTGGACTCCTGGGGCGCGGCCCTGCAGTACTTCACCGGGTCCCAGGCGCACAATGTGGCCATCCGCGAGATCGCGGTGCGCAAGAAGCTCAAGCTGTCCGAGTACGGCCTGTTCGACGCGGCGACCGGCGAGAAGATCGTCTCCCGGACCGAGGAGGAGGTCTACCACCGCCTCGGGATGTCGTGGATACCGCCGACGCTGCGCGAGCACGCCGGCGAGATCGAGGCGGCGCAGCGCGGCGACCTGCCGGAGCTGGTCACCGAGCAGGACATCCGCGGCGACCTGCACACGCACACCGACCTGACCGACGGCGTCGCCCCGCTGGAAGACATGGTGGCCAAGGCCCGGGCCCGGGGATACGCGTACTACGCGATCACCGATCACGCGCCGAACCTGGTCATGCAGCGGATGACCGACGAGAAGATGCTGGCCCAGCGCGAGCAGGTGCGCCGGCTCGGCGCGAGCCTGGCCGCTCCCGCGGACGGCGAGCCCATGGTCCTGCTGCACGGGACCGAGCTGAACATCGCGCCGGACGGGACCGTGGACTGGCCCGCGGAGTTCCTGGATGGCTTCGACATCTGCGTGGCCTCGGTGCACTCGCACTTCGACCAGCCCCCGGCGGCGATGACCCGGCGGTTCGTCACCGCCTGCGAGAACCCGCACGTCAACGTCATCGGCCATCCGCTGGCCCGGCGGATCGGCCAGCGGCCGCCGGTCGATGTCGACCTGCCCGAGCTGTTCCGGGCGTGCGCCAGGACCGGCACCGCGCTCGAGGTGAACGCGCACCCGAACCGGCTCGACCTGCCGTCCGCGCACATTAGGGCGGCCAAGGACGCCGGGGTCAAGTTCGCCGTGGACAGCGACGCCCACTTCCCCGGCGGCCTGGACTACCTGCGCTACGGCGTCGGGACCGCGCAGCGCGGCTGGCTGACGCCTGGTGACGTGATCAACACCTGGCCGCTGCCGCGGCTGCGGGAGTTCCTGCGCAAGCGCCGCTAGGGCCGGCCGCGCCTAGCCGAGATAGCCCTCCGACGCACCGACGCTCGCGTTGCCGCAATCGTGGTGACCGGGCAGTCCCATCCCGTCCTGGGACTCGGTGTCCTGGTTGCAGGATGTCCAGTTCCAGTTGTAGGCGTCGCTGCCGATGTCGAACGTGAACGTGATGGTCCGCTCGTACTCGTGGGCGGAGACCCGCTGCGGCGCGGTGATGTGGGCGTTGCCGGAGTTCAGCAGCAGCACCTTCGGCGCCGGGGGGACCTTGCCGGTGGACAGGTTGACGTTGAAGTACACGTACCACGGCTTCGAGATCTCGGTGCTCAGCGCCGAGGCCGGGACCAGGACGTGCACCGGGAGGGTCTCATGGCACACCGGCCGGGCGCACGTCTGGGCGTTCCCGTAGGACCCGCCGGTCGTGACGTAGACGGTGCGGCTGGCCGACGTGGCCAGCGGGGCGGCCGCGGTGCTGCTGCCGAACACCTTGACCGTGTACCGCGTGGCCAGGACCGGCGTCACCCGGAACGCGTACGTGGCCGCCCCGCCCGACGGGTGCAGGATGACCGATCCGGCCGGGACCGGCGCGCGCTGGTACGGGAACGGCTGGGCGTACAGCTGGGCGACCTCGCCGCTGGTCACCCGCTTGACCTCACCGGAGAGCTCGGCGCTCGCCGAGCTTCCTCCCTGGTATTCGACATAGACATCGCCGGTCACCGGCGGGAAGGCGGACTTCGCGGCGATCGGCGAGAACGAGGGCACGGGCCCGGGATGGGGCCGCAGCAGGACCGCGGTCACCGCGGCCCCGGCCAGGACGACGACGGCAGCCGCGGCCGCTGCGATGCGCATCCGCCGCCGGCGGGTCCGCTGCGGATCACTGCGCTCCCGGCCGGCCGGCGCGGGGTAACCCGGGACGGCGGCGGGCCGGGGCGGGGGAACGCTCGCCTCCCCCGCCGAGGTCGGCGGGTCTCCGGCGCCGGGCCGGCGGCCCGGCGATCCGGCCCCAGCATCGACTGCACCGGTACCGACTGGCCTGGTGCCGGCTGTTCCGGTGCCGGCCACCGCGGCGCTCGCGGGCGGGCCGCTTACGGCGGACGGGGCGGCGACCTGGGTCGGCGGGTAGGCCGCCGCCGGCGGGACGGCCCCGGGCCCGGAATCGTAGGGCTGGAGCCCGAACGCCCCGCGCAGCGCGTCGGCGAAGTCGCGGCAGCTGGCGTACCGGTCCTGCGGCGCCTTGGCCAGCGCCCGGGCCAGGACCGCGTCGGCCGCGGGCGGCAGGCCAGGCCGCCGGGAGGTCAGCCTGGGCGGCGGATCCGTCAGCTGGGCGTGCATCAGCGCCATGGGCTGCTCGCGCCGGAACGGCGGCGCACCGGTCAGCAGCTCGAACGCCGCGCAGGCCAGCGCGTACTGGTCGGCCCGCCCGTCCACCGGCCCGCCCTGGATCTGCTCCGGCGAGATGTAGTCCAGCGTGCCCAGGAACTGCCCCGCCGCGGTGAGCGCGGTCGAGGGTCCCGCGCCCTTGCTCAGCCCGAAATCCGACAGGTAGACGTGGTCCGGCCGGCCCGGCAAGGCGTCCACCAGCATGTTGGCCGGCTTCACGTCACGGTGCAGGAGCCCCGCGGCGTGCGCGGCGTCCAGCGCCGAGGCCACCGGCGAGATGATGGCCGCCGCGCGCCCCGGCGGCATCGGGCCTTCCCGGCGTACCAGCGACCGGGCGTCGCCGCCCGGCACGTAGCGCATCGCGATGAACAGCACCCCGTCCGACTCGCCGGCCTCGAAGACCGGGACGATGTGCGGGTCATCGACCGCCGCGGCCGCCCGCGACTCCCGGATGAACCGCTGCCGGAACCCCTCATCCGCGCTGTACGCCGGCGCCAGGATCTTCAGCGCTACCAGCCGGCCCAGCCGCTCGTCCCGAGCCCGGAACACCACGGCCATGCCGCCCCGGGCTATCTCCTCTTGCAGCCGGTACCCGGCGATCCGCAGGCCAGCGTCGAAGCCGGCCACGCCGGCATCCTCGGGAACCCCCTCGCCCACCACGCCTCCCTGCGTGCGAGCCGTCCGCCATCCACCTTCCCCGGCGCCGGCGCCCTGCGCGAAACGCCGCGGCCGGGCGTGGTGCGAACAGCGGGAGAACCCAAGTATCCGCAAGCGATCACTCCGCCGCAAGCCGGGCCGCGGCTCCAGCGCATGCCTCGTGGCGCTCCGGTAGCGTTCCCCTGGGCTCGTTCGCTTCCGCGGAAGCACGGGCGGCTTGAGGCTCGGTGATGGAGGGAACCCCGATGAGCCCCCGTTCTGACGACGGCCGGCCGGCCGGCGCGCAGACCGTCACCGTGCGCACGGCCAGCGGCCAGGAGTTCGACTACCCGTGGGCGACCAGCGTCCGCGTGGACCGCCGGGGTGACCTGCGGGTAATGCAGGGCCTGCGCCAGCGGGCTTTTCACCCCTGCGCCGAGTGGGCGGATTACACGGTGCGGAACTTGCGCTGCGGCCCGTCCGCGTCGTGACCCGCCCGCTCAGACCCGGGCGGCGACGGCAGCATCAGCGCCTTCTTCCTCGTGCTGCCCGGCGACCTGACCGGCGCCCGGCAGCTGGTCGCCACCCAGGGCGGGCTGAAGCTCACCGCCGGCGCGCTCGTGAACGCCGCGCCGATGCAGCCCTCGGCCGGCGGGCAGATCGTCTACCGCCGGTAGGGCAGGGGCGGCGCGAGCTCAGATCCAGCCGTTCCGCACGGCGTAGGCCACGGCCTGCGTCCGGTTGCGCACGTTCAGCCGGAGGGTCAGGTCCTGGATCACGTTCTTGATCGTGCGCTCGGAGTAGGCCAGGCGGATGGCCACCTCGCGGGTGGACAGGCCCTCGGCGATCAGCTTCAGGACGTCGCGCTCGCGCCCGGTGAGCCCGGTGAAGGACAGGCCCCGGGGGGCCAGCAGGTTACGGCTCAGCTGGCCGACATGGTCGAGCAGGTGCCGGACCAGCTCGGGCGGCAGGTCCCCGTTGCCCCTCGCGGCCAGCTGGATGGCCCGGGCCAGCCGCTCCCCCGTCGCGTCCACCCGGTTCAAAACCCCGCACACGCCCGACTCGACCAGGCAGACCAGCGCGCTCGAGTCCACCCGCCCGATGATCAGCACGATCGGCAGGCCGCCGTCCGCGTGCAGGGCCTTCAGCCAGCGCAGGGCGTCCTCATCGGTGCTGTCCAGGATCGCGACCAGCACGGCCGGGCGCACATCCGCGCCGGCGATGACGACCTCGGGGCGGAACCTCAGCTGCGCGAGAACGCCGAACTCGGAGATCGGATCGCGGGTCTTGACGCTGACCGGGATCGGCTCCGTCAAGCCCGCACCGGCGCCGCCGCGGCCTTCCTGGCGGGGCCTCCTGCTGACGGGCTCCCCGGGGTCCAACCGCGAGGGTTCGCCGAGCTTTTCTACCGCTGCTGCTGACATGGCCTGGCCCCTCATCCCGCCCGCTATAGCTCTGTCAAACCCCCAGTAGCGATCAAGCGCCACTAACCAAGAGACGCTAAACCGCCGCAGTCCGGTTCAACGCGCCCGTGCCCGCCGGAGGCCCGGCGCCGGCTGATCACCGGTCAGCCGAGGCGCTCCCGGCCGTGCGGCTCATCCCAGTCGGCCGCGTACGGGTCGACGTGAATGCGCCACGACGCGTCGTTGAAGAAGCTGGGGGCCGGGCCGGACCCGAACGCGCCGAACACGGAGAAGTCCGTGGTCTCCCGGAACGCCGGCCGCTGGTAGAGGTCGCGGGCGTAGCCCCACAGCGCGGGGAAGTCCACCAGCCGCCGTTCGCTGATCTTCCCCATGGGGTTGTACCCGAGATCGAACCGGGCCAGCGTCGGCCACAGCCGCACGTCAGCCTCGGTCACCGCGGCGCCGAACAGATACCGCTGCCCGGCCAGCCTGGCGTCGAGCTCGTCCAGGGTCCCGGTCAGCCGGTGCCGCAATCCGGCGTACTCCGGCTCGGTCGTGGCGCCGGCCACCCGGTAGGTGCCGTTGTTGACGGTCTCGTACACCCGCTCGTTCATCGCGTCGATGTCCGCGCGCAGGGCTGGCGGGTACAGGTCGGGCGACCCGGCCGCCCACGCCTCGAACTGCGTGTCCAGGTCGATCGGGATGTCCGGGAAGGTGTTGCTGACCAGCTTCCCGGTCTGCCGGTCCCACAGGGCAGGCACCGAGACGTGCCCGCGGTAGCCGGGCTCGGTGGCCTCGTACGCCCCGGCCAGCAGGGTGAACCCGTTGACCGGATCGCCGCCGCGGCGCTCGCGGAACGCCCAGCCGCGCCCGTCCCGCACGTCGTCGACATACGACAGCGACACCACGTCCTCCAGGTCCTTGAGCTTCCTGACGATCGCGGTTCGCTGCGCCCACGGGCAGCCCCAGGCGATGTAGAGGTGGTAGCGCCCCGGCTCGGCGCGGTACCCGCTGGACCCGTCCGCGGTGATCCGGCCGCGGAACGGGTAACGCGGCCGCTGGAAGGAGCTGCCGCTGTCGAAGCCCCGCCCCTGCCCGTAGTGCCCGTACCTGTCGTAGTCGACCGGGCTGGCGTAGTTTGCCTGTTCCTCGGCCCGTCCCCCCGCCCTGGCCGGCCCGGCGGCTGACTCGCCCATCCCGCACCTCCCGTTATGGAAAGTCGTTCTGGCCTCATCGTAAGCCGGGCCAGCGGCAGAACCCGGGGGCGTTGACGGCCCAGCGCGGCGTGCCGCCGTCCGCCCAGCGGCGCAGGTTGGCCGCGAACACTTCGCCGGTCCGGCAGAACATGACCGTGGTGAGCCCGCCGACGTGCGGCGTGGCGATCACCGCGGGATGGCGCAGCAGGGCGGAGTCCGGGTCGGCGGGCTCGCGCGCGTGCACGTCGAGGCCGGCCCCGCCCACCCGGCCGGCCTGCAGCGCGGCCAGCAGGGCACCGGAGTCCACCAGCCCGCCGCGGGCCACGTTGACGAACACCGCGCCCGGCCGCATGGCCGCGAAGGCCTCCGCGCCGGGAATCCGCGCCACCCAGACACCCAGTTCGGTGGCCCGGGCGACGTCGACCTTCTCCAGCCCCACCCCGTACTGATGCACCAGGCCGAAGGAACCCGCGTCCAGCACCGCCTCGTCG
>Ga0306920_100011988_pt1 | contig 11753 bp, 7 predicted proteins | sample flu12Cox44000170_FD_204666 | JGI IMG/M metagenome (GOLD analysis project Ga0306920, IMG submission 204666) | Lab enrichment of tropical soil microbial communities from Luquillo Experimental Forest, Puerto Rico - flux4day.12C.oxic.44.000.170 (v2)... | ecosystem: Environmental > Terrestrial >...
AAAACAACCCTATGCAAAGTAGAAACTTTGTCAGCCAAGGCGCGCTGAATGGTAGGATTACACCGTCGGCCCCGCTCAGTACCGATCCGATATCCAAGATCGATTCGGGGAGTGATCGTTCCGGACCGGCCGACTGCGTGTGCAAAATCGCCGTTCGAGGCGCTGCAATCCGACACAGCGCCTCCGCGATTTTGCGCATGCATCGGCCGCCCGTACAGCAGTGTCCACCGCTATTGAAGAACGGTTTGCTGCCGGCGATCTCGGCGAGAATCCAAGGTCGATTCGGAGAGTGATCATTCCAGACCGCGTGCGCAAAATCGCCCTGACGCCGTACCAAGTTCTTTTCGCCTCGCAGGGCGATTTTGCACACCCTACACGGGCCTTCGCCCTGTCAAAGAATGTCTCCTGTGGTCATTTCGACCTCCGCAGGCGTGACGAAGTTGTCGGAAGTTCCTTGGTAACCAGACTCCCGCTTCCCGCGGGGAGCAACACGCGTCAACGAGGCTCGTTGGTCCGAGGCGGAGCGTTGTTAGAATAACCTCATGTCCATGGCGCCGACCCCGCTGTTCGATCGAAAGCTGCTCGCGGCGCGGCGTCGCCGCGCCCGGCGGATCGGGCCGGCGACCTTTCTCATGGACCGGGCGGCCGAGGATTTCGTCGACCGCTTGGCGGCGGTGCTGCGCCGGTTCGACCGCGCCGCTGATCTCGGCACCCCCACCGATACGGTACGCGCCGCGCTTGCCGGCAATGGTGCGATCTCGACCATGATCGCGATCGGTCCCGACGTTGATGGCGATGCTGCCGAAGAGGGAGCCTTGCGGGTCGTGGCCGATGTCGAGGCGCTGCCGTTCGCGGACGGCACCCTCGATCTCGTGGTCTCCGCCTTCGCCCTTGAGACCGCGAACGATCTGCCCGGCGTGCTGATCCAGATCCGCCGCGCCCTCAAGCCGGACGGGCTGTTCATCGCGGCGATGTTGGGCGGCGACACGCTCACGGAATTGCGGGAGAGCTTTGCGGTCGCAGAAAGCGAGCTGGCCGGCGGGGTGTCACCGCGGGTGGCACCGTTTCCCGATCTGCGCGACATGGGTGCGCTGCTGCAGAGGGCGGGCTTCGCGCTGCCGGTGGCCGATGTCGATCGCGTGGTGGTGCGCTACACCTCGCCGCTGGCGCTGATGGCGGACCTGCGCCGCATGGGCGCCGCCAACCCGCTGGTCGAACGCCGCCGGGTGCCGCTGCGGCGCCAAGTGCTGGTTCGGATGATGGAGTTCTATGCCGACCGCTTCGCCGACCCCGACGGCAGGGTGTGCGCCAGCTTCGACATCATCTGGCTGTCCGGCTGGGCGCCTCACCAAAGCCAGCAGCAGCCACTGCGGCCGGGCTCCGCCCAGGCCCGGCTCGCCGATGCGTTGGGTACCCGGGAGATCAGCACGGGGGAGAAGCCGGGGTAGGCTTGCCAACGCCCCTATGGGAGAAACACGTAGCATGCGGATTTCATCGGCCGATTTTCAAAGGCAATTCGAGGAGGCCGCGTTTCGCGTTGCCTACTTCCCCATGTTCTGCAGCGCCGTGACGATCTGGGCGTAGAGCGTATTCTTGATGCCCTCGCCGACGGCGCTGACCGCGGCGAAGGTGGCGAGGCCGATCAGAGCCATCATCAGCCCGTATTCGACGGCGGTCACGCCGCCCTGGTCGAGCGCGAAGCGGCGCAGCGTGCGAAGCGGCGAGCGTTCGGGTTCGAGGTGGCGGAACATCTGGCTCCTCCGTCTGGATGAGGGTTGTGGTTTCACGCGAGAGTCGTCAGGTGCGAGATCAGCGGTATGTCGGCTTGCGGCATCTCGTAGTCGCGCAGGCGGTTCGGTCTCACCCAGGCCAGTTGCTGTCCCTCCTGCGGAACGACCGTTCCCTCCCAGCGCCGGCATACATAGAGCGGCATCAGCAGGTGAAAGTCCGGATAGCTGTGGCTCGCAAAGGTAAGCGGTGCGAGACAAGCTTCGTTGACCACGATCCCCAGTTCCTCCTCGAGCTCACGGATGAGCGTTTGCTCCGGTCGTTCGCCGGCCTCCACCTTGCCGCCCGGAAACTCCCACAGCCCGGCCATGCTCCGTCCCGCCGGCCGCTGCGCCAGGAGAATGCGCCCGTCGGCATCGATGAGAGCGCATGCGGCGACCAAGACCAGCTTCACGGGTGACGCGCCTTCACGCCGGAGCTTGGAGCGGGATTGCGCGCACGGCAAGACCGACTTCGGCTCAATTTTTCGAAGATTCGGATTAATCGCTGCAGTGGTTAATCAGCGCAGCCGCCCGCCAACGAATGACTCGGGGCACAGAACGCGGCCGCGCGAAGGCCCTGACCGACGGCGCGACGATGCATAACGTTCCTCGGCTGCGAAATCGATTTCGCAGCCGAGGAAAACACCGTCATCCGCAAAGCCGGATGCCCGCGGTCGCTCTCACACGAGCGAACTAACCGTACATCGCATCCTGCAGGCTTCCATCGCGGGTCACCTTCCAGGGTTGAATGGCATTGAAATGGGTGGTGCGGGCGGGTTTTTGCGCTGCTTCGCCGGTGATGCCCCAGTGGTCATACAACTCCGCGCGCGACAGTTGAACGTCCCCCTGATCATCCGTGGAACGCGACATGATCACCGTCTCTTCCCCGTCCCAGACCCAGTCAAAAGTAAACCGGGTATGCGCCTTGGTGTGCACCGGCGTCTGGAGCTTCGCTTCCTTCCAACTCCGGCCGCCGTCGGTGGACACTTCGACCTTGGTGATCGCGCCGCCACCGGACCAAGCCAAACCGGTAATCTGGACATAGCCCTTGCGAAGTTTTTCCAGTCCGGCTGAAGGCCGCGTAATCACGGATTTCGGCGCCCACTGGAAATGATACCAGCGCGCTTTACCGCCCGTATCGCCTCTCGTGATAGAGTGATTCATCCCTTCATTCCAGGCCACGTAGGGCTGGTCCACCACCTTGATATGGCTCAGGTACTTCACGCTGAAGGGCCCTTCCCAGCCGGGCACGATCATCCGGATCGGGTAACCCTGCTCGACGCGCACCGGCTCGCCATTCTGGCCATAAGCCACGAAGGCGTCGTCCATGGCCTTTCCAAGCGGCATGGTGTGGCTAAACTTGCCAGGGTCCGCCCCTTCGTAAACCAGCCAGTTCGCCTCTTTTTTTAGGCCGACCATGTTCAACAGCACGGAAAGCGGCACGCCGGTCCATTCGCTGCAACTGGTCATCCCCCATACATATTGCACCGGCGGGCCCATGTTCGGATTGCCGGTACCATGGATCATGGCAGAGCTGTTTCCCTGGCATTCCAGGAAATGAACCCGGGATACCGAAGGCAGGCTCTTGAGATCATCCATCGATAAACTCAAGGGACGATCCACCAAACCGTGGATCGTGAGGCGATGTTGCTCCGCATCGATTTCGGGGAAGTGGGAGGAGTGCTGCTGCACGAAGTGGAGCGGGGCCGGTGTGATGACTCCCCCGAAATCCTGCAGCGGCGTGTAGTAAGTGATGTGATCGACGCTCATTCTCGACCCACGGCGCGAGGGGACCCCGCGGCGCAAGGGTTCGTCGTTAAGGTGCGCATCCTTGGCTTGTGTTTCGGGCTTGGCCGACTGGCCTCTCGCGGCCCATTCCGCGCCTGCTCCTGCGCCTGCCGCCACACCAGCCAGCGCAGCCGCGTTTTTCAGGAACCGTCTGCGGCCCGATCCATTGGAATCCATGAGTGCCTCCCTTCGGATTTGAGCCTTGCCTCGGCCCGAATGTCCTGGCTAACCAATTCTACAGTCTTTAGTGAAATCGGTGGCGTGTCAACGGAGGCGCGACGGGTCGACGAACGGCCTCACACGCGCCGCCGGACCGCACTATTACCCCGCCATTCTCCAGCTCACCGAGATCGCTTCTTCGCTCCCCCGCAGCGCCCGGCCTCGCTCGCGTCTCCAGATGTCACAACGGCCGCGCAATGGACGGCGGTCACGATCGGTAATCGCCATTGATTGCAACATATTCCTTGGTGAGGTCGCAGGTGAGCACACGGTCGCGGCCGCGACCGACGCCGAGCGACACTTTGAGCCGGATGACCTGCTGCTTCATCTCGGCGGACACTTCGGCCTCGTCGTAGTCGGGATCGCGCATGCCCTTGTGGGCGACCCGAATGCCGTTGAACCAGATCGACAGGCGGTCGCGGTCGGCGGGTTCCCCGGCCTTGCCCACCGCCATGACGACGCGGCCCCAATTGGCATCCTCGCCGGCGATCGCGGTCTTCACCAGGGGGGAATTCGCGATCGACAGGGCGATGCGCCGGGCCGATTTCGTCGATGCGGCGCCCTCGACGACGACTTCCACCAGCTTGCGCGCGCCCTCGCCGTCGCGCGCCACCTGCTCGGCGAGATTCTCGAGCACGGCGTCGAGGGCCTTGGTGAATCCCTTGAGGCGCGGATCGCCGGCGCGCGCGATGCGGGGAGCGCCGCGGGCGGCCGCCGCCCCGGTCGCGAAGGCAAGCAAGGTGTCGGACGTCGAGGTGTCGCCGTCGATGGTCACCGCATTGAAGCTGTCGACGACACCGTCGGCGATGAGGCGCTGCAGCGCCGGCGCAGCGATCGGCGCATCGGTGAACACGAAGGCGAGCATGGTCGCCATGTCCGGCGCGATCATGCCGGCGCCCTTGGCGATGCCGCAGATGGTGACGGTCGTCTTGCCGAGCTTCGCCGTGGCAGTCGCGCCCTTGGGGAAGGTGTCGGTGGTCATGATGGCCCTGGCCGCTTCCTCCCAGGCTCCGGGAGCGGCGGCGGCGACGAGGCCATCCATCACGCCTTTGAAGGCGGTCGCATCGAGCGGCTCGCCGATGACGCCGGTCGAGGCGAGAAATACTTGCGCCGGCCGGCAGCCGGCTGCCTTCGATGCGATGTCGGCGGTCAGCCGGGTCGCCTCGCGACCGCTGCGGCCGGTGAAAGCATTGGCATTGCCGGAATTGACGACGAGGGCACTGGCCCGGCCTGCCTTGACGTGAGCCCGGCACCAGTCGACCGGCGCGGACGGACACTTCGACCGCGTGAAGACGCCGGCAACGGTAGTGTCGGGGTCGAACAGGGCGACGAGCACGTCGGTACGGCCCTTGTAGCGGATCCCCGCCGCGCCGGTCGCGAGCCGGACCCCGGCGATCTCCGGCATGTCCGGAAAGTTCGAAGGTGCGAGCGGAGAAACCGCGGCTGCCATGGCACGCCCCCCGGAGCGTTCACGCGGCGATGCCGGCCGTGCTCCATTGGACGGAGCATGGCCGGCACGATTTTCGTTACTTCGGTGGCGCCGCCGGCTTGTCCATGCGCTCGATCTTGGCGTCTGCGCGCAGCTTGGTCACGAGATCGACCTGCGCCTTGCGCACCGCGAATTGCTCGACTTGGTCGCGCACGGTGTCGAAAGCCGGCGCCTGGCGCTGGCGCTTGTCCTCGACCTTGAGCACGTGCCAGCCGAACTGCGTCTTGACGGGATCGGAGACCTGGCCCTTGTCGAGCTTGAAGGCCACTTCGGAGAATTCCGGCACCATCTGCTCTTTGCTGAAATAGCCGAGATCGCCGCCATTCGCCTTGCCCGAAGGATCTTCGGTCAGTTCGTTCGCGATCTTGCTGAAATCCTCGCCCTTCTTGAGCCGGTCGATGACCGCTTTCACCTTGGCCTCGGCTGCCTTGCTGGCGGCGTCATCGGTCGGATTGGCGACGCGGAACAGGATGTGACGGGCATGGACTTCCTGTTCGGAACCCATCTGCTTGGTCGCGTCTTCGTAGACCTTGCGCAGATTGGCTTCGGTGGTGGCGCCCTTGGACTCGTCCTGCAGCATGGTCTCCATCAGCGCCTTGTTGCGCGAGAAGGCGATGCGGCGCTTGAACTCGGCGGAGTCGGGAACCTTCTTGGCCTCCGCCGCCTTGGCCAACAGAATCATGTCGGTGAGATAATTGACGAGGTAGTCACGCTTGCCCTGCTCGTCCTTGGCAGGAATTTGCTGGCCGATGTCTTCCTCGGCGAGCGCGAGGTCGCTCTGGTGGATCTCGACGCCGTTCACCTTGGCGAGCACGGGGTCGCCGGCGGGCGCCTGGGCGCTGGCGAAGCCGGCGGTCACCAGGATGGCGGCGCCTGTCGCCGCCAGGGTCAGGCGGCAGCGCGACGCCACAGCCGACGGAACCAAGGCGCGGAAGCTGGGCAGGGAGATCATGGGGATTATCCTTATGGGTTGGCTCGCGACCGACCGGTCCGCGGAAGCGGCGCACACTCGCGCAATCGGCCACGATTGGCAACCGGAGCTTGTCTTCTAGGGCCCAACGAGGGCGCGATTGCGGCAGATTGCGGCGCGCCCGGATTGACAAGGATGGCACCCCCTCCTATCTCTCCAACGTTCGCCGGTTCCGCTCCGGGGGCATTCCAAAGCGCGCCTCGTCTCGCCCGAAAAGTGCCGCATTCCGAATGCGTTGGGGACTATTCCGGTCGTGCGATATTGGTCCCGCGGCCCGCTCCGCGTGGACGAGAAAGGATCTCCGGGATGTTAGGCGCCGTCGCCCGAAAATTATTCGGTACTGCCAATGAAAGGCGTATCCGCACCTATCGGCCTCGCGTCGATGCCATCAACGCCCTGGAGAAAGAACTGGAGCGTCTTTCTGACGAGGCGCTGCGCGCGCGCACCGCAGCGTTCCGGGAGGAACTCGCCAACGGCAAGGACCTCGACGACATCCTGGTCCCGGCCTTCGCGACCGTGCGCGAGGCCGCCAAGCGCACCCTCGGCCAGCGCCATTTCGATGTCCAGCTGATCGGCGGCATGGTGCTGCACGAGGGCCGCATCGCCGAGATGAAGACCGGCGAAGGCAAGACGCTGGTCGCGACCCTTCCAGTCTATCTCAACGCCCTCGCCGGCCGTGGCGTGCACGTGGTCACCGTCAACGATTACCTCGCCCGCCGCGACGCCGAATGGATGGGCCAGATCTACAAGTTCCTCGGTCTCACCGTCGGCGTCATCGTCCACGGGCTCGACGACCAGCAGCGCAAGAAGGAATACGACTGCGACGTCACCTACGGCACCAACAACGAGCTCGGCTTCGACTATCTGCGCGACAACATGAAATACCGGCTGGAGGACATGGTCCAGCGCGGCCACATCTATGCGATCGTCGACGAGGTCGACTCGATCCTGATCGACGAGGCGCGCACGCCGCTGATCATCTCGGGCCCGCTCGACGACCGCTCCGAATTCTACAACACCATCGACGGCTACATCCCCAAGCTCGCCAAGTCGGACTACGAGGTCGACGAGAAGCAGCGCGCCGTCAGCATGACCGAAGCCGGCATGGAAAAGATGGAGCAGCTCCTCAAGGAGGCCGGGCTGCTCAAGTCGGATTCGCTCTACGACGTCGAGAACGTCTCGACCGTGCACCACGTCAACCAGGCCCTGCGGGCGCACACCCTGTTCCAGCGCGACAAGGACTACATCGTGCGCAACGGCGAGGTCGTCATCATCGACGAATTCACCGGCCGCATGATGCCGGGCCGGCGTTATTCGGAAGGCCTGCACCAGGCGCTCGAGGCCAAGGAGCACCAGACGGTCCAACCGGAGAACCAGACGCTCGCCTCGATCACGTTCCAGAACTACTTCCGCATGTACGAGAAGCTCGCCGGCATGACCGGCACGGCGTTGACCGAGGCGGACGAGTTCCTCGACATTTACAATCTCGAGGTGATCGATATCCCGACCAACCGGCGGATGATCCGGGCCGACGAGGACGACGAGGTCTATCGCACCGCGATCGAGAAATACCGCGCCATCATCGCGCTGATCGATGAGTGCAAGAAGAGCGGCCAGCCGGTCCTGGTCGGCACCACGTCGATCGAGAAATCCGAACAGCTCGCCGAGCTCCTGCGCAAGGAGGGTTGGGAGCAGCACGACTTCACCGACCCCGATGCGTTTGCGGCGCTCTACTCGGGCAGCGACAAGAAAGTCTTCGCCATTCTCAATGCCCGCTACCACGAACAGGAAGCCCAGATCATCGCCCAGGCCGGCGTGCCGGGCGCGATTACCATTGCCACCAACATGGCAGGGCGAGGCACCGACATCCAGCTCGGCGGCAACGCGAGCTTTCGTATGCGGGCCTTGATCAAAAAGGAGCTCGACGCGGACAAGGCGCTCGGCCTTCAACCGGAAGCGATCTGGACGTGGATCACGCAGGAAGTGATCGAGGCCGACCAGTGGGTTTTGCGGGAGATGGGCGAGCCCATGTATCAAGGAGAGCTCGACAAGGTCTCCCTCGAAACCGTCCTGAGAGAGAGTGAAAAGTCGTCAGCAAACAAGCTGAAAGACGAGGAGGCGAGAGAAAAAGGCAGGGCGCGGGCGCATAAGTTCGCAGCATTCGCCGCGAAATATTTCGAACACCAGAAGGAGGCCTTTGCGCGCGACAGGGTTCTGGTTCACGCCGACCCGCATGCCGACGCCGCGCTGCCCGCGAGCGAGTTTCCGATCGTCAAGCGTCTGCGCGAGAACATCGAATCCCGTATCGGGAGTCTCGACCCGCGCGAAGCCGAGCTGCTCCCAACCCTGACGCAATTGCAACAGCAGGCGGCGGAACCGGGTTCGTCGGATGCCGCCGCGAAGCTCGAAGCGATCGAAGCCAAGCTCACGGAAATCATCACCAAGTGCCTTGAAGTCTACGACAACGTGGCGAAGCTGCGGGCCAAGGCCGTCGCCGCCGGCGGTCTGCTCGTGCTCGGCACCGAGCGCCATGAATCGCGGCGCATCGATAACCAACTGCGCGGCCGCTGCGGTCGCCAGGGCGACGATGCTCGCTCCAAGTTCTTCCTCTCTCTGCAGGACGACCTGATGCGCATCTTCGGGTCGGACAAGCTCGACGGCATGCTGCAGAAGCTCGGCCTGCAGGAAAACGAGGCGATCGTCCATCCCTGGATCAACAAGGCGCTGGAGAAGGCGCAGCAGAAGGTCGAGGCGCGCAACTTCGACATCCGCAAGAACGTGCTCAAATTCGACAACGTGTCGAACGACCAGCGCAAGGTGATCTTCGACCAGCGCGTCGAACTGATGAAGGACGAGAACGTCGCCGAAACGATCGCCGACATGCGCAAGGAAGTGGTCGACGCCCTGGTGGCGAAGTTCGTCCCCGAGAACGCCTATCCGGAGCAGTGGAACACCAAGGGCCTCAAGGAGGAGCTCCACCGCGTGCTCGGTCTCGACCTGCCGGTCGACGAATGGGCCAAGGAAGAGGGCATCGCCGACGAGGAATTGATCACCCGGGTGGAGCGCCGCGCCGACGAGCACATGGCGAGCAAGGTGGCGCAGTGGGGACCCGACGTGATCCGTTACGTCGAGAAGTCGATCCTGCTGCAGACGCTCGACCATCTCTGGCGCGAGCATATCGTGATGCTGGAGCACCTGCGCCAGGTGATCGGGCTGCGCGGCTACGGCCAGCGCGATCCGCTCAACGAGTACAAGCAGGAGGCCTTCCACCTGTTCGAGGCGATGATCCAGCAGATGCGCGAAGGCGTGACCGCCCAGCTCATGCGGGTCGAGATCATGCAGGCGCCACCCGAACCGACGCCGGAAAACCTGCCCTACATGGAAGCGCATCATATCAACCCGTCGACCGGCGAGGACGACATGGCGATGGCCGAGGGCACCGTCGCGGCCTTGGCGCGCAGCGCCGGCGCGACCCTCGCGCGCAATCCGGCCCCGGCGCCGAAGCGCAATCCCTCTGATCCCGCCACCTGGGGCAAGGTCGGCCGCAACGAAGTGTGTCCGTGCGGCTCGGGCAAGAAATTCAAGCATTGCCACGGCCGGTTTGCTTGACGCCGGCGGGTCCTGGATGGCGATACGTCGGCATCCGGAGAATCGGCGCATCTTTGACCACGACGCCGCCTCAATTATGCCTCCGGATTTGATATTGCCCTGCTGCCGGCCGTGCTAGGCTTGCAGCGTGGAATCATTGCAACTGCTGGGGAGATGGCCATGGTTGCGGGGATTGAAGCGTCCGGCTCGGGTCGCTTGGTGGGTTTCTGCGCTTTGCTCGCAATCGGAATTGTCGCGGCCGTTCCGGCCGGCGCCCAGACCCCCCAACAGCTCACCTGGTGCAGCGGCGGCAAGGCGAGCCCAAGCCCCGATCAGAAAATCGCGGCCTGCACCGCGGTGATCCAGTCGGGCCGCTATTCCGGCAAGGCCCTGGCGCTCGTCTTCAACAACCGCGCCAACGGCTATTTGAAGAAGGAAGATTTCGATCGCGCCATCGCCGACTACGACCAGGCGCTCAAGCTCGATGCCAATTACGCCCTGGCCTACAACAATCGCGGCGAGGTCTATTTTCTCAGGAAGAATTACGACCGCGCCATCGCCGACTTCGACCAGGCGATCCGGATCGATCCGCAGCCGCCGGTCACCGCCGATGATCGCGGCCGGACCGGCACCAATGTCTACAACAACCGCGGCTACGTCTATTTCGCCAAGAAGGATTACGCCCGCGCGATCGCCGACTATGACCGCGCGATCAAGGTCGACCCCAAAGACCCCCTGACCTTCCACAATCGCGGCCTCGCCTATTCCGAAACCAGGGACTTCGACCGCGCCATCGCGGACTTCGGCGAGGCGATCAAGCTCGATCCCAAATATGCCGTCGCGCTCAACAAGCGCGGCATCGCCTATTACGCCAAACGCGACTACGACCGCGCGATCGCCGATTTCGACCAGGCGGTGCGGATCGACCCGAAATTTGCCGAGGCGTTCTACAACCGCGGCAGCGCTTATACCGAGAAGGGACAGGATGACCGCGCCATCGCCGACTACGACAGCGCCATCCGCCTCAATGCCCAATACGCCTTCGCCTATGGCAACCGCGGCGGCCTCTACGCGAAGAAGGGCGACCTCGATCGTGCGCTGGGCGACTACTCCGAATCGCTGCGGCTCGACCCGACCAATGCCAACGACTTCAACCGGCGCGGCGTCGCCTATTACGGCAAGAAGGACTATGACCGCGCCATCGCCGATTACGATCAGGCGGTCAAGCTCAATCCGGCCTATGCCACCGCGCTGATCAATCGCGGCAATGCCTGGCGCGCCAAGGGCAGCGCCGACCGTGCCGCCGCCGATTACGGCCAGGCTGCGCGCATCGATCCCAACAATGCGGTCGCCTACATCAATCGCGCGGCGGTCTATGAAACCCAGAGGCAGTATGACCGCGCCATCCCCGACTACGATCAGGTGGTTCGCCTGGCGCCGACCAGTGCGGCCGGATGGACCGGGCGCTGCTGGTCGCGCGCCATCATCGGCCAGCTCGAGCAGGCCTTGCCAGACTGCAACGAGGCGCTGCGGCTCGAACCGTCGGCGAATGCGCTGGAGGGGCGCGCGCTCGTCTATCTGAAGTCGGGACAGACCGACAAGGCGATCGCCGATTACGACGCCGCCTTGAAGACGAACCCGAAGCTCGCCGGACCGCTGTACGGACGCGGCATCGCCAAGGCCCGCAAGGGCGAAGCCGCCTCAGGCAATGCCGACACCGCCGCGGCGAAGCAAATCAACCCGAAGATCGACGAATCGTTCGCGGGCTACAACGTGCCGGCCATGCGCGCCGCAACGGCGCCGGCCGCCGCCGCGCCGCCGGTTGCCACGCCGCCGGTTGCGGGGGCGAGCGCGAGGCCGGAGCCCACTGCACCGCCCGCCGAAGTGCCCGCCAATCGCGCGGCCCGTGCCGCGCCTGCCGCGACACCGG
>Ga0306920_100011989_pt1 | contig 11753 bp, 8 predicted proteins | sample flu12Cox44000170_FD_204666 | JGI IMG/M metagenome (GOLD analysis project Ga0306920, IMG submission 204666) | Lab enrichment of tropical soil microbial communities from Luquillo Experimental Forest, Puerto Rico - flux4day.12C.oxic.44.000.170 (v2)... | ecosystem: Environmental > Terrestrial >...
TGCGATTTTTTCGAGTTGTCCCTGTCGAACGAACCGAGACAGATAGGTCCGAGGTACACCGAGCTGCGCGGCATCGGCGGCAGTGATGATCTGACGTTTAGTGGCCAGATTACGGAGTTTGTCGGCTTTGGATTTGGCCATAGAGATGTCTCGTCACTAGTGCACCAATTCCTCGGCAGATGTAAATAAGTGCCTAGCCGTTGTAACACGCCTCCTTGAGGAGATCCTGATCCTTGCCCCGGGGCAGTGGGCTAGCAAACTAGCTCGGAAGATTGAAAAAATCTGCGCCTCGAGGCGTCTGGGATCATTCTTCCCTAGCACCCCTGCCTCGAAAGCATGTGCCGTAAGCACGTGCTCTGGGCTGTGTCAGAACTGTGCCAAAACCCTATATGTTTTAGTGGTTGGGGTTAGCTTTTGAGCGAAAAGCAGATGCCCCAAGTTATTGGAAACAAACAAAAGTGAAAGGAAGCGATAGAGGGATTGGAGTTGTCTCGCGAGCTTGCAAAGCAGGTGCTCTCCCAGCTGAGCTACACGCCCACAGAAGGAGTCCCTTTCATTCTAAAGCATTTGCCCCAATTGCCAAATCCGTTCCTTCGCGTTTTCATTGAATGGAGTGAACCCCTAAACTGAGACAATTTCTAGTACTCGGCCTTGCAGCCCCAAATTGGTCAATCATTGAGGATTCATGTCTTCGTGTTCGATCATGACGTGCGACCAAAAGGTCCCGGAACTCATAACGTAGGGCGTCGTGCGGGGAACTTGCCCCTCCTCAGCCAGGCCAATCTGTGCGGCCGTTTTATAGGGAAAATGAATCGATTGCCAGGACTCAATCTCCCTTCCCACGGTATTCGTAGCAGGAGAATAGGCGCCGATTGGACCTAGCATTCGGTATCCCGCCGTCGGCTGGTCCGGGACCGTCAATTTTTTCTGCTGAATTTCCGAATCCACCACGCGAAAGATCTCGGAGGACGACAATCCGTGGCTGTGAAGCTCTCGCATCCTCCTCACTATTGGCTGTAAGGATTCGTGATAACAGCGAACATCAAAACTGCTGTCGCCAGGTTGAGTGGCCGTACAAACCATTCCGTTATTGCTGTTCCGTAGGGTAACTAGCGTCATGTCCGGAGCATATCCAATCACACCTGCTTTTGCTCTCATAGGGGCAGGGAGCGGTAACACGGCGGTCGCAATCTGTTCCTTTGCCGAAGGGACCTGAGGCTTCTGTCCGAAGGCCGGAGCCATTAAGATGGCCGACACCGCGAAGCAGGTTAATAGAGTCCTCATGGTGGCACCTTGCCGTACTCGTATTACTTTCCTAATGATGATGAACATGATCAGTAGCAGCGGGACTTTGTTTGTCGGCGTCCTTTCCGTTTGGCAAAGCAGCCAGCTGCAATTCCGCGGCTTCCAATCCTTTCACCGCTAATGTGCGACCTGGCGCCCGCGCCAAGTCAGCGTCGAATGACTTGCGGGCTGCTGCGGGACTCCGAAGTCTCAGGTACACCTCGCCAAGCAACTCATCTGTTGGTTTAGGTACTATGGGAGGCCCAAACGCGAGGGGTAGCTCGTGTTCCTGGTCCGCAATTCTTTGGAGGGCCCTGACTGTCTCCTGGCCCGTGGCATTCTGCATCGACAGGAGAGCAGCTATTTGATCGTTCATTATCGCAATGCGTCGGATTTCATTCGCATCGTCCTCTTTGTGCTCTTTTAACCAAGCCTCGCCCCGTTCACGGTCAGCCTCCATGCGCACCGAAAATTCGCGCACGAGCGTGAAATCGTTCTTTTCGAACGATACGAGTGCGTTCGTATAGTCAAAGGTCAGCTGACTGAAAGGGTCCCCGCCCGCCGGGAGGTCCCAACGGGCAACTTCATCATCCCAGAATCGCGAATCGATCAGGAAGTGAGCTCGCATCCCTGCGTAGGAACCAATGGAGCTGGTGTCCGGATCCGGTGATCCTGCGCTCTGGGTCAAGTTTCTGGAGTGCTCTATGGCCTCGCCGCGGCAGGCTTCTAAGACTCGCCTGGCTTCGGACGTTCGGCCCTGCTGCAAATACCCGTATTCGAGCCAGAAATTGTAGTGGCCGCAGCGCCGGGGAGGCTTCCCGACAACTGCAAGCTGACGGTTCACGACCGCGACTGCATTCTCGTTTGCCTTAACAACCTCGTCCCACATCCCTAAGGCCAAGAAAATGTGAGAGGTCATATGCTGCGCGTGACCAGCTTCTGGCGCAACCCGCGAGTAGAGGCGAGCCGGACGAAGGCCGAGAGGCGCATGAATCGGATCGTCATAGCAGTGAATTAGGTAGTGGAGAACACCCGGATGCTGAAGGTTTTTGGGAAGCACTTCTTCAAGTACAGCGGCAGCCCGCATATAGGTAGCAAAATCTCGTCCATATTCGGCCGTTCCGAGGATGGCGAGGGCATAAAAGCTGGCCGCATTTACGTCATCAGGAAATCGACCGTGCAGTTCCGCCATGGACGCCTCGTACTTCCTGTCGCGCTCGGCTTTTTCTCCCTCGCCGTAAAGCAACTCGATGCTCCTGAGGTAGGCTTTCTCTCGTTCGGTCGGTGCCTTGCCGATCCGTTCTTCCGGAGTTTTCCCCAGCCGAGCAAGTACTTCGCGTGCGCCTGCAAGGTCCTGTTCGTGCCAAATGGCATGGTTCTTCGTCATGGCTTCCCCCCAATAGGCCATGGCAAACGTCGGCTCGCTTTTTTCGGCTTTACGGAAATAATCCGCCGCATGCTCATACTCAAAGTTATGCAGCTCAGCTAGGCCAAGCAGGAAGTCGGACTGTGCCGCTGCCGGCCCAGAATTAGTGAACGTGACCACGCCGAAGGCTTGCTGAGCGTGTGCATCGGAAAGGCGAAGACTGAGTAGAGTGCACACGAAAACTGCAAGCTTGGTCTTGGATAGTAACTTCATTTTAGTCCTCTGTCCGGCACAGCTCTGAGGGCCGTGGGCCTTTCACCCTGTTCGAATCAGAACGATATCGCTAGTACTCGTACCCCGCGAGACTGCAATCTTCCCGTCGATACCTACCGCAAACCAAAAGATGTGCTGTGAATCGGTAAAGTGAGAAAGTTGTTTGACGTGGCTACCATCAAAATCACGCGACCAGAGATTCTCGATGCCATCTTTATTGCTTACATAGACGATCTGTTTCCGATCCGGCGACAGTCGCGGGGCAGCCTCGTCGAAACCAGGCATAGGAGGATCTATTGACATCGCGGACGCCAGTATCCAGGAAGAAAACTGTGCAGCCTGACCACCATCCACTGGAGTAAACGCCACTCGCCACATCGCACCGCTATCCTTAAGCTCGACAGTTGCAACTAGCTTTGAGTCAAGGGAGTCTCCAATTGGGGCTTCGGTCCCTTCGCTAATAAACTGTTGCACCCCACCTTCGAACGGCACTTTCTGGAGTCCATATGTGCCGTCTTTTCTTCCAAGGAAGAACACCCACTTTCCATCGGTCGAGAAAGTCGGGCGGATTCCGAAACTCGCACTTAATCGTTTCGCCGCTGACCCATCACGCCTCATTCTCCAAACTGCTACTGGCGGCCCACCACGGTCCGAGACCACAACGATTGTGTCTCCATCGGGCGACACGGAAGGCGAAACATAATTGTGAGAGTCCAACGCCAACTGGGTAGCGCGAGACCCGTCTGGGTTCATTATCCCCAGACCCCATTTTTCGGAGATTCTGTATGTGTAAAGAATGGTCCCGTCCTTCATCCACGCGAGGCCATTTCTACCTTCCTCAGCACCGGGACTTTGGCCGATTTGACGAATATTTCCCTCTTTACCGACAAGCCAGATTGATGCCGAGACAAGCCGTTGTAACGTTAGGATGGATGCAAAGTCCTCCGTGGCGCTGACTCCCGTGTAAGAGTTTGTATCGTTTGTGATTCTGTGGACCGAACACCCAGGATAAGAAACCGACCATAGCTGGTTTGTTCCGAATCCTTGTCGGATTCCGTTTACGATTAACTGATTTTCGTTTCGCCAGATTAGAGAATCGATACCCATCCAGCCGCTGCACACAATGGTTGGCTCTCCGCCCTCTGCCGGTATTGTCATCAGATCTGGATGCCCACGTCCAGGAACCAATACCGTCAAGGCGAGCGTTCGCCCATCAGGAGACCACGCGGGCGTCGAGACCAATATAACCAGCTCAAGTTTCTTGGGGCGTAGAATCACGCGCTCCTCTGACCCATCACTATTGGCGACGGCAACGTATGAGATCTTTTTCGTCGGCTCATAACGGAGATACGCCATTTGGCGACCGTCGGGTGAAAAGTCAACACCCGTTTCAACATCTTCTACAAGTTCCTGCGAATCGCCGCCTATGACGCTTACGCGATATAAGATACCGATGTTGGCGGTACCAGGGTGACTGACATAGTAGAGATAATTGTTGTCTCTGGAGAAAGTCAGCCCTAGAGTGACTCTTTCAGCCGGCTGAACGATTGTGAGCTCCCGATCAGTCGCGACGTGACGAAGGACAATGGATTGTTTCCCCACCCCATTGAACAGAGAATAGGCGATATACCTACCGTCCGGAGAAATGGTACCCATTTGCGCTCGGCCAGATCCCGTCAGGCGGGCGATCCGCATCACCTCGTGAGTCTCCTGCCCACCTGCCTGCCCAGTGTTCCGGTTACGGAAATACCAAGTTCCGGCCAGCGCTAATACCATTGCAACTGCGAGCAGGGCGATCAATACCATGCGGCTTGACTGAATTCGAGAATCTACCGGCGGTTCCTGAACAGCCCCGTGAATTCGTCCCGAGCCCGTGTCGCGCTTAAAACGTTTCAGATCCGTGCGAAGTTCAGCCGCCGACTGGTAACGCAGGTCACGATCCTTCTCCAACGCTTTGCCGATTATCTCGTCGAGTTTCTGGGGAAGCGCTTCATTAAATTGGCTGGGAGGAGCCGGTGTCTCGTCAAGAATCGCCTTGAAAGTCATCGCCGGAGTCTTTCGGGGGAAAGCTAGGTGTCCGGTGGCCATCTCGTACAACACGCTTCCCATTGAGAAAATGTCGGTGCGATGATCCAGAGTCTCACCGCGTGCCTGCTCTGGTGACATATAAGCCATGGTCCCCACAGCCGCTCCTGGGCTCGTCAGCAAGTCCATTCGTGTAATCGTAGGCGCTTCAGGTGACACATCCGTTTCCATTCGGGCTAGCCCAAAGTCCAGAACCTTGCAGTCGCCCCGCGAAGTCAGAAAAATGTTTCCCGGCTTCAGATCGCGATGAACAATCCCACGAGCGTGCGCGGCATCGAGCGCGTTCGCAATCTCAATGCCATACGTAAGGACCTGCTCGATGCTTAAGCGCGTTTTCGACAGTCGCGCTCCCAGCGTTTCTCCTTCAAGATATTCCATCACTAGATAGTCGGCTCCGTCCTGCTGACCAACGTCGTACAACGTGCAGATGTTCGGGTGCTGCAGGGCTGAAATCGCCCGTGCTTCTCTTTGGAAACGTTGGCGTCGAATTGAGTCAGAAGAGAAGGAGGCAGGAATGATCTTAATGGCAACGGTTCGATCCAGTCGACTGTCGCGCGCCCGATATACTTCGCCCATGCCTCCGGAACCAAGCAAGGACTGTATTTCAAACGGGCCGAGTTGGGTTCCTGGGGCGAGCATGGATGCGGGGATTATAGTCCAAACATAAAAGCAAGGCCGTTGGATGGTCGTATCAGGGAATGGTGCCCCAATCTGCGATTTCGAGGTCTTTGCGCGTCGGCTGCTCCCATTAGTTCACCAATAAAGACGGAGCGAACTCCAACTAGATACCTTTCAGAAATCGTGAAAGGCTCGAAAGGAGTTGCAAATGGAAAGAAAATGGCGTGAGCGATATCCCCAAAGTTCCGCTGCCGGGCTGTGGAGCGCATGAACGCTTGCGACAACGTCGTGCGACTCGCGCGCGAGCTCCGCATATGCCGGACTCTGTTATACAAGTGGCGGCATCAACTGGAGGCAATCAATGGTCAGGGTCAGGGTCAGAGTCAGAGTCAGAGTCAGAGTCAGAGTGAGGTGAGGATCCGCAATTCCAGGGAATCCACATTTCGCAGGGAAGTCGACAGGTTGAAGCGATTGGTAGCGGACAAAACCCTGGAGGTGGATTTTTTCAAAACTGCCCTGCAAAGAATCGAGGTTGTGCAGGTCCGCCTCTGGACGGGGAACGAAAGCCGAGATCCCGCACATCATGCCTTGACGGCTTCGACGATCGACAACGGGCTCGCGGTCGCAATGACGCGCGCCAGCCGGAAACCAGCGCCGTGCAGCAGCCTGGCAAACTCGGCCTTCGTCCGCTCACGACCGCGCGGCGTCAGTACCAGCATTTCCAAATCGAGCAGCTTGCCGTAGTGCGGAACGTTGCCAGGTGGGACGACCGGATCCACGATCAGCACTTTGCCTCGTGGTCCAAGCGCACGGTGGCATGCTTGCAGAATCCTCTTCGCCGAGTCGTTGTCCCAGTCGTGAAGTATGTGCTTCATGATGATCGCGTCCGCGCCCGAAGGCAGTTCTCCAAAGAAGTCGCCGCTTTCGATTCGAACTCTGTCCGTGATGCCAGCACCGGCGAAAGTCGCCGCTGCGCCGGTTGCAACATGCGGAAGGTCGAAGAGTACGCCACGCATCCTTTTGTGACGGCGTAGGACCGTGGCCAACAACACACCGTGTCCACCCGCGACGTCCATCAGGGTCCCGACTCCTTTGAAGTCGTACGCGTCGGATGCTGCTCGGGCCTCCCTGGCACTGATTGACGTCATCGCTGCATCGAAGACTGCGGCGGCTTCGGGATTTCGCGAGAAGTGCTCGAATATTGGAGTGTTGAAGACATGATCGAACGCGGGCAAACCGGTTTTCACGCTGTATCCAAGCTGCCCCCACGGCCGCCATGTGCTGTCGTGCGCGACAAAACGCGCGAAGCCGGCAAGGCTCTCTGGGTGATCACCTCGAAGCAGTCGCCCCATGCCGGTAAGCTTGAATCGGCGGTCGGCGCTTTCCACGAACAAGCCGACGCTTGCGAGTGCTCTTAGCAAGCGATAGAGCCCGTCCTCAGAGACGCCAGCCTCACGGGCCATCTCGCTGCACCGCCGCGCTCCTTTCCCGAGCCGGTCCGGAATGCCGAGTTCAACTACGGTTCCGAGCGCTTGCGTGATCCACTTGCTGATCAGCATATTGAAAACAACGTCGTACGGCCGGACTGGGGACGTGCGATTAGGGCGGTTTTTGGCCATAGGCCTCCTCAAGCAGGCTGGATTCTAACCGTGTCGCTCCTGAACCGCAAAGCACGGGAAGATTCGGCTGGCCCTAATCCAGATACTCCTAATAAGTCGGTAATCGGAAATCACTTGCCGCCAGTGTCCGCAGGATCAAAGTCAGAATCGGGTCTCAGCGTTTCTGCACGCGATCGGCCCGATGGCCTCCGAATGCGTGGATCGTTCGGGGTCCCAGCCACAACCTCACCACCGTGCGGCCTGGCACGGTGAGTCGGCCAAAGGCGCGTGCGCCCCCCATTTCCGTTCGGACGGCCCCAAATCGCTTGCCGGGAGCCAAAAGACCTGACCAGAGTTTTTTCGAGAAGTTGCCAAACAATCCTCATAAAACCACGCAAGCCACGCAATGTTGTCTGTTTGGCGCGTAGCCTATCTCCCAGGATGACGCCAATGGGCTTCTCCGAAACCTCGAGATTCGACGCGGTCGTGATTAGTCGTTCCTCAAACAGCAGAATACCGGGAAAACCCGTATCTACAAGAAGCCGGATCGTGTGATCCTGCACACGCATATCAAGAAACAGACAGTTTGGCCTTTCGCATCGTCGATTCAGGTTGGAAGGTAGCGTGGCAGACCTAGACTAGATCATCCAGTTTCAACTCCTCCGCGCCCTTCCACGACGCTTCAAATTGGCTTTGGACAAATCCGGCGTCGTAATCGCGCTTTTGTTGCAGGAGAGACTGGCGCAGGCCCCAGAGGGAACGCGGGTTTCGCGGATTGCGGTCAAGATCTTCGCGGAAAACTTTTTCCGCGGCGCCGGCATCACCGTGCATCAGCAGAGCTGCACCGAGCGACTCGCGCACGGGGAAGAACCAGTCGGGGGGCTCGCCATACTTGAGTGTGTCCTGAATGGCGACAGCTTCCTGCAACTGAACGATGGCGCCATTGGTGTCCTTCTTGGCCAAGGCAATCTTCGCGCCGAGGACATCCTTTGCGATTTTCATGATGTCTTTGGCTTTGTTGTTGATCGGCATCTGGAAAATGACGTCGGGAGGTGTGGCCTCCTCGGCACCGGAGACGATCTTGTACTCGGCATCCGCCTCGGCGATTCTGCCCATTCCCGCAAAGGCCAGACCGCGGGCGAAGTGCCAGAACACTGTTGCGGTCTTCATCGCGGGATCGGGTGCGCGGAGTTTCAGGATTTCGTTCCAGTGATGGAAGCGAATCTCCACAGCAGCGGGAATGGTCATGAAGCCTTCGAGCGGCGGCATGTCTTTCACGTGTGAGCCGACATTGGCGACCAGCAGGTCGGCGTTCTTGCGCGCTTCCATGTAGCTGCCGTTCATTGCGCCGCACATAGCGATGAAGTGCAGATTGTGGCTGTAGTACATCATCGGATAAATGCCTTGCGCACCGGATGCCTTGATGTAGGCGCGGTCGACCGCGGCGGCCTGCTCATTGGTCTTGACCGCGGCATCGTAGTCGCCCGTGCGGATATAAATGTGTGCTGGCATGTGGACGATGTGTCCGGCTTCCGGGGCAAGGGCGGCGAGCTTGTTCGCGCCAGCCAAAGCACGACCAGGATTGTTTGACGCCTCCACCGCGTGGATGTAGTAGTGGATTGCGCCGAGATGGTTGGGGTCTCGCTTCAGGACGGATTCCAGCGTGGCAACGATTTCCTCAGTGCCGGCTTCGGGCGTACCGTCCTGATGCCAGAGTCCCCAGGGATGCAGGTTCATGCCAGCCTCAGCGAACAGCGTGGCGGCGTCAAGATCGTCGGGAAATTCGGCGGCAACTTGGCGCATCGCGTCACGATAGTCTTCGGCGGCCTTTTTGAGATCGGAATTCGGATCGGCAGGAAATCGTTTCGCCATGGCCCGAATGTAGGCCTGTTCGCTGGGCGTGGCTCCGGGAGAAAGATCGACGGCTTTCTGCACCGCGTCATGCGCCTGCTTGTAGCGATCGGGGTCGGCAGGATCGTTGTAGTTCGGGCCTACCGCCTCCGCCACGCCCCAGTAGGCGATGGCAAGCTTGGGATCGAGTTCCGTGGCGCGCCGAAACGAACGTGCGGCCTCGTCGTGATTGAACGCGTAGATAAAGCGGAGGCCCTGGTCAAAGAACTGCTGGGCCTGCGGGTTATGCGTGGAGACGGGGTGATGGAGATCGCCCAATCCCGACACCAGCGTCACAAGGTGTTTCTGCCCGTTAGCAGCATGATCTTGCGCTCTTGTGACCAGACAGAACAACGCACTGCACAACACCAGCACCAGCACCAGAATCTTCATATGTTTAGTCCTCCCGAATTGAGATCCAATAGGATCTACCTCGTCCACAGTGTGGACACGATCAGAGACCCTACAAACTCGTCGGCGAGGTGCCGATTGCATGTGGTATTGCAAAATTGTTTGTCCGACGAAACTTGTCGGAATCCGTCATCTGGCCGACATGTTAGGCCGCAGCAAACGGTAAGTCAACGAAGCGTAACTGTTTGAACTGCTTGTTAGTTGGTCTCGAATCAGAACCTCGGTCGAGTGCATCCCTTTTGCGCGGACTAGTAGTCAGAAACCAACGCCAGAAAGACAATGGCCTTTGTCTTGTTTAGCTTCCCTGTACGACGAGACAGCTATTCACACCAAATGCAGAAGGGCAGAATACATGTCCCAGCTGTGGGGCCCCGCCCCATTTCGAACGAAAGATGGGAGAGCAAGCCATGACTTTACAGCCCTTAACGTCGAGCTTTTCGGCAGCTGAGAAGGAGGCAAGGGCGCTGTTGCGTAGCATACAGAGAAGGGACCTAGTAGCCGCTGGACGATACAGCGCATTCGATGCATTCGATGTTTCCCCTGCGAGGTTGGCCGACGCCCAATACTTGGTCGCTCGGCGCTATGGATTCAAGAGCTGGGCCGCACTGAAATCCTGCCTGACCCGGCCTCGGTGAACGCGGCCGGGCCCGCTCTAATTCGCTTTTGAGCCTTTCACGGTACTTGATTGCATAACAATGTCGGCTCCCTCGACCGTACACTTTGGTTGCATGACGACCACAGGTTCGGAAGAAAGGAGCCGAACATGATGTTGATAGGCGTAGATTACCACCCGAGATAACAAACGTTTCCGCGGGAGTTTGCCGTGACTGCCGCTCTCTTAAGTCTTCCCACAGGTTTAACGATAGGATAAGGTCCAGGCTCGGGAGGTTCCCGTGGAAATCGTGGTGGACGGAAAGCCCGTGGCCCGTAAGACGATCGTCGCCGATGGTCAGGTCCGGATGCTGGAATTGGATGTCCCAATCGCGCGCAGCAGTTGGATCGCCGCGCGAATTCTTCCGTCGTCCCACACCAACCCGATCTTTGTTGTTGTCAATGGGAAACCCATGCGTCCGCTGCGGGCCAGCGCCGAATGGTGCTTGGCGGCCGTAGACCAATGCTGGACGCAAAAGGCCCCCAAAATCACGACGCGGGAATTACCGGATGCGCGTCAAGCCTACGATCATGCTCGCGAGGTGCACCGGAAGCTGATCGCCGAATCCGATCAACAGTAGCTACTGAATGGCTAATACCAAGCGGGTTGGCGGGGCGTTGGCCCAACTCTCCCAATGAATCCCTGACCCGTTCTCACTGCCACGCTTTTCGGTTAGTATTCGGCCCACCACGAAAGAGGGACTCCGGAAATGTCATTTCTTTCCAAAACTGGATTCGGCATTTTCCTTCTTGGTGCGTCGGCAAGCCTTTATCCTGTCATAACTGCTCCTCGCATGCCGAGTAAAGCTAGTGAAGCGCGCCCCGAGCCATCGGCGGATTCTAGGCAGTCGAGCAGCACGGCTTCCAGTCCCTCAGAAAGCGCTTTGGACTTCGATTTTTTCAAATCCAAGGTGGAGGTGATATTTGTAAAAGAGCGGCCTGGGCATGCTCGCTGCTACAGTTGCCACTCGGAGCCTGGTCGCCTTTTCCATCTTGAGAAGCTCTCCGCGGGCTCCATAGCTTGGACGGGAGAGCAATCGCGCCGGAACTTTCAGACGGTTTCTAGGCTCGTCACACCCGGTAATCCCTACACCAGTTTGCTGTTGATCCATCCTCTAGCGGTCGAAGCCGGCGGAGATGGCTTTCATTCCGGCGGAAGGCAGTTTGAAACCCAGAATGATCCAGACTGGCTCACTCTCGCTGAATGGGTCCGAGGTGCGAATGTTCCCATCGAACCGAAGACCAAGGCTACCGCGCTTATTTACGTCACCAACAGTGCCGGCAATACCATCGACGTCGTGGATCCCACAACGAACACCGTGGTGCAAGTCATTCGCGGCATCGAATTGCCCCACGGCATCAGCTTTTCCCCGGACGGCACGCGCGTTTACATCAGCAATGAGTCGGAGAGTGTGCTCGACGTCGTCAACCGCGAGAACGGGGAAATCCTGAAAAAGGTTCCGCTCAGTGGACGTCCCAACAATATTGCCATCAGCAAGGACGGTGGCCGCGTTTTGGTGGGCATCCGGTCGGCGCCTGGTGCGGTCGACGTGGTGGACACCTCCTATCTCACGCTG
>Ga0306920_100011990_pt1 | contig 11753 bp, 12 predicted proteins | sample flu12Cox44000170_FD_204666 | JGI IMG/M metagenome (GOLD analysis project Ga0306920, IMG submission 204666) | Lab enrichment of tropical soil microbial communities from Luquillo Experimental Forest, Puerto Rico - flux4day.12C.oxic.44.000.170 (v2)... | ecosystem: Environmental > Terrestrial >...
CACCCGGGCCGATATGGCTCCCGACCTCGCGATTTTGCGGGAGGCGGGCCGCGGCTATGACCTGGTTGTCCTCGGCGTCAGCCGGCGGCCGGGCGACGTGCTATTCTTCGGGAACACTGCGGCGGCCATTCTCGAACGATCCCCGACATCGATTCTCTTCGTCGCGAGTTAGTAGAGCGAAAGCGCAAATTCGGCGTAAATTCGGAATGGCCCTCAATCGGACTGGCACCATGGCAATAATTCCTTTGCTCGCCCAATCGGCCTTTGATCCGGAAACGATTGACACCTTGGTTTCGGTGTTCGAGGCCGCCTGGCGGAAAGTGGAACAATCCGGCAGCAAGCTGGCGTCGCCCGCCTATAAGCGCGCCGCCCGGGAGATCATCGCCAAGCGCATCATCGAAATGGCGCAGCGCGGCGAGCGCAATCCGGATGAGCTTGCCGACGATGCGGTGTCTTATCTGGATCGGTCATACGCCTGAAGGTCTCCGGCACGAAGCCTGCAAACGGTCAGTCGGCGTAGCTGAGAAAGCGGCTCTGGAAGCTTGAATCCTGGCTTGAATCGGGCTGGTAGGCCCAGCGCCGATCGTGCTCCTCCTCGATCAGCCGCCGGACTTGAGCGGATGTGGTCGCCTGAGCGGCGCCCGATAATCCAGCCGTTGGGCGGCGCTTCTCGGAATGGGCGGCGGCTTCTTTTGCGCTTTCCTTTGCGCTTTGGTTTTGCGTGTGCCGCGACATTCGTGGCCTGTTGGACGCGCTCGGCCTCGCCAGCATGGCGCCGATACCGGCCCTACAACTACGGGATGCCGATGTTCGTTCCTTCGCCGGCAATGGCGGCGCCGAACGGGTCAAGTTCAAATCGTGGCGCGAGGAGGCTGTCTTGCGGTAACGCCGTCGTCGGCAATCGCCATTTCGCTTCTCTTGCGCGTTCGCTTGTGAGCGTTGACTTTCGCCTAAACGCGACTCCTCACCCTTGCGAAATGAATTTGGTGTTGAGGTAGGCGGCCAAACCTTCGATGCCGCCTTCGCTGCCGTAACCCGACTCTTTGACGCCGCCAAACGGCGTTTCCGGAGTCGATACCGCGATCGAGTTCACGCCGACCATCCCGGATTGCAGCGCATCGGCGATCATGGTCGCGGTTTGCGCCGAGCTGGTAAATGCGTAAGCGGCAAGTCCGTAGGGCAGGGAATTGGCGCGCTCGACGACTTCGTCGAAGCTCTTGAAGGCAAGGATCGGCGCCACCGGCCCGAACGGCTCCACGGTCATGACCTTGCTGTCATCCGGTACGTCGGTGATGACGGTCGGCTCGAAATAGTAGCCTTGATTGCCGCGGCGATTGCCGCCGGTGACGATCTTGCCGCCGCGCTGCTTGGCGTCGTTGACGAAGCTTTCCATGGCATCGATGCGGCGCGCATTGGCCATCGGCCCCATCGCGATGCCTTTTTCGAGGCCGTCACCGACCTTGATCGATTTGGCGTGTTCGGTGAAGCGCGCCAGGAAACGGTCATAGACCGGCTCCTGCACGTAAAACCGGTTCGGCGAAATGCAGACCTGGCCGGCGTTGCGGTATTTGAACGCCGCGATCGTGTCAGCAGATTTCTCCGGATCAGCATCGGCAAAGACCACCACCGGCGAATGACCGCCGAGCTCCATGGTGGCGCGCTTCATGCTCTTGGCGGCGAGCCCGGCAAGATGCTTGCCCACCGGAATCGAGCCGGTGAACGAGATCTTGCGCACGTCGTCCTTGGCGATGAGGTGCTCGGAAATTTCCGATGGCACGCCGAACACCAGATTGAGCACGCCGGCGGGCAGCCCCGCATCGGCAAAACAGCGCACCATCTCAATGCAGGCTCCCGGCGTCTCTTCCGAAGCCTTGAGGATCAGCGAACAACCGGCCGCGAGCGCGCCGCCGATTTTGCGCGCCGGAGTGAGCGTCGGAAAATTCCACGGCGTAAACGCGGCGACGATTCCAACCGGCTCCTGCACCACGATCTGGCGTACGCCCTTGCCGCGGCCGGGCACGATGCGGCCATAGGCGCGACGGCCTTCTTCGCCGTACCACTCGATGATGTCGGCCGAGGTGATCACTTCGGCGCGGGCTTCCGGATAGACTTTGCCCTGCTCCTGCACCAGGACTTTGGAGATCGCGTCATAACGTTCGCGCATCAGATCGGCAGCCTTGCGCATGATCTTGGCGCGATCGTAAGCGGGCGTGGCCCGCCACACGGCGAATCCCTTCTTCGCCGCCTCGAGCGCGGCGTCGAGATCGGCCTGGCTCGCATGCGGCAAATGCGCCAGCGGCTTTTCGGTCGCCGGATTGATCACGTCCTCGCCGCGGCGGCCGTTACCGCCGTGCCATTTGCCGTCGATGAAAAGTTCGAGATTGGCGTACATGAGAAACCTCGTTGTGTTTGCTTGATACTGCTTATTGGCCCTGCCGCTGGCCTCCGCTCGGATGGAGGAATTAGCAGGTTTTATCGATCCGTTCACCCTGCTCCGGCGCCAGCGTCCTTTGCCGTTACAGGGCGTCGCCGCCGGTCTCGCCAGTGCGAATGCGCAGCGCATGGTCGATCGACGCGACGAATATCTTGCCGTCGCCGATTTCTCCGGTTTTGGCCGCGGTGCTGATGGTCTCCACGACTTTATTCGCATTCTCTTCGGTCACCGCGACCTCGATGCGGATTTTCGGCAAGAAGTTCACGGCGTATTCGGCGCCGCGATAGATTTCAGTGTGACCCTTCTGTCGTCCGTAACCTTTCACCTCGGTCACCGTCATGCCGTCAATGCCGATGGCGAGCAGAGCATCCCGCACTTCCTCGAGCTTGAACGGCTTAATGATTGCGGTGACCAGTTTCATGACATTTCCCCGGCTTGCGGCGAGGCAGCGCATTTCGCTGTGCACGAAACGCGTTGCGGTCTGCTGCCCACAGATAAAGCTATTGTGTTGCTCAGCGCGTCTGGCGTCCAGTGCTTCGATGGCTGCTACCGCGCCGTTGCCGCAGCAGTCCCTCCTGGGCGACCGAGGCCACCAAGGTACCGTCGCTTGCGAATATCAGTCCCCGGGCAAAGCCGCGGGAACCGGCGAGGCTCGGGCTGTCCTGGGCATAGAGCAGCCATTCATCGGCGCGAAACGGCCGGTGGAACCACATCGCGTGATCGAGGCTCGCCGCCATGATGTCGTCGCTCAGCACGGTGCGGCCGTGGGCGATCAGGGCGGCGTCGAGCAAGGTCATGTCCGAAGCATAGGCCAGCACGCACTGATGAATCGCCGGTTCGTCGGATAGCCGACCCGTGGTGCGCACCCAGACGTGAAAGCGGTCGCCGGCGATCTTGCCGCCGGCATAGCGATTGTACTCGACCGGCCGCAGCTCGATCGGCCGCTCGCGCTCGTAATAGCGGCGTACCGCATCCGGCATCAGCGGAGTGATTTTCTTCTTGAACTCCGCTTCACTCGGCAATTCGTCGGGCTTGGGCACGTCCGGCATCGTGAACTGATGCGACAGATCGCCCTCAGCGCCGTGAAACGACACCGACATCGAGAAGATCGCATGGCCATGCTGGATCGCCACGACGCGCCGCGTGGTGAAGCTTCGGCCGTCGCGAATGCGGTCCACTTCATAAATGATCGGCACTTTCGGATCGCCGCCGATCAGGAAATAAGCGTGCAGCGAATGCGGCGGCCGCGCCGTCACGTCGTCGACGGTGCGGCAGGCCGCCACCAGCGCCTGACCAAGCACCTGACCGCCGAACACGCGCTGCCAGCTCGATTGCGGGGAACGCCCGCGAAACAAATTCACTTCGAGCGGCTCGAGGTCGAGAGTCCCGATCAGATCTTGAACGGCGGAAGCCATACACTCTCCCACGGCTGGTCCTGCAATATCGATCCGGCGAGGCGTCCTTGGTTGCATACGGGATCGGCCGCCGGGTCAAGCCCGCCATTAACAATTGCCGTGGAGCAAATCTGATAGACTGGAATTGATAATGGCGGCCGTGTGCGATTGTCCCGCGGTTTTGCGCAGATTTCTGCATCAAGTACGAGACATGTCGCGTTCCGAGCTCGATGTTCTGATTGCCGGCGGCGGTTTTGCCGGACTGACGCTCGCTATCGCTCTGTGTCAGGCGCTTGGCCCCTCCTTCGCGGTTGCCGTCGCCGATCCGGGCCTTGGCCGCGTCGCTGCCGCCGATGACGAACGCGCTTCTGCGATCGTTGCCTCAGTGCGCCGGCTGTTCAAGACACTTGGCGTGTGGCAGCGCGTCGCCGCTGATGCGCAACCGATTCTGGATATGGTGGTCACCGACAGCCGCCTCGGCGACGCGGTGCGGCCGACCTTTCTCACCTTCGCCGGCGAGGTCGAGCCAGGCGAACCGTTCGCCCACATGATCGAGAACAAGAGTCTCGTCGACGCGCTGACGGCCAAGGCGCGAGAGCTTGGCATCGATCTGCGATCGGCCGCGGTGACGGAATTCGGGGCAGCCAGCGCGGCTGGCAACGAGCGCTCGCCAAATCGCGGCCGCATCGATGCGCAGCTTGGCGATGCAGCCGTGCTGAGCGCGCGTCTTCTCGTCGCCGCCGACGGCGCGCGGTCGACCATCCGCAGCAAAGCGGAAATCGCGACCCATGGCTGGAGCTACGGCCAATCCGCCATCGTCGTGAATGTGGCGCATGAGCGCGATCACCAGGGACGGGCCGAGGAGCACTTCCTGCCCGCCGGCCCGTTCGCGATTTTGCCGCTCAAGGGCAACCGCGCCTCAATCGTATGGACCGAGACCACCGCGGAGGCCGAGCGCATCATGGCGCTGCCGGAGCCGGAATTCGATGCCGAACTCGAACAACGGTTCAAGCTGCATCTCGGCGAGATCAAAGTGATCGGCAAGCGGCGCGTGCATCCGCTCGGCTTTTTTGTTGCGCGCTCCTTTATCGCCGAACGCATCGCGCTCGTTGGCGACGCCGCGCATTTGATTCATCCGATCGCGGGACAGGGCCTCAACATGGGACTAAAGGACGTCGCCGCGCTCGCTGAGGTCATCGTCGATGCGGTGCGGCTTGGGCTCGATCCAGGGTCGCTCGATGTGCTCGAACGCTATCAACGCTGGCGGCGCTTCGACACGATGGCGATGGGCTTTACCACCGACGGTCTCAACCGGCTGTTCTCGAACCGCTCGGACGTGTTGCGTCTTGTTCGCGATGTCGGGCTCGGCTTGGTCGATCGCTTGCCGGCGCTCAAGCGGCTATTCATTCGCGAGGCGGCAGGCCTCGTGGGCGAAGTTCCAAAATTGCTGCGCGGGGAAGCGCTGTAAAATCTCGTTGGCCGCATCCGCCTGGCCGTAAATTGCACCTGCCGCGGCTGTCCGATTCTAACATTCGCATCCGGGTCCGGCAGCTCTCATGCGATGTTAGAATCGAAGGACCACTAGCAAATATAGGTCGCAGTGGAGCTTTGGAATTGACATTCGCTTTCTCGAGTTCGCGGCCAGGTGGGTAGCGAATGTCAAATCCGCTCCACTGGGCTTGTTCCAGCCATTAATGGCTTTACTCTTTACACGCGACACGCGCGGGGCCCGGCACGCGGCCGGGCAGCAATTGCCTTCGGAACAGCATGGCGTTGAAGCATATTGCGGTCCTTGGTGGCGGCGCCTGGGGCACAGCTTTGGCATTGACCTGCGCGCGCGCTGGCCGAAGCGTCACGTTATGGGAGCACGACGCCCGCAACGTCGAACGGCTTAGGAAAAATCGCGAGAGCGCATTTCTGCCCGGCATTACGCTCGACGAACGCATCGTCGTTGCCGGCGATCTCGCCGAAGCCGCCGGCGCCGACGCGATCCTCGCCGTGGTGCCGGCGCAAGCGGTTCGTGCTGTCATGCAAAAGCTTTCGCCGTTTCTTGCGCAACATGCGCCGGTGATCGTCTGCGCCAAGGGTATCGAACGCGGCAGCAAGAAATTCATGACCGAAGTCGTTGCCGAATGTGCGCCCAGGGCGATTCCTGCGATCCTGTCCGGGCCAAGCTTTGCCGCCGATGTCGCGCGCGGCATGCCGACCGCGGTCACGCTTGCGGCAGCCGATCGCCCGCTCGCCGCCGAACTGGCGCAGGCGGTCGGCTCGGCCACGTTCCGTCCCTATCATTCGAGCGATGTCCGCGGCGTCGAGATCGGCGGCGCTGCCAAAAACGTGCTCGCGATTGCCGCGGGCGTGGTCACCGGCCGCGAGCTCGGCGCCAGTGCGCTGGCGGCGTTGACGACGCGCGGCTTTGCCGAACTGGTGCGTTTCGGCAGGGCCTATGGCGCCAAGCCGGAGACTATGATGGGGCTGTCCGGGCTTGGCGACCTGCTGCTGACCTGCTCCAGCCCGCAGTCGCGCAATTTCACCTTTGGCATCAAGCTCGGCCGCGGCGAGCGCCCGGATGGCATTGCCGCCGGGCTTGCCGAAGGTGTGTTCACGGCGCCAGCGCTGCTTGATATGGCGCACGACCGCGCGGTCGATATGCCGATTTCGGCTGCGGTCGCTGTTTTGCTGAGCGGCAAAATGACGGTCGAAACGGCGATCGGATCGCTATTGACGAGGCCATTCAAGGCTGAGGCGTAGGCGAAGCCGAAGCCAGAAATCTGGAGCGAGCCATATGGCTTACTGGCTGATGAAAACCGAGCCGGAAGAATTTTCCTGGGACGACCAGGTCAAGCGCGGCAAAAAAGGCGAAGCGTGGAGCGGCGTGCGCAACTTCATCGCGCGCCGCAATCTGAAGGCGATGAAAAAAGGCGAGAAGTTTCTCTTCTATCACACCGGCGAGGAAAAGCAGGTCGTCGGCATCGGCGAAATCGTGCGTGAAGCCTATCCCGATCCCACTGCCAAGAAAGGCGAGCCGTGGATCGCCGTGACCACCGCTGCGATCGAAGCCTTGCCCAAACCGGTGACGCTCGCGGCGGTCAAATCCGAGCCGAAGCTTAAAGACATGGCGCTCGCCAAATACGCCCGGCTTTCGGTCCAGCCGGTGACCGAGGGCGAATGGAAACTGGTCTGCAAGATGGGCGGACTGTAACCGCGCGATCTCGCCGGCAGTTTGATCACGCCGCCGCATCAGTCTCGATTTGATCACGCCGCCGCATCAGTCTCGATTTGGGCCGCGACCTTGGCCAGCACTTTCGCCCGTCGCGCCGCCGAGCGGCTTCCCCGCAGCGTTTCGGCGAACCCTTCCAGCACACCGTCCTCGAACGCGTTCACCACCGTTTCATGCACGTAGTTCTTGCGGCAAATCGCGGGCCTGTTGCCAAGCTCGGCGGCGGCCTCGCAAATGGCATCGATGATCTGCTGCCGCCGCGCCCGTTTGCTGGTTGCGGGTTCCGAGCGCGCCAGTGGCCGTCCATCTACGCGTTCATCGCCGATATCGCCTGGATGCTTGCCGGGGTGCTCGGCCATCTCGGTGCAGGCCAAGTCACCCTGCGCAACGGCATTATCTCAGCGGCATTTCTGTGGTTCGGTTTTGTCCTGACCACCATGTGGTGAACTACAGTTTCATCGGCCGCGCCAGGCGGCTCTTGCTGATCGATGCCGGCAACTGGCTCCTCGTCCTGCTCGTTATTGGCGCGATTATCGGCGGGATCGGCGTCTAGCGCCCAACCGGCATGCCAGCCTCATGCCTGGGCGGCGCGTCAGCGCGGCGCGGCCATTGAGCCTTGTCCGTGCTCGATCTGCCGTCGCATAATGCGGCAGGAAAACGCCTATCGATAAGACCCGCGTGCCAGCGGAGGAGAGCGATAATGTCCGACAAGATTTATGACGTGGCCCCCGAATGGGCCAAGCGCGCTTTAATCAATCAATCGCAATATCAAGAAATGTATGAACGCTCGCTCGCCGATCCGAACCGGTTTTGGGCCGAAGAGGCCAAGCGCATTCATTGGATAAAGCCGTTCAGTAAAGTCAAAAACACCTCGTTCAACAAGCCGAACATCTTCATCAAATGGTTTGAGGACGGCGTCACCAATGCCGCCTACAACTGCATCGATCGTCATCTGCACAGCCGGGGTAATCAGACCGCCATCATTTGGGAAGGCGACGATCCAAAACAATCAAAGCACATCACCTACAAAGAGCTTCACGACGAGGTTTGCCGTTTCGCCAACATTCTGCGCACCCGCAACGTCAAAAAGGGCGACCGGGTCACGATCTATCTGCCGATGATCCCCGAAGCCGCTTGCGCGATGCTCGCCTGCGTGCGCATCGGCGCCATCCATTCGGTGGTGTTCGGTGGCTTCTCACCGGATTCGCTTGCCGGGCGCATCGAGGACTGCAAATCGAACGTGGTCATCACCGCCGATGAGGGCATTCGCGGCGGCCGCAAAATTCCCCTGAAAGCCAATACCGACGCGGCGATCGCCAAAGTCGGCGGCGTCGATTACGTGATCGTCGTCAAGCACACCGGCGCGCCCATCGACATGGATCCGGTGCGCGACGTTTGGTACCACGAGGCCAAGGACGTGGTGATCGCGGAATGCCCATGCGAGCACATGAGCGCCGAGGATCCGCTGTTCATCCTCTACACCTCCGGATCGACCGGGCGGCCGAAAGGCGTGCTGCACACCACCGCCGGTTATCTCATCTACACGGCGATGACGCACCAATACGTGTTCGATTACCACGACGGCGACATCTACTGGTGCACCGCGGACGTCGGCTGGGTCACCGGCCACAGCTACATCGTCTATGGTCCCTTAGCAAACGGCGCCACCACACTGATGTTCGAAGGCGTGCCGAATTATCCCTCGAGCGCGCGTTTCTGGGAAGTGATCGACAAGCACAAGGTCAAGATCTTCTACACCGCGCCGACGGCGATCCGGGCGCTGATGCAAGCCGGCGATGCGCCGGTGAAGAAAACCTCGCGGGCGTCGTTGCGCCTGCTTGGCACCGTCGGCGAGCCGATCAATCCGGAAGCCTGGGAATGGTATCACCGCGTGGTCGGCGACGGGCGTTGCCCGATCGTCGATACCTGGTGGCAGACCGAGACCGGCGGCATTCTGATCACGCCGCTTCCAGGCGCGATCCGGCTCAAGCCTGGCTCCGCCACCTTGCCGTTCTTTGGCGTGCTGCCGCATATCGTCGATGCCGAGGGTAAAGTGCTGGAAGGCGCGGCGAGCGGCAATCTCTGTATCGCCGACTCCTGGCCGGGCCAGATGCGTACTGTTTATGGCGATCATCAGCGCTTCGTAGAGACCTATTTCAGCACCTATCCCGGAAAATACTTCACCGGCGACGGCTGCCGGCGCGACGAGGACGGCTACTATTGGATCACCGGTCGCGTCGACGACGTGATCAATGTCGCCGGCCATAGGCTCGGCACCGCGGAGGTGGAATCGGCGCTGGTTGCGCATCCAAAAGTTTCGGAAGCGGCCGTGGTCGGCTATCCGCACAACATCAAAGGCCAGGGCATTTACGCCTATGTCACCTTGATGGCTGGCGAGCACCCGACCGAGGAATTGCGCAAGGAGCTGGTCGGCTGGGTGCGTAAGGAGATCAGCCCGATCGCGTCTCCCGATCTGATCCAGTTCGCGCCGAATCTGCCGAAGACGCGCTCCGGCAAGATCATGCGCCGCATCCTGCGCAAGATCGCCGAGGACGAGTTCGGCAATCTCGGCGATACCTCGACGCTCGCCGACCCGGCGGTGGTCGACGACCTGGTGAAGAACCGGCAAAACCGCAAGAGCGCATAGCTTCCCATCCCCTTCAGCGGACACGCGAGCCTTCGGCACGCTCGCGCGGAACCGTTTGGCCATTTGCGCTTTGGGAGCAGGCAGCGATGAGGCAGGCAGCAGGGAGGTGGTGCGCAGAGAACACACCCAGCCGAAAAACCTAAGAAAACGTCAACCCTATTGACTCGGTTATGCTGAGTGCAGTGGCCGATTCCGCTAGACTATTACCGTCGGAACGCCACCACGGCGCTCGGGGGCATTAGGGAATGTAAAAATGCGAGGAAAGGTTCTGGTTTTAACCGGTTTCGCCGTCGCCGCGGCGCTCGGTTTTGTGCCCGGGCCGGCGCAAGCACACGGCGATCGGGTGTCCGTGAAGGACAGCTATTCGCCCGGGACCATTGTCATCCGCACCGGCGAACGCCGGCTCTATTATTTCGTCGGTTACGGCGAGGCCATCCGCTATCCGGTCGGTGTTGGGCGCGCCGGTATGCAATGGTCAGGCACCGCTTACATCGATGGCAAATACATCAAACCGGCCTGGTCGCCGCCAGATTCGATCCGAGGCGACTATCGCCGGCTGCCGCGCGTCGTTCCCGGCGGCTCGGGAAGCAATCCCATGGGCGCCGCGGCGATGACGCTGTCCGGCGGCGGCGAATACGCCATTCATGGCACCAATGCGCCGGGCACGATCGGCGGCTTCGTCTCCCACGGCTGCATCCGTATGTACAACGAAGACATTATGGATTTGTACAGCCGCGCCAGCATCGGCACCCGCGTCGTGGTCACGAGGTGACGGCTTCTCAGGGATCAGGATTCCAGGAATCAGAAAGAACAAACATCCTGATCCCTGACGTCCTGATAGCTAAAAATCCGAAGCGAGCCCGTTGATCTCCCAGTCTCCGTAGCGCGTCGGATCGAGGCCGCCGCGACCGCCGACCTCTTTCCCAGCGTGCGGCTGGTCGGGTTCGCCCGCTTTGCCCGCTTCCCCCTTGGCGCGCGCGTCTTCGCTTCGCCGCGCGGCGGCTTCAGCCAGCGCGCGAACGCCGGCATCCGGCAGCGGGCGTTTGTTGGCCGGCGGCTCGCGCGTTGTCGCCGCGGCAATCGGCAATGGTGAATCGGCTGCTGTTGGCATCCCCCTTGATTTGGCGTAGCCCTGCCGCGGCCGCAAGGAGGGCTCGCCATAGTGCAGAAGCTGCGCAGTACGGCGTCGACGCGTTCCAGCGATGCGCCGGGTCTTGCCGTTCGCCGGGTCGCCGCCGACATGCTCGACGGTGTGCTGCGCCGGCATCGCGCGCTTGACGAGCTTCTCGATTCAGCGAGCGAGTTCGCAAAACTGCCGGAGCGCGACCGCGCGCTGGCGCGCGCGCTGATAGCCACGGCGCTGCGCCGGCTCGGCACATTGCGGCATGTTGTTGCGGGTTTTCTCGATCGTGGTGTGCCGGCGCAATCGCCACGGGTCGAGACGGCGCTGTTGCTCGGCGCGGCGCAAATTCTGTTTCTCAAGGTGCCGGATCATGCCGCCGTCGACCTTTCCGTCCGGCTGGCGCGAGAAGATCGGCGCGCCGCCGGATTTGCCGGTCTGATCAATGCCGTGTTGCGGCGCGTTGCGCGGGAAGGCGCCGCGCGGCTCGCTGCACTTGATGCATCGACGCTCGACACGCCGGATTGGCTGCTGACGCGCTGGACCGCTGCCTATGGCGAGGGGACCGCGCGCGCCATCGCCGCTGCCAATCGCAACGAGCCGGCGCTCGATCTGAGCGTGAAAAACGATCCGGAGAATTGGGCTGAAAAGCTTGGCGGCCGCGTGCTCCCGACCGGTTCAGTGCGCGTGATCGCGTCGGGCGCGGTGAGCGCGTTGCCTGGTTTTGCCGAGGGCGCGTGGTGGGTTCAGGATGCCGGAGCATCGCTGCCGGCCCGGCTTCTCGGCGATGTCCGCGGCCGGCGCGTCGGCGACCTGTGCGCGGCGCCGGGCGGCAAAACCGCGCAGCTCGCGCTTGCCGGCGCTATCGTGACGGCGGTCGACCGCGCGGGGACGCGGCTGCAACGGCTTTCCGACAATCTCGCGCGACTTAAACTGAA
>Ga0306920_100011991_pt1 | contig 11753 bp, 11 predicted proteins | sample flu12Cox44000170_FD_204666 | JGI IMG/M metagenome (GOLD analysis project Ga0306920, IMG submission 204666) | Lab enrichment of tropical soil microbial communities from Luquillo Experimental Forest, Puerto Rico - flux4day.12C.oxic.44.000.170 (v2)... | ecosystem: Environmental > Terrestrial >...
ACGAGGGCGACGCGCTCGCGCGCCGCCCGCCAGATCACGGACGCGGTCTCCGGCGCGAGGTGGATCCCGTCGAGGATCATGCAGACGATGACGTCGTCGCGTGCGAGTGCGGCACCGACGATGCCCGGGTCGCGATGTCGAAACGGGCGCATCGCATTGAACACGTGCGTGACGCAGTGCACGCCCCGGTCGAAGGCGGCGTTCGCCTCCGCCGCGGTCGCGTCGCTGTGGCCGAGGGACACGGCGACGCCGCGCGCGAGCAGACGGTCGATCACCTTGCCCGCGCCGGGCAGCTCCGGCGCAAGCGTCATCAGGCGCACGGGCCCCGCATCGAGCAGGCGATCGAGAAGCTCCAGGTCCGGATCGCGGCGCGACTCGGCGATGTGCGTGCCGAGCCGACTGGGAGACAGGAACGGCCCTTCGAGGTGCATGCCGAGGATGCGCGGGCGCTCGCGCTCTCGGGGCACCTCCCGCATCGCGGCGACCACCTGCTCCTCTGGACTGGTGATCAGCGTCGGGAGGTAGGCGGTGACGCCTGTTTCGAGCAACGCTGCGCCGGCGCGCCGGTATCCGTCGGCGTCCGCATCGAGGAAGTCGACGCCGCCGAAGCCGTTCACCTGCAGGTCGACGAAGCCGGGGACCGCGATGCCGCGCCCGTTCGGTGAGGCCAGGCCGGCCGCGGCGACCCGTCCTTCCTCGACCTCGACGTCGCCCGGAACGAGCACCCCGTCGACGAGGCAGGCCTCGACTCCGAGCCTCACGCTTCTCTCCGCCCGCCGCGCATTGCGACAGTGTAGGAGTGGTCCGGTGGTTTGGTCAATACCAGTTCACCAAATTGGAGCGTTTCAGGGTTGTCTGCATCCGTTTTGGTCTATACCATCGGAGCGCATGGCCGCCATCAAGCTCGAGCAGGTGACCAAGTCCTTCGGTTCCGTGACCGCGGTCGACGGCGTGACGCTCGACATCGCAGACGGCGAGTTCCTGGTCCTCGTCGGGCCGTCGGGGTGCGGCAAGTCGACGCTGCTGCGCATGATCGCCGGCCTCGAAGAGGTGACGGACGGGGCGATCTGGATCGGCGACCGTGACGTGACGGATCTGGCTCCGCGCAGCCGGGACATCGCGATGGTCTTCCAGACCTACGCGCTGTACCCGCACATGACCGTCCGCCAGAACCTCGGGTACGGGTTGAAGGCGCGGAGGACGCCCAAGCCCGAGATCGCTCACCGGGTCGAGGACGTCGCCGAGCTGCTCGGCCTCGCCGATCTGCTCGACCGGCGCCCGGCCCAGCTCTCGGGCGGACAGCGGCAGCGGGTCGCGATGGGGCGCGCGATCGCACGCGAGCCGCAGGCCTTTCTCCTCGACGAGCCGCTCTCGAATCTCGACGCGAAGCTTCGCGTCGGCATGCGTGCGTCACTTGCCCAGCTCCACCAGCGACTCGGCGTCACGACCGTCTACGTGACGCACGATCAAACGGAGGCGATGACGCTCGGGCAGCGCGTCGCTGTGATGCGCGACGGGCGGTTCCTGCAGGTGGACAGCCCGCACGAGCTGTACGCGCGACCGCAGAGCCTGTTCGTGGCCGCGTTCATCGGCTCGCCCGCGATGAACCTCGTCGAGTCGACGCTCGACGGGGACGAGGTGACGTTCGGTCAGTTCCGGCTGACGCTGCCCCCGGGCCACCGCCCCGCCGTCACGGGCGACCGTGTCGTCCTCGGGATCCGCCCCGAGAGCTTCGAGGATGCGGCCTTCGCGACCGGCCTGCCGACGATCGAGGTCGGCGTCGAGGTGGTCGAGGACCTGGGCTCCGACGCGCACGTGTTCTTCCACGTCGACGCGCCGCCGATCACGGCTGAAAGCCTGGAAACCGCGGCCGACAGCGCGCTTCTGACCGCCGACCGGGCGCTGTTCGCGGCGCGGATCGACCCGCGCACGGGCGCCAGCCCAGGGCGCCGGCTCGAGCTCGCCGTCGACCCCTCGCGCTTCCACTTCTTCGATCCGGAGAGCGGTGAGCGCCTCGCCAGGGCGGCCGCCGAGCTCCAGCCCGCGCGGTGACGAAGCAGCGCGAGACGCGCGAGCGTGTCCTCGAGCTGATCGAGCCGCTCGGCGTCGGTGACGCAATCCCGTCCGAGCGCCAGCTCGGGACCGATCTCGGCGTCTCGAGGCTCACCGTCCGCGCCGCGCTCGACGAGCTCGTTCGCGAGGGCTACCTGGTGCGCCGCCGCGGCGCCGGCACCTTCGTCGCCGAGCCGAAGGTCGCAAAGGGAATCGACGTCAGCTCGTTCAGCGAGGACATGCGTCGTCGTGGGCTCGTGCCTGCGAGCCAGACGCTCGACCTTCGCTCGGTACCGGCCGGTGCACGCCTCGGCCGGATGCTCCACGTGTCGCCGGCGGAGCCCGTCCTGTCGATCAAGCGACTCCGGCTCGCCGACGGCGAGCCGATGGCGATCGAGCTGTTGAACGTTCGCGAGTCGCTCGTTCCCGGGCTCACCGCCGAGGATCTGGAACGGAGCTCGTTCTACGACCTGCTTGCGTCGCGCTACGAGGTCGAGATCGTCGGCGGGACACAGACCGTCGAGCCGACCGTCACGAACGACGAGGAGTCGGTGGTGCTGGGTGTACCACTGCATTCGCCGGCGCTCCTCTTCGAGCGCGTCACCCGCGCCGGCACCGGCGATGTCGTCGAGTTCACCACCTCGACCTACCGGGGCGATCGCTACCGGCTCGTCACTGAGCTCGGGGTCGGAGGCCGTCCCGCACAGCCGCTCGAGATCGCTCCGGTCACGCTACCGTAGCGCTGCCACAGCCGACCGTACCAATTCTTAATTGGTATTGACATATCGGTCATAGTTGTGACACGATCCAGCGAAGTGACAACTGGTCTATACCAACCGCGCGGCGCCGAGACCCCTTGCAGCCCCAGATTTCTGCGAGGCGAGCGACAGGGCCGCCTGACTCTGGAGGGATCCAGATGAAGAGACGCATCATCGTCGCTCTTGGTCTGGTCGCCGTCCTCGCCGTCGCGGTCGCCGCGACGACGTCGGCCGCGACGAAGAAGACAGCGGCGAACAGCATCACCGTCTGGCTGCAGGTCGATGCACAGACCGGGTGGCCGGACATCGTCGCGGCCGCGAACCAGCAGTTCCAGGCCGCCCACCCCGGGACGACCGTGAACGTCCAGTACCAGAGCTGGACCGACCACCTGCAGAAGTTCGACGCCACCCTCGCGGGCGGCGGCGGGCCGGACGTGATCGAGATGGGCAACACCGAGATGACCAAGTACATGGCAGCCGGTGCGTTCGCTCCACTCGACAAGGCCCAGTTCGACAACTCCTCGAGCTGGCTCCCGGGCCTCGCGGCCTCGGGCAAGTACGGCGGCAAGACGTACGGCGTGCCGTACTACGCGGGCTCGCGTGTCGTCACGTACCGCAAGGACCTGTTCAAGCAGGCGGGCATCAGCAAGCTGCCGGCGACGACGTCGGAGTACATCTCCGATGCCCAGAAGCTGCTCGCGAAGAACAAGCAGAAGGGCTTCTCGCCGGTCTACATCGGCGGTGAGGACTGGTACGTCGCGATGGCGTTCGTCTTCGATTACGGCGGAGGGATCGCGACCCAGGTGAGCGGCAAGTGGAAGGGCCTGCTTGCCACGCCGAGGTCGATCGCCGGACTGACGGCGTACAGGAACTTCTTCCTCGCGACCTCGCGGGCGCCGAAGACGAACGACGGCACCAAGCCGAATCCCTACGACGTCTACGCACAGGGTCTCGTCGGGTCGATGGTCGGCCCGAGCTGGTTCAGCTGCTGCGTGGGCAAGAAGTACACGGCGTCGACGGGCCAGTTCGTGATGCCCGGCCACGTCAAGGGGCAGAGCATGCCGGGCTTCCTCGGCGGTTCCGACCTCGCCGTGCCGGTCACGAGCTCGAACAAGGCGCTCGCAGCCGAGTGGATCAAGGACTTCACCAGCACGAGCTCGGAGAAGGCCCTGCACGCCAAGGGCAACATCCCCAACGCGACCAACCTGCTCGGCAACAGCGTCAATGAGCGCGCTGCCGCCCGCAGCTGGTTCGTCCCGACGGCGAAGCACTGGGTCGACGTCGAGAACGGCAACATCCTCAAGAACATGCTGGGCCAGATCCTCACCGGCCAGCTGACCGTCAAGCAGGCCGCTCAGTCGGCCAGCGACAACATCGCATCGGTGCTGAACCAGCCGTAAACCGGTGCCCGGAACGAGCACGACCGCCGCTGCCGCCGAGACCACGCTCCAACCGTCTCGGCGGCAGCGGCATTTCTGGGAGCGGCCGGCGCGGTTCTCCGTTCCCTATCTGCTGATCGTCCCGGTCGTCGTCGTCATCGCGCTCGTCCTCGGCTATCCGCTGTACTGGCTGGGGAAGCTGTCGACCGAGAAGTACGGCCTGTTCGAGCTGATCCAGCACCACGGGACGTCGGTCGGCTTCGCCAACTACCGCTCCGTCCTGCACGACCAGATCTTCTGGCACACCCTGGTGCGCACGGTGATCTTCACGGCCGTGAACGTCGGGTTGACGATGGTGCTCGGCCTGTTGATCGCGCTCCTGCTGGTTCGAGTCAGCACGGTCGTGAAGCTCATGCTGAGTTCCGGACTCGTCCTCGTGTGGTCGATGCCGGTCGTCGTCGCCGTCCAGATCTTCTACTGGATGACGAACTTCCAAAACGGGGTCGTCAACTACGTCCTGACGCAGCTCCACGTCGGGAACTTCGAGCAGCACGACTGGTACGCGACGCCGTTCTCGCAGCTCAGCCTCGTCACGGTGCTGATCGTCTGGGGTGCGATCCCGTTCGTCGCAATCACGCTGTTCGCCGGCCTGGCGCAGGTGCCGCGTGACCTCGTCGAGGCCGCCGAGGTCGACGGCGCCCGTCCCTGGGGGGTCTTCCGTGACATCACGCTCCCGGTGATCCGGCCGATCCTGTTGATCCTCACGAGCCTCTCGATCATCTGGGACTTCGGCGTCTTCACGCAGCCCTACCTGCTGATCGATCAGTCGAAGATCACGCCAGGCAACTACCTGATGAGCACGTACCTGTTCGAGGAGGGCTACCTCAAAGCCGACTTCGGCCGTGGGGCGGCGATCTCGATCCTGATGCTCCTCATCGTCGCGGCGCTGAGCGTCTTGTACGTGCGCAAGATGGTTCGGATCGGGAGGGAGGCGGTATGAACAGCAGTCGCCGCAATCGTCGCCGCCTCCGCCAGGCCGGCTGGAACGCTGTCGGGCTCGCCGTGTTCGTGGTGATGGTCTTCCCGGTTTTCTGGATGATTTCGACAGCGTTCAAGTCCAACGAGCAGATCATCGCGCTCAAGCCCGTCTGGTTCCCGCTCCATCCGACGCTGCAGCATTTCGCCGACGCGATCCACAAGCCCTTCTTCTGGCGGGATGTCCTGAACAGCCTGATCGTCGTGAGCGTGACGGTCGCGGTCTCGATCGTGATCGCGTTCATGGCCGCGATCGCGCTCGCTCGCTATCGCTTCTCGTTGCGCGAGGTGTTCGTCGTGCTTGTGATCGGCATCCAGATGCTGCCGCAAGCCGGACTGATCATCCCGCTCTACGTCGTCCTCGCGCGCTACCACCAGGTGAACGCGCTCTCCGGGCTGATCATCACGTACATGACGTTCGTGCTGCCTTTCTGCGTCTGGACGCTGCGTGGGTTCCTGCTCGGGATCCCGAAGGACCTCGAGGAGGCGGCGCTGGTCGACGGCTCGACGCGCGTGGGCGCCTTCATGAAGATCCTGCTGCCGCTGATGGGGCCCGGCCTGGTTGCGACTTCGGTCTTCGCCTTCATCACCACGTGGAACGAGTACATCTTCGCCCGCGTCTTGCTGAACGACCAGGCGAAGCAGACCGTCACGGTGTGGCTCTCGTACTTCCTCGGCACGAGCCGGAACACTGACTGGGGCGCGCTGATGGCCGCCTCGACGCTCACCGCGATCCCCGTGGTGCTCTTCTTCATCGCCGTCCAGCGCCGGATCGCGTTCGGGCTGACCGCCGGAGCGGTCCGAGGATGAGCACATGAGCACAGAGCTCGAACGGCTCGCCGCCACCTGCCTGCTCCCGAGCTTTCCGGGCGTCGAGGTTCCCGACTGGATCCGCCGCTTCCTCGAGCGCGGCGGCACGAGCGTTCTGTTCTTCGCCTACAACGTGCCGACCCGCGAGGAGCTGCAGCGGCTCGCGGCAGCGCTGCGAGCCGAGCGCGAGGACGTTCTGCTCGCGATCGACGAGGAGGGCGGCGACGTGACGCGGCTCGAGTGGCGCGAAGGAAGCTCGTATCCCTCGGCGGCCGGGCTCGGTGTCGTGGACGACCTCGCGCTGACCGAGGAGGTCGGTGCGGCGATCGCCTCCGATCTCGCGGCCGTCGGCGTCAACTGGGACCTCGCACCGGTCGCCGACGTGAACGTTCCCACGAACCCCGTGATCGGGGTGCGTGCGTTCGGCGACGAGGCGGCCAGGGTCACGCCGCACGTCGCGGCCTTCGTCCGCGGGCTGCAGCGGTCCCGGGTCGCCGCGTGCGTGAAGCACTTCCCGGGCCACGGCGCGACGGAGCTCGACTCGCACCTCGAACTGCCGGTCGTGACAGGTGATCTCGCCGCTGCCCTCGAGCCGTTCCGCTCCGCGATCGACGCCGGCGTGAAGACGATCATGACCGCGCACGTCGTCGTGCCGGAACTCGGAGACGAGCCCGCGACGCTGAACCGGCGGATCGTCGGCGACCTCCTGCGCGACGAGATGGGATACGACGGTGTCGTCGTCGCCGATGCGCTCGAGATGCGCGCTGTGAGTGCGACCGTGGGTGTGGAGGCCGCCGCTGTTCGTGCGCTACGAGCGGGGGTCGACCTGCTCTGCGTGGGCCACGATCTCGACGATGACGACGTGGCCCGAATCGAGCGTGCGCTGGTTACGGCGGTCGCGTTCGGTGAGCTCGCGGAGGAGCGGCTCGTCGAGGCGGCGGCGCGTGTCCAGTCGCTCGCCTCGTGGGCGAGCCCCGAGCCGGCGGCCGTCGACCGCGCGGTCGGGGACGTCGCGGCCCGGCGTGCCGTCATCGTCTCGGGCGACGTCACGCTCGTGTCGGGGGCTTCGATCGTCGAGCTCCGTCCGCGCGCGAACATCGCGGCCGGGGAGCACGAGCACCACTTCGCCGGCGCACGCGTGGTGCGCGAGGGCGCGCCTATCCCCGATGCGGATGCGTATGTCGTTCGCGACGCCCACCGCCACGCTTGGATGCGCGAAGCTGCCGATCGCGCCGGCGTCGTCGTGATCGAGGTCGGCCTTCCGCTCTGGCGACCCACGCAGGCGCGCGGCTACGTCGCCACCTACGGTGCCGGCCGTGCGTCGCTTGCCGCCGCTGCAGATCTCGTCTTCCCGAAGGTGCCGGCGTGAGCACACACCTCGAACGCGAGCTCAGCGAGCAGCCGGAGGCGCTGGCGCGGCTCTTCGACCGCCAGCGCGACGAGGCGTCGCGCATCGCCTCTCTGCTCCGGCGAAGCGACGTGAACTACATCCTGATCGCATCGCGTGGCAGCTCGTCGAATGTGGCCCGCTACGCCCAGTACCTGCTCGGAAGGGCGCATCGCGTGCCGGTTGCGTTCGCGACGCCGTCGCTCTACACCCTCTACGGGCAGCCGCCCCGGCTGGACGGCGCGCTCGTCGTCGGGATCTCCCAGTCCGGCGAGTCGCCCGACGTCAACGCGGTAATCGCGGACGCGCGCGCGCAGGGCAGGCCGACGGTCGCGCTGACGAACGTCCCGACGTCGCCGCTCGGCTCGACCGCCGACGAGGTCCTCGCGCTGGAGGCGGGCGTCGAGGAGTCGGTAGCCGCGACCAAGACCTACGTCAACTCCCTCGGTGCGATCGCACTCCTGTTCGCGACCTCGACCGGCGACGAGGGCGCGCTCGCCGAACTCGAGCGCGTTCCCCGCCAGCTAGCCCACCAGCTCGAGCGCTCACGCGAGGCGGCCGGGCAGATCGACGGGTTGGGGCCGGTCGAGGGCGGCACGGTGATCGCGCGTGGTGTCAACTACGGCACGTCGTTCGAGATCGCGCTCAAGATCAGGGAGCTGTCGGGGCTCCTGTTCGAGGCGTACTCCGCGGCGGACCTGATGCACGGCCCGGTCGCAGCGATTGCGCCCGGGTGGCCGGTGATCGCAGTCGCACCGTCGGGGCCGGCGCTCTGGAGCGTCGAAGAAGCGCTGCAGAACGTGTCGGCCCGCGGAGCGCGCCCGATCGTGATCGCCGACGACGAGCGCGTTCTTCGTCGCGGCGAGGTGCGTCTTCCACTCGAGTCTGGTGTGCCGGAGTGGCTCAGCCCGCTGCTCGCTGTCGTCCCGGGCCAGTTCGTGGCGCTCCGTCTGTCCCAGCTCCGGGGAATCGACGTCGACCGACCGCTCGGGCTGTCGAAGGTCACCCTCACCCGCTAGAGGGACGCACCACTCTCCTGCGGTGCCGATGATCACGGCATGCGGCTCCTCCTCGTCCTGCTCGCGCTGATCGCGCTGCCCGTCGTCGCGACGGCGTGCACTGGCGCCGACGCGCAGAAGGCGCAGGATCTGCTCGCGCAGTCGCGGGTCGCCGCGAAGTCCGTCAACTCGGAAAGCTTCACGATGAAGGTCTCGATGGACGCGGTCGGCAAGAGCGTCGAGGTCGATGCGCAGGGCGGGATGATCCTCAAGGGCACCGATGGCGGTGACTTCTTCGCGACGATGACGACGAACGCGCCCGGGGTTCCGTCGCAGGACGTGGTGATGGTCAAGCGCGGCGGGTCGCTCCGGATGCGCCTGAACGGCGTCAGCCGTTCGGTCTCGCTCCCCGCAGGCTTGAAGCCGCAGGCGGCCGCGGGCTTCGATCTCAACGCGATCACGCCGTACGTGAAGGATGTCTCGGTCACGACCCTCGATGTGAATGGGCGGACGGAGGACGAGGTCACGGGCACCCTGGACGGCGATGCGCTCCTCTCCAACCTCCCCGGTGTCTCGACGGGCCTGCTCTCCAAGCTCGGCGCTTCGCTGGGCGACATCAAGGTTCAGCTGTTCATCCCGCGAGACACGCACCTCGTCGAAACCGCGTTGCTCGACATGACGATGCACGTCGCCAAGCAGAGGCTGCACATGAGCATGTCGTATGCGGTGACGAGCGTTAACCAGCCCCTTACGTTTCCGCAGTAGCCCTCCGTCGAGCGGCTACCCTCCCGCCCCGATGGCCGTCGTCACCGGAGAGCGCACTTTCGCCGCACCGCCCGAGCGGGTGTTCGCGGCGTTGATCGACCCGGAGGTGGTCGTGTCGGCAATCCCTGCAGTGCGCGACCACAAGATCCTCGACGACCGGCACTGGGAGGCACGCGTGAAGATACCCGTGCCGCTGGCGCCGAAGCTGACGGTTCGCTTCGAGGTGCTCGACCGGCGGCCGTCCGAGCACGCGTCGCTCCGCGCCCACGGCGCGGGCGCCGATGTCGCGTCGACCTTCGAGCTGGCCGCGAACGGCTCGGGCACGGCGATGACCTGGCGGGCGGAGATCCACCTTTCCGGGGTGATCGACAAGCTCGTCGGGAGCGGCGTCGACGCGGTCGCACGGCGTCAGGCCGAGCGAACGCTCGATGCGGTCGAGCGCGCGCTCGCATAGGCTCCGACGATGCGCATCGCGATCCTCGGGGTCGGCAAGATCGGCGAAGCTTTGCTCGCGGGACTGCACAGCTCGGGCTGGACCGACATCGCCGGGACGGTGCGACGCGAAGAGCGGATCGGCGAGCTGCGCGAACGCTACGGGATCGAGGTCGGCACGTCGAACACCGATGCCGTTCGCGGTGCCGCCGTCGTCGTGGTCGCCGTCAAGCCCCAGGATCTGAACACGCTGCTCGACGAGGTGGCACCCGCGCTCGACAGAGGCCAGACGGTGCTCTCGCTCGCCGCGGCGATCCCGACGGCGGCAATCGAGGAGCGGCTGCACGACGACATCCCCGTGGTGCGCGCGATGCCCAACGCGCCGTCGACCGTGCACGAGGGAATCGCCGGGATCTGCGGCGGCCGGTCGGCTGATGCCGAGCACCTCGAGCAGGCATCGCAGGTTCTCCGAGCGGTCGGCGACGTCGTCGTGCTTCAGGAGGACGCAATGGACGCGGTTACGGCCGTCTCCGGATCGGGCCCGGCCTACTACGCGCTGCTCGCGGAGGCGATGATCGAGGCCGGGATCCTTCTCGGCCTTTCGCGTGAGGTCTCGACCCGGCTCGTCGTCCAGACGATGCTCGGCACGGCGAAGCTCCTGCGCGACGAGAAGATGCATCCGGTCGAGCTTCGCGAAGCGGTGACGTCGCCTGGTGGGACGACGACGCGTGCCATTCGCGAGCTCGAGCAGGCCGGCGTCCGGGCGGCGTTTCTCAACGCGATCAACGCCGCGATGGAACGCTCGCGCGAGCTCGCCGCCGGGTCCGATTAGTCGCCGTCGCGCGGCTGCCAGCGGAATCGGTAGACGGCGGCGATCGCTCCGACTACTCCCCAGAGGGCAACTACTCCGAGCGAGGCAAGTTCCGACCACAGGTGGTGGTCGCGCACCATCACGTTCCGCAGCAGCTTCGTGAAGTACGTCAGCGGCAGCACGTCGGCAATCGCCTGCAGGAAGCCGGGGTAGTCCCTGGGCGTGAAAAAGGTGCCCGAGATCAGCGCCATCGGCAGGTAGACGAAGTTGATCACCGCCGAGGAGCCTTCGGCGGAGCGCACGAAGCCCGTCAGGCCGAGGCCGAGCGCCGCGAACGAGGCTGATCCGACGACGAGCGCCGCGAACAGCGACAGAACTCGATCGGGGAGCGGCACGGAGAAGAACACGCGCCCGAGGATCACGATCGTCGTCGCCTCGATCAAGAAGACAACGAAGGTCGAGAGCAGCACAGCGAGCAGGTAGGTTGCCGGCGGCAGCGGTGTTCCGCGCACGCGCTTGAGCACGCCGCTCTCGCGACGGACGACCATCGAGATCGCCAGTCCCGCGAACGCCGTCGACGCAACGCCGTACCCGATCATGCCGGCTTGCAGGAACGGGGCCGCCCGGAGGTGCTCTTTGGTGATCGTCGAGTTGCCGTAGATCGAGCCGAAGATGAGGAAGAAGAGAATCGGGAGGAGGAACGTGAAGAACGCGGCCTCGCGGTTCCGCCAGAACAGGACCTGCTCGACGCGGACCTCGTGCCCGAAGAGCCGCGCTGTCATTCGGCGGTCAGTTCCAGGTAGATCTCCTCGAGCGTCGGCCGCCGCACCTCGAGACCTTCGAGCTCGCGTCCGGCGGCGAGCGCCTCCGCGGTGAGCTCGTTGAGCCGGCGCGTCGGCTCGAGCGTCCGCTCGACGACCTCATGGCCGTCGCGGCGGTAGTGGATCTCGGTCTCGGACGCGCCGCCGGTCAACTCCGCCGGCGTTCCCTCGCGGACGATCTCGCCCCCGTTCAGGACCGCGACGCGGTCCGCGAGCTGCTCCGCCTCGTCGAGGTAGTGCGTCGTGAGCAGGATCGTCTTCCCGAGTGCGCGGAGCCCGCGCACCGTCTCCCACGCTGCCCTGCGGGCGCCGGGATCGAAGCCGGTGGTCGGCTCGTCGAGGAACAGCACCTCGGGGTCGCCCACGAGCGCCAGGCCGAGATCGAGGCGCCGCTTCTGTCCGCCCGACAGCGTGCGGATGCGTGCGTCGCGCTTCTCGCCGAGGCCGACGAGCTCGACGACCTCCTCCGCGTCCCGCGGCGCGGTGTAGTAGTCGGCGAACGCAC
>Ga0306920_100011992_pt1 | contig 11753 bp, 4 predicted proteins | sample flu12Cox44000170_FD_204666 | JGI IMG/M metagenome (GOLD analysis project Ga0306920, IMG submission 204666) | Lab enrichment of tropical soil microbial communities from Luquillo Experimental Forest, Puerto Rico - flux4day.12C.oxic.44.000.170 (v2)... | ecosystem: Environmental > Terrestrial >...
TATTCGGCAGCCGCTTTCGCTCCGATCTGGTCCCACGGTATGGCATGGAACTTGTTGGCCGCGACCGGCTTCCGCGTTGCGATGGCCGCCCCTGTGTCGCCAGACTGAAAGGTTGTCTCCTGGGCGTGCCCCGTTACGAGTTGAGCGTGGAGAGTTGAAAGGAGCGTCAGCAATATCAGCGTAATCAGTTTTATCAGTGCAGGTTTATTCATTTCCTTAGGGGTTCGTTCGGACCCGGTACGGTTTGTTAGCCTGATAGAGCGTCAACCGGGCTACGTAATCGGCTTTCTCTTTCTCGCTGCGCAGCAGGCCGATGGCCTGTTGTTGCGCAGCTACAGCCTTGTCGAACTGCCCCGCCTCGGCGTAAGCAGCGGCCAAGGTGTCGAGGAACGCGGCGTTTGTGCGCTGGGTCCCTGCAACGGCCCTTTCCGCCAAATTCACCGCATTTGTCCCATTCCTGAGCATCGGGTCAGCACTGGCAGCCTGGATTAAGGCGATAGAGTTCATGCTGGTGAGGGTGTCGAGGTTTTCCGGGCCAAGCACCTTGCGGCGGAGTGCCAGCACCTGCTCTTTCAGCTTCAGCGCCTCCTCCTGCCGGCCCGCCTCCTGATAGGAGTCCGCCACCGCATCCATCGCCGAGAGCGTGTTTGGGTCTTCCGGCCCCATCACCTTGGGACTGAGCGCCAGCACCTGCTCGCGCAGCTTCAGGGCCTCATCACGACGGCCCGCCTCGGCGTAACTCTCCGCCAGGTTGTACATAGCCCGCAGCGTGTCCGGGTGTTCCGGGCCACTCACCTTGGGGCGGAGCGCCAGCACCTGCTCCCGCAGCTTCAGGGCCTCTTCACGCCGGCCAGTGTCGTCGTAACAGCTCGCCAGGTTGTTCATTGCGTTGAGCCTGGTGTGGTGTTCCTGGCTGAGCGCCTTGGGACTGAGCGCCAGGACCTGCTCATACAACTTCAGCGCCTCCTCCAGGCGACCGGCCGCGTAGTAGCTGTGCGCCAGGTTGTACATCGCAATCGCTGTGTCGACGTGTTCCGGGCCAACCACTTTGCGACTGAGCGCCAGCACCTGTTCATTCAGCTTCAGTGCCTCCTCCATCCGGCCCACCTCTTCATAGGAGATCGCCAGGCCCTGCATCGCCCAGATCGTCTCGGGGTGTTCCGGGCCGTTCACTTTGCGGCGGAGCGTCAGCACCTGTTCCCGTAGCTTCAGGGCCTGATCACTCCGGCCAGCCTGGTCGTAACAGTTCGCCAGGTTGCGCATCACCAGAAGGGTCTCGGAGTGTTCCGACCCGCTCACCTTGCGGCGGAGCACCAGCGCCTGCTCCAGCAGCTTCAGGGCTTCCTCCAGGCGACCAGCCTCCCGATAAGAGTTCGCGAGGTTGTTCATTGCCTGGAGCGTGTCGGGGTGCTCCGGCCCCATCACCTTGCGGCGGAGTGCCAGCACCTGTTCCTTCAACTTCAAAGCCTCGGCACGGCGCCCGACGTCTCTGTAATAGATGGCTAGGTTATTCATCGCCTGCAGCGTGATGGAGTCTTTCAGGCCGAGAGTAGCCAGGCAGTAATCCTGAGCCTTTTCCCCGAGCGCGATGGCCTCTTGATTGAGGCCCAACGTGTGGTAGGTCCAGGCGATGGTGGCCAGAAGCTTGGCGCGCATCGCGGGCTGGCTAGCCAGCTCCGCCTCTACCTTCCTGGCCGCGGCGCCGAGACTTTCGGCGACGGTGACCGTCCGGCCGTCGCGAGCCGGGTCGGGACTCAGGAACAGTTCGCCAAGAAATTTGGCGAACGTCTCGGACTCGGCGAGGCGCCGCTTCGCCAGGGTTTCCGCCCGCCAGCTCACCACTACTCCAATGCTCAGTGCCGCAAGTACCGCCGCCACCGCGGCGAAACCGACCCAGTGCCGCCGGACGGTCTTTTGAAGCTCGTAGAGCCGGCTGGGCGGCCGCGCCGTGACCGGCTCGTTGCGGAGATGCCGCTCGAGATCTCGAGCGAGACCGTTGACTGTTTCGTAACGGCGTGCCCGGTCTTTCTCCAGGCACTTCATGACGATCCAATCCAGGTCAGTTGGAAAACCTCGGCCCAGTGTCAGCTCGTTCGCGCCACGGTTCCTGGCGACGATGCTGCGCTGCTCACCTTCCAACGTACTCAGCCGCGTGGAGGGTTTAAGCGGCTGCTCCTCCAAAATAATCCGCTGCATCTCGTTATAGCCGGCGCTGCGCAAGCGCTGCTCCGGAAAAGGCGGCGAACCGGTTAGCAAATCGTAAAGCAGCGCGCCCAAGCTGTAGATGTCGGCGCGCGTATCGACGTCCAAGTGGCTCATCTCCGCCTGCTCCGGGCTCATATAGGCCGGCGTGCCCACCATCATCCCGTGCGCGGTAAAAAGCGTCTTCTCGGTGAGCTTCTGGCTGGTCGCTTTGGCCACGCCGAAATCGATCACTTTGGGAAATCCTGACCCGTCAGGATTCAGCGTGACCAGGATGTTACTGGGCTTGATATCGCGATGAATGATGCCTTTCTGATGCGCGCTTTGAATCGCCTGGCAGACGGGAATAAAGAGGTTGAGGCGCTCCTCGACTGAAAGCTGGTTCTTGTCGCAAAACTCGGTGATGGGCACGCCCTGGACTAGTTCCATTGCGAAGTAGGGTCTGCCAGTTTCGGCCGCGCCAGCATCCAGGACCCGAGCGATGTTGGGATGGTCCATGAGCGCCAGGGCCTGTCGCTCGGCCTCGAACCGAGCGACGACCTGTTTGGTGTCCATCCCTAGCTTGATGATCTTGAGCGCGACCCGACGCCGAACCGGCTCCTCCTGCTCGGCCATATAGACCACGCCCATGCCACCCTCGCCGATCTTCTGCAGTAGCTTGTAGCGGCCGATCCGCGAGCCTGGACTCTCGGAGATTGGCACCGCTGGCGCCTCTGGTGCCCCAGCCCTCACAGCAGACACCCGCATGAAGTCGTCCTGCTCGAAGTGTTCGGCCAGCAACTCCTCCACCCGTTGCCGCAGGAGCGGGTCGCCGCCGCAGGCCGCGTCCAGATATGCAGCGCGCTCGTCCGGGGTGGTTTTCTCGAGTGCCTCAAAGAAGATTTCCTTTTCCGAGTCCGGCCCACGGTTATTCGAGATCGCCATACAATGTCCCATCGTTCTCTAATGGCGGAAACGCCCGGCTAACCACGCCACTGAGTTTGGTTTTTTTTGCGCTCAGGCGCCCGAGGGGCTGCGGATGGCACGTTTGAGCCATGCGCGCGCGAACGCCCAATGGCGGTCCACGGTTCGCGGAGCCAATTCCAGTGCCTCAGCGATTTGCGGGATCGTCATGCCCACGAAATACCGCAGTTTGACCACTTCAGCGGCCCTTGCGTCCTGGGCCGCCAGACCATCCAAGGCTTCGTGTACGGCCAGCACCTCCTCTGTGGGCACGGGTAATTCGATTTCTGATTCGTGAAGTTCCTCCAACGATTGAGCACCTCGCCGCTTTTCGGCCGCCTTGCTGCGCGCTCGGTCGATGAGGATGCGCCGCATCGCCTCGGCCGCCGCTCCGAAAAAGTGCGACCTTCCGCGCCACTGTTGCCGATCCGACCCGGCCAATTTTAGCCACACTTCGTGGACCAGTGCCGTCGGTTGTAGGGTTTGGCCCGGCGCCTCCCGCGCCATCCTGGCGGCCGCCAACCGACGCAGTTCGTCATAGACCAGCGGCAACAGCTGCTCTGCCGCCTGCTCATTTCCGGCGCCAACGGCCTCGAGGATTTGAGTAACCGCTTCCGCTGACTCGCCCATAGAGACTCCCCGCCAGCGCCCGCGGAACACCATGCTCCAACTATTTAGACTGGGGAACTCTTGAAAGTTAACATCAAAGTCGCCGAAAATGCAACACTTCGTCCACCGTCGAGCGCATCTGGCATCTTGACCGGCAGCACCACGTGTCTGGAAACAGCGCGCGGCTGTGTCCGGAGGGACCAGCCGCAGGCATCAGGGAGCATGGGTTGCTGCGGCTGGCGCTGCTCGCACAGACGCGCTCCGATGTTTGTTTAACCACGGATTTCATCCATCCTCCGTAGCAGACCACTGCGGAGGACGGGCGGATGACACGGATTTCTGATTACTGATCACTGATTACTCACGGAAACATCGTCGCAAGGTCATGCGCGAAGCTGTAGGCCTTGGGGCTGCCGAGGCCTGTGGTCAGATCGTAACCGACAGTGACTGGCAGGCCGGGAACAGTGTAACCAAAACGGAAGTTGTCCTGGAGGGTTATGGCGTTAGCGCCACTGCCGAAGGTCTGCGGAACGATGTCGTTGAAGTCACTGGCCGGAAGTTGGTAGAGCTTGGGCGCGAGATGGCCGATCGGTCCCTTCCCCATGCTGGCGCGCATTTGATTCACCAGCGCTACCACTCCCGCGATTTGCGGTGTCGCGACACTGGTGCCGCTGGCCCCGTTCCAGCCGTTCGCCTGCGAGCAATAGACATGCGCACTGCCGTCCGACGCCGCGTTCCAGGAAACATCCGGCAGCGCCCGCGCGCCCTGTGTCAGGCTGGTCGGCAAGCCCGACTGCCAGCTAGGCGTCGGATAAATCGCGCTCAACCCACCGCCGGTGACGCCGTTGTTCTGCCCGTGTCCGGTTTCCAGTACAAGCGTCCAATCTTCCCGCCAGACAGTTTCCACGCGGTCAGCCGTCGTATCATAATTCATGAACGCGATCAAAAGAGGGTTGTTGGTATTGTAAGCGTCCGAGTCGGCGCCAACGAGAGCAAGAAAGGCAGAGTAATTCGTCCCCGGGTCCCACTGCCAATGATATTGGAGCCAGGTGCCACCCACAGCGGTGACCCAGGGGGATGAGGCCGGCCAGCTCACTGTTGGAAAGGGATAAGCATCAGAAGATTTCGCGCCCGTCCCGTTTTGATATGCTTGCTTGACCGGGTTGGCTGTGCCCCAGTCTCCGCTGGCAGCCAGCGGTGTGCATCCGGCCGCAATGGCCTGCTGATAAATGGCGTCAAATCTCGCAACTTGAACCAGGTCCGCTGCCTGGAGGTTGGTGGAACCGCTAAAGCTCTGTTCGGTAACGGCGAAACTTTGGCTTATCGGCGAGCCTGGATAATTCGAGATCGCGTACTGAATGCCCTTGAACATGCTTGGGAATCCCTGAACTCCTTGCGTCTCATCCGGGTTGGAGGCGATCAGCACCAGGTTTGCGTCGGGTGCAATGGCGTGTGCCCATTGAAGGTCCAGGCAGGTTTCGAATGCGGCGCTTAGTTTGGCAGTGCTGTTCAGGGTGGGCTGGCCGTCGGGATAGATGATCGTGAGGTTCGGCGCGGGCAAACCGTAGGTGGAACTGAAGACCTGCAGGTCCTGGAGTACGGTCGGGCTGCCATAGGGATCAACGACGACGATGGTCTGCCCCTGGCCGGTCCAGCCTTCGTTGTGTAGTGCATCCACGCCGTAGGCGGCGCAAATATCGGGCGGATTATACCGATGCGAGAATCCGTGAACGACAGTGTCAAACGGCCCGGCCGCTCCATCCGGCGCAGCCACGGCACATGGCCAAAGTTGCGAAGGTGGAAGTGCCTGAGCCGAACCCCAGAACGGCAAGGCAAATGCCATGAACAAGGAAGGGACACAAGACCCAATGCGATTGCTGCCGGCGAAGGAATGTAATGAGTTTTGAATTTTCATAAGTTTTTTGTTTTTCTTGGTTTCTACTGAGGAGTACGCCAAACGACGCGAAGACCCGACAGGCGAAGCAGAGATTCTTTTGAACACCCGATTTCAGCGGGATGCGGCGTGAGTTCGCACGCCTCCTTAAGGCGTTGTGTTGGTGACCCGAATACCTTTGACCGGCTGGCCGGCCGCATCGGTGAATCGCAGGGACGCGCGCCAAACGGTGTCCACACTCGCTACCTTAAACACCAGGACATTTGTGCCTTTTTTCAACGTGACACCTGTGATGGTGTCCTGGTCGACCACGAATTTGCGGGGTTTGTCGTGCCGGTAAATCTCCTTCTGGTTGAAGTAGATTTTGGATTCGCCCTGGCTGCCCACTTTCATCAGGAGGTTGTTCCTGACTGCATCGCTTTGGACATAGCATACCGCGTAGGCCAGAGTGGGACCGAACATTCGGAACACCCGTCGGTTTATCAACCGATAATCGTCCGAGCTGTAGGCCCGCCAGGCCCAATCCTTGCCAGCTACCTGACTGATCTCCCCGTCAGCAGGCCGGAGCAGCGCTTCATCGCGGATCTGTTGTTCGCCGAGAGTTCTGGCTCCACTGAAACCTTCAACCGGTAAAGGGCCCAGGACGAGCCACTGGCTGATGGCACCCGGGTCCTGAGCGGTCAGGGATCGTGCCTGTTGGTCGGCGGCGGTCTGTTGGCTGGTCAACGCGGCCTGCTGCGCCTCGGCGTTCTCCTGGTCAGCCTGCCAGGCGGCCATTTGCTGGGCAGTTGCGCCCTCCCACATCTTAAGAGTGGATCCGCCGCCGCTCCCACCGCCTGTGAGTATGCGTTGCCCTACTGCCGAAAAGGCCACCGCCTCGATCTTCTGGTTGTCCTTGAGCGTCAGCAGTTCCACGCCAGTAAGTGAGTCCCACACTTTCGCCGTTTGATCCAGGCTCCCGGTGACGAGCCGTTGGCCATCACGCGAAAAACCTACGCTTCGCAGTTCGTCGTTGTGGCCCCGGAGGGTGAACAGTTCATCTCCAGTAAGAGCGTCCCAGATTTTGGCCGTTTGATCGCCGCTTGCGGTGGCGATTCGCAGGCCATCGGGAGAATATGTGATCGAGGGGATAACCGCACTGTGGCCGCGGAGCGTAAACAACACTTTGTAGCTGTCCAGGTCCCACACTTTGGCTGTCGCGTCACCACTGGCTGTGACCAGCCGCCGGCCATCTGGCGAAAAAGCCAATCCAGAAATACCTTCGGTGTGGCCTTCGAAAGCATGCAAAAGTTTGCCGCTGGCTGTGTCCCAAAGGCGCGCAGTTTTGTCCACCCCACCGGCAGCAAGCGAACGGCTGTCGGGCGAAAAGGTCAACCGGGAAACCCCGCCGGTGTGCCCTTCGAGCGCAAACAGGAACGCCCCATTTCCGGCGTCCCAGACCTTGGCCGACTGACCTGCCGCGGTGGCGAGCTGCCTGCTATCCGGAGAAATCGCCACCCAAGTGACCCAAGTGGTTTGAGCGGGCAAGCTGAGTAATACCTTGCCGGTCCCGGAATCCCAGACTCTGGCTATCCTGTCCACCCCGCCCGCTACTACCCGACGACCATCCGACGAAATACACGCGCTGACGATTCCGTTGCTGTGTCCAGTGAAGGTAATGCCTTCCCGATCAGCCGACACCTGCCAGATTTTGACTGTATGATCGTCACTTGCGGTCACGATTTGCCGCCCATCCGGAGAAAACGCAGCGTCGTTTACTGTGCCCGTGTGTCCTCTGATTGTAAGGAGCTCGTTTCCCGTCACGGCCTCCCAAAGCCTTGCGGTCCCATCGGTACTGGCGGTAAGAATCTGTTGGCCGTCTGGAGAATAACGCACTTCATTGAGGCCGCCGGTGTGTCCAGCGAGTATCAGCAACGGTTTGCCACTGATAGCATCCCATACCCTGGCGGTCGGATCGCGCTGGTCCCCGCCTGTAACAATCCGTTGGCCATCCGGGGAATAGACCACACACTCGACCGCATCACTATGCCCTTTAAGGACAAGCAATGGCTCACCAGTGAACGCGTCCCACACCCGGCCGGTTTGATCGTCGCCGCCGGTGACGAGCTTGCGGCCATCCGGCGAAAACGCCGCGTAGAGCAATCGGCCAGCAAGACCTGAAACACTCAATAGTTGTTTGCCGGTCGCTGCGTCCCAAACGCGGGCCGTGCCGTCATCGCTGCTCGTCAGGACTCGCTGATCATCGGAAGAAAAATCCACCGACTCAAGCGGCGCCTCGTGCCCGTCCAGGCTTAGTAATTGTTTACCGGTTGCCGCATCCCAGATCTTGGCCGTGCCGTCCAGGCTCGAAGTAGCGATGCGTTTGCCGTCATGAGATACCGCAATGACGTTGACACTATGCAAGTGGCCTTTGAGAGTGAGCAACTCGTTGCCGCTGTTGGCGTCCCATACGTTGGCCGTGGCATCCATGCAGCCGGTCACAAGCCACTTGCCATCCGGGGAAAACACCGCAGCGTGGACCTCATCCAGGTGACCGTGCAATGACTTTGACTCCAGATGAGTGCGGCGTTGCCAGTGATACCACTCGAAGCCGCGCTCAGGGTAATCAGCTGTTTCATTCAGTAATTGGCGCACACTCGCCAGCCGGTTTTGCTCCCAGGCTGCCTGGATCATGTTCATCTTGCCCGCATACAGCAGCCTTTCTCCGCGTCGCTCACCCTTCTCCGCTCGACGACGCTGGGCCGTCTCTTTTGCCTGGGCTGCTTCCGCGGCATGACGCAAGCGAGTTTGCTCGCGTTCGGCTCGGCGGGCGCGAATCGCCTCCAGGGTGCTTGCGCAAAGGCCCAGGACCAGCACTCCGACAACGCACGCCCCGGCGGCAACGGCTAGCTTGTTGCGACGAACGGATTTCTTGAGACGATAGGTTAAGCTTGGCGGACGCGCGACGACGGGTTCATTGATTAAATGCCGCTCGAGGTCCCGCGCCAGACCATTGGCGGTCTCGTAACGGCGCGCGCGGTCTTTCTCCAGGCACTTCATCACAATCCAATCCAAGTCTCCCGGAAATGTCTTACCCAGCGTTAGCTCGGTCGCCCCGCGATTTCGCGCGACGACGCTGCGCTGTTCGCCCCGCAAAGTGCTCAACCTTGTGGACGGACGTTCCGGTTGCTCTTCGAGAATGATCCGCTGCATTTCATTATAGCCGGCCCTACGCAAGCGCTGTTCGGGGAAAGGTGGTGAACTGGTCAGCAATTCGTAAAGCAGCGCCCCCAGGCTGTAAATATCGGCGCGCGTGTCGACGTCCAAGTGGCTCATCTCGGCCTGCTCGGGGCTCATATAGGCCGGTGTACCGATCATTATTCCGTGCGCCGTAAACAAAGTTTTCTCTGTGAGCTTCTGGTCTGTGGCTTTGGCAACTCCGAAATCAATCACTTTAGGGAAACCGGAACCGTCGGAATTGAGAGTTACTAGAATGTTGGTCGGCTTGAGGTCGCGGTGGATGATCCCTTTTTGATGCGCGCTTTGAATCGCCTGGCAAACCGGAATGAAAAGCTTGAGGCGCTGCTCGACTGAAAGCTGGTTCTTGTCACAAAACTCTGTGATTGGCACACCCTGCACCAATTCCATAACAAAGAACGGGCGACCAGTTTCGGTGGCACCGCCATCCAAAACTCGCGCGATATTCGGATGGTCCATAAGCGCCAGTGCCTGTCGTTCCGCTTCGAATCTGGCCAGGACCTGCTTGGTATCCATGCCCAGTTTGATGAGCTTCAGCGCGACGCGGCGGCAAATCGGTTCCTCCTGGTCCGCCATGAAAACAACGCCGAAGCCTCCTTCGCCGATTTGCTCGAGCAGTTTGTAACGTCCAATGCGTATGCCCGGCTGCTCCGTGAGCGGGGTGGCCGCCAGCGTCGCCGTTGGCACCTGTGCCAGCACAGGCGCGATGACCTGGGCACTGAACGCCGCCTTTCGGCCGAAGAATGCATCGGCTTCGCCTGAGGATTCCAGCAGTCGCTCGATCCTCTGGCGCAGCTCAGGCCTTCCTTCGCAAGCCAGATCGAGGTACTGCCCACGCTTGTCAGTGTCCCCGAACTGGCGGGCGGCATTGAAGATTACTTCTTCGAGTGGATCGGTTTCGCTCAAGTTCGGTGAATACTGCTCGTCATTCTAATTTGTCGGCACGCTAGATCAATTCAGTTGGCCAGCGCTAGCCTGCTTTCAAGGCGCGACAAGCGATAAAACTTCCTGCTGGAGGCCACGGTGTTGGTGTCTATGAACCTGATGCATAAACCTGACCATCTGTGCCAGGGAGTCCGCCAGGCTGATCCAGTTAGCATTGCTAAAGGTTGGTTGAGCATTGAGAGCTGAAACAAATGCCAGCAATAGTGGCGCCAGCAACAGACCGTGAGTCTTTGTTTCCATATTTCCCCGAGAGCACCACGATTGTTTTGGAGGTTCTAATCAGGTTCCCAATGCTCCCGCAGAGGCTTATGCGACTGATAAAGCCTCAAAGCCGACTCGAGGTCCTTTTTCTCTTTTTCGTTCCTTGCCAGGCTGATGGCTTCTTGCTGCGCAGCTACTGCCTTGTCGAACTGGCCCGCCTCGGCATAAGCGGCGGCCAAAGTGTTGAGAAAAGCGGAGGTCCTACGATGGGTTCCCGTTACAGCGGCCTCCGCCAGGCTCACCGCGTTTGTTCCATTTCTCAGCTTCGGGTCATCGCTGGTGGCCAGGATGATGGCAATCGAGTTCATGGTGTTGAGCGTATCGAACCGTTCCGGTCCAGCCACTTTGCGTTGGAGCGGCAAGGCCCGGTTCAAGAGATTCAGCGCCTCGTCGGGGCGCCCCGCAGCCCGGTAGGAGTTCGCCAGGTTGCACATCGCCATCAGTGTGGCACGGTGTTCCAGGCCGAGCACTTTGAGCCTGTTCGTCAGCACCTCCTCGCGCAGCTTGAGGGCCTCATCCAGGCGATCGGCCCCGAAGAGGGAGGTCGCCAGGCCCTCCATCGCCCAGAGCGTCTCGGGGTTTTCGGGGCCGCTCACCTTGCGACGGAGCGGCAGCAGCAGCTGCCACAGCTTCAGCGCCTCGTCATAGCGGCCCATCAAATAGTAAGTATTTCCGAGATTGCGCATGACCAGGAGGGTCTCGGGGTCCTCCACACCGCTCACTTTGCGTCGGAGCGCCAGCACGTCCTCCAGCAGCCTGCGGGCTTCCTCCAGGCGACCGGCTTGGCCATAAGCGTTGGCCAGATTGTTCATGGACTGCAGCGTATCGGGGTGCTCCGGTCCCAGCGTCTTTCGCCGCAGCTCCAGCACTTGCTGCTTCAGCTTAAACGCATCATCAGCGCGCCCGACCTGGTCATAATAAATGGCCAGGTTATTCATCATCCTGAGTGTTTCGGAGTTGCTCAGGCCGTAGGCGGCCAGACAGTAATCACGCGCCTTTTCCCCGAGCGGGATGGCCTCTTGGTTGAGCCCTAGCTGATGGTAAGTCCAGGCGAGCGTGTCCTCAAGCTTGGCTTGAATTGCGGGTTGGGTCGTCAAACCCTCCTCAAGCCTTTTGGCTGCCAGACCGAGACTTTCCGCAACGGTTATCGTCCGTCCGTCTTTGGCAGGATCAGCATTCCCGAATACATCAAACATGAACCTCGAAACAGTTTGCGATTCGCTAAGCCGCTGTTTTGCCAGGGTCTCGGCTCGCCGGGCGCGCGCGGTCTGCAGGGTGCTGACCACCACCCCGACGCTTAGCGCTACCACAATCCCGGCCACGGCCGAAAAGCCGACCCAATGCCGACGCAAAGTTTTCTGAAACTCGTACAAACGACTCGGCGGACGAGCTACCACCGGCTCGTTCTTCAAGTGCCGCTCGAGGTCCTGTGCCAGGCCGTTGGCCGTTTCGTACCGGCGCGCGCGGTCTTTCTCCAGGCACTTCATCACGATCCAATCCAGGTCGCCAGGGAACGCGCGGCCCAGCGTGAGCTCAGTAGCGCCGCGATTACGCGCGATGACGCTGCGCTGTTCGCCGCGTAACGTACTCAGTCTCATCGAAGGACGTTCCGGTTGTTCCTCGAGGATGATGCGCTGCATTTCGTTGTAGCCGGCGCTACGCA
>Ga0306920_100011993_pt1 | contig 11752 bp, 9 predicted proteins | sample flu12Cox44000170_FD_204666 | JGI IMG/M metagenome (GOLD analysis project Ga0306920, IMG submission 204666) | Lab enrichment of tropical soil microbial communities from Luquillo Experimental Forest, Puerto Rico - flux4day.12C.oxic.44.000.170 (v2)... | ecosystem: Environmental > Terrestrial >...
CGTTGCGCTTCAACTCCGCCGCCGGCGAGTTAACGACGACTCGCCCGCTGTTGAGAATGACGATGTCGTCGGCAACGTCGAACACCAACTTGGCGTTCTGCTCCACCAGCACGATCGAGAGCCCTTGCTCCTTGAGCCGGCGGATCGTCGCCATGACCTCGGCCACGATCTGAGGCGCCAACCCTTCCGACGGCTCGTCCATCAGCAGGATCCGCGGGTTCGCCATCAGGGCGCGGCCGATCGCCAGCATCTGCTGCTCGCCGCCGGACAAGATGCCGGCAAACTGGTCGCGCCGCTCCCGCAGCCGCGGGAAGGCGCTGAACACCGTTTCGAGGGTCCACGCCAGCCGTAGGCCGCCTCTCGGCTTGCGGGCCGCCACCGCAAGGTTCTCGCGCACCGTAAGGCTACGGAAGATGCGGCGTCCTTGCGGCACCAGTGCTACACCCTGCGCGGCGATCGTCTCGGGCGGCCAGCCGACGACTTGTGTGCCGTAGATCGCCACTGTTCCGTGGCGCGGCGCCAGCAGGCCGACGGTCACGTTGAGGCTGGTCGTCTTGCCGGCACCGTTGCGCCCCAGCAGGCCGAGAAGGCGTCCCGCGCCGCAGCGGAACGAAACGCCGTGCAACACGTGGCTGTCGCCGTAAAAGGCGTCGATGCCGGTGATCGCGAGGGCATCATTCGCCAAGATAGATCTCCTTGGTGCGCGGGTCGGCCACGACTTCCGCGCGCGTCCCCTCGACTACCACCTGGCCGAAATGCAGAACCGTGATGCGCTCGGCGAAGTCGAGCGCCACGTCCATGTCGTGCTCGATCATGACAATCGTCACGTCGCGTGGGATCGCGGCCAACAATTCCTGCACGTCGCGCCGCTCGTCGATCGAGAGCCCGGCAAAAGGCTCGTCGAGCAACAGGATTTTTGGGTTCTGCGCCAATGCCATCGCGATCTCGACCCGGCGGCGCTCGCCATAGGCGGTCTGGCTCAACGGTCGGTCGGCGAGATGGCCGAGCCCGACCCGCTCGAGCGCCGTGCGGGCGCCGGCGATCATCCCATCTTGCCGGTCGAGACTGACCAATGGGTTCCAGCGCAGCGGCGACCGGCCGAGGAGCGAGAGCGTGACGTTGCGCAGCAAGGTCTCGCCCGGGAACAGGGTGATGATCTGGTAGGTGCGCGCCAGACCGAGATGTGCACGCCGCCGGCTCGGGATGCGGGTTAGCTCGAGCCCGAACAGCCGGATCGAGCCACGGTCCGGGCGCAGTTCCCCGGTGATCAGATTGAACAGCGTCGTCTTGCCGGCGCCGTTAGGGCCGATGATCAGACGGCGCTCTCCCGGCTCGACCGCAAGGCTTACCGTGGCGGTGACGCGCAGACCGCCAAACGACTTTTCGAGATCGTCGAGGACCAGCGCGGTCATACGCCGCTCTTCTGTCGGGCACCGCGGACAGGCTCCCCCTCACGGGGATACAACCGGTCACGAACCCAGTACCACAAGCGTACCGAGCCCGGCACCAAGCCTTCCGGCATGAAGATGACGATCGCGACAAAGATCGCGCCCAGGACGAGGTTCCAGCGCGAAATGTAGGCGCTCGCCACGTTTTTCATGATGACGACGAGCGCCGCCCCGGCAATTGGTCCGAGCAATGTGCCGGTGCCCCCTGCGATAACCATCAACAGCGCCTCGGCCGAGGCGCTGAGCGCGACCACCTGCGGGCTGACGAATTGGTTGTAATAGAGAAACAGCATGCCGGCGACGCCGCTCCACAACCCCGAGAACAAAAAGGCGAGGAAGCGGATCATCCATACGTGGTAGCCGAGCGCGTTCATCCGCCGCGGCTGGTCGCGGGTGCCGCGCAGGCTGGCGCCAAATGGCGAGCCGACAAAGATCCAGATCATCAGGACCGCTGCCAGAAACACCAGCAGCGTCGCCCAATAAAAGCCCGATGCGGTTGCCAGCGATAGCCCGAACGGGCTCGGCTGGGTGGTGATCGAGACGCCGTTGTCGCCGTTGGTGATGCTGATCCAGCGATAAGCGACACCCCAGACGATCTGCCCCAGGGCAACGGTGATCATGACAAACCCGAGCCCGGTGCCGCGCAGCGCCAGCACGGCAAAGACTGCGGCGGCGAGCAGCGTCACCGCGAGCGCGCCAATAACGGCGATTAAGTGATCGGCTCCGCCATTGATGAAGATCGCGCCGGCGTAGGCGGCAATGCCAAAGAGGCCCGCGTGGCCCAGCGAGACGAGGCCCGCATAGCCGACCAGCAGGTTGAGCCCCAGCGCGAAGACGGCATAGAGCAGGATCTGGGTAGCGATATTCACATAATAGTCGTTGGCGACCCATAGCGGGACCGTTGCCAGAAGGACCAGCGAGACTGAAAGCGTGAGCGTCCTCAAGGTGCCGCTCTGCCGAAGAGGCCCTGCGGCCGCAGCACCAGGACGATCAGCATCGGCAGGAACAGCACGACATAGGCGAGCTCGGGCAGCATTGCCTGACCGAAATTGTACAAGAAGCCGACGACAAAGCTGCCGACAAAGGAACCGACAAGACTGCCCGAGCCACCAAGGATGACCACTACCAGGGCGAGCGGCAGCATGTCCTGGTCGAGACCGGGATAGACAGAGAGAATGGGACCGCCGATGACCCCCGCGAAGCCGGCAAGACCGGCGCCCAAACAGAACACGATCGTGAACAGGCGCGAGACCCGAATCCCGACTACCCGCGCCATCGCGGGGTCGTCGACACCGGCGCGGATCATCGCACCCAACCGGGTCCGGTCGAGCAATCCCCACAGCCCCGCGGCGATGATCGCGGCAACCGCGATTACGGCGAGGCGATAGGTCGGAAAGGCGACTGTGGCGACGCGAGTGGCGCCGCGCAGCGCCGGCGGGGTCGCGATCTCGATCGGGTCGCCGCCCCAGCCCATCAGGCAGAGATCGGCAATCATAAAGGACAGGCCGAGTGTCACCAGCACCTGCGCCAGCTCGGCGCCGGGAAGCCGGCGCAGCAGCAGCCGCTCGATGAGGCCGCCAAGGATCGCCACCCCGATGCCGGCCGCGATCGCCGCCGGCCAAAAGCTGAAGCCCGCGGCGATCAGGCTGGTGCCAAAATAGGCGCCGAGCATGAACAGCGAGCCATGCGTCAGGTTGGGGATGCGCATCAGCCCAAAAATCAGCGAGAAGCCCGCGGACAACAGGAACAGCAAGCCGCCAAAGGCGACGCTGTTGCCGGCCAGCACCAGCCAGAGGTTCATTGCGACGGGCTCTTCAAGACCGAACCGCTGCCCGCGCAAGCGGGAAGCCAGGGCGGCTGTGGCTCCAGTGCGCGCTCTGGACCCCCGCTTTCGCGGGGGTGACGGTTTCTGACCGCCAAGTCTGCCCCATCACTCAGCTTTTTAGCGGCGGGTAGTCGCGCGAATAGACCGGCTGCGCCAGAAACCACTTCTCGTCATAGGTCCAGAACTGGCTGACGTCCGGATAGGTCTTGATCGTCGTGTTGACGAGCTTGCCATCTTGCTTTTCGCAGCGGCGGATAAAGATGTTGCCGACGACGTTGCCGAAATGGTCGAAATGGAAGGGGCCGCGCGGGCTATCGGTCAGCGACACGGCGCGCATCGCCTTGATCAGGGCGTCCGCGTCGTCGGTCTTGCCGCCGGTCTTCTTCAGCGCGGCCTCGGCCACCATGCCGTTCAAATAAAGCCCGGCGGCGTAGGAGCCGGGAACGTTGCCGTAGTCGCGCACCGTGTCGGCGACAAAGCGGCGGTTGCTTGGCGTGTCGAGATCGACTGTGTATGCCGAGCTCGAAATGACGCCGAGCGCCTCATCGCCAAAGCTTTTCAACAGCCCGTCATCCATGGCCAGGGTGCCGCCGACCAGCGGCAGCGCGATCCCCTGGTCCTTGTACTGCGTCATGAACTTGAGCGGGTTCGACCCACCGAGCCCCGAGATGACGGCGTCAACGCCGCTCATCTGCGCCACGTAGGGGGTGTAGTCCGGAGTCACGATTGGCGGCCACAATTTCTTGACTACGCGGCCGCCGGCGTCTTCGAAGACCCGCTGGAATCCGCCGATCTCTTCGTAGCCAAAGGCGAAATCGTTGGCGAGGGTGATCACGCGCTTATAGCCGAGCTCCTTCGCTGCATAATCGGCAAGCGGATGCATCGCCTGCGCCGAGGTTGCCGAAGCGCGCACGAAGTAGGGATTGGACTTGCGCTGGGTCATGTCCTCGGCGGCTGCGAGGCTCAGGATCGGGCAGCGCTGCTGTGCCGCGTAGTCGCTGATCGCCAGCAATTCGAAGGCGGCCAACGGGCCAAAGATCATGTCGACATGATCGCGCTCGATCAGCTCCTGCGCCTTGGTCTTGGTGCCTGCAGGGTTGCCGCCGGTGTCTGCGATGATCAGCTCGGCCGGCCGGCCGCCGAGCCGGTTGCCGCGATGCTTCAGGAACAGCACCACCCCTTGCTCCATCTGGATGCCGCCCTGCGCGAGCGGGCCGGTCTTGACCGTCAGCAGGCCGATCTTGACCGGTGCCGCGTCGGCAATCGCCGGCAGCGGGAGGCCGGCCGCGAAAGCCGCCGCTGTGGCGCCCTTGACGAGGCTGCGTCGAGAGAGCGTTGTTGGCATGGCGAAAATCCGGGGATTATGTAGCTGTCTCGTCAAGTTGAGGGATAGGGGCGAGCCAGGATAAGCGCGGAATTATGTAGCAGACGCCTTTAGGTGCGTTTGCTACATAATTCCGGATAAGCGCACCTGCTCACCCTTGAGACCCAATGGGAGAGAGGGAGGGGCCCGTCGCGCAGCGGCGAGAGGGTGCCGTGGGAACCATCGTAAACCGGTTCTGCCGCCCCCTTCACCCTGCCCTCTCCCCCCGGCTAGCCGGGGGGAGAGGGAGAAGCCTGCTGCTCTAATCTGGCCAATGCCTACTTTCCCGGCACCTCAGCTCTTTAACGGCGGGTAGTCGCGTGAGTAGACCGGCTGGGCGAGAAACCACTTCTCGTCATAGGTCCAGAACTGGCTGACATTGGGATAGGTTTTGACCGTGGTGTTGACGAGCTTGCCGTCCTTTCTCTCGCAGCGCCGGATGAAGATGTTGCCAACGACGTTGCCGAAATCGTCGAAATGGAACGGCCCGCGCGGTGTGTCGTCGAGCGAGACCGCGCGCAGCGCCTTGATCAGCGCGTCCTTGTCGTCCGTCTTGCCATCGGTCTTTTCGAGCGCGGCCTCGGCAATCATGCCATTGATGTAAAGGCCGGCGGCGGCAACGCCTGGGAGGTTGCCATTGTCCCGGAGCATCTCGGCGACGAGCTTCTTGTTGCTCGGGCTGTCAAAGTCCGAGGTGTAGGGCGAAGCCGAGATCAGACCGATCGCTTCGTCGCCAAAGCTCTTCAGCAGCGCATCGTCGCCGGCTCCCTCTCCGCCAAGCAGCGGCAGTTTGAGGCCGGCGTCCTTGTACTGCTGCATGAATTTGCCGGGGTTGGCGCCGGCGAAGCCCTGCACGACCGCGTCGACGCCGCCGAGCTGGGCCAGATAGGGGGTGTAGTCGGGGGTGGTGAGCGGCGGCCACAGCTTTTTGACGACCCGACCGCCCTCGTCTTCGAAGACCCGCTGAAACCCGCCCATCTGCTCATAGCCGAACGCGAAATCATCGGAGATCGTGATCACCGTCTTGTACTTCAGCTCCTTTACCGCGAAGTCGGCCAACGGATGCATTGCCTGCGCCGAGGTGGCCGAAGCGCGCACGAAATAGGGGTTGGGTTTGCGCTGGGTCATGTCCTCGGCGGCGGCAAGGCTCAGTATCGGAACCTTCTTGCCGGCGACGTAGCTGCTGATCGCGAGCAATTCGAACGCGGCCAATGGGCCAAAGATCAGATCGACATTGTCGCGCTCGATCAGCTCCTGCGCTTTGGTCTTGGCGCCGGCCGGATTGCCGCCGGTGTCGGCGACCAGGAGCTCGACCGCGCGGCCGGCAATTTTATGGTCCCGGTCCTTGAAAAACAGGACCGTGCCCTGCTCCATCTGGATGCCGGCCGGAGCAAGGGGGCCGGTCTTGATCGTCAGCAGGCCGACCCTGACGGGATTTGCTTCGGCAATCGCGAGGGCGGGGAGCCGCGCGGCGATGGCGACCCCGGCCGCGCTGGCGACGAGACGGCGTCGAGAAAGCGTTGTGGGCATCACCGATTTCCTTCGCGCCGGATCCGGCGCCATCGTTCAGGCCTTGAGCGGCGGGTAGTCGCGCGAATAGACCGGCTGAGCGAGGAACCATTTCTCGTCGTAGGTCCAGAACTGGCTGACGTTCGGATAGGTCTTGATCGTCGTGTTGACGAGCTTGCCGTTTTTGCGCTCGCAGCGGCGGATGTAAAAGCTGCCGACGACGTTGCCGAGATGGTCGAAATGGAACGGGCCGCGCGGCGTGTCGGTCAGCGACACCGCGCGCAGCGCCTTGATCAATGCATCTTTATCGTCGGTTTTGCCGCCGGTCTCTTCGAGCCCGGCCTCAGCGACCATGCCGTTGATGTAAAGTCCGGCGGCGTAGATTCCCGGAATATTGCCGTAGTCCTTGACCATGTCGGCGACAAACTTCTGATTGCTCGGCGTGTCGAGATCGGCCGTATAGGCCGAGCAGGAGATGCCGCCGATAGCCTCGTCGCCAAAGCTCTTCAGCAACGCGTCGTCGAAGGCGACGCTGCCTCCGACGATCGGCAAGGTGAGGCCCTGGTCCTTGTATTGCTTCATGAATTTGAGCGGGTTCGAGCCGGCGAAACCGGAAACCACGGCGTCGACCGCGGTCAGCTGGGCGAGATACGGTGTATAGTCGGGGGTCACGATCGGCGGCCACAGCTTCTTGACGACCCGGCCGCCCTCGTCCTCGAAGACCCGTTGGAAGCCGCCCATCTGCTCATAGCCGAAGGCGAAGTCCTCGGTGACCGTGATCACGGTTTTGTATTTCAGCTCCTTGGCCGTGTAATCGGCGAGCGGGTGCATCGACTGGGCCGAAGTGGCCGACGCCCGCACAAAATAAGGGTTGGGCTTGCGCTGGGTTATGTCCTCGGCGGCAAGGCTCAGCACCGGACATTTGTGCTGCGCCACGTAATCGGTGATGGCGAGCAGCTCGAACGCAGCGAGCGGACCGACGATGAAATCGACGTGGTCGCGCTCGATTAGCTCCTGCGCCTTGGTCTTAGTTCCGGCTGGGTTGCCGCCGGTGTCGCCTACCACGAGCTCCGCTTCGCGCCCGGCGAGCTTGTTGTCGCGGTGCTTCAGGAACAGGTTGATGCCCTGCTCCATCTGGATGCCGCCCTGGGCGAGCGGCCCCGTCTTTACCGTCAAGAGTCCGATCTTGACCGGCGTCTCCTCGGCGATCGCCGGCATCGGCAGGCTCGCTGCCAAGACCGCGCCCGCCGAGCGCTTGAGCAATGTGCGTCGAGAAACCCTCACCACCATTGCCTTCTCCCTGTTCGCCGTACCGACAGCCGTCGTGCGGCCGCCGGCAACCAACGTCCGATCCGGCGGATCGGTGCGCTAGACGGCAGCTGCTTTTCGGTTCACCGCGAGCCGCGCGTCGACCGTCGCGACGGTCTGGTCGACGATCGTGTTGTGCATGCCGTATTGCGCCGCAATGGTCTGCACCAGGCGGTCGGTCCGTTCGATGTTGGTCGCCCCGTTAAACAGCGCCCGCGCCGCCGAGGATGGGCGAACCAAATCGTTTGCCGCGGCAGCGTATTTCTCGAACGGCACCAGGTCGTTCGCCGACGCCCCGAGCTTCTCGCACACGCCAACGACCCAATTGTAGACCGAGCGCGAGGCGGCGAGGTCGCCGTGTACGGCGTCCTTGATGTCGATGGCACGCTCGGGTGTCACGCAGCGGTAGTTGCCGGTCAGCAGCATCGCCCATTTGGCGAGCGGCACAAAGATCGAATCATGGACTTTGAGCTTGACCGGCAGGTCGATCGCGCCGCCGCCCGGATCGTAGCGCACGGCCTCGATGTCGGCCTGCATCTGCCGCAATATCGCGGTCGGGGCCTCGGCGGCAAAGCGCGCCACCTTGAAATTGGTCGGCAAGGTGACCTGCAGCACGTTGATCTTTTCCCCCGGCGGCCGAATGGCTTGCGGGTCGGGGCTGCACAGGGTCACCAGGCCCGGGTCGAAATTGTCCCAAACGCTGGCGTCGGTGAAGGACGGCTTTAGCGGGTCCGTTGCCAAATGGGGGATACGCTTCAGATACGGCATCGGCGGAAAGTTCATGATCGACATGCACGGCACCTTGGCTTTCGCCACACCGTCCAGCAATTCGCGCACACCGGGCGAGCGGTATTGCGGCTCCTGCATGGCGAGCGCCACAAGGTCGAAATCCTTCGGGCTGACATCCCCCGGCCCGGCCGCCCTGAGGCTTCCGGGCAGCTTGCGCGAGTCGAGCTCGATCGGCTCCTTGTGGCCGCGGATCGGCAGGCGCACGCGCGCGCCCTCGGAATTGAACGCTTCGATCTCGGCGGGCAGGCACACCATCGTGATCTTGTGCCCGCCAAACAGCAGCTTGGTCGCCAGGAGCGAGCCGTAGGCGGCGCCAAATGTCAGCACATTGTAAGTGGTCATGCGACCCTTCCTCCCTAACCCGGACGGACCATATCGGCGGACGATGCCGGAGGACGGGCCTCTCGGCAAGTCTCGTCCGATAGGATCGCGGCGAGCCCAGTGCGAAAATCCGGGTAGCGCAGGGCGACGCCGAGCTCGGTCTTGATCAGCCGGTTCGCGACCCGCTTGTTGTCATCGTAAAAGCTGAGTGCCATCGGCGAGAGCCCGGCGGCATCGAGCGCCGCGAGCGGCGGCGGCTCTATCCCGAGGAGCTCGGCGGCATAGGCGACAACCGCCTCGGGTGGTGCTGGGTCATCATCGCAGACATTGTAGACCGCACCGGGTCGCGGGCGCGCCATCGAGGCGGTCAGCACGCTTACCAGGTCGTCGACATGGATGCGCGAGAAGACTTGGCCCGGCTTGTCGATGCGTTTTGCGGTGCCGGCACGCAACGCATCGAACGCGCAGCGGCCGCGGCCATAGATCGCGGCAAGTCGGAATATGTGGACCGGCACGCCACAGTCGCGCCAAAGATCGAGCCAGCCCTGCTCGGCAGCTACGCGGCGCCGGCCGCGCTCGCCGGTCGGCAGCAGCGGGGTGGTTTCATCGACCCAGCCGCCTCCGCGATTGCCATAGACTCCGGTCGTCGACAAATAGCCAAGCCACGACAACCCTGGGGCCGCGGCGAGATAATGGCCGTGGAGGGGAAGCACCGGGTCGCCCGCGGCATCGGGAGGCACCGAGACCAAGATATGGGTGACCCGCCGCAGCGCTTCCTGATCGACTGGCCGGTCGCGATCAAACAGAACCGAAGAAAAGCCGGCCTCGCGCAGCAGAGCCTGTCTCTTGGTGCTTCGGCAGGTGCCGGTCACCGCCCAGCCCGACGCAGCGAGCCGACGACCAAGCGCGAGCGCACTGTAGCCCAGCCCGAAACAGAAGAGATGCGGCCGGCTCATGACGGTTGCCGCACCGCCGCGAGGTCGGCCTCGAGCGTCTCGGTGATGCGCGTTTGCTTGAGCCGCGTCCACGCCCAAAAGGCGCACGAGACTAGCGCGCCGACGGCGAGCGGCAAACGCAGTCCGAAATGCCCGCTCAACGAGCCCATCAGCACCGCTCCGACCGCCGGGCCGGCGCGAAAGATCATGCCGTAGAGCGCCATGATTCGGCCGCGCAGGCGGATGTCGACCGCGGCTTGCAGCAAGGTCTGCGCGCCGATCCCGGTGATCGTCATCGCGGTGCCGGCGAGAAAGACGCAAGGGAGTGCCAGGATGAACCGGTCGGTGGCGGTAAACGCCAAGATCGCCAGCGAGATCACCAATGTGTTGGCGAGCACCAGCCGGGTCAGCCCGGCGATCGCCGGGCGCAGCAGCATCCATAAGGCGCCACAGATGGCGCCGAGACCGACCGTCGAGGTCAGCATCGACAAACCCTCCGGGCCACGCCCGAACACGCGGTCGGCAAACCCCGGAAACAGCTCAACAAAACCGCGGGTCCCGATCGTGGTGATGGTAAACAGCAGCAGCATCGGGGCGATGCCGGGGTGTCGGCTCGCATAAACATAAGCCTCGGCCGAGGCTTTCAGCACGCTCTGGGTCGCCGCCACCGGCAACGCCGGAAGCCCGCGCAGGTTCATCATCGCAATTTGAAACGCGATATAGGTCGCGGCATTGACGGCAAAGGCGGCGCCGACGCTGGCCCGGGCGATCACGATCCCGGCCACCGCCGGTCCCAGGAAGCGCGCGCTGTTGAAGATGATCGCGTTGATCGCCAAGGCGGAAGGCAATGAGGCGCGGTCGACGAGGGTCGGGATCAGCGCGAGCCGCGAAGGCTGCGCCATCGCGTTGAAGACGCCGAGGAGCAATGTCAGGGCGAACAGCAGCTCGATCGTGATCGTGTGGGTATATACCAGGACGGCCAGCAGGGTCGCCTCGATGCTGCCGGCGATCTGGGTTATGCGAATGATCCCGACCCGGTCGCGCCGGTCGGCGAGAGCGCCGGCGAGCGGGCTGAGGAACACGACCGGAAAGAACTCGGCCATCGACATGACGCCGAGCCAAGTACCGGAATGCGCGAGTGTCCAGGCGAGCCAGCCGACCGCAACGCGCTGCATCCAGATGCCGATCAGCGAGATGGCATTACCGCTAGCGTAAATGCGGTAGTTACGATGGGCGAAGGCAAGGACGACGTTGCCGAGCCCGCCGGGAAATAGGCGATCGCGGACAAAAGCCAAGAAATCTACAACCTCGGATAGGGGCTGTGCGATGCCGATAATCGTAGCGTCTCTTGTGATTCGGCGGCAACGATGCCCGTGATATTCTGTGGGCCTGGGGGATTCGGGCATGACGATTTCCTATTGGAGCGATGCCATTCGTCGTCCCGGCGTAGGCCGGGACCCATGGCAGAGATGGACACCGGCCTTCGCCGGTGTGACGAAATGGTGCCAAATTGTTTCTCCCCTTCTGGCGTTATTGGTCGCGACCGCCGCTGCTGCCGCGGAACCGGCGGGCTCGCCAACACGCTTGGCAGGCCCCCGCAATGCCGAAGCGGATGCGGCGACTTATGACCGCTGCCTCAAGCTCGCCAAGCAGAACCCCGGCGCCGCACAGAGCTTGGCGCAGACATGGCACGAGCGGGGCGGGGCGCACCCGGCCGACCATTGCGCTGCCGTGGCACTCTTTGGGCTCAAGCGCTACAAGGAGGCGGCGACCCGGCTCGAGGCGCTGGCGCAGGCCATGACGACGGCACCGACCGGGCTGCGGGCCGATGTATTCGATCAGGCGGGACAGGCTTGGCTGCTCGCCGGCGACCCGGTGCGCGCCTATGCGGCCGCGGGTCAGGCGCTGGGCCTGCAACCGAATGACAGCGAATTGCTCCTCGATCGCGCGGAAGCGGCGGCGGCGGCTGGATACTTTGACAAGGCCGTCGGTGATCTCGACCATATCTTGAAAACCGATCCGAGACGCACCGATGCACTCATTTACCGCGCCTCGGCCAACCGCGCGCTCGACCGCCTCGATGCCGCGCTCGCCGATGTCGAGAGGGCACTTTCCCTGGCGCCGGATTCGGTGCCAGGTCTCCTCGAGCGCGGCAATATCCGGCGGCTAAACGGCGATCTCGCGGGAGCGCGCGCCGACTGGGAACGCATCGGCCAGCTCGCCCCCGGTACCCAAGCCGATATGGCGGCAAAAG
>Ga0306920_100011995_pt1 | contig 11751 bp, 8 predicted proteins | sample flu12Cox44000170_FD_204666 | JGI IMG/M metagenome (GOLD analysis project Ga0306920, IMG submission 204666) | Lab enrichment of tropical soil microbial communities from Luquillo Experimental Forest, Puerto Rico - flux4day.12C.oxic.44.000.170 (v2)... | ecosystem: Environmental > Terrestrial >...
AGCAGGCGGTAGCGGATGGCTGCGAGCATAACGGCCGAGAAATAGTTTCAGGCTGTCTTTGACCCGACGCGTATATTGTCATTGAGCCGCAGGAGCCTGATCGGCTCATTAACGCTGCTCGCGCCAAACCTTGACGGGTGCTACTCTTTAGTTGCGCAAAACAACAACGCGAGGGGCGATAATCCCATGTTCGACGCGAGGCGGCGGAATGCAAGCTGGGCATTTGGATGAGCAAAAAAATATGCAGGATCGGCGTAGTCGCGCCAGGTTCGCGCATGTCGGAGGAAGTTGCCGAGAGGGTGCCAGCGCTCGCCAAATCACTCTATCCCGACAGAACGCCTGAGATCGTCTTCCATCCGCAGTGCTTTGCTTCACACGGATGTTTCGCCGGCGATGACCTATCGCGCGCACGGGCCTTCCTCGACATTGCCAATGACGAGACCTACGACGCGGTGTGGTTCGCGCGCGGCGGTTACGGCTCCTGCCGCATAGCGGAAGCGGTTCTCCATGGTTTGACCGAGCCATCCAGACGAAAAATCTACCTCGGCTACAGCGATGCCGGTGTAATGCTTGCCGCGCTGTACCTAGCGGGGTTCGAAGCCGTGGCGCACGGTCCTGTTGCACAGGACATACTCCGAGACGGAGGAGAGGCAGCAGTCGAGCGGGCACTCGCGTGGATCGTTGATCGCTCGCGAGACTCGTTGGAGCCCACGGTCAGCCGCGTGAAGAAGGCAGCAGCGTTTAACGTAACGATCCTCAGCCAGATACTTGGCACGCCACTTCAACCTGATCTCGACGGGCATGTGCTCATGCTGGAAGAGGTAGGCGAGCCAATGTACCGGATTGATCGATCGCTATTTCACATCACCAGTAACGCCGCGATCAGGCGGGTATCGGGCATCATGCTTGGTCGTTGCAGCGGCATCATACCGAAAGAGCCGGATTTCGGAATGAACGAGGAGGAGATCTGCCGTTACTGGTGTCAGAGGTCCGGGATTCCATGGTTGGGGCGCGCCGATATCGGGCATGACATCAATAACAAGATTGTGCCCTTCGGTGGCAGCGTGTTGACAGAACCTCAGGTTGCCAACGCCGACCAGCTGATCGAATAGCCCTCGATTGCAATGCACTCCTTTCCCTATATCGTCGGGCCAACCGGTGCAGATGGAGATTTCCCGCCATGGGCGCGAAGCACTTCGGGGCGCGCATCGCGCGGCTTGAGGATCCGGCGCTGCTCACCGGCAGCGCTCGCTTCGTCAGCGACATGGTATTGCCAGGCATGCTGCACGCCTGCTTCGTGCGCAGCCCACATGCACACGCAAGGCTCCGCTCGATCGACGCGGCGGCGGCAACGGCCATGCCGGCGACCCGCGCCGTGCTCACCGCAGGCGATCTGCCCTCGCCGATGGCGGCGAGCCAGATTCCCATGCTGGTGCCGCATCCATCAATCATTACGCCGCGCACCCAAGTTGCGCTTGCGCGCGGCGAGGTCTGCTACGTCGGCCAGACGATTGCCGTGGTGATCGCCGACAGTCGCTACGCCGCCGAGGACGCGGCCGCCGCAGTGAAAATCGATTTCGAGGAGCTCCCCGCGGTGAGCGACTGCCGGGACGCGGTCACCCGCGATGCGGCACCCGTGCACAGCGATCTGAGCAGCAATACCGCAGCCTCATTGCCGATCGCCTACGGGGATGTGGATGCAGCATTCGCCAATGCCGCGCACGTGATTGGCGAAGAGATGTTTCTTCATCGCGGCGGGGCGATGCCGCTCGAAGGCCGCGCAGTGCTCGCCGACTACGATGCAAGAGCCGATCTCTTATCAGTCTGGTCGGCAACGCAGACTCCGCACCTGTGCCGCGCGACGCTCGCCGATCTCCTGGCGCGCGACCTCGAATCGATTCGGGTGATCGCGCCGTTCGTCGGCGGCGGCTTTGGAACCAAGGCGCCGTTCTACGCTGAGGAGGCCGTCATTGCGGCAGCGGCGATGAAGCTGCATCGGCCGGTGACGTGGCAGGAGGATCGCCGCGAGCATTTTCTTTCCGCCACGCAAGAGCGCGACCAGCACTGGAACGTGGCGATCGCAGTCGACGCAGGCGGAAAAATCCTGGGCGTACGGGGTGCCGTGCTACACGATACAGGAGCCTTCCTGCCGTGGGGTATCATTGCGCCCTATATTGCGGCCACGACCATGCCCGGCCCCTATGTTGTGCCGGCCTATCGAATCGAGCTCAAGGTTGCGCTCACCAATCGCGTGCCGACGACGGTGGTGCGGGGTGCGGGTCGGCCGCAAGCCGTGTTTGCCATGGAACGGCTGATGGACCGCGTCGCGCGCGAGCTTGGGCTCGATCCGGCAGCAGTGCGCGAGCGCAACATGATACGGCCCGAGCAGATGCCGTATCACGTTGGCCTGCTGTTCCGTGATGGCAAGCCGCTCGTTTATGCCAGCGGCGATTTCCCGAAAAGCCAGAGGCGCGCGCTGCGGCTTGCCGACCATGCGGGGTTTCCCGCCCGCCAGGCGCAAGCACGCGGGCAGGGCCGCTACCTCGGTATGGGCATCGCCAATTACGTCGAGGGGACAGGCTTGGGCCCCTTCGAAGGTGTCACCGTGCGCGTCCTTCCCAACGGGAAGGTCGCTGTGGCGACCGGCGCGACCAGCCAGGGCCAAGGCACGCGCACGACGCTCACGCAGATCGTCGCCGACGAGGTCGGCTGCCGCATGGAGGACATCCTTCTCACCGCCGGCGATACCGGCGCGATCTCGCAAGGCGTCGGCGCATTTGCGAGCCGGCAGGCGGTCAACGCCGGCTCATCGGCACGGATTGCAGGCGCCAATGTTCGCGAGCAGATCATCGCACTCGCGGCGCGCGCGCTGGGAATGCCGCCAAATGACATTGATGTCGAGGACGGGCGTGCGACCGCGCGCAGCGGCAACAAGCCTTCGCTGACGTTCGGCGAGCTGGCGCGCCTCGCTCAGGGCATGCCCGGCTTCTCGTTTGCCGAGGGTCAAAGGCCAGGGCTCGAGCACACGGCCTATTTCGCGCCGTCGCAAGCCTCCTACTGCAACGGCACGCATGTAGCGGAGGTCGAGGTCGATCCTCTCACCGGCGGCGTAACGATACTCAACTACAGCGTGGCCCACGACAGTGGCAACGTCATCAATCCCTTGATCGTCGATGGCCAGGTGCAGGGCGGCGTCGCCCACGGAATCGGCAACGCGATGCTTGAGTGGATGAAATACGACGCCGCCGCCCAACCTTTGACGACCACTTTTCAGGATTATCTGCTACCCGCCGCCGGTGACGTGCCGAGCTGCCGGATCGAGCACGTCGAGACGCCAAACCCGCTCAACCCACTCGGCGTCAAGGGAGCCGGCGAAGGCGGCACCATTCCTGCTCCGGCTGCGATTGTCGGCGCGATCGAGGATGCGCTGTCGCCGTTCGGCGTGCGCTTTGCGCAAATCCCGCTGACCCCCGATCACATCGTGACGGCGCTACGCCGAGCGGGCGCCTATGAGAAGCTCGCCCGCGTATGAGCCTGGCGTGCGGCACGCGCCGCCGCTACGGATGCACCTTGTACACGACGTCGTGCTCGCGCGCGTGCTCAATCACCTTGAGCCCAAAATCGTCGTTCGGCCCCACTTCGGTGGCCGGAGCACGATCAACCTCAAGAGACTCCACCTTCTGAGTGAAGTCGGTGGTATGTCCGTGGATGTGAATCTCATCGCCAACACGCAACGTTCCGGACTCGATCCGAATTATTGCGACCGACAGGTGGTTGTAATAGTGCGTGACGACGCCGATGCGCTCCTCCCTTGGGGCGGCTTGCGCGGGCGGACTCGGCGTGGGCGCCGCGCGTGGTGGCGATGGTTTGGCGCGCGCCGGCTTGCGCACGGGTCTCGCGCTCGACCTGGCCTTCCTCGGCGATGCTCGCCGGACCGGCGTCTTCTTCGCAGGTTTCTTGGCCGCTCTGGCCTTTTTGCGCGCAGTCGATTTTGTGACGGCAGTTTTCTTGCGCTTTGGGGTCCCTTTGCTTTTGGTTTTCTTCTTTTTCGCCATGTACAACCTCCCGCTCGTGCCGGTCAGCTCTTGGCCTCGATGCCAATCTGTTGGCCACTTAGGTACCGTCCATCGTAGCCGATGCGCCGCTTATGGCATAGCTCCGATCGCAAGCACGAATCGAATGCCATCTGCTCATGGCTGCTCGATGGCATGCCGCTGTCGCGAGCTAACATAACTACTCGATCTGCAATCAGAACCAGTGGGTGATCGCCATGCCTATCAATTCAAACAAGCCGCGCCTGCGCTCGCAGCTGTGGTTCGACAACCCCGATAATCCCGGCATGACCGCCCTTTATCTAGAGCGTTATCTCAATTTCGGGCTGACGCGGGAAGAATTGACCTCGGGAAAGCCGATCATCGGGATTGCGCAGTCGGGCTCCGATCTTTCGCCATGCAATCGCCATCACCTCGAGCTGGCGAAGCGCGTACGCGAAGGCATTCACGATGCCGGCGGCATTGCTTTCGAGTTCCCGACGCATCCGATCCAGGAGACCGGCAGGCGTCCGACCGCCGCACTCGACCGAAACTTGTCGTACCTGGGCTTGGTGGAAGTGCTGTTCGGCTATCCGCTCGACGGAGTGGTGCTCACCACCGGCTGTGACAAGACCACGCCGGCGGGAATCATGGCGGCTGCGACCGTCAATATTCCCGCGATCGTGCTTTCCGGCGGGCCGATGCTCAACGGCTGGTGGAAAGGCGAGCGTGCAGGCTCAGGCACCGTGGTGTGGTGGGCGCGCCAGGAACATGCTGCCGGACGCATGAGCTACCAAGAGTTCATCGACCTCGTCGCCTCGTCGGCACCTTCGGCCGGCCATTGCAACACCATGGGCACGGCCTCCACGATGAATGCGCTGGCCGAGGCGCTTGGAATGTCGCTGCCCGGCTGTGCCGCCATTCCCGCTCCCTACAGAGAGCGCGCGCAGATGGCCTATGCGACGGGACGGCGCGCCGTCGAGATCGTGCGCGAAGATTTGAAGCCTTCGGACATTCTCACCCGAAAAGCCTTCGAGAATGCCGTCGTCGCCTGCTCAGCGATCGGCGGATCAACCAATGCGCCGATCCATATCAATGCGATTGCCCGACATATCGGCGTGCCGCTCGACATCGAGGATTGGGAGAAGCTCGGCTACGACGTGCCGCTCCTCGTCAACGTGCAGCCGGCCGGACACTATCTGGGCGAGGAATATTATCGCGCAGGAGGGCTCCCGGCGGTGATGCGCGAGCTGCTCAGCGCCGGACGCATCCATGCGGATGTGTTGACCGTCAATGGCAAGTCCCTGGGCGAGAACGTCCGCCAGGCACGAACGCAGAACGAGGCTGTCATCCGTTCCTATGCAAATCCGCTCAAGCAGCGCGCAGGCTTCAAGGTGTTGTCGGGGAATCTGTTCGACTCAGCAATCATGAAAACCAGCGTGATCTCGCAGGAGTTCTGGGATCGCTACCTCTCGGACGAGCAGGATCCGAACGCCTTCGAGGGGCGCGCCGTGGTATTCGACGGGCCCGAGGACTATCATCGGCGCATCGACGACCCCTCGCTCAACATCGACGAGCGCACCATGTTGTTCATGCGCGGGGTCGGCCCAATCGGCTATCCGGGGTCGGCGGAGGTCGTGAACATGCAGCCGCCGGCGGCGCTGATCAAGCAAGGCGTGACCTCGCTCCCCTGCATCGGCGATGGACGCCAGTCCGGGACTTCGGCATCGCCGTCGATCGTGAATGCCTCCCCGGAGTCTGCGGTGGGCGGGGGGCTCGCTCTTTTGCAGACGGGAGATCGAGTTCGCATCGATCTCAACACGGGAGCTGCGAATATCCTGATTACCGAGAGCGAGCTTGCCAGGCGTCGCGCCGCCCTCGCTGAGCGGGAGGAGAAATATCCGCCCAATCAAACACCGTGGCAGGAGATCCAGCGCGCCATGGTGGACCAGCTTGCAGAAGGCATGGTGCTCAAACCGGCGGTGAAATACAAACGCGTAGCGCAGAAAAGCATCCCCCGCGATAACCACTGACTTGAGCACCAAAGATGTCCCAACGTCTGCAAGGCAAGCTCGCGCTCGTCACCGCCGCCGGGCAGGGAATCGGCCGTGCCATAGCGCAATCCTGCGCAGCCGAGGGGGCGAGAGTGGTTGCCACCGACGTCGACGAAAAGAAGCTCGAAGGCCTGAAAGCCGACCTGCGGATGAAGCTCGACGTACGCTCGACGCAGGCCGTCGAAAGCATCGCGGCGAGGATAAAATCCGAGCTGGGGCCGATCGATATCCTGGTCAACTGCGCAGGCTACGTGCACCACGGAAGTGTGCTCGACTGCTCGGAGCAGGACTGGGACTTCACCTTCGATCTCAATGTGAAGTCCATGCATCGGACAATCAAAGCGTTCCTGCCCGGCATGCTGGAGAAAAAGAGGGGGGCGATCATCAACATTTCATCGGCCGTCTCGTCCATCCGCGGCGTGCCCGATCGCTACGTCTATGGGGCCAGCAAGGCTGCGATCATCGGGTTGACCAAGGCAGTGGCGGCGGACTTCATCAAGCAGGGCGTGCGGGCAAATGCCATATGCCCGGGCACGATCGAGTCTCCCTCGCTTGAGGAGCGGATCAGAGCGCAGTCGCAGGCCAGCGGCAGATCGCGAGCCGAGGTCGAGCGTGCGTTCATCGAGCGCCAGCCCATGGGACGGCTGGGGCGACCAGAGGAAGTGGCGGCGCTTGCAGTCTTTCTGGCTTCGGACGAGGCGAGCTACATCACCGGGCAGGCCCACCTTGTCGATGGCGGCATGGCGCTCTGATCTAAGACACTGATCCTGCTGGAGTTCTTCGGGGACCTACCGCTCGGCCGACGATGGAACCATTTAACCCAGGCCGGGTTGATGCGCGATGTGGGGTGTCGTCTCGGCGGCCCGAGTGGCGTCGGGCCGCGTATGCCCGCAAAGCTGCGGAGCATCAGGCGAGATGACTACAGTAGTCGTCATCTGTTTCAGGATTGTCTATCAGATGAGCGCGGCTGCAGCGATGTCGCATTGTGTTCCTCCACTCCCTGCCGATCTGAAGCAAATAGCCGTCCTCCTGGACGTCGACGGCACGATACTCGATATCGCACCCACACCGTGGGAAGTGTCGGTTCCACAGAGCCTGCGTGACACGTTGTGTCGCCTTTGGGAGCGTACCGGCGGCGCGCTTGCCTTCGTCAGTGGGCGATTGGTCAGCGAGGTCGATCGCATCTTCTCCCCACTCAAGCTGCCGGCGGTTGGCGGACACGGCGCGGAGCTTCGCGTGGTCGCCGGAGGAGCGACGGAAGTGGCGCGGTTGGCGAAGCTCGATGATGAGGTGAAACGACAATTTGCGATGATTGCCGATGCGGCTTCCGGCATCATTCTCGAGGACAAGGGCTACTCGCTCGCACTGCATTATCGTCTCGCGCCTGACAAGGAACGGCTTGTAAACGAATCGGCTGCACGGATTTATGCGGCGCTGGGCGATCCCTCGTTAGAACTGTTACCGGGCAAGCTTGTCGTGGAGGTTAAGCGCAGCGGCGCCACTAAAGCGACTGCCGTTCGCAAATTGATGAGCCATCCGCCATTTTGTGCACGCCGCCCGATTTTCATCGGCGATGACGTGACGGATCTGGGCGTGTTCAAGGTCCTGCCCGACTTTGCGGGGACCAGCATCGGGGTCGGCCCGGTGGTATCCGGCGCCGATTTCTGGATCGAGACACCCAGTGACGTCCGCCATTGGCTTGAGCGGATGTCCCGGATCGAATCCTTCGCAACCTCATGATCGATCACGGTCTTGATCTGGCAGTCATCGGCAACGGACGCACGGCCGCGCTGGTCGATCCCACGGCGCGCCTGGTGTGGTGGTGCTATCCGCGTTTCGACAGCAATCCGGTGTTCTGTCGTCTCATCTCCGGTGACGAGGAGAAGGGATTCTCCGACGTCGTGCTCGACGACATGGTCGACTTTCAATCCGAATATCTGCGCAACACGGCCGTCGTCTCGACCTTGCTCACCGACCGCCAGGGCGGGGCTGTCCGTATCACCGACTTCGCGCCCAGGCATCGGCAATTCGGCCGTGTATTCCGGCCACCGCAACTTGTCAGGATCATCGAGCCGGTGGCAGGGTTGCCGCGTATCACCATTCGCTTTCGTCCCACTCACAGCTACGGGCAGCCGTTCCTCCACCACTCGGCCGGAAGCAATCACATCCGTTATATGCACGAAGGCATCATTATCCGTCTCACCAGCGATGCGCCTCTGTCGTATGTGGAGCGCGAAGCGCCTTTCGTGCTCACGCGGCCATTACATCTCGTGTTCGGGCTCGATGAGCCTTTTCAGGGAGATCTGGAAACCACCTGTCGAGAGTTCTGCGATCGCACCATCGACTATTGGCTGGACTGGTCGCGCGGGTTGTCGATCTCCTACGATTGGCAGGACGAGATCATCCGCGCCGCCATCACGCTCAAGCTGAGCAATTTTGAGGAGACGGGGGGCATCGTTGCCGCGCATACCACCTCGATTCCGGAGGCACCAGGGTCCGGCCGCAATTGGGATTATCGCTATTGCTGGCTGCGTGACGCGTATTTCGTTGTGAAGGCGCTCAACCGCGTCGGCGCCACGCAGATGATGGAGGGTTTCATCTCGTTCACCTTGAGCATCGCGGCCAATCCAAGCGAGCAGATGCGGCCCGTCTACGGCGTAGTCCCGATCGACCCGATGCACGAGCGGACAGCGGCCTCGCTCAAGGGGTATCGCGGGGACGGCCCGGTTCGAGTTGGCAATGCCGCAGCGGAGCAGGTTCAGAATGATGCCTACGGCAGCATCATTCTCGCTGCGATGCCGATGTTCTTCGATCGCCGGCTGCCGCGGTTGGGTGACGAAGGATTGTTTCGCCTGCTGGAGACGCTGGGCGCAAAGGCGGGCGAGCTCGCTTTGGAAGCAGACAATGGAATCTGGGAGTATCGCGGCCGACGGCGTATTCATACCCATTCCACGGCCATGTGCTGGGCGGGCTGTCACCGCCTTGCAGCTATTGCCGCCCAGCTGGGCCTCTCCGATCGGGTCGCGCATTGGAACGCCGTTGCCGAGCCCGTCCTCAATGCGCTCCTGCAGAGCGCCTGGAACGAGAAACGGCAAGCTTTTACCGCGGCGTTCGGCTCCGAAGATCTCGATGCGAGCGTTCTCCTGCTGCCCGATCTCGGCGTGATCGAGGTCGATGACCCACGCTTCGTGAGCACGGTCAAGGCCATGGAGGATGAACTTTTGCGCGAGAAGCACGTTATGCGCTACGCTGCGGCGGATGACCTCGGCTTGCCGGTAACCGCCTTTCTGATTTGCCGGTTCTGGCTGGTCGATGCTTGGTGGTCACTTGGTCGGCGTGAGGAAGCGCGGGACCTGTTTGTCGATGCACTGGCGTACCGCAACCGCTACGGCCTGCTGTCGGAGGATATCGATCCGCAAACCGGAGCCCTGTGGGGAAATTTCCCGCAGACCTATTCGATGGCCGGGCTGATCTTGACCGCGATGCGATTGTCGCGAAGCTGGGAGGATCGCTATTGGCGCGGTTGATAGTCGTATCGAATCGCGTGGCGGTCCCGAGCCGCGATAGCGGCAATCAGGCCGGAGGATTGGCAGTGGCCGTGCGGTCGCTGCTCAAGCGCAACAGCGGTCTCTGGTTCGGCTGGAGCGGCACGGTCTCGGCGGACGAAGAAGCCGCGACCCGGGAGGTACGCGAGGGCGGGCTGAGCTATGTGCTGACCGACCTCGGGGGGGCCGATTATCAGGAATATTACAATGGCTTCGCCAATCGGGTGCTGTGGCCCATCCTGCATTATCGACTGGACCTTGCAGAGTTCTCCCGCCGCGACCTGAGCGGCTATCGGCGCGTCAATGCGCTCTTTGCCAATCAGATCAACGACTGGCTGCGTCCTGACGACATCGTCTGGGTGCACGACTATCACCTCATTCCGCTGGCAAAGATGCTGCGTGATCGCGGCCACGAAAATCCGATTGGATTCTTCCTGCACGTCCCCTTCCCGCCCCCGGAGATCCTCACTGCGCTTCCCAATCACGAATGGCTGATCCCACAGCTGAGCGCGTATGATGTCGTGGGCTTTCAGACCGAGAACGACGCCACCAACTTTGCGCGTTATCTCGAGAACGAGTGCCGGCTGCAAAAGCGCGACACATACGTTTTTCTGGCGAACGGGCGCACGGCCCGAATCGGGGTTTTCCCGATCGGCATCGAAACCAATGAATTCAGCCGGCTCGCGCGACATTCGGTGCGCTCGCCCGTGGTGCGCAACGTGCTGGAGAGCCTTGCGGGGCGCGCCATGGTCATCGGCGTGGACCGGCTGGACTACTCCAAGGGTCTGGCGCAGCGAATGGATGCGTTCGAGCGTTTCCTTGCCGTCTATCCGAATTGGCACGGCAAGGTGACTTATCTGCAAATCACGCCCAAGAGCCGCTCCGAAATTCAGGAATATGCCGACATGGAGCGGACCATCAGCGAGGCTGCGGGACGCATCAACGGCAGCTACGGCGAGATTGCCTGGACGCCCATCCGCTATGTGAACCGCGCCTATAGCCGCAGCGTTCTTGCCGGTCTCTACAGGTCGGCTCGCGCGGCGCTGGTCACCCCGTTGCGCGACGGCATGAACCTGGTTGCCAAGGAGTATGTCGCTGCGCAGAACCCTGACGATCCGGGCGTGCTCATCCTGTCGCGATTTGCAGGAGCCGCGGCGGAATTGACCTCAGCCCTGCTCGTCAATCCGCACGATCCGGAAACGGTCGCCGCCTCCATCTCCCATGCGCTCTCGATGTCGCTCGAAGAGCGCCGCAGCCGCCACAAGGCCTTGTTCGAGGTGATATCGGAGAACGACCTCAAGTCCTGGGGTGAACGTTTCCTGGGCGCATTGAGTAAAGGGGCCGCGGACTTGCCATACCCGCAAGAGCATATCGAGCAGCAGCCTGCGCTGAATACCACCGTCGTCTAGTGTGGCGGTTCAGAAGTCCGCATCATTCTTGTGGCGCGCCCGATTGCGGACTTCTGAACCAAAGCCACACTAGAATCAAAGGTTTGCTAGTGTCCTTCGATTCCGAAAATCGTACGCGAGCTCACTGCACGATGAAAAGAAATTCGGAATCGGGACACTAGCCAATTCAGGAACCTTTGGCGGCGCCAGGCGTTGCGACCGACAGGGTTGCTGATGGGTGCTGTCGGAGCTGGAATTCCATGAAGATTGCGCAGATCGCGCCGCTCACAGAGAGCGTGCCACCTCGACTTTATGGTGGAACGGAACGGATTGTCTCCTACCTGACCGATGAGTTGGTCAGGCTTGGCCATGACGTGACGTTGTTCGCAAGCGGCGATTCGGTGGCGAGCGCCAACCTTGTCCCGTGCGCCGCGATGGCCTTGCGGCTGGATGCGAACGTGCGCGATCCCATCCCGTATTACATGCTGATGCTCGACCGCGTGCGCGAGGCGGCCGATGAGTTCGATATTCTGCATTTCCACATCGATCAGTTCCATTTTCCCCTGTTCCGACCGATGGCGCAACGGACCGTCACGACCCTGCACGGCCGCCAGGATCTGCACGACCTCAAGCCGCTCTACCTCGGATTTAACGAGATGCCGCTCGTCTCCATCTCGAACGACCAGCGCAAGCCGGTCCCCAGCAGCAGCAACTTTGTTGCCACCATCTATCA
>Ga0306920_100011996_pt1 | contig 11750 bp, 10 predicted proteins | sample flu12Cox44000170_FD_204666 | JGI IMG/M metagenome (GOLD analysis project Ga0306920, IMG submission 204666) | Lab enrichment of tropical soil microbial communities from Luquillo Experimental Forest, Puerto Rico - flux4day.12C.oxic.44.000.170 (v2)... | ecosystem: Environmental > Terrestrial >...
CTGGAGGGCATGGCATGGGCGCGCGAACCGGATCGCAGTTCCTCGAGGGACTGCGCAAAACCAAACGCGAGATCTGGGTCGACGGCGAAAGGATCGACGACGTCACCACGCATCCCAAGCTGCGCGGCGGCGCGCAAAGCCTGGCGGCGATGTTCGACCGACAGCACGCCTATGCGAGCGACTGCCTGTTCGCCCATCCCGAAAGCGGCGAGTCGACCAACATCAGCCACATGATCCCGCGGTCCAAGGAGGACCTGTGGCGGCGCCATGCCGGGCTGGTGCGGCTGTCGGAAGGCTCGATGGGCATCATGGGCCGCACCCCGGACTACATGAACATGAAGTTCGCAGCCTTTGCCTCGGCGCCCAAGGTGTGGGCCGGAGCGGACGGGCGCAACGAGCGCGGCGCGCGCAACATCGTCGCCTTCCAGCGCCATCTCAGCCGCAACGACGTCTCGCTCACCCATACCATCATCCAGCCGACGATCGACAAGCGGACCGACGGCCAACTCAAAGGCAACAAGGTCAGCATCCGCAAGGTGGGCGAGACGGCCGACGGCATCATCGTGCGCGGCGCCCGGGTGCTCGCCACCCTCGCCCCCTACGCCGACGAGCAGACGGTCTATCCCGGCCAGCCGATTCCGCCCGACGCCAAGGACTACGCTCTGGCCTTCGCCATCCCGATCGATACGCCGGGCGTCAGGTTCCTGTGCCGCGACTCGACCTCGTCGCCCGGCGCCGATCCGTTCGACAAGCCGCTGTCGTCGCGCTTCGACGAGCAGGACGCCTTCTGCATCTTCGACGACGTGCTGGTGCCGTGGGACCGCGTGTTCATTGACGGCGACGTGCAGATCTACAACTCGATGCGCGACACCGGTTACGCCATCAACATGACCACGCAATCGACGACACGAGCGCTGACCAAGCTCGAGTTCGCCTATGGCCTGGCGAGCCGCATGGCCGAGCTGATCGGCGACTATTCGCCGGCGACGACCGAAATGCTGGGCGAGCTGGCCTGCTACGTCCGCCTGACGGCGAATGCGCTGGAGCTGTCGCTCGAACAAGCCTCGGAGCGCGCCGACGGCGTGTGGTTTCCCAATGGCGCGGCGCTCGAGCCGATGCGTTCGATCCTGCCCATGTGGATGCCGCGGGTGGCCGAGATCATCACCCTGATCGGCAGCCACAACCTGCTGACGACACCCAGCCGCTCGCAGCTGGCCGATGCCCGGCTGCGGCCGCTGCTCGACGAAATGCTGCACGGCGCCGACGGCGCGACCGCCGACGAGCGCGCCCAGGTGTTCCGCCTGGCCTGGGATTTCGTCGGCTCATCCCTTGCCGGGCGCGGCTTCCTCTACGAGCGCTTCTATCTGACGTCGGCCTCACGCAACAAACAGCTGCTGCATTCGCGCTTCTTCGACCGCACGCGCTCGCAGTCCCTGCTCAAGGACATGCTGTCGCGGGCCAGGCCCAGTCCGGTCACATCTTCGGCTGGGCCGGCGTGAAGCAGTAGATGAACTCCTGGCGCTCGCAGATGTGCGAGCGGCCGTCACCAGCCAGGTCCGGCGGCATCAGGGCGCGCGGCGGGACCCGCAGCCATTTGTAGCCGTTCCAGGCCAGCCAATTGCCGCCCTCGTCCTGCTTGGCCCGGGTGGGGCGGCAATCCCCGTCGTTGCAGCAGTCGACGCCCGGGTTGGTCGGCGAGTGCCAGCCCTTGTAGATGTGATGCAGGTCGGCGTGCCCATCGCCATATTTGCCCGATTGCGACTGGCCTTCATGGCCGATCACCAACCCTGCAAAAAGGGTCGTGGCGAACAAGGAAACCAAGGTGACGCGCATGCCTTGTGGCAACGCGCAGGTCAAGGGCTAGGCTCCTTTGTGGGTGGCGAAGCGTTGCGATCGTCGCGGCGGGATGGCAGGCTTGCGTGGCACGCATAGATCGCCTTGCAACTAATATACGTACGTAGGCGATTCTGCGCGTGTTTGGGCGCGTGTTTGGGGGAGACAGATCTAGTGTTGCGCCTAGTGATCGACCACGGCAAGCCCCTGGTCGAAATCGAAGTGAATGGGCGGGTGGTTGCCAGCGAAGTGTTCGAGCAGATCAACCGGCTCGAGCTGGAAAATGCCCTGGCCTATCCCAAGCTGATCGACGCCCGCCGCCTGCAGGTCGGCTTCAGCGCCGAAGAGGTAATGCAGTTCGCCGCCGCGATCAGCGGGCTGGGCGCCCTCGAGGTCCTGGGTCCGCTGGCGGTGGTCGCCACATCGGACGAGGCGACCGCCATGGCGCGCCGCTACATCCATCTGTCGGCCGGCCAGCGGCCGGCCAAGCTGTTCACCAGCATCAAGAAGGCCGAGAAGTGGTTGAACGCGCAACGGCCAAGCCCGTTGCGCGGCGACGCCCGCATCCTAGTGGTCGACGACAACCAGGGCGTCCTGCGGGAGGCGGCGGAGCTGCTCACCAGCTTCGGCTACCACGTCATCGCGGCGTCGAATGGAGCGGAGGCGCTGGCGCTGCTCGAGCGCGACCAGAGCATCGACCTCCTGTTCACCGACGTCGTCATGCCGGGCGAGCTGGCGGGCCGGGCGCTCGCCGCCAAGGCCCTGAAGATGCGCCCGAGCCTAAAAGTGCTGTTCGTCTCGGGCTATTTCGAGGGCTCGCTGGTCGAGAAGGAACAGCTCGAGACCGACGTGCAGTTCCTGGCCAAGCCCTATCGCAAGAAACAGCTCGCCCAGAAAATCGAGGAAGTGCTGGCCGCCGCCGTCGCCTGAGCGGCAGCCGCCCCTCTACTTGGTCAGCCGGTCGCCGAGCTCGCTCTGGAAGGTGCGATAGCGCTCGACGTCCTGCTTGAGGTAAGCAGCCGTGCCGGCCGGCGACGCCCGCGCGTAGGTCTCGATGCCGGCCTTGAGCAGCCGCTCCTTCACCTCCGGCTCGGCGATCGCCTGGTTGATCGCGCCGTTGAGTCGCTTGACGACATCGGTTGGCAGACCCTTGGGCCCGATCATGATGGCCCACGACGTGAGCGTCGTGTCCTTCATGCCGAGTTGATCGAGCGGCGGCACCTTGGCGACCAGCGGCGTGGCGCTGGGCGCGGCGAGCGCCAGCGGCCGCACCGCGCCCGAGCTGATCAGCGGCACCGCCGAGGCGAGCACCGCCACGCCGAAATCGGCCTCGCCCTTGCTGAGCGCCTCCATCATCGGTGCGCCGCCGCGATAGGGCACGTGCACGGCGGAAAGATCGCCGGCGCGCTTGAGATAGACCTCGGCACCGAACTGGGTGATGCCGGCCGGGCCCGACGAGGCATAGGTGGCGCGCCCAGCGCTGGTCTTGATGTAGTCGTTGAGCTCCCTGGCGGTCTTGAACGGTTTGCTCGACGGCACCACCACGATCAGCGGCGATTGTCCGACCAGCGCGATCGGCGTGAAGTCGTTTAGCGGATCGTACTTGGCGTTCTGCGGCTGCATGATCGGGTTGATGGCGAAGGCGCCGGGATCCGACAGCATGATGTGATAGCCGTCGGGGCTCGCCGCGGCGGTGGCGGCAGCGGCGATCGAGCCGCCGGCGCCGGGCTTGTTGTCGACCACGACGGCGACGCCCAGCGATTTGGTCAGCCGCTCCGACAGGATGCGGGCGGCGACGTCGCTGGTGCCGCCCGGCGCGAAGCCCACCGTGATGGTGATCGGCCGGTCGGGATACTCGGCCAGGGCGGCTCCCGAGGCCGAGACCAGCGCCATCAGCAGGCAAAGGACACGAAACATCAGTTGAACATCTCCGGCAAGGTGACGACGCGGCAGTCCGCGGCTTCGAGGCCCTGTCGCACATGGCGTGCCAAGCCGACGGCGGTGGGCTCGTCGCCATGCACGCAGATGGTCTCGACCTCGACATTGACGCGCTTGCCCTGGCGCGAGGTCAGGCAGCGGTCCTTGACCATGCTGAGGCATTGCTTGAGCGCCTTGTCGGGGTCCTTAAACACGGTGCCCGGGATCGAGCGCGGGCTGAGATTGCCGTCGTCCTCGTAGTGACGGTCGGCGAAGCCTTCGCGCGCCAGCCGCAGCCCGAGCGTACGTGCGGCCTTCTCCATCTCCGAACCCGCCAGCGCCACATAGATGATCCGGTCGTCGACCGTCTGAATGGCCCGGCCGATCGCCAGCGCATAGTCCTCGCGCACCGCCGCCATGTTGTTCAGCGCGCCGTGCGGCTTGAGGTGCGTGACCGGCAGGCCGGCATAGCGCGCCATCGCCTGCAGGGCGCCGATCTGGTAGGCGACCATCAGCTCGAGGTCCTTGACGTCCATCTCGATCCTGCGCCGGCCGAAACCCCACAGATCGTTGAAGCCGGGATGCACGCCCAGGCTGACATTGTTCTGCTTGGCCAGCAGGGTGAGGCTGTGCATGGTGTTGGCGTCGCCGGCATGGAAGCCGCAGGCAACGCTGGCCGAGCGGATCACGGTCATGAGGTCGCTGTCGTTGCCGATGTCGTAGGCGCCGAAGCCTTCGCCGATGTCGGCATTGAGATTGATGCGGTAGGTCATGCGGCCGAAGTCTCCGTGAGGCTCTGCAAGGACAAGAAGGAGGGATGATGGACTACAGGCCACTCGGAAAGACCGGCCTCACGGTCAGTGTCGCCGGGCTCGGTTGCGGCGGCAACAGCCGGCTCGGCCTGGGGCGCGGCGCCAGCGTCGACGACTGCGTGGCGGTCGTGCGCACCGCGGTCGATCTCGGCGTCAATTTCCTCGACACCGCCGAGGCCTATGGCACCGAGGAGATCGTCGGAGCCGCGGCACGGAATTACGACCGCGACAAGCTGGTGATCTCGACCAAGGCCATTTTCCGGACCGGCGACACGGCCGACAGCGTGACCCGCAAGGTCGAGGCGGCGCTGAAACGGCTCGGCCTCGACTACGTCGACGTCTTCCATTTCCACGCCGTCGCGCCGGCCGCCTATCACCATCATCGCGACGTGCTGGCGCCGGCCCTGGTGAAGCTCAAGGAGCAGGGCAAGGTGCGCCATGTCGGCATCACCGAGACCAGCCCCAACGATCCGGAGCAGAAGATGCTGGCCCAGGCGATCCAGGAAGCGCCATGGGAGGTCACCATGCTGGCCTACAGCCTGATGAACCAAGGCGCGCGCCGGAACGTCTTTCCGCAAACGCAGCAGCGCGGCATCGGCACCCTGCTGATGTTCGTCGTGCGCAACATGTTCAGCCAGCCCGACTACCGCCGCGACGTCTTCGCCAAGCTGGTCGAGCAGGGCGAGCTCGACGCCAAGATCCTGTCGGAGGGCGACCCGCTCGCGTTCCTGCTGGCCCAAGGCGGCGCGCAAAGCATCACCGACGCCGCCTATCGCTACGCCCGCCACGAGCAGGGGGTCGATGTCGTCCTGTTCGGCACCGGCGACAAGGCGCACGTGAAGGACAACGTCGCCTCGATCCTCCGCCCGCCGCTCGCGCTGCCGATCATCGAGCGGCTGCACGCCTCGTTCGGCCACCTGACCGGCGTCGGCCTCGACCGGCCGGGGCCGGTGGGGAGCCGTGCAGCCTGAGCCGGAACCCGATGCGACTACCATCTGTCGTGCCGGTTACCGGAAGTGACGGTTAAAATAACGGGAAAATAAGGGCCCCCACATCTCGTGGCGCTATGGGTTGGGACGGCGGTTACCGCGCGGTAACGCTTAAAATAATGGAAAAACACGGGGGGGGGTCTCTGCGGCAAGGGACTGATGCGGTGCCCCCTTCACGCGGCCTATGACCTTGGTTCGCACAGCGTTCAACTCCTGCGGTTTTGATAACCAGTCAATATATACGAACTAAGATTAAATTGCAACGTAATTCGTATAGTCGACGGCCAGGTTTGGTCATCAGCTGCCCTGCGGCGACAACCATACGGTCATGCCCGCCCGCAAGTCGTTCACCGGACCCTGCGGGTCGAACCTCAACCTGAAACTGTTGAGATCGTGATCACCCACGGCGCGGGCCGCGCGCCAGGTCGCGAATTCGCCGAGCGGTCGCAGCTCGGTGACCCGTGCGGCGATCTTCTGGCCGCTTGCCGTGGTCAATTCGACGTCGCGGCCCATGCTCAATCCGCCGAGCGCATCCTCGCGCAAGGTGAAGGCAAACCACGGCCGGCCGGAGTCGATGGTCAGGATGGGTTTGCCGACCGGAACGATCTCGCCCCGCTCACCGACGATCACGCCTACCACCCCGTCGACAGGGGCGACGAGGCGTGTCTTGTCGAGCTTGGCCTGCAGCTCGGCGACGGCGGCGTCGGCAAGTGCCACCCGCGCATCGGCCAGCGCCCGCTCCTCGGCGGTCGGGCCAGCCTTGCCGGCGGCATGCTGGGCACGCTTGAACTCCAGGTCGGCCTCGGACTTGGCCAGCGCCGCGGTCCGGTCGTCGAGTTCCTGGCGGCTGGCGAAGTTGCGTGCCGCCAGCGCGCTCGTTCGCGCGATCTCTTGGCGTGCCAGCACTAGGTTCGCCTCGGCGGTATCGACGGCCTTGGCGAGAATCGCGACTTCCTCCGCGCGCATGCCCGAATAGACGTTGTCGCGGTCGGCGCGCGCCGCGGCAAGTGCCGCCTTGGCCTCGCCGAGCGACGCGGCCAATTCGGGATTGTCGAGCGTGGCCAGCAGGTCGCCTTTGCGCACAGGCTGGCCGGTCTGGACGCCGATTGCCGTCAGTCGTCCCGTCACTTCCGGCGCAATCCGGATCTCGGTCTGGCGGACCATGCCCGCGATCGGCGGAGCCGCACGCGGCCGATCGAAGGCAAGCGCAATAGCGACCGCGGCCACGGCGACCATGGCCACCCCGATCAGGATAGCCCTTCTAGGCGGCATGCGCATCGGCTGGCCCCTTCCGGACAAAGAGCTTCCTTGCAGCAACCGCCATCGCGAAATAGAGCACCGTCAGGATCCAGAGCCGCGCCCAGTCGGCGGAGGCGTCTGCGAGCGTCGCATCCATCTGGTTGATGCGCACCATTCCGTCGATCGCCGAAGTGCTGGGAAAGACGAAGCTTACCGAACGCAGCAGCGGCGGGATCGCCTCGACCGGCCAGGCTACGCCGACCAGGAAGAACAGCGGCAGGCTGGTGGCGATGAACAGCAGCACCGCCGTCTCCTTGTGCTTGAACCACGTGCTGACGAACTGGCCCAGGAAGCTGACCGACAGAATGAAGGGCAGCAACATCGCCAGTAGATCGCCGAGATGCAGGGTGGCCGAAAATCCGTAGAGGCGAGGCAGGACGACCAGGAAAAGAGTTGCGCCCGGCAGCGCCAGCAGGAGATGCGCCAGGCCCTGCCCCAGCACCGCGAGCGCCGAAGCGCGGCGGCGTGCGGCGCCCAGGGTCGCCACGCCCATGAACAGAGTTTGCTGCAGGATCAGCATGAAGGCGGCCGGCACGATGTAGCTCGCATAGCCCCCGGTTGGATTGAACAGCGGCTGGTTCAGCACCTCGACCGGCGAGCTATGCGTGAGCGCCATGCGATAGAGACTGCCATCGGACCGCGCATCGCCCGACAGCAGCTCGGCGGTGACCGCGCCGCTCGATTCCAGAACGCCCTGGAGGGTGCGGTTGTAGAGCAGGAAATAGACCGAATCGACGTAAGTCGGGATACGCCCCTTGCGGCCCGCCAGGACCTCGCGCTCGGTTCCGGCGGGTATGTCGACAATGGCGAAGACTTCGCGCCGCGCCAACGCGGCCTGCGCCTCCGAGAGCGTGTTGGGGCGGGCCGTCACCTGCACAGCCTCGTGCGCATTGAGGCCCTGGACGAGGCGGCGGCTCAGCTCGGACGAATCCTCATCGACCACGGCAATGGGAATGGCGCGGATGAGCTGCCCGAGATAGGGCTGAGGATAGAGGACGCCATAGATGATCGGCGCCAGGACAAGCAGGCCGAAGGCGCCGCGATCGCGCAAGGCGCGGCGATATTCGCCGGCAAAGGCAGCGGCGAGGCCAGGCTGGGCCGGCGGCTCTGGCGCAGCGGCCTCTGACGGCACGGCCCTGCGGGCGGTCACTCGCAAGCGGAGAAGCGCCAGCGCGAAGTAGACGAGCGTCAAGCCTGCCAGGATCGCCAGAGGCTCGATCGAGTGCACGGCGGGCACGCCCCGCGCCGCCTGGTCGGACAGGATCTGCATGTACCAGCGCAGCGGCAGCAGGTCTCCCCACGACCGGGCGAAGCCGCTCATCGCCAACAGCGGAAAGCCGACACCGACGAAACCAAAGGCCGGAGAGCAGAGAATGCCGGTCAGCGACAGGCCGAAAGCGAGGTTGCGCACCAACAGTTGGAACAGCGCGCCGATGCAGAGGTAGGACCAGACCAGCAAGGTCACAGCGACAGCGAGAAGAAACGAATCGCCGCGGAAGGAAACCTCGAACGCGCCATGGATGACGAACGCGATGACCACCATCAGCAACAGGAAGATGCCAAGGTAAGGCACGAGCTTCCCGACCAGGGCAGTCAAGGGATCGCCGCCGGCGGCCGCCATCCAGTCGCGCATGTCCCGGCGGCCGAACTCCGAGCCGACGGCGTAGCCGCCGGTGATCGCCATGACGACGTGCAGGACCATGGGCAGGATCGCGCGCAGCAGGAACTGGACGTAGTTGAGCGCCGGATTGGTCAGCACGTACTGCTCGACGACCAACGGCCCCGGCCGATAACCCGCCGAGCCCACGCCCGACGGGGGCAGGTCGGCAGTCGCGGCGGAGACCGCCGAGGTGAGCGCCCCCGACGCGATGTTGCCGGGAGTGAAATACTGCTTGTTGTGGAAGATCACGATCTGCGGGCGCTTGCCGGCATCGATGTCGCGCTCGAGGCCGCGCGGGATATAGACCGCGGCGATTGCCTCGCCCGAGCGGACGGCGTGCATCGCATCGTTCAGGTCAGTCGAACGGCGGGTCACGCTGAGCCCGGGCGCGGCGTTGATGGCCTGAACGTAGGTCAACGATGTTCGCGTCTGGTCTTGATCGACCACGTCGACCCGAAGATCGCGGATGACGGCGTTGCTGAACGTCAGCGAAAGCACGGCGATGGCGAACAGCGGAATCACCAGGACCAGGGCAACGGCCACGACGTCGTGGCGCAGCCACTCGAGCTCGCGCATGGCGACGGCAAGAAACCCCGGCTCGAAGCGTGCCTGCATCAGCGCTTCTTCCAATCGGCGTAGACGCTCATGCCGGGGCGCAGCCCGGCGACGGCGTCGACCGGATAGGCGCGGACCTCGAAGGTCCTGAGGTCGAAGTCGCCGGTCGCGCGGGTGGCACGCCAGCCGGCGTACTCGCCCTTCGTCGCGATGCTGCGCACCGCCACGTTGATCGGCTTGTCGCCGAGGGCCGGAACACGCACCTCGAAGCGATCGCCGACTTTCAGGCCCTTGACCAGGTCCTCGCGCAGGTCGAAGCGCAGCCAGACGTCCGACAGGTCGACCAGCGACAGGAGCGGCACGCCTGGCGAGACGAATTCGCCGACCTCGGCGCTGGTGTAGTAGACCTGCGCCGCCCTCGGCGCCTTGACGACGAGCTCGGCGACCTCGGCCTTGAGCGTCGTGATCGCGGCGTCTGCCTTGACCAAAGCGGCCTTGGCGACGCCGCGCTCCTCCACGGTGTAGCCCGCGATCGCCTCGTCGAGCGCGAGCTTGGCCTGCTGCTGGCTGCGCCGCGCGACGTCAAGCGTGTTCGTCTGCTCATCGAGCTTCTGCATCGAGGCAAAATCGCGGGTCGTGAGCTGCTTGGTGCGGTCGTAGGTCTGCTCCGCAAGCCGTGTATTGGCTTCGGCCGCCGCCAGCGCCGCGCGGCGGGAGGCGATGACTTCGGCGCGCGTGCCGACTTCGATGCGCTTCAGGTCCGCCGCCGCCACCGTACTTGCGGCCTGAGCTTCGTTGAGGCGCGTCAGCAGCTCGGGATTGTCGATCGTCACCAGCGTCTGGCCAGCGGTCACGTTCTGGCCCCGGTCGACCGGCAACTGCGCCACCCGACCATCGACGCGAGCGGCGATGTCGATGCGCGTGCCGTCGGCCTCGCCCTGGATCATCAGCGGCTGCGGCTGCACGAGATACCAGAGCGAGATCGCCACGATCGCCACGATGGTGAGCGCGACGATGATGGCTGGCGCCCGGGACGGCCGTGGAGGAGGAGGTGGTGGTGGCGGGCTCTTGTCTGCGGTTTCTTCCACCAGTTCAGTCATGGCCCTCTCCTCAGACGACCGCTGGCGGAACTCGAGGCCAAACACCTGCCGTCGGGGGTCTCAATGATAACCTACGTCGGCGCGTACCTTTCCACGGAACACCCAATACGACCAGCTTGAATAGACCAGGATGATCGGCAACAGGAACAACGTGCCGACCAGCAGGAAGGCCTGCGTGCTCGGTGAGGAGGCCGCCTGGTCAAGAGTGAAATGGTGAGGAACGATCATCGGCCAGAGGCTGATCGCGATGCCGGCATAGGACAGGGCAAACAGGCCGGTGGCGCCGATGAAGGCGCCCGACTGTGACACGCCATTGAGCGCCCGCCAGGTTGCCCAGGCGACGAGAACGGTCGCGATGGGCACGGGCGACAGGATGAGGATGTTCGGCCAAGAGAACCAGCGCCTGAAAACCGCCTCGCTCATATACGGCGTCCAAAGGCTCACGATCAGAATGGCGATCAGCACGGCCACCAGGCAAACGCGCCCATAGCGGCGCGCGCGCGCCTGGATCTCGCCCTCGGTCTTGAGCACCAGCCAGCCTGCGCCAAGAAGGGCATAACCGAAGACCAGCGCAATTCCCGTGAGAATGGAGAACGGCGTGAGGAAGTCGAACACGCCGCCGGCAAAGACGCGGCCCTCGACCCTGAAGCCCTGGATGAACGCCCCCAGCATCATCCCTTGGGCGAAGGTCGCAATCATCGAGCCGTAGAAGAAGCCCTGATCCCAGAACGTCCGGCGCTCGGCTTCGCGGAAGCGGAACTCAAAGGCGACGCCGCGAAACACCAGCGCCAGTAGCATGACCAGGATCGGAAAATAGAGCGCGGGAATGATGATGGCGAAGGCGAGCGGAAAGGCCGAGAGCAGGGCGAGGCCGCCCAGCACGAGCCAGGTCTCGTTGCCGTCCCAGACCGGCGCGATGGCGTTCATCACGGTGTTACGCGAGCGGGTATCCGGCATGAAGCCATAGAGCATGCCCACGCCGAGGTCGAAGCCGTCGAGCAGGACATAGATGAAGATTCCCGCCCCCAGGATCACGGTCCAGACCGGGACGAAGCTCAGCGCGTTCATGGCGACTTCCCTTCCTGCTGGAGTTCGACATGGACCGGGGCGCTCGGTCGGCCGCTCTCGATCGGTGCGCCAGGAACGGGCGCGACGGCGGCGGGGCCTTGTCGCACCAGTCGGGCCGCGATCAAGACGGCGGAGGGATAGATGATCAGATAGACCACCATGTAGGCCACAAGCGAGGCCAGCACATCGCCGCCGGTGAGCGAAGGCGCCACCGAGTCGGCGGTGCGCAGCAGGCCGTAGACGGTCCAGGGTTGGCGACCGACCTCCGTCGTCGTCCATCCGGCCAGCACTGCCACGAAGCCCAGCGGGCCCATCGCCATGCAGACGCCCAGGAACCAGGGACTGTCGAAGAGACGGCGGCGATAGCGCAACCACCAGCTCACCGCCACCACCGCCAGCATCAAAAACCCAATGCCGACCATGATACGGAAGGCGAAGAAGGGAATCGCCACCGGCGGTCGGTCCTCGGGCTTGAACTCCTTCAGGCCCTTGATCTCGCCATCAAGACTGTGGGTCA
>Ga0306920_100011997_pt1 | contig 11750 bp, 9 predicted proteins | sample flu12Cox44000170_FD_204666 | JGI IMG/M metagenome (GOLD analysis project Ga0306920, IMG submission 204666) | Lab enrichment of tropical soil microbial communities from Luquillo Experimental Forest, Puerto Rico - flux4day.12C.oxic.44.000.170 (v2)... | ecosystem: Environmental > Terrestrial >...
GCACGGCCAGCAGCTCAACGACCTCGTGGTCGACCAGCTGGAGCGCGATCTTCCGCGTCCAGTCGAATCCCTGCCCACGTTGCGACCGAGCCGCAGCCTCGACCTGCAGAACATGTCGACCACTGATGCCCGTAGTGCACTCGAAGGTGATGGCGAACGCACGGCCGTAGACGTGGTGGAGCATGCTCGGATCTGGCTTGCGTGGCGCCGCGGCAGCACTTGTCGTTTCACCGGAGAGGCCGCCTCTGGCTGGCAGGTCACCGAACGCGCGCGCGAGCAAGGCGACGTCGCCGGCATCCACGGCCTGCCGGGCTCGACGCTGGACGGCAGCTCGCGCGATTGCCGTGCGCAAGGGGCGGCGGTGGGCGAGCAACGATCGAATGGCACGCTGGCGATCCACCGCATAGCCGAGGATGGCCAAGGCCTCGGCGCAATGCGCACTGGCGCCATAGAGGGCGGCCCGAAGGCTCTCCCATGAATCAGCCTCGCGGCCGTGACGCGCGCAGTCGATTACCCAGGCGACTAGGTCGGGGCCGGCAATCGCCTGCAAGTCGCCAAGCTGATCACCGTCCAGCGGCAAATAGCCGTGCTCGGTGATCGCTGCGTTGACGTCCTCGAGGCGGATGGTCATCAGACGGCTTGGTTCTGTTCGAAGAACTCGGCGATCGTGCGCGAGACGGCCTCGTGGAGCTTCTCGCCCACCTTCGGATCGAGGGCCACGTCGGGCTTGAACTCGATCTTCCCGTCCGCGTAGCCGCGGCACATGCCCACGTCGGCGCCGTCGGCGCTGCGGATCTTCTTGGGCGTGCTGGAACGACGCGTGCGACGATCCGATCCGCCTTCCTGGATCTGGGCCAGCACCTTCTCGATCGACTTGGCGGAAATCGGCTTGTCGTCGGGCGCGAACCGCACTTCCTCGGCCTGCGCTGCCGCCTTCTCCACGCCAGCCTTCTCGGCCAGGCGCGCCAGTGCGTACAAGTGCCTTTCCGAGAACGCCTTCGGCTTGCCGAGAATATGGCGCATGACCTCAGCGTCGACCCCGTTGATCGCGAGCCTGCGCGACAGGTCAACCTCGCTCAGCTTGATGCCCCGCTCGGCGAGGTCGGCGATGAGTTGCGCTCGCGTGATGCCGGTCGCGAGCAGCGCATTCAACGCCTTGGCTTCGTCGATCGCCGTCTGGTCCTTGCGCGTCCGATGGATCGACATGCCGAACGCATAGACCTCGATCGCGGCCATCCCGGGATGCTCGAAGCAGTCCAGGTACTCGGTATGTTCCAGCTTGGCCACGAGCCAGCGCCGTTGACCCTCCATGATCCCCCAGCCGCCGTTGTAGGGCACGATGTGGATCGGATCCTTCTGGCCGTTCCTGCGCCAGTCCTCGCGCAGGTCGTCGAGGTCGGTATCGCCGCTGATCGGGCGAGGGTTCTGCGGGTGCAAGAACAGATCCGAAACGCGGTGACGTACCACCGCGCGACCGGCAGCTTCGGCCGCCTCGCGTGTGAACTGCAGACGCTCACGCAGCAAGCCGCCTTTGTCCGCTTCAACAGCCGCGAGCGCCACCATGTTTTCCAAGGGGGGTGCGACTGCGTGCCGATGTGCCTGCCCGCCGAGCACGTCGGTACCATTGGCGCCTACCGCGGGCTCCAGAATGGTCGTTTCCTTCGTCTGCGGACTCGCCGGCACCTCTTGCTTGCTCGCCGCCGGATCGACGCTTGCGGCAGTCGCGAGCGCCGGCGCTTGAGCGCGAGCGATCGCAGCACGACCGATCTGGCCGAGGGCACCACTGAAGTCTTTTTTACCGGCCATTCAGATGCTCCCGTTGGAGGGCGAGGATCTCATCGCAGAGGTCAGCGATGTCGGAGGCGGGATTGCGGCCGCTCGCCCCGAGCGACCATAGGGGAACACCGGTCACGGCGGACTCCTTGAAACCTACGGCCTTGCGCACGATGGTCTTCGCGAGGTAGACGCCGCGCTTGTCGGCGAGGTAGTTGGCGAGGGCTTCCTGCACCTGCTGATCGATCTTCGTTTTCTCGGGTTTGTTGACGACGACAACCGACAGCTGTGCAGGATTGATAGATGCAACGGTGTCGAGAAGTTCCAACGCCTGCACGGTCGCCTGGTAGTCGTAGATCGAAGGCGACATCGGGAAGATCACGATGTCGGCCACGCGGATGCACGTCTGCGCGCCCTTGTTCTCGATAGAGCCAGGCGTATCGAGGATGAGGAACTGCGCGTCCTTGGCCATCTCCATGATCTTCGCGCCGAGAGCGCGTTGGTCGTTCGCATGGATCGCCAGATGCTGGGCCGGCACCTTGATGCCTTCCTCCCTCTCAAGGCCCTGGGTCAGGTGGTTGACGGCGTTGCCGGTGTAGTCGAGGTCGCCGAGCCGGACGGCGCCTTCCGCCCGTCGCTGCAGTTCCGCGGACATCGAGACAGCGAGGGTCGTCTTGCCCGGCCCGCCTTTGGGCGAGCTGAACGCCCATACAGCACATGGCACGCTTGGATCGAACGGCATCGTCCGAGATTGACCGTTAGTAGGTGTTGCTTTCATCTGATTCCTTCTTGCTGCCCTTGGTGAGCGCAATAGTACAAGCGCGAATATGCATGCGAAAGAGCCGCACCTCGTAAATCCAGCAAACGATCGGCAGGCTGGCTCGGTTTGTTGCCGTTGCGCGTCACATCAGGCACCGATGATTGATTCGCGGTGGATGACTTTCACCGGCGAAAGCTGCTGCTCCGGCTGGCGGGTGAAGTGCGGAAGAGTTGCGTCGGGCCCGATGAGTAGCGCAGATCGAGGCGACTTTCGCCGGTGAAAGTCCGAGCGCTTTCTGCTGCCCGGCGAGATCAAGTCCCCCGAGCGCACCGTAGCACCGCGCGCCAGCGCGGGATATCCAAGCTGATTGCACTAGGGCCGAGAAGGCCATTGCAGATCGACTTTCGCCGGCGAAAGTCGCCTGGTGCCGTCGTGATGTACCTTCGCCCTGAACGCGAGCCAAGCGGCGACTTCAGCGATCCGCGTGGCCAGAAAAACAATAGCTGTCGCGACTCGCTGCGACTTAATCGCCGAGTTTCACCGGCGAAAGTCACGCGCGGCCACACCGCAGAGGAACGCCGACGAGTAACGGCTACCTACCTACTATCTTCATGCGCTTTCCCGTCGTCGCCGGCCTAGCTCCAATCGAGTTCTGCTTTCACGTTCAACATTGCCCGATCCAGATCCGCTGATGGCACGAAGTCTTTGGTCTGGAGGTGGTCGTTGATCGAGTCATAAAGCAACCGCATCAACATGCGGAGGTGCCGATCCAGAGTCCAGTCTTCCCCGGCAACATCTAGGAGCGGGTCGCAGCAATCCAGACGCTCCGGATCAAGCTCATGGCCAGGCTCTTCTTCAGCGTCGACGTCGAGACTCCCGGGCTCCTCAAACCATTTTCCCGGCTCGGTGAGATTGACCATCGGGACCTCCTTCTGCATCGTTTTTCCCGACGCCACGACCAGGCCTTGACGCATGAACGTCGAGAACGACGACCGACTTTCGCCGGCGAAAGTGCCGTCGAGGGCGCGGGCAACTTCAATCCGGCTCAGGGTGCCACTGTTCCTTATAGGCCTGGTCCCAGAGAGCAAGCAGCCGCGGTCCGGCCAAAGCGTAAGCGTAGTACCAGCTCGACCCGTCCCACTTATAGATGCTCGGGATGCCGTCCGGGCTGAATTGGATCCTCACCTCATCGCGTTGCACCCAGCGACCGCTGAGCCGCGCCTTAATCTCGCCCCGCGTCGCATGCGCTCGAGATTCATCCTCCCTCTCTTGGCGAGCTTTGCTTTCCTGCCGATGCACCCAGGCATAGTCCACGTTCTCGGCAGCCAGCATGGCGATCAGCCCGTACGGTCGGCGAGCCCGTCGAATCGCCGCCAGGCGCGCTTTGACGATGTCGCCAAGCCGCTTGCCGTGGCTGGTGGCGATCTTCATCAGCTTGAAGACGGCTGAGGGCCGGAGGCCAAGGTGGAGGAGGGGAGCGCAGTCCTCGGGGATTCCGCGTTCCGAGCGGCTTTCAGTCCCGGAGTCTGTGGACAAGTCCGCTTGCGGATATCTCGTAGATTGTGTTTTTGTATTATTCGGTAAGTCTTCTTTATAGCCGCCTGCAATTTTTTTCGGTTGTGCAGGTTTGAAGTCCTGGTCCGGGGACAGGCCCAGCAGAGATACGGCCAGCTGCGTCAGATGCAGCGTGACACAGGAAAAATTCCCCCAGCGGGTTCGACCCTGTTCCTTCTCGATCAGCCCCTTGGACTCGAGGGCTGTGAGCCAGTTGCTGATCGTTCGCTCAACCCGTCCGAAGACGTCGGCCAGGTTGAGCCGGCGAACCCAGAATGCGGCATGGCCGTCCCTGGCCTCGACTCGACGGAGGAGGGCGGCAAGGGCGACACGTTCGGATGCGGTCAACTCGATGGGGAAATTTGGATCCATCGCGCGGGCGATGGATCGCTGTACGCGAGGCGGCAAATCAGCGCCCGCGTACACCAAGGTGGCGGTTGTCATAGGACTCCGTTCGAAAGTAAACGGTTGACAACACCCCTGGCGCTCGGCATCATGCCGAGAACCTACTCTGCTTAGCGGCGGGTTGGGGAGTCGTCAACGACTCACAAAGGGCACGAGTTCCAGTCGGGCCCTTTGTTCTTTTCAGGCGGCTATTTCTTCAATATCCGATTCTCCGGCGCCCGTGAGGGCGATCTGGATGCGTTGATTGGCGGCCGCGGTGGCGCGGTTGATGTCCAGGCCTGGCTTGAGGGCCACGTAGACAAATCCCTCGAAGATCTTCCACTCCGCGATGACGCTCTTGCTGGCCATCTCGATGAGGCCAGACTTCACGAGTGCTCGAAGAGTGCGGGTCTCGCGAGACTTGGATCCGCACAGTTCGAACAACATGGTCTCCTGCATCACGAACCACTCGTCGGGATTCGTGTTCATGGAGCGGATGAACGAATGCAGCCACTTTGAAATGGGCTTGGAGAGGACCTTGCGCTCCCCCCACTCGAGCTCCAGCCGGCGCTCTTCTGTAGCGAACAGCTCGGCCGTCTCGGATTCGATGTACACCTGCCAGAGCGGGTATCGGACGCCCTCGGCAATCCTCTCGCTGAACTTTCGCAGCAATTGGCCTTTGTGCCGGACAGGTCGACCGTTTTCCACGCGCCAAATCGTCACCGTGCCGCCTTGGAGGCGATCGAGGCACTCGCGCAGTTTCTTGTAGTAGTCCTTGGTGCTTGGCCACTCCAGGTCGCGAAGCAGGTCGAATCCCGTGAATTCGAGCTTGATGCCCTCGCGGGCGTCCCACTTCATTCCGCGTGCCCTGTGCACCAATGCAATCAGGACGTCCTGATCGTCGTCACGCAGCTCCCAACCCGTGTATTCGATGCGGGCATCCGGCCAGGAGGCGATCGGCTTGTCCTCGAACCGGGTTCGCTCGGTCTTCCCGCCAACGCAAAATAGAGCCGACTTCGCGAAATCGCGGTTGTAGGCGCGCCGTTCCTCTGGGATCAGCGGCAGCTGTTGCGGACGATGGACGAGTTGTTTGGAACTCATGGCGAATATTGGTTCACGAGATTGTGAGGCGCACGGCCGAGCCCTGGCAATCGTAGGATCACCTGCAACAGTCGTAGGATCGCCTGCAACAGTCGTAGGATCGCCTGCAAGGCATCCCGGCTGTCGCACTTTCGCCTGCAGTTCGATCGAGCCCTGCTCCACGTTTGGACAGCACTTCGACCAATCTCGACAATTACAACTGACGAAAACTCCGATACCGCAAGTATCACGCCAGAAACCACCACTCTTGTGTGATTAGGTCAGGATTTGCCACGCTGTTCACACCTTCGCGCTGGCCAGTCGTAGTTTCGCCTGCACCTGTCGGGAGACAGCGTGGAGCACAGCCAGGCAGGCGCAGATCCGCGGTTGCCTGCGCGCAGGCGCGCGGTTGGCCGCCAGATGGGGGAGGGCGCAGCAGCCTCTGTCGTAGTTTCACCTGCACTCTGCGCCTTCAAGTGCCTGGCGCGGAGGTCGGTAGCGGTAACTTCAATCACTCGGCGCGAGTGCCGGGCCCGGTTGAACCCGCTACTGATCACGGTTCACGTCGTAAGTCCTTGATTTAACTTGTGATATCAAGTTCTCCGAGCGAAAGTGACTGCTCACCCGACAGTCACCAAGCCTGGGCCGTGCTCGCAAAAACAGTCGTAGTTTCACCTGCGGACCAGCGAGCTCGCCCGTGGCGCGGTGTCCAGACCGTCGCGGTCTGTCGTAGTTTCACCTGCACTTTGCCCCCCTGGCAGAGCTGTGTAGGGCCCGAAAGCGCCTCCATGCTCCACGGCGAGCGCTAAAAGTCATACTTTATTGGTGCTCGGTGCCGCCACTGCCCGCCTGGGGCCCAGCCGCTGACCCCCTGGAGCGCACGAGGCACCTGGTCCGTTTGTCTGTCGTAGTTTCGCCTGCACTCCGGCGCCGATCGCCGCCCTCGGTAGGCGTCCCGTTCTGTCGTAGTTTCGCCTGCAGTTTTCGTCTGACGGCGCGTGAAAGCACGGGCGGCCGTTCCCTGCGGGCAGGCCCCTTCTGGGCAGCAAAGGCGCCCGGTTTCGCCAAATCTCTGCGTTGACGACCCGAACAATGAGACCACTCCGCCCGGGCCCCCGCCCGCCTCATTTCCGGCTAGTTGCCCGGCCAAAAGGGATCTTCAATGCAGGCCTTCCGCAAACTCTCCTACGCACTTCTCGCTGCGTCGTCCGCCTTCCTCGTCGCCTGTGGTGGCGGTAGCGGCAGCGGTTCCGACACCGGCATCCTGAAGGTCGTCACGGCTTCGGCTGCTGACACCTCCAGCTCCTCAGGAGGCCAGGACGTCCTGGTCGCCGGTGTCGCGACCACCACGCGTTACGCCCTGTCGTCGATGACCTGGCAAGTCCAGGCCGTTACTGCCGGCGCCCCTGCACTGGTGACGACCAACGGGGATTGCTCGACGGCGGTCAAGTCGACCCAGCAGGGAACGAACAGTGGCGGCCAGACCTACACGACGAGCAACTGGCAGTGCTCGGTCAACGTCAAGGCGCCGCGCCTGACCGCGGATGCCCAGTACCAGCTGATCCTGACGGCCACGGATTCGAACGGGACTGTCGACACGCACGTGACCGCGCTCACCGTGAAGGCGAGCCAGGCGTCCGGCGCGCCGCTGACCGCTGACGCCGGCTCGGCCCTGAGCCTCACTTCCGGCGCCCAAGCGCAGCTGCAGTGCCTGGGCAGCGGCGGACAACTGGCCACCGGCAGCGCCTACACGTTCCAGTGGGTGCAGGTCGCCGGCGCCGATGCTGCGCTGACGCTGTCGAGCAACCAGACGGCCTCGCCGACGTTCAACGCCCCTGCGGTCGCGACGGCGACGACCGTGACCCTCCAGTGTCGTGTGACCGACGATTCGGGCACGACGGCCACCGCATCGAAGGCGGTCACTATCAACCCGGCGCAGGGCAACGTCCTCGTGGTGAATACGGCCACGTCGAGCACCGTCGCGCCTGGTCAATCAGTCGCTCTGGACGGTTCGAGCTCCGGCTGGTTCAATGCCGGCGCCGCCGCCACCGGCCCGCAGCTCTACTATCAGTGGACCCAGACGGGAGGCCCGACCCTGAGCATCGCGAACCCGAATCAGGCGCGCGCGAGCATCACGATCCCGACCAACATCACGGCCTCGACGACGTACACCTTCCACCTCGATGTCGCCGACGCGCCCTTCGGGACGACTGCGGCACATACCGCAAGTGGCGACGTCAGCGTCACCGCCGATCCGCAAGGGCTCCTGAACCTGAGTCTGGACCTGCCCTCGCAATCGGTGGCCAGCAACGTCGCGGTGCTGATGACGGCCAAGGTCAGCTCTCTGGCGACGTCCCCGGTCTACTACTCGTGGACGCAGATCTCCGGGCCGTCGGTCGCCATCGGCGGCGCGTTGACCGCTCAAGCCGGCTTCGTGGGCCCGACGGTGAGCTCGCCAACGACGTTCGTGTTCCGTGTCACGGCCGGCTTCCAGCCGATCACCGGCGGCTACGCTGGCGTTGCGTCGCAAGACGAAGTCGTGGTCATCACGCCGTGATGCCTGGGGAGCAAGAGCAGCGCGTTGCACGCCGAATCCGAGACGTTCTCGAGAGCCCCGCAACGCGCTACTGGGTCAAGACGGTTCTCGAACTGGGCCTGCTGCGCGACCCGGTTGAAGCCGCCGACGACGCCAGGACCTTGGCGTCCGTGCTCAAGGAATGGTGCACGGGCGTCTTCCTGGCGTCGCGGCAGCCGCTCGAAGAAAGCGAGCGAACGGTCTCGAGCATCGAGAGGCTTCTCATGACACACGACCACTCGGATTGGCTGCGTACCGCCTTGCAGCTCGCCCTGCATCGGGATCCGGTGGACGCGGCCGCGGACGCGGAGATGGTCGAGGATCTCCTGTCCGCCAGGTGCGCGGCCATCCTTGAATGTGACGTCGCCGAGATCAATCGCGATCGCGAGGTGCCAGCCCAACTGCACCTCGCGCTCCCAGCGCGAGATCGCTAAGCTCGACTGCAGCGACGCCCGTCTCTCCATCTGGAGAGGGGCCGGCCGAGGCCGGCGCCACTCACATCGTCTTGCCGACGAATGCCTCCATCTCTGAAGCCAGTACCTCATCGTGTTCGGTGACGTAGGCCGAGGTGGTATTCAGATCGGTATGGCCCAGCAATTTCTGAACGCTGTTGAGGGCCACCCCGTTCTTGAGTGCCAAAGTAGCGCACGTGTGCCGAAGCCAATGCGTCGAAGACTTGCGGAGCTTCGCACCGGCGATCGGGTCTTCCCTTTCGAGGTCGCTTGCCCGCTTCTTCAGGTGCGCCTTGAGCGCATCGTAGAGTTGCGTGTAGTGCAACGGTCCCATGGGAAGCGCGCCGCCAGTCCTCGGCCGGCGCCCGCGTCGGCCGCGCAAGATCGAATGTTGTGCCTCCGGTGCCTGATCATCCCCCAACGCAGCCGCTACGACCCGCTCGTACGACACGCCGATGCAGTCCAGGTAGCTCAAAAGCACCTGGCGTGCAGGGGAGGGGAGGGGCACGGTACGGACCTTGTCGCCTTTGCCAAGCACCCGCATTCGCCACGGCTCGTGCCGTACATCCAGGCTTCCCAGCGTCAGAGTCAGCATCTCCGTTGCGCGTAGCCCGCAAGCGAAGCCGAGCCACAGCACAAGCAGCAGCCGTCTTTCCAGCTCGGGTCCGTGAGGGTCGAGGCCGTCGATGACAATCTTCCACTGGTCGAGCGTAAAGCTACGGGTTCGGAACTGCTCTGTCGCGGTGGCCAACTTCGAACGCGCGACCATCTTCTTGCCCATCAAGTCCCAGGCGTTATCCCGCAGGTACCGCCCTTTGACCAGGTGCGCAAAGAGGGCTCGGACGGTCAGAAGGTCGTAGGCGACGGAGTCAGCCTTCAGCGGCCCCTCGAACGGCTTCCATGCATCTGATAAGCGTGGGGCGCGCGGCCCGATCCAACGATCTGCTGGCAGGTGCCAGCCGGCCAAATCCCATTCCTCCGGCGTCTTTCGCCCCAGCGAGGTCAACCACTCGCGATACTGGATGCACTCTGCCGAAGTCACGTCGGCAAAGCCAATCCGCCGCTCGTAGATGCACCACAGGAGAAATCGCTCGGCACACTTGCGGTAGGACCGCTGCGTGTTCGGGTTCGTGGCCTTGGCCGCAAGCCACAGCTCGATGGCATGCCTGTCATCAGTTGCGCCCAGCCTGTTTTCAGCTTGAACGAACGTCCCGACCGCCGCCGGCGCTGGCGGAAGCAGGGTGACATCCGACACGGCTGCAAGGGGCACCTCGATGCGTTCAAGCGGGACGAGTTGTACGGGCAGCTCGACGGGAGAGGGCAGGGGAGGAGGGGGCGGGCTGGGCTCGATGCCGTACTCGGTGAACCAGGCCAGTAGTCGGTCCGCCCACACCTCTCCAACGCCGGGCACTGCTTCCCAGCGAGGCGTGGTGCGCGCCGCAAGCGCATCCCGTACCTCCTGCAGGTTCGTCAGGCCGGCCGCCATCAGGTTGGCCGCCAGATTGGGGGCGAGCCAGGTAGCGACGGCGTCGGCACCGAATGGAGTCCTTCGCGGCGCGCGTTCGAGCAGCAGCAATGCCTCCCGAAGTCTCTTGCTGAGTCGGTCGCGTCTCGCCTCGGCTTTGTCGGGCTGGCCGTACTCGTCCTTCCACATCTCGGTGAGTTCGGCCTCCGACCACTCGCCGGCGTCAGCCAGGCGCTCGGCAAACTCCTCCAGCGTCGGCTTGGTCGACGTCTTGACGCGCCATGGTTCGCGACGGAGCAAACCGATCAGGCCGGGCTGCCCCGTGGCCATTGCCTCGTAGATGAGCGCTTGGCGAACCCACTCGGTCGTAGCGGCGCCGAGTGCGGGCGTGTAGTCGCCGTCGGCTGATAGGTATAGATCCCAAGCCTTGGCCAGGTCGATACCGTCGAGGACGGCGCGATAGAACGCAATGTGACCCCGCGCCAGCTCGCGTCGACCCGCTGGAACCAGTTCGCGCGTCATGACTGGCGGGCCCAGACCGCGCGGAGCGAGCACGCCGGCGGCGCGAGTCGCGCACCAGGCGCTTCGGTGCGGCGGCGAGGCGACAAGGATCCTTCAGGCGAAATGGCGCGCGCTCCTAAGTGGTTGATGTGCAAGGAAATCCGGCCGGATTTTTCCCTCGCGTGCCGGATTTTCTAGAATGGCTGTAAGCGATGATAGTACAGGTTATCACCGGTTAGCAATCGCTCGCAACGGGCAGGGCGCCCCGGGCGACGCGCGGCGCCGCCACAGCCGGCCGTCCCACGCGGCCACACTTGCATTCGTGGAGTAATCCATGTTGCGCTTTGGCTATGGCCCCCTTTAGCTAAATTATTCCGGATATCAGGAACTATTCTGGATTTAGGGAGACAATAGCATCTCGGGCCGGATGCGTGTGCGCCGGCGCCGACGAGCAACCGGGAGAATCTTCCACATGTCACCCGCCAGCGAAATGGTCCCAACTGCCGCCGCAGCCTTCATCGGTGGCCTCACCGAAAAGCAGATGCACCGTCTGATCGACGATCGAATCGTCGAGCCGCCCCTGTTCGCGCAGGACGGCCGGAGATGCTGGACGAAGCTGGCGGGCGCGCTGGGGAGCTTCTACTTCCACCAGACGAGCCTTTCCCGGAGCGCCAAGATCGACGTGATCCACCTATGCACTCGAACGCTCCTTCAATCGAAGGACGTCGACATGGTGTTCGTGCTGAAACTCGAATCCCACGACCCGGCATGGCCCAAGCTCTTCCAGCTCAAGCTGGATACCCTGTTCGTCGACCTCGGGCAGTATGTGCAGGAGGCGCAGGTGCGCGCGCGTCAGCTCGAGGTTGCCGAGGCGGCCATCACCAGCGACCGCGGCATCATGGGTGGTTTGCCAGTCTTCAAGGGGACTCGTGTCCCGATAGCGTTCGTCCTCGAGTCAATTGACCGAGGATTCGGCCTGGATGATCTGCGTGAGGCTTACCCTTTCATCACGGCCGAGCTCATCGAGCATGCCAAGGTTTACGTGGCGAGCCACCCGCGCCCGGTCGGCCGGCCTCGGGACGATCAAGATGCCTGGCGCGCCGAGATGCTCCCGATCAGCACGCGCCGGGTACCGCTGCCCCGCGCATCGTGAGCAAGTTCCTGATAGATGAGTGCCTGTCGCCTCGACTGGCGCAGATGGCGCGC
>Ga0306920_100012000_pt1 | contig 11748 bp, 10 predicted proteins | sample flu12Cox44000170_FD_204666 | JGI IMG/M metagenome (GOLD analysis project Ga0306920, IMG submission 204666) | Lab enrichment of tropical soil microbial communities from Luquillo Experimental Forest, Puerto Rico - flux4day.12C.oxic.44.000.170 (v2)... | ecosystem: Environmental > Terrestrial >...
GGCCGGTGTCACGGCGTAGGTGCCGGCCACTTCGTAGTTCTGGAAATGCAGGTCGCCGCTGCCGTTGCCGGACGAGAAGTCCACGTTCGAATAGTTCGCCATGAGCCTCAGGCTCCCCAGCACGTACGACGCGCCGGCGGAAAGAATGCCCTGGTAGCGCGCGTTGGCAAGCGCGTCGCCGAACACCGAGTTCACGAAACTGCCGCCGCTGCCATAACCGGCCACGGCGGTGATCGGATTGTTCACGCGCAGATAACCCACGCCTGCGCTGAACGAGCCCGCCGTCCAGGCCGCCGCCGCGCTATACGAGGCGTTGTTGGAGAACTGGCCCGCCTGACCGCCGAACGAATAATGGCCTTCGAACTGGAAGCCCGCGAGCACCGGGCTCACATACTTGACGGCGTTGTTGACCGGGAACCCGTTGTCGAGGTTGTCCATGTCGTTCGGGTGTGCGAAATACCAGCCGCCGTAGTTGCCGTTGAGCGAATACGGCTCGATCAGGTCGACGGTCGCGTCCCACTGCTTGCCGAGGGTGACCTGGCCATATCGATCCGACTTGAAGCCGACGTACGCGTTGCGCGAGAACGCGAGACCGCCGCCCAGCCCGCCCGTCGCGGCATTGAAGCCGCTTTCGAGCCGGAAGATCGCGGAGTAGCCGCCGCCCAGGTCTTCGGAGCCGCGCAGGCCCCAGCGGCTGCCCGCGGGCACGCCGCTTTGCATCTGCACGAGCTTGCTGCCGGTGCCCGGCACGAGCTGGCCGTTCGAGCCAGTGGCGACATTGCTGGCGTAGTCCACCCCGAGGTCGACGATGCCGTACAGCGTCACGCTGCTTTGGGCGTGTGCGCCCGCTGCGGCGATCGCCAGCGGCAACGCTGCGAGAATCTTCTTTTTCATTTAAGTATCCGTATCGTATAGCCGCGTGGCGCGGCCTTATTGTTCTGCGTGATCTGACCTGACAGGTTGGCCGCGGTCCGCGTGTGCGGTTACGCGCCGAGCGACTGCTGCACCTTCGCCGCCACGTCTGCGGGCACCCAGGTCTTCCACATCTCGGGGTGCTGCTTGAGGAACTTCTGCGCTTCGGTCTGCGCGTCGACCTTATGCTCGGTCATGTCGAGAATCGTCGTGTTCAGGAAGTCGATCGGGAAGCTCACCTTCGAGAAGAAGGCCATCACGTCGGGTTCGGCCTGATAGAACGGCGTCGACACGCCGATCTTCAGCTGCGAAACCAGATACGACGAGGCGCACTGCTGCGCGCTGTTCTCTTCACGCAGCGTCTTCCAGCAAGCTTCGTTGAAAGGCGGCATCTTGAGTTGAACGAACTTGTACTTCGCCATCAGCGCGGCCGGCTCCCAGTAGTAGGTGAGAATCGGCTTGCCGCGCGCATAGGCCGACGAGATGGCCGCGTCGAGCGCTGCGCCCGTGCCGGGGCGGAAGTTCGTGTAGGTGTCGTCGAGCTTGAGCAGCTTGAGCAGACGCGTATTCACGCGCTCGCAGTCCCAGCCCGAGGGGCAATTGAGGAAGCGGCCGCGATCGGGTTCCTCGTCGTCCACGAAAAGGCCCTTGTATTTGGGCAGATCGCTGACCGACTGTAGATCCGGCGTGCTTGCCCTGATGCCGCGTTTCGCGTCGCCGTGCACCACGTAGTCGGGCACGTACCAGCCTTCTTTCGTGCCGCCTGGCAGCGTGTCGCCCACGAGCTTCACGGAGCCCGTCTTCACCGCGCCCGCGATGATCTCCGAGCGGCCCGTCCATTGCTCTGCCCACACTTGCAGGTCGTTGCGCGAAAGCGCCGTTTCCGTGGCCGCGGTGCTGCCGGGCACCGTGTCGGTTTGACAGCTATAGCCGTTCTTGAGGATGTAGCGCAGCACTTCGCTCGTGAAGTTGCCACTTTCCCACGTGATGCCCGCAAAGCGCACGGGCTTGCCGCCGCTGCACCAGGTGCCCGCGGCGTGGGCCGGCAAGGCGGCGAGGGCGAGCGGCGCGGCGAGGCAGGCCGCTCGGATCAGGGTCGTCAAGCGCTTCATTGCATGTCTCCTTGTTATGGAAATGCTTCGGAATGCTTCATATGCGGGCTGGCATCTCGTTCGTGCCCTGGCCCGTGATGCTTCAGTCGTAGCGGTTGTCGTGCGCGCGCGTGGCCGCGAGCATGGCCGAGTCGAGTTCGATGCCAAGGCCTGGCGCATCGCCCAGCTCGATCCAGCCTTGAGAGTCGATATCGATCACGTCCTTGAGCGGAAAATCGCGACGCGCCGGCGTCCATTCGGGCGGGTCATACGGAAACTCGACGAACGGCGCGTGCGCCGCGCCCGCCACCACGTGCAGGTTCGCCGCGAGGCCAATGCCGTTGCCCCATGTATGCGGCGTGAACACCTTGCCGTGCGCCTCGATTTGCGCGGCGAGACGCCGCGCGCCTTCCATGCCGAGCGTGCAGACGACATCGGGCTGATAGATATCGAGGCAGTCGTGCGCGAGGAGCGCCGCGAATTCGTGCGGGTCGCGCGTCATTTCGCCGCCCGCAATGAGCACGTCGGTCTTTTTGCGCAACTGCGCGTGACCCGCGTAGTCGCCGCGATGCAGCGGCTCCTCGACCCAGTACACGCGGTAACGCTCGATCTGGCGAATCACGTCGAGCGCTTCGTCCACGCGCCACGGCGCCTGTGTGTCCCAGGGCATGCGCCAGCCCTGGTTGCAGTCCACCATCAGTTCGATTCTGTCGCCTGCGGCTTCGCGCACGGCGGCTAGGGCGGCGAGATCGTCGGCGAGGGTCGGGCGGCCAAAGCGCACCTTGAGCGCCGGAAAGCCGCGCGCTACGGCATGCTCCGCCCATCGAGCCATGCCTTCCAGGGGGCGATGGACGCCCGAGGAGGCATACGCGCGCACGCGCTTGCCGCGGCCGCCGGCCATTTGCCAGCAGGGCTCGCCGCGGATCTTGCCGGCCAGGTCCCAGAGCGCGACGTCGAGCGGCCAGAGGCGCCCCGCGTGGAAGCTGAGGTTGTCGAGCACTGCGGAGTGCCGCGCCAGATCGAGCGGGTCCGCGCCGATGAAGAGGTCGAGGTAGTCGTCGAGGCCGTACATCGCGTCGCCGGAGCCGACGCCCACGTGGCCTTCGTCATCCTCCACGCGCACGATCGTCGCCGGGAAGGCGCGCCGCGGGCGGCTGTCCCAGGAGGCGGGGAAGGGGGGATCGAGAGGCAGCCGGTGACGGCTGACGGTAATGCGGGCGATGCGATTCGTCATGGCGCGTGTGGCGCTGCCCGGCGCGCGCAATTTTGCGTCACAGGCGCGGTCGGGCGGGCGTTTGTCTCCTTGGCCTTGTCAGGTGTTACGGCATCCTAGAGGGTCAATTTCACGCACTCAATGAAGTCAATTGAAGTAAATGACAGCCTTCAATCCGGCGAATTGGGCGCGATAATGGCGCAGCCGTTGCGCCGTGCCGCAGCGCGCTTCGCCCATTCGGGAAAACACCATGAACGGCTGGATGCCCACGCTCTCACGCAGCAGCGAACCCAAGTACCGCGCGATCGCCCACGCCTACGCGCAGGCCATTCACGGCGGCCAGATGCTGCCGGGAGAAAAGCTGCCCGCGCACCGCCTGCTGGCGAAGAAGCTCAGCGTCACGACCGGCACGGTGAGCCGCGCCTATGCGGAGCTGGAGCGCTGCGGGATGGTGGTGGCGCGCGTGGGCGACGGAACCTATGTGGCCGAGCCCGACGCCGACGGCGCGCGCATGCCGGACCGCGCGCAGCCCGCGCCCGAGTCCAGGGAGCGCGCCGCAGCGATCACAACGGGCGCGCCTGGGGCGCTGACCGGGACGCTAACTGCGGCGCTGACTGCGGCGCGCCTGATCGATCTCGGCCAGAACGTGCCGATGCCGACCGACGAAGCCTTCCTGCTCACGCAGACCTTGCGCGAACTGGCGGCCGACGAGCGGCTGGCGGGCGAACTGCTGCTTTACCAGCCCGAAGGCGGCCGCCGCTCGCACCGCGAAGCGGGGGCGCGCTGGCTCGCCCGCATGGGCTGCACCGTGCCCGCCGAGCGCGTGCTGGTCACCCAGGGCGCACAGCACGGTCTGGCCTGCGTGTTGCGCGCGGTGCTGCGCCCGGGCGACACGATCTTCGCCGAAGCGCTGAGCTACCCTGGCATCGTCGCGCTCGCCCGGCAGCTGCGCCTGAATCTCGTCGGCATCGAAATCGACGAGGAAGGCATCGTGCCCGCGGCGCTCGAGCGCGCGTGCGGCCTGCTCGCGCCGCGCGCGCTCTTTTGCGTGCCGACGCTGCACAACCCGACCACGGCGACACTCTCCGAAGCGCGCCGCGCGATGATCGCCGAAATCGCCGTGCGCCATCACCTCGTCGTGATCGAGGACCTCGTGCCCGCCGCGTTGCTCGATGAGCCGCCCGCGCCGCTCGCCGCGCGGCTGCCCGAGCATGGCATCGTCATCAGCAGTCTTTCGAAAGCGGTCGCGCCAGGCCTGCGCATTGGCTATGTGCAGGCGCCGCAGGACTGGGTCGGCAAGATCCTCGCGGTGATACGCAGCGATTGCTGGATGACTTCGCCGCTCGCCGCGGAAATCGCGGCGCGCTGGATCGTGGAGGGCGAGGTCGATCGGCTCGTCGCGAAGCAGCGCGCTCAGGTGGACGCGCGTCATGCGATCGCCGCCGAGGTGCTGGCCGATTGGCCGTATCGCACCGATCCGGCGAGTCCGCATCTCTGGCTGCCGCTCGCCGAGCCCTGGCGCGCCGCCGAATTCTCGGCTGCGCTGCGTCAGGCCGGCGTGCTGCTGAAAACGGCGGACAGCTTCGTGATCGGGCGCGGGTCGGCGCCACACGCGGTGCGGCTGAGCCTGGGCGGTGCGCGCAGCGAAGAGGCGCTGCGCGAAGGGCTGGCGCTGCTGGCGCGCACGCTGCGCAATGGGCCCGAGGGGCTCTACTCGGCGTAACGTCGCGCGATCTCGATCGCGTTCTCGCCGCGCTGCAACCGCGTCAGGCCGCTTTGCCCGCGCGTGTTTTCGTTGGCGCCTTTTTCCTTGCCTTGGCCTGGTTGAAGTCGATCGCCGCGCGAACGAGCGTCTTCAACGCGCGCTTGTCGACCTTGTCACCCTCGAGATAGTCGATGGCCCGTCGCGCGTTGCCTTCGAGCCCGGCGTTGAACAGCTTGCCGGGGTCGGGCACGCTCGCACCGTTCGGGAACGTGAGCTTGACCTTGCCCTTGTGCGCATTGGCCACGGCGATCATGCCGTCCCGGTACCACACGGGGCTGCCCATGTATTTCCATTCCTCGACGATCTCCGGGTCGGCTTCGAGAATGGCCTGGCGCACGGCGGCGAAGGTTTCGCGGCGCCAGTCGGTGAGTTCGGCGATTAGCTGGTCGATTCGTTGCGATGGCGTCATGGGTGCTCCGTGGCGTGCACGACGGTCCCGCAGGGTCACTTCGTCGGGCGGTCAGGGTCGTAATGTAGCACCGCGACCGATCCGCCGGCTTTGGCGGCGCCGGTTCCGTGTTGCGCTGGCGGCTCCGCATCCGGCTGCATGAGGGAGATGGTGAAAAAGCTGCCCATGACAGCGGAAAGAATGATGAAAATCGATGCGGCATCGACAAGGAAACCGAAATACCGGAACGCCAGGAAGCAAACCGAAAGTGTCAACAAGTTGAGCGCAATGCCGATAATGGCCGACGCTTTCGGCACGGTTCGCATGAACACGGCGAGCCGCGAATCGTTGCGCGGCACATACCAGATGAAGAGCAGGCCGAGCATCAAGATGAAGCCGGTCTCGGCCCAGATCAGCCACGCCGGACGCCGCAGGAAACGGCCTTCGAAAATCGTCTCGATCACCTGCGCCTGAATCTCGATGCCGGGCACCAGTTCGCCTAACGCGGTCGTGCGCATGTCGGTCAGGCCCGTCCCGGTGAGGCCAACGAGAATCAGCTTGTTGCGGATGCGGCTCGCGTCGACCTTGCCTTGCAGCACCTCGCTTGCCGAGACGTAGCGCTGCTGCGTGCGCGCAATGGAAGCGAAATGCAGCCACATCTCGCCGTCGGATTGCGTGGGCACCCGCACGTCCGCCACGCCCACCGCCCGCACGCCCGACGGCCGCGCAAATACGTCGATGACCGGCGAACCGGTGGCCACGCGCAGCATCTCGATGGGCAGGCTTGGCACGAGCTTGTCGCCCAGACCCAGCACGAGCGGAATGCGCCGCACCGTGCCCTGCTCCTGTGCCACATTGAGCATGGCCTGGCCGTGGGCCGCGCCTTGAAGCTCGGGCAGGCTTGCGAGGACGTAGTTGAAGCGGTGCACGTTCGCGAGCGCGTCCGGGCCGTGCACGAGCACGGGCGTGCTGAGCATGTCGGTGCTCGTCGTGGAGGTGGCATAGTCGAAAGCCGCCGCACCGAGAATGGAGGGCGACGCGCGCAGCGCCGTTGCGAGAATGCGTTCGTGGCTGGGCAGCGCGCGCAGCTGCGTGGCGAGGGCCGCCTCCGAGGCGGGCAGATTGTCGGCGACCTTGCCCGGCGAGGTCTGATCGGGCTCGGGCATGTAGATGTCGAGGCCGATCGCGAGCGGCTGTCGGGCGGCGATTGCATCGATGAGGCCGGCGAGCCGGTTGCGCGGCCAGGGCCATTGACCGAAGGCTTCCAGCGTCTTGTCGTCGATCTCCACGATGGTCACGGGCTGCGTGGTGGGCACGCGCGGAAAGCGGCGCTGATAGTGGTCGAAGAGAAGCTGGCGCGCCGAACCGAACGTGTCGGGCAACACGTCGTTGAGCATGTCGAGGAAGGCGGGGCGCGCGCTATCGCGGGGCCATTCGCTGCACAGGTTGATGAACAGAAGCGTGACCAGCACCGCGAGCGCCCAGGGGCGCCCTTTGCGCGCCCGCATCATGCGCCGGGCGAAGGCAATGCACGAGTTGCGGTAGCGTTTCATGGTGGCATCGAATGGATGGCTAGCGCCACGAAGTCATCAGTATCACTGAATGGTGATGACCGCGCGCCGGTTCGCCTGGTTGGGCACGCCGTCTGCGGTATGCACGAGCGGCTCGCGCTTGCCCCGGCCGGCGACTTCGATCTGCCGCGCGGGTATGCCGGATTTGACCAGAAACGACGCCACGCTCTGCGCCCGGCGCATGGAAAGCCGGTCGTTGAACTCCTGCGAGCCCGCCATGTCGGTGTGGCCGATCACCGTGAGGTGCGGGGCGGGCCAGGTCGCCAACACCTTCTTGAGCTCGGCAACCGTGGCCGCGGACTCGGGCGCCAGCTGCGTGGCGGAGTCGAACACGAAGTTGATGGTGAACGTTCTCGGGCGCGGCGGCTGGGCGGCCAGCAGGTCGCCGTACTGCGCCTGCACGGCGGCCTTGTTGTCGGCGGTTTGCTCGATCGCGCCGCCTTTCGAAACATCGGCGCGCGTGTAGGCCTTGTCGATCACTTGCGTCTTGTTGCCGCTATGCACGATCACGTTGCCGACGCTGCCGTCCGGATTGGGCAGCAGGGTGATCTTGTCGGGCGTGCTGCATCCGAAGAGGCAGACAAGCAGCGTGACGGCCACCCACCGCGCCAGCCTATGTTCTTCGTTCGCTGTCTTCAATGATCGTTCTCCCCGTTTCCTCCTACCTCGATGATGAACTCGGTGCCGCGCACGCCGAGCGTGGTGGTGGGCGTGCTGTAGCGCACGGCCTCCGGATTGGCCTTCGCGAGCTTGCCGTCGACCACGGCGAGCGAGCCGCGCTTGATGCTCACATCGAGCGCACCGTCGTAGGTGGTGGTATTGAATGCGAACGCGTTGAGATCGAGAACGGAGTTGGCGCCCTCGGTAAGCAGCGTGTTGTCGCGCAGCGTGATGCCGACGGAGGAGGCGGCGCCGGTCAGCACGCGATCGCTGCCGAACACCTCACTGCCGACGGCCACGCTCACCGGCTGACCCGCGCGCTCGATGTGCACCGAACCTTTGAGCGTCTTGACGATGCCGATTGCATCGGATGCGTGCGCATCGAAGACTGGCGGCCACCCGCAGGCGAGTAGCAAGGCATATTTGATGGCTTGGCTGCGCACTGGCGATCCCGTGTGGCGGAACGAATGTGGGGAACATCGTCGGGCTTCGGGTACCTGGCGAGGATAGCGGCTTCGCGCAGCCTGCTTCGTGCGCTAGCGCACATAGTGCAAGGGTGTTAAAGGTTTGCCGGTATCGGCAAGACTGGCGGCGCGGCCCGCGCCGCGCACGCGTCGTTCAGTGATCGTGCCTCACCTGCGCCATCACCGGCTGGCTGGCCTTGCGGCTCAGCATCAACGTCACCACCGCGGAAAGCGCCAGCGTCGCGCCCACGACATACAACCCCGCGGCGTAGCTTCCGGTCTGAGTCTTCAGCCAGCCGATCACGGCGGGACCCACGAAGCCCCCGAGATTGCCGATTGAATTGATCATGGCGATGCCAGCGGCGGCACCGGCGCCCGAGAGAAACATGCTGGGCATGGCCCAGAGCGGCGCCTTCGCGGCGCTGATGCCGATATTCACCACCACGAGCGCCAGCACGATCATCAGCGCGGTGCTGGCCTGGCCCGCGAATACGAAGCCCACGCAAGCCAGCACGCAGGGAATCACGACGTGCCAGGTGCGCTCCGCGGTGCGGTCGGAGTGACGTGCCCAGAGAATCATGGCGACGACTGCCACGATGCTGGGAATCGCATTGAGGAGCCCGGTCTCCATCGCGCTGAAGCCGTATTGGCGGATGATGAGCGGCGCCCACAATCCCAGCGTGTAAAGACCGGCCGAGGTGCCGAAGTAGATCAGCGCGAGCGCCAGCACGCGTGGGTCGCGCAGCGCGCTCAAGGCGCCCGCCGTGTGGCCCGCGTGGCCCTCACGCGTCTTCGCTTCCCCGGCGAGCTTCGCCATGAGCCAGTCGCGCTCTTTCGTCTCGAGCCAGCGCGCTTGCGAAGGCGCATCGGTGAGCGCTTTGAGCACCACGAAACCCAGCACGACGGCGGGAATCGCCTCGATCATATAGAGCAGTTGCCAGTTCGCGAGACCGAACATCCGCGGCAATTGCATGAGCGCGCCCGAGATCGGGGAGCCGAGCGCCGTCGAGATCGGCGCGGCTGCCATGAACCATGCGGCTGCGGCCGCGCGTTGCTTCGTCGGAAACCACAGGCTCAGGTAGAGGATGATGCCGGGGAAGAACCCCGCTTCCGCCACGCCGAGCAAGAAGCGCAGCGCGTAGAAGCTCGTGGGCCCGGTCACGAGCGCGGATGCGGCCGAGACAATGCCCCACGTGACCATGACGCGCGCGATCCAGATCCGGGCGCCCACGCGATGCAAAATGAGGTTCGACGGCACCTCGAAGAGAAAGTAGCCGATGAAGAAGAGGCCGCCGCCCAGGCCGAACGCGGCGGGCGAAAGGCCAATCGCCTTGTTCATCGTCATCGCCGCGAAGCCCACGTTGACCCGGTCGAGAAAGCTCACGAAATAGAGCAGCATGACGAACGGGATGATGCGCCACATGAGCTTGCGCGTGACGATTGATTCGATGTCCGAATTCATGTGTCTCCTCCTTGGAGGGTTGGCGGGGGCGTGCGGGTATTTTTTGTGTCACGCCCCGGCATCTGCTTTTTACGGCGCGGTAGTGCCCACGCGCGTGCTCACGCGGCGACGGCCGCCTTCTCGACGAGTTCGCACACCGCCGCCGTGACCTGCGCCGTGGTCGCCTTGCCGCCCAGGTCGCCGGTATGCAGCGCGGGGTTGGCCGTCACGGTCTCGATGGCCTGCATCACGTGCGCGGCGGCCTCGTTTTCGCCGAGGTGTTCGAGCAGCATCACGACCGACCAGAACGTGCCGATGGGGTTGGCGAGCCCCTTGCCCATGATGTCGAACGCCGAACCGTGGATCGGCTCGAACATCGACGGGTAGCGGCGCTCGGGGTCGATGTTGCCGGTCGGCGCGATGCCGAGGCTGCCCGCGAGCGCGGCGGCGAGGTCGCTCAGAATGTCGGCGTGCAGGTTGGTCGCGACGATGGTGTCGAGCGAGGCGGGGCGGTTGACCATGCGCGCCGTGGCGGCGTCGACGAGTTCCTTGTCCCACTTCACGTCCGGGAACTCCTTCGAGACCTGCTGCGCGATCTCGTCCCACATGACCATGGCGTGGCGTTGCGCGTTGCTCTTGGTGATGACCGTGAGCAGCTTGCGCGGGCGCGACTGCGCGAGGCGGAACGCGAAGCGCAGGATGCGTTCGACGCCGGCGCGCGTGAGGATCGACACGTCGGTTGCGGCTTCGAGCGGATGGCCCTGGTGCACGCGGCCGCCCACGCCCGAATATTCGCCTTCGGAGTTCTCGCGCACGATCACCCAGTTCAGATCCTCGGGCTTGCAGCGCTTGAGCGGCGCGTCGATGCCGGGAAGAATGCGCGTGGGGCGCACGTTCGCGTACTGGTCGAGTCCCTGGCAGATCTTCAGGCGCAGGCCCCAGAGCGTGATGTGGTCGGGTACGTCCGGGTCGCCCGCGGAGCCGAACAGGATCGCGTCCTTGTTGCGGATCGCGTCGAGCCCGTCGGCCGGCATCATCACGCCGTACTTCCTGTAGTAGTCGGCGCCCCAGTCGAAGTTTTCGAACTCGAAGGCAAAACGTTGCGTGGTTTTCGCAAGCGCTTCCAGCACCTCCTTGCCCGCGGGCACGACTTCCTTGCCGATGCCGTCGCCGGGAATGGTCGCGATGCGATAGGTCTTCATGCATTCCTCGCTGGGCTTGACGGCCCACTATAAGCGGTTCGGCAGGGGCCGCCGCGCGCTATGCAACAATGGCGGCGTCTCACGGGAAGGAAGGAAGTTGCTGCTCCGCTCGCTCGTTGCGGCACTCGCGCTCGCGCTGCCGCTCGCCGTCGCCGCCGCGTCCGGCCCCTACGAGGAAGGCGTGGACGCGAAGGCGCAGGTCAACGCCACGCTCGCGGAAGCGGCGCGGGACCGGCTGCCGGCACTCATCGTCTTCGGGGCCAACTGGTGCGGCGACTGCAAGGTCCTCGATCACGCGTTCAAGAGCGGTGCCGCCGCGCCGCTGATCGCGCAAAGCTTCAAGGTCGTGAAGGTCGACGTCGGCCGCTTCGATCGCAACACCGACATCGCCCGGCGCTACGGCGTCCCCCTCAAGCTCGGCATTCCCGCGGTCGCGGTCGTATCCCCCGACGGCAAGGTGCTGTACGCCACCCAGGGCGGCGAGCTCGCCGATGCGCGCCACATGGGCGACCGCGGCATCTACGATTTCTTCGTCCGGGTCGCCGGCGCATCGAAGTAGCCGCAGCGGCGTGAGCGTCGATCATCCCGAGGCCGAATGGGCGCGCCAGCTCGCCCCCGGCGGGCGCGTTCGCGTCGCGATCAACTACGGCAACCCCGTCCTCGCGCAGCGCGATCCCGCGACCGGGGAGCCGCGCGGCGTCACGGCGGCCATCGCCCGCGAGCTCGCGCGGCGCACCGGCCTCGAGGTTGCCTTCGCGCCGTTCGATGCCGCGGGCAAGGTCTTCGCGGCGCTCGCGCAGGGCGCCTGGGACGTCGCGTTCCTGGCGATCGATCCCAACCGCGCCCGCGAGATCGATTTCACCTCCCCCTATGTGCTCATCGAGGGCAGCTACATGGTGCCGGCGGAGTCGCCGTTGACCGCGATCGACCAGGTCGACCGAGCCGGTGCGCGCATTGCGGTGGCCGCCGGGAGCGCCTACGACCTTTATCTGTCGCGCACCGTGAAGCAGGCGGCGCTCGTGCGTGAGCCCACCGGCGAGG
>Ga0306920_100012002_pt1 | contig 11747 bp, 11 predicted proteins | sample flu12Cox44000170_FD_204666 | JGI IMG/M metagenome (GOLD analysis project Ga0306920, IMG submission 204666) | Lab enrichment of tropical soil microbial communities from Luquillo Experimental Forest, Puerto Rico - flux4day.12C.oxic.44.000.170 (v2)... | ecosystem: Environmental > Terrestrial >...
GAACCCTGCCGGTGCCCACTTCCTGCGTGACCGTGAGCTGATCGCCCAGCTGGTCCGCGCCGCAGGCGCGGGCGAGGGACGCCTGGTCCTCGACCTCGGCGCGGGCGGCGGCGCGATCACCGCCCGGCTGGCCGCGGCCGGCGCGCGTGTGATCGCCGTGGAACACGACCCGCGCCTGGCCGCGCGGCTGCGGCGGCGCTTCGCCCGCGAACCGGCCGTCCGCGTGGTCGAGGCCGACCTGCGCCGGGTTCCGCTGCCGCGCCGGGACTTCCTGGTCGTGGCCAGCCCGCCGTTCTCGCTCACGACCGCGCTGTGCCGGCGCCTGCTCGGCGACCCGGCCGTGCCGCTGGCCGGGGCCGAGCTGGTGCTGCAGCGGGGCGCCGCCCGGTGGCTCGCGAGCCCCCGGCCGCGTGACGCCGAGAGCGCCTGGTGGGCCGCGCGGTACCAGCTGCGCCTGGCCAGGACGGTCAGCGCGGCCAGCTTCGTGCCGCCGCCCCGGGTCGACGCGGCCCGGCTATCGGTGCGGCCCCGGGCCATCGCCGCGTCGGCCCGGGGCCAGCGGGTGCTGCGGACGTTGCTGCGCGCCGCCTACCGCAGGCCGGGCGAGCGGGCCGACGCCCTGCTGGACGGGCGCAGGCGGCTGCTGGTGCGCGCGGCGATCGACCCGGCGGCGCCGGCCGCCGAGCTCACCGCGGAGCAGTGGCACCGGCTCGCCGTCCTGCTCGCCAGCCAGTAACCCGCCCCAGCGGGACCCGGACTGGCAGGTCAGGGGCGGTAGCTGTCACGATAAGCGCCATGACCGAGCCACAGCACGACAAGAGCGGCACCGCCGCCTACCGCGCCGCGCGCGACCTGCTGCTGCGCCACCGCACGGACTACGACACGGCCAGGGCCCAGTTCACCTGGCCTGACCTCGAGGAGTTCAACTGGGCGCTGGACTGGTTCGACGTGCTCGCTGCTGAGCATCCCGAGCGCGACGCGCTGCGCGTGGTGACGGCCGACAGCGATGTCAGGCTCAGCTACGCCGAGCTCGCCGCCCGCTCCAACCAGGTCGCCAACTGGCTGCGCGGGCTCGGCGTGCGCCGCGGCGACCGGGTGCTGGTGATGCTCGGCAACATCGCGCCACTGTGGGAGGTCATCCTGGCCGCGATGAAGCTCGGCGCGGTCATCATCCCGGCGTCCACGCTGCTCGGCCCGGAGGACCTGGCGGACCGGATCACACGCGGCGACGTCCGGCACGTCATCACCGAGTCGGTGCACACGCCGAGGTTCCGCGGCCTGGCCGGTACCTGGACCCGCGTCGCGGTGGGCGCCCCGGCGGACGGCTGGCACCGGTATGACCAGGAGGCCTTCGGCGCCCCGCGCGACTTCAGCCCGGACGGCCCGACGGTGGGCTCCGACCCGTTGCTGCTGTATTTCACCTCCGGCACCACCGCGCAGCCGAAGCTGGTCGAGCACACGCACGTCTCCTATCCGGCCGGCCATCTGTCCACGCTGTACTGGATCGGCCTGCAACCCGGCGACGTGCACCTGAACATCTCCTCCCCCGGCTGGGCCAAGCACGCCTGGAGCAACGTGTTCGCGCCGTGGATCGCCGGGGCTACGTCTCTGATCCTCGGCCACGAGCGGTTCTCCGCCGCGGTGCTGCTCGACGCGATCCCGGCCTGCGGGGTGACCTCGCTGTGCGCACCGCCTACGGTCTGGCGGATGCTGGTCCAGGCCGACCTGGCCCGCGCGGACGTGCGCACGCTGCGCGAGTGCGTCGGCGCGGGCGAGCCGCTGAACCCGGAAGTCATCGAGCAGGTCCGTCGGGCCTGGAACATCACGGTCCGCGACGGGTACGGGCAGACCGAGACCACCGCGCAGATCGGCAACCCGCCCGGGTCGCAGCTGCGCCTGGGCTCGATGGGCCGCCCGCTGCCCGGGTACGAGGTCGCGCTGATCGACCCGATCACCGGAGAGCCCGCCGGCGAGGGCGAGATCTGCCTGCCGCTGGACCAGCGCCCGCTCGGCCTGATGACCGGCTACAAGGACGACCCGGAGCGGGCTGCCGAGGCCATGCGCGGCGGCTACTACCACACCGGCGACGTGGCCACCCGCGACGCCGACGGGTACATCACCTACGTGGGCCGCACGGATGACGTGTTCAAGGCCTCCGACTACCGCATCTCCCCGTTCGAGCTGGAGAGCGTGCTGATCGAGCACGAGGCGGTGGCCGAGGCGGCCGTGGTGCCCTCCCCCGACCCGGTCCGGCTGGCCGTGCCCAAGGCGTACGTGATCCTCGCCGCGGGCTACGAGCCGTCCGGCGACACGGCCCTGGCCATCCTGGCCTACTCCCGGGAGCGGCTGGCGCCCTACAAGCGGATCCGGCGGCTGGAGTTCGCCGACCTGCCGAAGACCATCTCCGGCAAGATCCGCCGGGTCGAGCTGCGGGAGCAGGAGCACCGCAGGCAGTCCGCCGGGGAAGGCGCCCGCGGCACCACCGAGTTCTGGGAGGAGGACTTCCCCGGCCTGAAAGCAGTTTCCGCGGATAAGGCGGACTAGCCGTCTTACCGTCCCTGGGCTGCACCTCGGTCACCGCCGCGAGGTCAGGCGTGGATGAGCCCGTCGATGCCGTTGCGCAGCATCAAGGCCGCCAGGAGCAGGATGATCACCGCCGCGATGATCCGGGCGTTGCGGGTCAGCCAATCCCGGGCCGCGTCCAGCTTGGGCAGCGTCCACTCCTTGGCGACCAGGATGAGGATCAAGGCGGCGGCCAGGGGAAGCAGTGACACCAGGGAAAACAGCACCCACGCGATGATGTAGCCGGTGGTGCCCGGGTGTAGCTCGGAGATGTCCTTCAGGCCCAGCGGGATGAACGCGCCCGCGTTGGCCAGCGCCGCTCCGGCCCCGATGAGGGCGGCTACCGGCGAGTCGGCCACCTTCGATACCTGGGCCACCGCCTTTCCTCCCTCGCGGGGTTGCGGGGCCGGCGCAGGTAGTAGACCACCAGCGTCACCAGGAGCACGGCGCCCACGACGTCGATGATGGCCACCCAGAGCTTGGGGGGCCCGGACGAGTGCGAGGGGGCGGCCGCGTTGCCGATCACGAAGACGGCGATCACGCCTACGGCGACGGTGGCGCCGAGCGCGCCGAGGTAGAACCAGAACCCCGACCGCAGCGCCCGTTTGGAGAGCACCAAGATGAGCACCGAGAAGGTGAGCGTCGTCGGCGACAGCATGGCCGCCAGTGCCGTCAGCGCCAGCTCGGCGTCATGCCAGCCCACCGTTTCTAACCTGCCTAGCCGTGGGCGCCTGAGGCCGGGTTCTCGACGGCCAGGCCCAGGTCCCGTAGTTCCCGCTGGGACTTGCCGGCGATCTTGCGGCCCAGCAGCGGCCGGCCGTCGGAGTGCTGGTAGACCCCGGCGGGCTCCTTCGCGAGGGGTTCTTCCCAGCCCCGGTACAGGGCCAGGACGCGGACGGTGAACCCGATAACGAAGGAGATCGCGACCGACCACCAGGTGCCCAGCCCGGCCGCGTCGCAGATCAGCCAGACCGCGCCGGTGAGCGCGGCGATCGTCACGAACCATTCGCCGCGGATGAACTGCTTGGGCGGCACGCCGCTGCTGATGTCGATGTAGTAGCGGCCCGCGGTCGGGGCGATGACGGCCATGGCCACCACCCCCAGGATGGGCAGGTGCGCCTTTTCCGCGTCGATCGCCCCGATGATGGCATACCAGGGCAGGGAGAAGGAGGTCATGAACTGGAACAGTCCCTCGCGGAACAGCTGCCCGGAGGAGAAGGCGATCAGGTACCCGACGGCCCCGGCGGCCAGGCACAGCAGGATGTAGGCCGGGTTGGTGAACGCGTCCGGGATCTTGTTCAGGATCACGTCGCGGGTGACCCCGCCGCCGATGCCGCCCAGCAGCGCCATCAGCAAGATGCCGACGACGGTGAAGTTGCGGTAGTGGTCGGGCCGGCGGGCCAGCAGCGCGCCGTTGAGCGCGTTGGTTGTCGCGGCGATCAGGTCGATCGTGGTGAAGTTACCGGTCCACTTGAACCCGCCGATGGTGACCCCGGCGGCGAGTATCCCCTGGCCTGTCACGGCTCCTCCTGTCAGAACGGTCCCGAGCCTGGGGCGGGCCGCAGCGGCGGCCATGGCGTGGGTGCGGGTCTACGGTAGTCAGCTCACCGGTGTCGGCCGTCAGGAGCCTCACCCGTTGCGAATGATTTCCGGCCGCGACTGCGCCCCGCGAGGACCTGGGTCCTACAGTGAGTGCGTGTCGCGTAAGGGTATGACCCTGGTCCCCGGCGGGGCGTTCCGGATGGGCAGCACGGGCTTCTACCCGGAGGAAGGTCCGGTCACCGCCGTGCAGGTGGGCAGCCTGTGGGTCGATGATCACCCGGTCACCAACGCCGCGTTCCGCCGGTTCGTGGCCGACACCGGGCACGTGACCATCGCCGAGACCGCCCCCGACCCGGAGGACTTCCCCGGCGCCGACCCGGCGCTGCTGGTCCCCGGGTCGCAGGTCTTCACCCCCACCGCCGGGCCGGTGCCGCTGACCGACTGGACCCAGTGGTGGCGCTGGGTGCCCGGCGCCGACTGGCGCCACCCCGACGGCCCCGGCTCCACCCTGCACGGCCGTGACCTGCACCCGGTGGTGCACGTCGGGCTGGAGGACGCCCGCGCCTACGCCGCCTGGGCGGGCAAGCGGCTGCCCGCCGAGGCCGAGTGGGAGCACGCGGCCCGCGGCGGCCTGGACGGCGCCACCTACGCGTGGGGCGAGGAGTTCATGCCCCGCGGCAAGATCATGGCCAACACCTGGCACGGCCCGTTCCCGCATGAGAACACCTCCCCGCACGGCTTCACCCGCACCTCCCCGGTCAAGCGGTTCCGGCCCAACGGCTACGGCCTGTTCGACGTGACCGGCAACGTGTGGGAATGGACCGCCACCCCCTGGACCCCGCGCCACTCGGAAGAACCCGGGCCCGGCCAGCCCGGCGCCCAGGCACCCTGCTGCGGGCCGCACACCACCGTGGGCGAGCACGACCGGTTCGTTATCAAGGGCGGCTCGCACCTGTGCGCGCCGTCCTACTGCCACCGCTACCGCCCGGCCGCCCGCCAGGCCCACGGGCCCCGCGACACCACCAGCCACGTCGGATTCCGCTGCGTCCAATCCCCCTAGGTGGTGAGCGCGTGGCGGCCGGACTGGGGAGCACGTGGTGGCAGTATCTGCTGCTGTTCCTCGCGGTGGCCGCTTCGTGGGCAGGCGTGCCGTTCATCGGCACCGCCGCGCTGGGCGCCGCGGGGGTGGGCGCCAGCCAGGGGCACCTGGACCCGGCGGCGGTGCTGGTGGTGGCCGTCATCGCCGGTGAGGCCGGCGGCCTGGCCGGCTACGCCATCGGCCGCCGCTGGGGCCGCCGGCTGCTGGAGCGACCCGGCCGCTATCAGCAGCGCCGGGAGAAGGTGATGCAGCGCGGCGAGCGGCTGTATGCCCGGTGGGGCTGGCTGGCGGTGTTCGTCACCCCGGCCATCGTCTCGGGCACGGCCAAGATGCGGCCGGCTCAGTTCGCCGTCTGGAATTTCGTGGACTCGGCCTTGTGGTCGGTGTCGGTGGCGGCCAGCGCCTACGGCGTGGCCAGGCTGGCCACCGGCCACCACACCGCGCACGACATCACCATCCTCGTCATCGGGCTCGTCGCCGGAACCCTCGTCACCATCGTCGCCATCCGCCGCCACCGACGGCGGGCGGCCCAGCCTGCCCACGCCTCCGCGAACGGCGCGGTCAGGTAACGGACTGGGGCGAGGACCAGGCCGCCTCCCCCTGCGTGCTGGCCGCTGGCGGCCTCAGTCCGCGGGCAGTGGCCTGCCCTGATACTGCGGGCTCGCGCTGCTCTTGGCGATGGCGTGCATGACCAGGGCGATGAGTACCTTTTTGACGGATTCCTGCTGCCGCGCGTCACAGAGCACCACGGGCGTGTCCGGGTCGAGGTCCAGGGCGATCCGGACATCTTCCGGCTGGTAGCTCGGGGCGCCGTCGAAGCAGTTGACCGCGACGAGGAACGGTGTGACGCGGTGCTCGAAGTAGTCGACCGCGGCGAAACAGTCGCCCAGTCGCCGGGTGTCGGCGAGCACCACCGCCCCGACCGCGCCGTAGGCCAGCTCGTCCCAGATGAACCAGAAGCGTTCCTGCCCGGGCGTACCGAAAAGGTACAGCCTCAGGTCGGCGCGGAAGGTTATCCGGCCGAAGTCCATCGCCACCGTGGTGGTGGTCTTGCGATCCGCGCCGCTGGTGTCGTCGATGCCGATGCCCCGGTCGCTGAGCACCTCCTCGGTGCGCAGCGGGCGGATCTCGCTGATCGCGCCGACCAGGGTGGTCTTGCCCACCCCGAACCCCCCCGCGATCAGTATCTTGGCCGTGGCGGGCATTACTTCCGCCTCGACCGTGTCAGAGTGCCATGAGTGCATTCAGCACGTCCCTCAGTAGACGCTCCGTGGTTGCCGCGTCCCGCTGAATGGTGACCACCCGGAGCGCCCCGTACTCGCGCAGGTCGCTGAGCAGCACGCGGATCACCCCCACCGGGAGGTCGGTGTCAGTGGCCAGATCCACCACCGTTATGGGCTGACGGCAGTGGCTCAGGACCCGCCGGTGCTCGCGGTTGAGCCGCGCATCGGCGGGAAGCTGCGGATCGGCCACGGCCGCGACCACGTCGATCAACCCGACGTACGCCCCGGAAGCGGGCATCGTGCGGCCCTTCGTGACGGCATACGGCCGCACGACCGGTCCTGCCTCCCGGTCGAGCCACCTGTCCCTGGGCGCGCTCATGCGCTCAGCCCACGGCCGTCTCGTGATCGGCCTGCCGCGGCGCTGCGGTCAGGTACACGCCCATCCGCCGCACCAGCTTGGCCATCTCATAGCCCATGACGCCCAGGTTGGCGTCGGCCGAGGCGAGCACGGTTAGGCAGGTGCCCTGCCCCGCCGCCATCACGAACAAGAACGCGGAATCCATCTCGATGATGGTCTGCCGCACCTCTCCCCCGGTGACCTGCTGTGCGGCCCCGCGAGCCAGGCTGTGCAGGCCGGCGGTCAGTGCCGACAGGTGGTCTGCTTCTTCCCGGCTCATGTTCTGCGACGTCGCCACGACCAGGCCGTCCCGGGACAGGACCAGCGCCTGGCGGATGTTCGCGACACCGGAAACCAGGTTGTCGAGCAGCCAGCCGAGTTGCTCCCCGCTGCTGTTCGTCGGAGTCATGATTTCCCCTCCCGGTCGTTCGGTTCGACTTCCTCGCCTGACGCATCTCCCGGCCCCCCGCCGAGGTGATGCCCCGCAGGGCTGGCGTCGGGGCTGTCCAGGTCGTCGACGCGGCCGCGCAGCCATCCGTCTTGCAGCTCGGATAGCCGGCTGCCGGTCTGCTCAGGCGCACGTGCCGGCGACCCGGCCACTTCGGGCGAGGAAAGGGGAGGTGAGAAGCGCTGGGAGGCGCTGGGCTGACCGCGCAGCTGCGGGACGAGGCTGGCCATGCGGACGCGCCGCGGCAAGCCCAGGTGCGTCCCGTCCGCCGCGCCGTCCGCGGGCCGGGCGGCCCCGGGACCGGCGGCCTCGGCCGGCTCGCTGACTCCCGCAGACCCGGTGGGGCCGACTGGTTCGCTGGACTCGCGGGGCTCGGGAGACCGCGCGGGCCCGGCGAATCCCGCAGGCTTCGCGGATCCGATGGCCGGGACCGCCGCCGTCGGCGATCCGGGCGGCACTGGCGCAGGACCAGGCGCCGGCCTTCCGGGCTGGCCCGGTACCGCCGGCGGCAGCGCCGGGAACGCCGGGCCCGCCAGCGGCGGCGCTGGCCCTGCGGTCAGCTCGGTCCCTGTGGCCCCGCGGTCTTCCGGCGGGGGGGCCGAGGCCACGAGCCGGTGCCGGCCTGTCATTCCGAACGCCGGACCCTGCCCCCCGTTCCCGGCCGGCGCGGCTTTGCCCGCCGAACCGTTAGCGGCCGCCGTCGGCAGCTCGCTGATACCGCCGGATCCCAGCCAGTCGCCGGTTCCGTGCTCGGGCACGATGATCTCCCGGGGGAGCAGCACGATGGCCGTGATCCCGCCGTAGTCCGACGGCCGCAGCGTCACGCTGATCCCGTGCCTGGCGGCCAGCCGGCCGGCCACGAACAGGCCCAGCTGGTCGCTATTGGCCAGGTCGAACTCGGGCGGGCTGGCCAGGCGCTCGTTGATGGCGGCTATTGCGTCAGGAGTCAGGCCAAGACCGCGATCCTCGATATCCACCGCGAAGCCGCGGCCGACGACGCCACCGGTGATCGTCACCCGGGTATTCGGCGGGGAGAAGGCTGTGGCGTTCTCGATCAGTTCGGCCATCAGGTGGATGACGTCGTTCACCGCGGTCCCGGCCACGGCGTCGGCGGAGTCGATGATCACATCCACCCGGGTGTAGTCCTCGACCTCCGCGACCGCCGCCTGCAGCACGTCGGCTACCGGCACCGGGTCGCGCCAGCCCCGGCCAGGCGTAGCCCCGGCCAGGATCAGCAGGCTCTCGGCGTGCCGCCGCATGCGGGTAGTCAGGTGGTCCAGGCGGAACAAGTCCGACAGCACGGCCGGATCGGCGGCCGCCCGCTCCATGGTGTCGAGCAGGCCGAGCTGCCGGTGCAGCAGCGATTGGTTCCGCAAGGACAGGCTGACGAAGACCTTGTTGATGCCCTTGCGCAGGCTGGCCTGGCCGACGGCGGCCTCCACCGCGGTGTGTTGCACGGTGGAGAAGGCCTGCGCGACGTTCGCGGTCTCGGTGATCTTGCCCGGCTTCAGCGGCGGGGACTCCTCCTCGATGTCCACGTCCTCGCCGCGGTGCAGCCGCTCGACCAGCCGCGGCAGCCGCTCGTTAGCCATCTGCCTGGCGCTCTGATACAAGTCGGTGAGCTCGACCCGCAACCTGCGCCCGAATCGGATCATGACGAAGACGGACGCGGCCACTGCAACCAGGCCCAGACCGCCGGCCAGGGCGAGCGCGGTCACCGTGCTGTCCCGCAGGTGCGCCGACTGCGCGCTCAGCGCGGCGCCGATCGGCCGCTCGCTCGCGATCGTCTGCGCCTGGAACGCCTGGGCGGTGGCCTGGAAGACTGCGGGATTTACCGGTATCGGCTGGCCGGCCGGGCTGGCCTCGATCTGGTTTTCGGTGGCTTGGAGATTGCGGTAGGCGGGCGAATCGTATATCCGCGTGAACACGGCCGCCATGGCCGGGTTAGCCAGCGAGAACATGTTGCCGACCTCGAGGTTCTGCTGGCCGACCAGCTGCGCGAAAAGCACCCGTTCGGGCTGCGTCATCAGGCGGCCCCTGGCGAGCGCCGCCTCGATCAGCGTAACCGCGCCGCCGGTGAACTCCTGTCCCCGCGCCTCGGCGATGGCCGACTGCGTCATCAGGCTGAGCTCGGGATCGGCCGGCGGCGAGGAGATGCTGAAGAACTCGAATTCGGCGGTGCTGATGGCGCTGTAGGCGTTGAACGCGCTCACCGTGTTGTCCGCCCCGGAATCGACCGCCGCGCGTATCCGGCCCAGGCCGGACAGGTCGGCGAGGAAGATGTTCATCCGCGTTATCGCCGAGGCGTCCAGCAGCCCGCGGACCGCCAGGATCGAGCGGCGGACCTGCGGGGTGGACCGGTCGGTGTTGTGACGCGCGGCCGCCAGTTCCGCGCGCAGGAGGGGCGACCGGCGGTCACCTCCCAGCCAGATGAGGGTGATCGCGCGCTCGACCGGGAGCGCCTCCTCCAGCGAGGTGACACTGGGGAAAATCGTGGTCTCGACCGTGTTGTAGTGCTGGTACCGGATGACGTTGCCGAGAGCGACGCTGGCGGTGAAAACCCATAGCGCCGCCAGGGACAGCAACGGGATCAGCAGCAGGCTGACCAGCGTCAACCGCGCGGACCTCGTGCGGGGCGGTGGCGGGTCGGCGGCCATGGCACCTCCGGGCAGTACTCGGCGGACGGGCAGGCCCGGAACTCAAGCGCCCAGAGAGGCAACCCGGAACGGGTCGCCCAGACGGGCAGCGCACGCCATAGGGTGCACTGCACGCTAATCGTCCACCTGCATGCGCCCCCCAGCGCCCTTCATCTCCCCGCGGTGAGCTGAGACGAGGAAATGCCGGTGCCCGGTCCTGTCAGCTTGAACCCGGCCTCTTTGTTCCTATCAGGTTCCTGCATGTTCTTTGGGAACCTTCTGCAAACCGGGTCCAAAATTGTGCCGATGCGTCATCCCGGCCAGGCTCGCCTCCCGCCCGAGTACCCCGGACCTGAGCGCGCTCAACCAGAACCGGCTCGCGGTCTGCCGCGTGAACCGTCAGCGTCACCCTGCGTCGGATTCTGCCCTGGTGAAGCAGGCTTTACGTGAGGTTCCGCTGGCGGATCAGCCCTACGCTTAGACCGGGGAACTGAAGGGGTTCCCGGTAAGCGACGGAGCGGATCATGGCCGTGAGCGAGGACGGGGGCCCTGACAGCCAGGTCCCGGGGGTCAGTGGCGATCAGGCTGGTGTCTCAGTTACGCCGGCCCCCGCGCGACCAGGCGCTGCGAAGCACCACGTGCTCCGCGATCAGGAGCGATGGCTGCTGGATCAGGAGCGGCGCCTGGTCGATATGGAGTCCCACGCCGTCGAGTGGGTGCGGGCTACCACGGCGGGAACCTTCTGGTCCAGGCTGAACGCCGTCGATTTCATGAACAGCTCCATGCAGTTCGCCGCGCTCGCGGTGCTGTGCCTGTTTCCCTTCCTGATTACCGTTTCGGCCGAGACCGGAGGTGACGCGCGACACGCCCTGATCGCCCGCCTGGGTCTGAATGAGCAGGCCGCCCGCGACGTCGACGTGCTGATGTCTTCGGGAAGCCACACGGTGAAGGATCTGAGCATCCTGGGGGTAGCGCTGGTGCTGCTGGGGGCGCTGGGCATGGCCTCCACGCTGCAGGTGTGGTACCAGCGCGTCTACGACCAGCCGCCGGCCCGCAAGTGGACCAGGCAGCTGGCCAACCGGCTTTTGTGACTGGGTGGCTTGCTGGGCTACCTCACCGCCCAGGATTTCGCCTGGACCCAGTTGAAGCAGGTCGGCGCGGCCCGGGTGACCACCTACATCGCCACGTTCATCCTCGCCGCGGCCTTCTACTGGTGGACCCCCCACGTCCTGCTGCTGGGCAGGATTACCTGGCGCCGGCTCTTCCCCGCCGCCATCGCCACGGCGGTGTCGGTGACTGGTCTCGGCGTGTTTTCGGCCCTGTTGTTCTCCGGGCAGATCGTGTCCAGTGACGCGGACTACGGGCCGATCGGTGTGGTGATGGTGTTGTTGTCGTATCTGATCGGGCTGGCCGTCTGCCTGCACCTGGGCGCTGTGGCGGGTCGCACGTGGAACGAGCGCGGTTCGCAGCCGCGTGCCGATGCCGAAGAACTTCCCGCTGCCGTAGATGGGTGAGCAAACGGACCCTGGACACCCCGTGTCGCTTCGGCGGCATGGTGCGATGAGACGGCCCGGGGCAGGAGGTGGCCTGCTATGAGTCTGTCCGAATACGGCGTCATGTTCGTGCTGGTCGTGATCATGGGCGCCGGGATACCGGGCCCGGGTGATGCCTCGCTGATCGCGGCGGGCGCGCTGGCGGGGGAGGGCAAGCTCAACATCTGGATCGTGCTGGTCACGGCCGGGGTCGCCTGGCTGCTCGGTTCGGTCATCGGATTCGTGATCGGCGCCCACGGGGGACGCCCGCTGCTCGACCACCCCGGGCGCCTGGAGAAAAGGCGCCG
>Ga0306920_100012003_pt1 | contig 11746 bp, 12 predicted proteins | sample flu12Cox44000170_FD_204666 | JGI IMG/M metagenome (GOLD analysis project Ga0306920, IMG submission 204666) | Lab enrichment of tropical soil microbial communities from Luquillo Experimental Forest, Puerto Rico - flux4day.12C.oxic.44.000.170 (v2)... | ecosystem: Environmental > Terrestrial >...
GGGTGATATCAGTGATGCTCAGTTCAATCAGCCCACAAACATATTGCGTTCGCGTGCGAACTGCGGAGAAAGACGGAGCACCGGAGCGTCCGGCGAGGCAGTCTATGGCGTGAAGAAGGAGTGCGAATGCGCACTGTGAGAACAGGCCGGAAGATGCAGAAGCTGGTCAGGCTGCTGTCCGTCCGCAACGGTTTTGAGGTATTTGCGGCCGTGAAGGTCCACGGCGACGATTATGTCAGAACGCCGACCGCCAACTCTTTCTATGTAAAAAGCACAAGTCCCATTCTCGATCTGTGAAACTGCCTGTTCTTGCGTTAGTGTCCAATGACTTCCATCCGGCGTAAGCCCACAAATCGCACTGATGCGTTCATATGCATTCGTTAGGTCAGTCCTGACGACCGAGCGTATATGGAGGTACCGGGCCATTCTCTCCCTGCCTAGCTGAAGCCCGCTGGTGGTTTGTCCCCATGCTGTATCAGCTAACGACGTACGTCAATTCCGTTTACGTCTTAATTTGGTTGGTTTTGCCCGGCGAGGAGGCGGTGGCACCGTGTCGTGGTAGGTGTGCCACCGCACTAGTTGCTTGGGGTTTCCAAACAATTGCGCCCTTGCAATGAAACGGGGTTATTCCGCCTAGTTAACGCTAGTTCGAGTTCCTGAGAGACCTCTGACTCGCTTCTCTGAGCTTTCGGACCATATCGGGTCGATTCATTGCATGCGGCCCGAAAGCAACTTGAGTGTTGTCCAAGATGTTTGACTCGTCGAAATAGAGATTTCCGCCATCATATTCCAAGTCAGCATTCCCGAAAGTACATCTCACGAAAATTTTGTTGTCTAGTGCGATAAAATGTGGAAACTGCGATGGCGTTCGGACTTCTGAAAATTCTGTCGATTCATAGAATTCAACTGCGTCATCGAATTATTATATTGGCCGCTAATTTCATCCATTGTTGCGGGTCGAAAGCCTTGGGTCGTGAGGAGACTAGGATGAAGAAAATTCGCATGTTTTTGGCATTTAGTTCTTTCGCATTGCTGGCCGTGTTGCTGGTTGGGATGGCGCTGGCGAGTCCGCCGGCGTCGGGATATCACTTGATTAAGAAGGTTCAGCTGGGCGCAGCGCCGGGTGGAGGCGAGTATTTCGATTACGTGAGCGTGGATACTGCCGCGCGCCGCGTATATCTCACACATGGCACCGAGGTGAAAGTGCTGGATGCTGACAGCTTTTCAGTGGTCGGCACAATTTCTGGATTAAAGCGGTGCCATGGCGTGGCGCTGGTCCCGGAGCTTGGGAAAGGATTCGTCACTGACGGCGACGCTGCGGCGGTGGTCATGTTCGATACGAAGAGTTTAAAGGTGACTGGAGAAGTCAAAAGTTTCCCGGACACGGACGCGATCATCTACGACCCGGCGTCGAAACTCGTCTTTGCGTTTAACGGCGACAGCAAGAACTCAACGGTAATCGATCCGGCCAAAGGAGCAATGGTGAAGGCGCTCGACCTGGGTGGCGCCCCCGAGTATCCCGTGGCCGACGGCAAAGGGATGATTTACGACAATATTGAGGACAAAAATGAAGTGGTGGCAATCGATACGAAGGCGCTAACGGTCAAAGCGCGCTGGCCCGTGGAGCCGAGTGGAACGCCGGTATCCATGGCTATGGACCGAACACATAGGCTGCTATTTTCCGGCGGCCGGGGGCCACAGAAACTGGTCTTGATGGATGCGGATAGTGGAAAGATCTTGCAGGCGCTGCCGATCAGCGCGGGCGTGGACGCTAACGTCTTTGAGCCCGAAACAGGGTTGGTTTTCGTTTCGACTCGCGAGGGGAAGGTCCACATTTTCCACTTGGACTCGCCGGACAAGCTGAGCGAGGTGGAAACGCTGACAACCGAGTACGGCGCCAAAACCATGGACATTGATCCAAAGACTCACAACATATTTTTGACCACAGCGGATTTTGCGGAAGCTCCGGCTCCGACCGCGGAACATCCGCGCCCAAGCCGGCGCCCGATTCCGGGAACGTTTCGCGTTCTTATCTACGGTCGATAGACTTGAGACCAATCAGAGGTGCTATGGAACCGCGTTCAAACACCACCCTCCGTGGAATGACTACTCGGCAGAAGTGCCCGCAAGAGGTATGCGCCAGTCACTCCGGAGTTACTTGCGACCCAACGTTTTAAAAGTCTGGACACTTAAAAGCCCGGACCTTTAAGATGCCCCCAGGCTGCCACCCTGCAGCTCTAACAGGTCAAGGGCCCAATTACAGTTCGCGCTGGTGTTCGCCCTCAGCACCAGTCCGCTCATAACACACACCGTCAAGCTGCGCGCCCTCCGCAGTGAGCGAGGAGCCTTGCGTATGAAGTATCCGACCACTGCCGAAGTCGTTGCCGCAGATCAGAAAATGGTGTTTTCTGGTGGCATTTTTTGCAGGACCCAAAAACACCAGACGAGGAACACGTGATGGACCTGATTTGCAAGAAGTACTGTGTCATCGGCGGAACCGTCGGACCAGATCACAGAAAATTCAAATTGCCGCGCCAAAACTGAAAGTCATCGGTTGGGGCGTGTACGTGGCACTGACGTACCTGGCTTTCGTCAAAACGCTATCCACCGTCGAAAACGCACTGACACTTCGATGCGTACGTAGAACACTCTACGCGAATCGAGTTTCGGAAGGGTCGCATCGAAAGGTGGGCAGCATCTGGATTAGGGGCGGAAGAGTAATGCCTATCGACTCTAAAACCAGCGGATTACGCAGAAGCCGGTAACATTTGTTACAGGGTTGAGGCTCCATCACGACCAGCGTTTTGGCGATGCACAGGACGAACGGTGTCATTCATTAACGTACAGGCCATCCAGGTCGCCCTTTAGCCGCCGATAGGTTTCATCCTGCTTGCCTCGCGGAAGCAAATCAGGACTGCGGTGTCTGAGCCACAGAAAGAAATTGAGAACGTCATTCGCGGTCCGCTGAAGCGGGCATCGGACTACAAATAACTGGCGTACGTGCTCTCGACGCAATGCGTCGGGATCGCTCTTCCTGGGAGCGAACAGCATGGGCGGCAATTCCATTGCAATCGACTCTAGTTCTACTCTCCGTTGCTTGCATTAGTCCCAAGGTACTAGAAATTGTCTAATGTGTTTCCATCCCAACTAGCCGAGCGATTTGCCTTTTATTCGTCTCAACTCGTCTTTGACCTGTTTCATGAATTCTTGAACGTCGATCGGAAATCCGTTATGTACAACACCAGGCTCTAATCGTTTAATCGGGAATTTGGCGAAGACGCTGAAGATAACGTTCCGCACCCAGCCTGGCAACTTCGGGCGAAACAGTCCGAGCTGCTCACCTAGCAAAAGCAAAATGGAGGCTCGACTCCAGACGGCCATAACGTCGGCACCTGGACTGCAAGCGTTTGTATATATTCGGGGGCCTACAGTGACGCCGTGCTTGCGGTATTGTTTCAAAATTTCCTGCCCGACTTTCCAGACGTTTTCCAAGTCAGAAGGGTCTACGGCGGCTATTAAGCCTTCGCTAAGGCCACTTGGTGGCATTTCGTTGCTACTCTTTGAGCCGGGTTTGGCTGGAGTATAGTCCTAATTCAGTATCGTTGAAAGCATTCGGTTCGTGAACGGTAGACACAACCAAGAAAGCTCGCTACATCCAGCGTTGGAATCTTTAGGGTCCCGGTAACTGAATGAGTGCGTTGAGGAATGGAAGTCATTCCATCGTCTGATTCTTCGGCTTAAGCTGCCCCGCGGTGGGACAAATTGCGGAACCGTGGTCGTTACCTCAGGACGCCACGGTTCCGCTGCGCCAGTCTAAACGCTCGCTACTTGCATTTCACGACCACGAAGTCGAGCAGATGTACAGAAGATTTCCTTCGCGCCTGACTTCCATCTTGTCGGCCACACCGTACTGTTTCTGTATCAATTATCGATGCTGTTGAATCCGCAGCCGGGTTTTGCTTTTTGAAATTCGCTCACTCGCAAGCACGGGATATACTCACCCAGGTCCCTCGAACTCCGGTCACGAAAAACGGAGGGTTAGGTGGCAGGGGTTTTCAAGTTCGTTGATCTGACGGGGTGTGTTTTACATACCATAGACGACCCAGAAGACCAGCTTCCGATCCCCGCATACGGACAGGAAGTTTCCATCGGGCCTATAGAGATGTTGGTGGTATCAGTGATGCTCAGTTCAATCAGTCCACAAACATATTGCGTTCGCGTGCGAACTGCGGAGAAAGACTGAGCACCGGGCAATACAGACGCGTTTGTTGAGAACCGCCTCGCCAGGCGTATGATTCCCCCATCTGTTATAGCGAGGGCGGAGACTTGACACAATCTCACGCGGAAAGCCAGCGCTCGCATTCTCCGCTCTCTTTCGGGATTCGTCCGCCGGGGCTTGTTGAACGATTGGATTGCTTGGGGAGTCGCTTCAGGCCCCGGAACCAGAGCAAAAATCAAAAACATCATCGCCGGAGAGCTGATTTTGGGGAGCACCCAGAGGTCCGACGTACGAGCACACGGACGAAGGTGGCATCCACATGTGGCTAAGTCCTGTCGTGACGAGAAAACATGTCATCTAACCTAATGTGAGACAACACGGAGGGAAGGAGGGGAGACTCGTTATGAAATTTGTGCGCCTGATTGGCGCGATCTGCCTAACTTGTTCCTGCGGTGGTCGGACGATGGCGCAAGACTCCAATCCCCCTGCGAGTCCTTCAACGAACCCTGATGCAAATCCGGTGTTAAAGCACAGACCGGCGGAGAGTCCAGAAACTCCCAAGCCTATCATCAAAGAAAACATTGATCTGACCGTTCCAAAGGGAACTGCTTTGCAAGTCGTGCTCGATGGCGAAATTCGCGTGCAGAAAGTGGGGCAGCCGATTCACGGGCGTCTCGTTGAGCCGATATATGCGTTCGATAAATTGGTTTTGCCCATCGGAACAGAGGTAGCCGGTCAAATTGCACAAATTGAAAGCGTTTCCGCGGGCCGGCGGACACTTGCAGCCCTAGACGCAAACCTTACTCCCACTAGGAAAGTCACCGTTGAATTCACGGAATTGTTGTTGGGGGACGGAAAACACATTCCGATTCAGACCAGCGTGGTGCCGGGATCGGGACAAGTGATCCGGTTCGTAGCAGCTTCGGAGAGTCAGAAAAGGAAAGGCGCCAAAAACCTAGTGACGGAAAAAGAAAGGCAAGCAAAAGAGGAAGCGCGAAGGCAATTCGATTCTGCAATGCAACAAGTAAAAGAGCCGGGCAAGCTGCATCGTTTGGAAAGGTATGCCGTGGCGCAATTTCCAGTGCATCCACAATACATCGACGCTGGCACGATGTATTTTGCCGAGCTCGGGAAGCCGCTGGAATTTGGGAGCGAACCGCTTACGTCAGAAATGGCTGCGTCGATGAACGCGGAGATACCCGAAGGGACACTGGTCCACGCACGGCTGATGACGCCGCTGAATTCCGCAAGCTCGCAGAAGGGCACTGAAGTCGAGGCTGTTCTGTCCCGTCCGCTTGTGAATGACGGCAAATTAATCCTTCCGCAAGGAAGCGAGCTGAAGGGAAGCGTAGTGCAAGTCAAGCCGGCGCGACATTGGAAACAGAACGGGCAACTTCGATTCGTGTTCCGTGATCTGGTGCTTCCCAACGGCATCGAGTCGAAAGTAGAGGCGATGGTTCAAGGCGTCCAATCAGGCAGAACGGATAACTTGCAGCTTGATGCCGAAGGCGGAGCGGAGGCTAAGACTTCCAAGACCCGGTACTTGAGGAGTGGGATTGCCGTCGGTTTAGCAGCGGCCACGCACGAAGATGAACCTTTAAACCGTGCCGAAGGTGGAGCGGGTGGCTTCAAGGTGGTTGGCATCGTAATCGGAGCGAGTGTGCACTCGCAGCCTTTGGCAATTGCTATGGGCGCATTTGGCGCCAGCCGGTCGATTTATAATAACTTCATGGCACGCGGGACAGATGTTGTGTTCGCGAAACATACTCCGATGGAGATTGCCGTCGATACGCGCGGTGCTGCGCCAAGGCAAACTGCAAGTCCTACGAACAACAACAGTTCTCACTAATTCATTTGGTCCTGTCCTGCCTCAGCTGGAAATGGAGAAAGCGTTCGTCCGTTAAGATAACGGAGCGAACACATGAAGAAACGACGGAAACACTACACGCCGGAAGAGAAGGTCGCCATTCTGAGGAGGCATTTGGTGGAAGGAGTGCCGATCTCGGACCTGTGTGACGAGTTGGGACTCCAGCCAACCGTGTTCTACCGCTGGCAGAAGGAGTTCTTCGAGAACGGAGCCGCCGCTTTCCAGCAGCGAGGACGGAAGAACCATCAGCCCGAACAGGAACGGATTGCGTATCTGGAAAAGAAGGTCCAGACGAAGGATGAAGTGCTGGCCGAACTGATGGCGGAGCATGTGGCCCTAAAAAAAAGAGTTGGGGAACTCTGACCAGGGTCTGGGTTCCGCACGATACGCGGGACGAGATCGTGGATTTCGTCCGGCGCTGGTCGGAGAAGACCGAGATCAGCGCCGGGCGGTTCATCCGCTGGCTCGACATCACTGCCAGCAAGTTCTACGGCTGGCGCGAGCGGTACGGCAGGGCGTTCTGGTGTTTGCAGCCTTCTATTTGCGATTCCTTAAGCACCCATAGGATGACGTTCGTAGACATAGAGGCGTCGTTATTCGGGTATTCCCGGGCGGTAGTCAATAATTGTCCGTCGATTGGCCCGAGGTTGGTCGCTGATGCAAGACTCTTTTGCACCTGGGCACTCCGAATATCCAGCGCTGCCAATTACGATTCGCGCTGCCCACACGGAGCGATTTCGATTACTAGGTTTCCTATTGCGGACCCATCTTTTTCTCAATCGCCTGGCGCATTTCCTGCTGGCGAATCTGCTGCAGTTGTTCGTACTGTTGCGCGTTCAAAATGGTCTTCACTTGCGGATCGCTTTCCTCATGGATGGCCTTGATCTGCTGCGCCTTCTGCATCGGGCCCAGCGATGATTGTTCCCGATCGCCTCAATGTTGGGGGCGTCAGCTTCGAGAATGGGCATCAGCTGCTTTTCTTGCTGGGGAGTGAGGTTCAGTTGCTTGGCGAGCGCCGCGATCTTCTCCGCCTTGCCAACACGAGCGCGGCAATGGCAAATCGTCCGATGTACTTCTTCATGATTGTCTCCAGATGTTTCTTTTGGGTCAATCGTTGCCCTGGCGATTTGACCATGCGAGGAAGCCAATGGGAACCGTCAATTGTGACAGGTGAGGGCGAGCACAGATTCGAGTCGAGCATGGCGCGGTTGACTTGCTCGACCGATTGTTGGCGTAACAGTGCACCGTGAAAAGGCGCTGGGTTGCCCGCCATTCACGAAGTTCTCCGCAGTATAATCGCCGTCAATCATGGCATTAGCCCCTGCTACAAGACTTGGGCCCTATGAGATCCTGCAACCGATCGGTGCGGGCGGGATGGGCGAAGTATACCGCGCACGGGATACTCGGTTGGAGCGCACTGTAGCGGTCAAGATTCTTCCACCACATCTTTCTTCCGATCCCGTACGTAAGCAACGCTTCGAACGGGAAGCCAAGATTGTTTCTAACCTCAATCATCCGCATATTTGCGTTCTGCACGACATCGGCTCTCAAGATGGCATCGATTATCTCGTCATGGAGTGCGTGCAGGGAGAGACGCTGGCCGAACGCCTGCAAAAAGGCCCGCTGCCGCTCGATCAAGTCCTCAAATTTGGGGCGCAGATTGCCGACGCGCTGGACAAGGCGCATCGCAGCGGCGTTGTTCACCGCGATCTGAAACCCGGCAACATCATGTTGACACCCATCGGCGCGAAACTGCTGGATTTTGGTCTGGCTAAACCTGCTTCCCCTCTGGCAAGCCTGGCTACGCTGACGGCTATGAAGCACGATTCCCCGATGACCGAGGAAGGCACGGTTATTGGGACGTTCCAGTACATGTCCCCCGAACAAGTTGAAGGCAAAGATCTGGATGGGCGGAGCGACGTCTTTTCCTTGGGCGCCGTCCTCTACGAAATGCTCACGGGCCAGCGCGCCTTCCCAGCTAAGAGCCAACTGAGTGTGGCGTCGGCCATTCTGGAGAAGGAGCCCGAGCCGATCAGCAAGTTAAAGCCAATGACGCCGCCTGCACTAGATCACGCGATTCGCAGGTGCCTGGCGAAAGATCCCGAGGAGCGCTGGCAAACTGCGCGTGACCTTGCACTCGAATTGAAATGGATTGCAGAAACAGGCTCACAAAGTGGTGAAGCTGCACTCGGTGTAGTTCCGCACAAGCTGCGCGAACCTAGAGCATGGGCTGTGGCCGCAGCGGGATTCGTTCTCGGCACCGTCATTGCGGGATTGATTGGCTGGTATTTTCGCTCTGCGCCTGTGGCGCGCCCCGTTAGCCGGTTCGCTTTCGTCGTGCCGGCGCCATTGGAAAACTCCACTGTGTGGGTAGTCGGCGGCTTTCCGCTCAGCGATTTTTCGGATGTGGCTATCGCTCCCGATGGCACCGAGATCGCTTATATAGGCAGCGCTGGCAACACGACGGAAGTCTTTCTGCGAAGGATGGACCGCCAAGAGCTTACCCCCTTGGCAGGCACGCAGGGCGCGTTCAGCCCCTTTTTTTCTCCTGACGGACAGTGGGTCGGATTCTTCGCCGACGGCAAGTTAAAGAAAGTTTCTACCCACGGCGGAGAACCTGTGGTGCTGTGTGACGCGCCGATGAATCGCGGAGGGGCTTGGGGATCCGACGACATGATCATCTTCGCCCCGACTCTTTTCGGCGGTCTTGTGCGCATTTCCTCTGCCGGAGGCCCCTCCGAGTTGCTGGCTTCTCCCGATGCTAGCAAGGGCGAGCGTTCCTACCGCTGGCCCGAAATCCTGCCCGGTGGAAGAGCGGTTGTATTTGTAATCGCCGAAGCAAAAGACATCGGTCTTTTCACACAATCGAAGATCGCGGTCGAGCGGTTGGACACCCGCGAAAAGAAAATCCTGCCGATTCAGGGTACATACCCGCGTTATTCCCCGAGCGGCCATCTGCTGTTCGCGCGCGAGGGCCGCATGTTCGCTGTGCCGTTTGACGCCCATCGCTTGGAGGTGACGGGCCCGGCGGTGCCGGTTCTTGACGGCGTGAAAACGTCTCTCAATAGCGGCGTGGCAAGTTTTTCGATTGCCCATGACGGATCGCTGGTTTATCTACCGCGAAGTAATTCCGCTGCCGAAGGCAGCCTTGTCTGGGTGGATCGCAAGAATCAGGTCCGGAGACTGGGGGGTCCTTCACGGCGCTATAGTTCCCCTGCGATTTCTCCCGACGGACAGCGTGTGGCCCTCGCCATTTTCTCGGACAACGACATGGATATCTGGGTGTATGAAATCACTCATGGCACGCTCACTCGCCTCACCTTTGACGGAAGGAGTACGGCGCCGCTATGGTCTTTGGACGGAAGACGAATCACATACAGAGGGACACGCGGCGCAGGATCGGAGATCTTCTGGAGGCCTGCCGACGGAAGCGGGGCAGAGGAAATGGTGCTCTCCGGAGCGAGTCTTATTCAGGTACCTAGTTCCTGGTCGCCTGACGGCAAGTTCTTGGTGTATTGGACCGCCAGCACGGAAACTGGCCGGGACATCTGGGTGTTTCGCCTAGGGGAGCAAAAGCCTCGCCCATTCCTTCAGACAAAGTTCGACGAACTGCAACCCAAGATCTCGCCGGACGGCCATTGGATTGCCTACACATCAAATGAGTCGGGCCAGTTCCAGGTTTACGTGCAGCCCTTCCCAGGTCCCGGCGGTAAATGGCAGGTTTCCACCGATGTGGGAAGCAATCCGACTTGGGCGGGAACGGGCGCGGAGCTCTTCTACCTGAGTTTGGATAAGATTATGAGCGTGAGCGTGACCACCCATCCGACGTTTAGCGCCTCCGTTCCACGGCCAATAGCGGATATTCCTTCTCCTCTTCTAGGGACTGCCCTCGCTAATTCGTTCTACGATGCCAGCCCAGATGGTCAAAGATTTCTCTTCGTAAAGGCCAACAAAGAAAATGGGCCTCCCGAGGAAGTGCGCGTGGTGCTCAATTGGACAGAAGAACTCAAGCTGCTCATGTCTAACGGTAAGTAGCCATGAGCCGAGGTGAGCCAGAGGAATATCCTTGCAGATGCCAGTGAGAATTAAAGGTGACCCTCGCAGTGGCACAAAGCTCCGGTAGGGTTATGAGATTCAGTCCCCGCTAGGCGCGGGTGGGATGGGAAAGGATACGCGGACGGTAGCTCAGAGGAAAAGCCAATCACTCAAGTCACGTTCCTGGTGAGCTTCTTTGACGTGGTGAGGCGCCGCGTACACCGTACCGCGCTCCACAGAGAGCTCTGGCGTGTTACAACACACAGCCTAGCGTGTGCCAACACACAAATCCAATTTGGCAAAACGTATCCTATTTATGCGCCAAACTGATATTTGCCAGGTTTTGGGAGGGGTTTTGGGGCGATTTAGTACGCTTCAGACGTCATCGCGACCGAAATCCCCCTTACACTCGCTGTAGAGGAATCCGTGCTTGCAGAGTGACCGCTTCAGGCTGGGGGATGGCAGTTGGAGTTTTGATCTGTGAGACTCATTGAATCAATCATTTATGGGATTTATGCAGTTCCCTCCCGGACTCAGCGTAGCGCTTAGCTAGAGGAAATCGAGATAGTCAAGACGATACTTGGCGCTCGGATCGTACTGCGGGCCGTTACGTAACTTGGCTCTTTGAATTAAGAGAGGATGTTTATGCAAGAGTCGCAACCTCGCTTTGTGCCGTTGGCCGCGAAGAGCGTGGTTTGCCACACCATTACATACTTTTTGATGGGAGCGCTCGCGTATAACTTCCTGCATTACGCAGCTACCATCAACAATCCAAACTCAGGGATGCGGCCGACAACCAGCACCTGGGTACTGCTCGGTCCGGCGCTGCAGATCTTTCGCGGCATTCTGTTCGCGTCAGTGTTCTACCTGTTTCGCGAGCAATTGTTCGGGCGCAGAGACGGGTGGCTGCGGATGGCGTGGATGCTGATCGGCATCGGGATACTGGGGACGTTCGCAGCGCCGCCAGGATCGCTCGAGGGATTCATCTATACGAAGACGCCTGCCCTATCACAAACCAAGGGGTACCTCGAAGTCGTGACGCAGGCCGTGTTGCTCTCGGCGCTGCTGTGCTACTGGGTGAATCACTCGGGAAAGAAGTGGATGAACTGGACCCTGGGAGTTGGGTATGCCCTTTGCGCAGGCTTCCCATTGCTGGCGCTCGTGGCGCCTAAGCGGTAGGCTCTACCCGCATAAAACAGGAATTACGCGGCAGCTAAAAGCGATGCACACAGCGCACTCAACCGACAAACATTCCCGCACACACCCTGCACAGCACGATAGCTAGCGGATGTAGATTGAAACCAAAATGGAAGAAGAATACGACAAATTGCTTGGTAGGGCTATACAGCTACTGGAGTACACTCGCGGTAAGACGTACGCTGCGAGGCTGCTTGGCCAACTCGGCGGATCTGCCAAGTCCGAGCGTAAGACCGCAGCCTGCCGGGAGAACGCGAAAAAACCGCGGCCGAACCGCAAACCCCGCAAACCTGTAATGCCTGCTCAGCAATCATTTGCCAAACCAGATAACCAGGGCTAAAACGCGGCTTCCAGTGGCGTTACTGCCTAGCTAGCGCCACCCGACCCAGGCAAGCGACAACAACCCCGGCGGGACTCCCCCACCCCCG
>Ga0306920_100012004_pt1 | contig 11746 bp, 14 predicted proteins | sample flu12Cox44000170_FD_204666 | JGI IMG/M metagenome (GOLD analysis project Ga0306920, IMG submission 204666) | Lab enrichment of tropical soil microbial communities from Luquillo Experimental Forest, Puerto Rico - flux4day.12C.oxic.44.000.170 (v2)... | ecosystem: Environmental > Terrestrial >...
GCCGCATTCGTGAAACTCATACTGATATAACGTTATCTGATTTTAAAGCTCTGGTCCGTGAGCAATACAATATCCTGCTGATCGATCAGGAGGCGGCACTCGCTGCCATCCCCGAGATGATCGTCCGTGCCGATGCTGACACGCGGAGCAAAGCATTCGCTCTGATTAAACAGGTGCTATTGGCGCGCGGCGAACTTTCGGCGGAAACTTCGAGGAGATTGGCTGAGGTTGCTCGGTTGTTTGGTGTCAAAGAAGATGAAAGCACGCAGCCAATCCCCATTCACGAGGGTCGTAAGAAGGCATCGTGATACCGTATCCGAACGTAACAACACCCCTTAGGGCGATACAATCATGCTTTCCAAGAGAACCGGCGAGGTTGGAGAGATTGCAGCGATCGGCCCGGTCGGCGATCCGCCTGCTTCAAAATACGAGCGCTTGATCGCACGCGCGAAGGAAGTACCACCGGCGACGACAGTTATTGCGCATCCATGCGACGAGACATCCCTGCGCGGCCCTGTCGAAGCGGCGGAAGCGGGTATGATTATTCCGATCTTGGTCGGGCCGGCGAAAAAGATTTCCGCCGTGGCGAAGGAACACAAGATTGATATTAGCCGCTTTGAAATTGTCGATGCGCCCCATAGCGAAGCAGCGGCAGCACAAGCAGTAGCTCTAATTCGTGAATCTAAAGGCGAGTTGCTCATGAAGGGTAGCTTGCACACCGATGAGCTTATGCGGGAGGTGACATCTTCCAAGACTGGGCTGCGAACCGCACGACGAATCAGCCATGTCTTCATTATGGATGTCCCAACTTATCCGGAGACGCTTTTCATCACGGATGCGGCGATCAATATATTTCCTGATCTCGATGCCAAACACGACATTATACAAAATGCAATTGACCTATTTAATGAGGTCGGCCTCGGCCGCCCGCGCGTAGCGCTCTTGTCTGCCGTTGAGACGGTGACTTCTAAGATTCCTTCTACGATTGACGCTGCCGCGCTATGCAAGATGGCCGAGCGTGGTCAAATTACTGGCGGAGCACTGGACGGACCACTTGCGTTTGATAATGCAATTAGCCCCGAGGCTGCAAAGATCAAAGGCATCAAATCGGAAGTTGCTGGGCGTGCACAAATACTAGTCGTGCCAGACCTTGAAGCCGGTAACATGCTGGCGAAAAATCTTTCGTTCCTCGCCAAAGCCGATTCGGCTGGAATCGTGTTAGGCGCGAGAGTGCCCATCGTGCTTACCTCGCGCGCCGATTCAGTGCGGTCACGCATGGCATCCTGCGCGGTCGCAGTTCTCTTTGCGCATGCGCGCCGAACCAAGACACCTTTGCCGGCCGCGTAAAAATGGACAAGATACTGGTTGTTAATGCAGGGTCCTCGAGCGTCAAATTTCAAGTTTTTGAAGCCGCGGGAAAGACACTGCGTCGGCTAATCAAGGGTCAAATGGACGGGGTCGGAACCCGACCTCGGCTTCGGGCCGAGACCGGCGATAAGAAAGCACTGGTGGATCAGTCTTATGCGCCGGAAAAAGTTCCCGATGGCAAAGCAGCCTTAATAACCGCCGGGGCGTGGCTACGCGAGACGCAAAATCTCGAGCCAAGCGCGGTGGGGCACCGCGTCGTGCATGGCGGACCAAAGTATGATCGTCCAATAAGGGTCGATAAGGCGGTGGTAGCCGAACTCGAACGGTTTGTACCTCTGGCGCCACTTCACCAGCCGAACAATCTTGCACCCATTCGGGCGATTTTTGAGCGATACCCCGGTCTTCCTCAGGTCGCGTGTTTTGATACAGCGTTTCACCGCGGCCATGATCCGGTTGCGGACTGCTACGCCGTTCCCGAGTACCTGTATGCGGAGGGGGTCCGTCGATATGGCTTTCACGGTTTGTCGTACGAATACGTTGCGGACCGTCTACGACAGGTCGCACCGAAGGTCGCAGGCGGACGCGTAATCGTTGCGCATCTTGGCAGCGGCGCATCTATGTGCGCTCTCGTCAACGGCCGCAGTGTGGAAAGCACCATGGGATTTACTGCACTCGACGGATTGCCGATGGGTACACGACCAGGCCAGATCGACCCCGGTGTTATTCTTTACCTGATCGATGAAAAGAAGATGAGTTCCTCAGAGGTGCAAAAGTTGCTCTATAACGAGTGCGGCCTAAAGGGCATCTCCGGAATAAGCAATGACGTTCGCGAGCTCGAAGCAAGTAAGGATCGTCAGGCCCGCTTGGCGCTCGAACATTTTGTCTATCGCGTCGGGCTCTATGCTGGACTTTTGGCGGCAGCAATGGGAGGCATCGACGCTTTCGTATTTACAGCAGGCATCGGCGAAAACTCATCTAGTATGCGAGCACGCATCGCAGAAAAACTTACTTGGCTTGGTGGAGCTCTCGACCCTAAGGCCAATGAAAAGGGTGAGACGTCATTAGCTTCCAAAAAGAGTCGTATCGGTCTTTTTGTGGTTCCGACGGACGAGGAACTGATGATTGCCCGCCATACTTTAGCCGTGTTGAAAAAAGCCTAACTAACAGCCAACAACTTCACTTGATTAGCGGAAATTGATGGACACAATTTGGCCGTGGTAGGGGAGCCGATCGTAGAGATGCATTAGTTATGCCGAAGCGACCGACCATAATTGGCCACGCTGGGAAAGTGGTTTGCCCTTCAGGGATAAAAGCCCTTTCTTTTTCCGCCTGCATACATTGCATGCTCTTTAGCATCCCAGCGTACGCATTTGATCTGAACGGACTCTGGACAACAGATACCTCGGTTTGTGATAAGATGTTCGTAAAAACGAATGGGCAAATCTCAATGTCCAAAGAGTCTGACCTATATGGAAGCGGGTTCATAGTCGATGGGAACAAGATCAGAGGAAAAATTGCAAGTTGCGACGTCAAAGCCCGTAAGCAGGATGGGGCAATACTGAATTTGGTTGCGGTATGCTCGACGGATATAGCTCTTTCGACAATGCAGCTTATCTTTAAAATAGATGACGAAAACAAAGTCACACGGCAATTTGCTGGGATGCCGGAGATGGACACCGCCTATTTTCGATGTCCGTAAATTGGGGTACCGTACCTCGGTGGTCACGGATTAGGTTTACGACGGTGAAACGAACTTCCAATTTGGAAATGCGAATTGATGGTGCTTCGTAAACTGCCGTCGCCGACAGGAGTTATCCATGGCTGAACCACTTCATGCGGCCGCGACTGAACATCTGAATCCGGCCGCGACTGCGCATCTGCCGCGTTTTGTCACCGCTCCTGGTGAAACGGACGTGCTCATGGTCGTGACGGCTATCTTCTTGGTCGTGGCCGTTTTGAGTTTCGGAGTCTTCTTCTTTCGATTGCATACTTTGCCCGAGCGAATGGCACATAAGACACACAAAGTGCAGTTCGAGATAGTCGCGGTTTTAGGCCTAATTGCTCTGTTCACTCATATGCATATTTTTTGGATAATAGGTTTGTTACTTGCGTTGATTGAGGTTCCCGATTTCGGGGGCATGCTTGGACGGATCACAGGATCGGTCGAGAAGATGGCGGGAGTAAAAGAGGGCGAGATGAAAGAGATCGATGAGACCCCTCGGATCCCGCCGGACAGGACCACGCCAGTGCCGAGAAAATTAGAAACTGTCGATAAAAAGAAAAAGGAGCTAGGCCATGCTTGAGCTTCTGCTCTGCTCATTATTAACAATTCTTCCGGACTATCTCTACCGTCGGTATGTACAGGGAAAGAGGATTGGCAAGGAAATCACCCTATACTCCGTCTGGTTTGAGCTCAGGTGGGGTATAACGGCATGCCTGATTCTGACTGTTGGCCTTATCACAACGGTTTTTTACAACCACCCGTCCACAAGCAATGTTGCATTATTGTTTAGAACAGTCCCGATTCTTCCTGAGACAAATGGGCGGGTCGCAGAGATCTTCGTCGGCATAGCTAGTCCAGTCGAAAAAGGGCAGCCTATTTTCCGGCTCGACAGTTCCAAGCAGGAAGCCGCCGTAGAGACTGCGCGGCGTAAGATTGCGCAGGTCGAGGCCCAAACGGCGATGGCTCGCGCGGACGTTGAAAATGCAGAAGGGCAGCTGCAACAAGCACGGAGCAAGCACCAGCAGACTGTCGATGAGCTAGAGACGAAGCAAGAACTATACAGGCGCAATCCGGGTAACGTTCCATTCCGCGAGATTGAGCGACTCCAGGTCGCTGAGCAGGGCGACGTGGCAGCGATTGCTTCGGCAAATGCAGCCAAAAACGCCGCACAGGAGCGGCTCGCGAGTGTTTTGCCTGCCGACAAAGCGAGCGCCGAAGCGGAGCTGAGGCAAGCACAAGTTGAGCTAGACAAAACCGTCGTGCGCGCCGGGGTAACCGGTCGGGTTGAGCAATTCGTGCTTCGGGTAGGAGATATCGTCAATCCGTTGATGCGCCCTGCAGGGGTCTTGATCCCTGAGGGTGCGGGTGAGCGAATTTTACAGGCGGGCTTCGGACAGATTGAAGCGCAAATAATGAAGCGCGGAATGGCAGCGGAGGTCACTTGTGTTTCCAAGCCATTTACGGTGATCCCAATGGTGGTTACGTATGTGCAAGATTTTATAGCCGCCGGTCAGTTCCGCGGGGGCGAGCAACTGCTTGATGTTCAACAGATAACGCGGCCGGGCACTCTGCTTGTGTTTCTCGAGCCTCTTTACAAAGATGGACTCGCGGCGGTGACTGCGGGCAGCAGTTGTATTGCCAATGCGTATTCCAACAATCACGATGAGATCGTATCAAAGGATACTGGAACGCTGCGAGCGGCCGCCCTGCACGCCGTTGATGCGCTCGCGGTTGTACATGCTTTGATTTTGCGTATCCAGGCGCTTGTGCTCCCGTTCCAGACACTGGTGTTTAGTGGACACTAACGAGGCGGAACACAGCATTGATCGTTCGGGCGCTGAGAGCCGCGATGTCGTCGAAATTTTGTGAGCTGTGACGATCCGGAATTTTGCAGGTCAATGTCACATCGTGGATAGCAACCTACCGGGGTTCACAATGCGCGTTAGGTCAATGGCCGAAGAAAATTAGTCGGCGTCAATGCTAATTGATATGTGACACTAGAGACGCGGGCGACGGGTCAATTTCAATTTGAGTCAGTGAGGCAAGCCACCCTATCCCATAAGATATTGCGGCACGAACCAAATTTTGGAGATGATCGTTTTGACCAGGTACGGAAGACAATGTACAGCGTTTCCATCAATGCATTAGAATTCACGTGAGCTAGGGACGGGGGATGCAGTCGTCTCAGCAACTATTTGAGATAATCAGATGATTTGGAACCAATTTTACAGGCTCAGAAGTTATATTAGATCGTCTCTTTGGATCGTTCCATTTATTGCGATCCCATTTGCTTTGGCGGCCACGCGCCTGCTGGTTTGGCTCGACCCTCACCTCGACTGGTCTTTCCTGGGTTTATCGGAAGCAGGTGCTCGAGCGACGCTTGAAGCTATTATAAGTGCGACACTTGCCTTCGTGGTCTTTACGTTTGGTTCACTATTAGTGGCGATTCAAGTCGCCAGCTCGCAGCTAACGGCGCGGATTATTGCTACGACATTGTTGCGGGATAATGTTGTGAGATACACGGTAGGCCTGTTCATATTTACATTTCTCTTCGCACTAAGTTCGCTTAATAAAGTTAGTTCCGCTGTGAACCAGCTCGTCGTATTTGTAGCTGCTTCCCTTGGCGTGGTCTGTTTCGCCGCGTTCTTTTACCTGATTGACTACGCCTCCCGCTTATTGCGTCCCATCAGTATCTTGGGTCGAGTCGGCAACGCCGGCCTTCAGGTTATCGAAGACGTTTACCCCGATCACAGTCTAGGCCCGAATGTTCCGGAATCCCAACGCCATGCACTCGCCGTGCCAGATCACATTATTCTGCATAAAGGGACATCGGGAATTGTTTTGGCGGTAAACATCCAAACACTTACAAATGAGGCAGAAAGGTTAAACGGGGTAATCGAGTTTGTGCCTCAAGTCGGCGACTTCGTTGCGGTCGATGAGCCTTTGTTCAACTTATATTGCTGCAAGAGCTCGATTGACGAGGAAATTCTGCGTGCGACGATTGCTTTTGGGTCTGAGCGCACGATGGAGCAGGATCCTACGTTCGCATTTCGAATTATAATTGATATAGCGCTTAAAGCATTATCGCCAGCGATCAATGATCCTACCACCGCCGTGTTGGCGATCGACCAGCTTCATCGCATGCTCAGAAAGGTTGGCAATCGGAACCTGCGAACCGATGAGATTCTGGACAAATCTAGACAATTGCGTGTGATTTGCCGGACCCCAAACTGGGAAGATTTTGTTCATCTGGTGTTTAGTGAGATTCGTCGGTGCGGGTCGAATAACCTGCAAATTGTTCGACGTCTACGGTCGATGATCGAAAATCTAACCCAAACACTTCCCGCATACCGGCATCCAGTCCTTCAGTTGGAACTCAGCCTGCTTAACCGAGAAATTTCGCACCATTTTACTCAGCCCGAAGAGTTTATGCTGACACAGGTTCCAGATTCGCAAGGACTGGGCGGGCACTCGGGCAAAGCTAACCGCTAGACATGGGAGACAATTTGTAAGGTCGCAATGAGCGGACGAGGGGCAGGCGCACGAGATTAGGCACTAAGCTTGTAGCGATTACAGATAACTTGTCAGATACTAATACTAAGACGTCTGCTTTGTGGCCCAAAGGCTTGGTTGCAAGTTTTGGCTAAGAAAGAAAGTTTTGTAATGCCACAAAAAGGAACACTCACTCGCGCGCGATTAAAGACGCCGCAAGCCGCCGCAGTGGCCGGCATCATCTTTTCAATTCTCCTGCTGCTTATGTTTTGGCTCTTCAGAACTGCGGTTCCGGCAGATCCATTGGAGCAAGGCGCGTGGCTAGCCAGCAACGCTAACACCGCCGCAGTCGCGCTTCATTTGGTTCCATTCGCTGGTATTGCGTTTTTATGGTTCATCGGCGTGCTGCGTGATCGGCTGGGCGAACTGGAAGATCGCTTCTTTGCGACGGTATTTTTTGGCAGTGCCTTATTGTTCGTCGCCACACTATTTATTGCGGCAGCTGTTATTGGTGCGGTAATTCTCGTAGCATCCTCCGCTACATCAAACGAACTAATTAATACAGCGACTTTTCGATTTGCCCGGGCAGCTGCGTACATCGTGGTGAATGTTTACGCGATCAAGATGGCAGGCGTATTCATGATTTCAACTTCGACCGTCGCAATCTACACCGGTATCGCACCGCGATGGATCGCTATTCTAGGATACGTCTTGGCATTGATTCTGCTTATCGGGAGCTACTACATCAGCTGGAGCGTCGTGGTGTTGCCCATATGGGTTTTCTTGATCAGTATTCACCTACTAATTGATAAGAGTCGTAACCTAAAGCCAAGCACGCTGACTAATCCCGAGTAGAAGAGAAGTCGTTTCACGCTTTACCGCGCTGATGGGTAAAGCGAACATGCCGCGACATGTCACCAAGGGCCGCTTCTGACCGAAAGTAGGCATCGGCTCAGATTGTCATCCTCCGTCGTTCAATTCGAGCTAAGTGATCTTTGGCGCTCTAGCTCGAGCGATGATGCCCCAAACGACAAGCACAATGATGGCCCCTACCACGGCGCCGATAAAGCCCGCCCCTTCACCGGCCTGATACCAGCCAAGCGCCTGTCCGAGATAGGTCGCTACAAAAGAACCAGCGATCCCAAGCAACGTCGTGAGAATAAAGCCGGATGGTTCGTTCGATGATCCCGGATGGAGGAACTTAGCAATAACTCCCGCAATGAAGCCAATTATAATGAGCCAAATGATGTGCATGTTCTGTGCTCCCTGAAGCCATTTACCTTCGACGGTCCAACTGGTCTAGCCAAACTCGGCATGCCGCCAGCATCTGTTTGCACTACTAAATTAGCATCAAATTCAAATGGTTGCATAGATATATGCACCAACGCGACGACAAGGCGTCGTGGTGGGTAGTAACACGATGCTGACTTGATGTCGTCACGATCTCTTTCTTGGGTTCAGCGTTCACGCGCCTTGCCACCGAAGTTGTCGATGGACCGTGGTGGTCGACTGGCGTTGCCGTTGGCGCGGCCACTGGTTGCGTTGCCGAAGTAGGCGGCTGGGTACCCTGCGGGAGCAGTCGGTTGCGGCGATACCGGGTCTTCTGGCGCATAAGCTCGGCGCGACTGTGTGGGCAACCGTTCTTCGCCGCTTGGTTAGCCTTCCCGCAACAAACAAAGCCGCCAGGGTACCCTGACGGCTTTGTATTGGAGGTTCGAACAACTGGGGTGTTGTCCAAGTGGGACAGTAATCGATTTGCTCGCCTGCCGCAACAAAAGCGGCCAGAGTTTTCAGCGCCGGCAAGTGGATAAGCACCGAATGTGGCTTACCTTATTACTACCATTTGAAAACTCAGAGGCGAAGCCGGAGGAACAAATCTGATTTGCAACTCACGATTAATAAACCTGGTTTAGCGTAAGCTTCATGTTACGGGATGTTCTAATTCGCGATGAGCCTTGTCTAGAGGTGCTTGTGTGCGACGAAATTGCTAAATGGCCGTCAGCACCCGCTTCGCGATCGCCTTCAATTAATTCGGTTGTGCGCGATCTCTTTAGGTTGCTCATTGGCGCTGATCGAAAACAATTGCGCCGTCGGATCGGGTGTGCCCGGCGCTAATTCGTCGACGGTCTCCGAGGGTGCGGCCACCGCCGAAACTACGTGTTCCATTTTTGATTTTGGCATCGTGCCACCATCCGACGGAAGACTCTGGGATTGCGTCGCGGCAAGTCCGATCCCACCGACAAAGGCCAGCACATTCACGCAGGTGATATTCACGAACAGCATCCTCCGGTGAAAGAGGCGTGGAAATTGAATCGCGGATTCACGCTAGCAGGTAATGTTACTCTGGGTACTTTTACGCGCTTCCGACGTGCTGCACGTGCAGTATTTCAAACGAAAGATGAATTTTTTTGACGGAAGCAACTATACCTTGGTGTAATTCGGCGATACGCCTACCTAATTTCTCCGAGCCGAAAAATGCAGTGAGATGATTTGGTGTACACTTACCTGGGAGATCGCCATGCTGAAAATAGTAGCTGCCGGAGTGACTGCACTCTTCGTTGCTGCATCTCCACTTGCCTACGCGCAGGCCCCCGCGGGAAAGGCAATGGAGCGGTTAAGCGCATTGGAGCACTTAAGCGCAGCAGACTGGGCCAAGGTGACGGATGAGCGGATTGATCTCGTCAAGTCCGCGTTACAGCTGACACCGGATCAGCAAAAATACTGGCCGGCTGTAGAGGACGCCATTCGCGCCAGAGCGAAGGACCGACAAGCCCGCCTCGCACAGATCGAAGAAACGATGGGGAAACGGAGTGACGAAACTCTTGTCGAAAAGTTGAAAAACCGTGATCCGATCGCCTTCTTAAATCGACGCGCCAACGCCTTGGCCCAACGATCAACGGACCTTAAGACTCTCGCCACTGCGTGGGAGCCCCTCTATAAGACCCTCACCCCCGAACAGAAGAAGCGGATGGCCGCCCTCACGCTCTTCGTACTTCGTGATTTCAGGGAGGACGTAGAACACCGTCGTCTGCAGGCTGAGGAAGACGAGGACTAAAACCCGACCATTCCATCAACGCGCGTTATTCCATCATTTACGCCCGTTATCGCGGACCGAAAGCAATCATACTTCGATCTCGGCCCGCGATATCGGATTCCGCATAACTTAAACGGCCAAAACGGGTGTGCGGTATATACCTTGGTGTAATTCAGCGATACGCCCGCCCGATTTTTCAGAACCAAAAATTGCGGTGTGATGAGTTGCAAAGATAGTAACAGGGGTGGTGTCGTGCGCGTAAAGACCGTCACGCTGTATTCACTTCCATATATTGTGGGGGTTGCGAGTTTAGTGGTTGCGGTACACGAAGTCGCTCCCGCGTACAAACCGTTGCATCTCCTGTCAGGCGCAAGCACAACAAGTGCGATATTTTCTGGTCAGGTTGTCAATCGTTCGCTTAAAGGCGATAGGTTGCCGCTCGAGCAAGCACCTCAGGCTAACAAAAACATAAAGGTGCCAGCACAGATCAGAGTGCCAGCACAGATAGCGCCAAATCAAAAGCCGAAAACCGATTGTGACCTTGGCCGCTGTTTCGCCGACACCGGATTCTATCGCAAGGTCACCTAGCCGTTTAAACAAGGCAACCCATGACCGAGGTGGATGTTCGACGTGCAACCATGCTGCGCCAACGGGCGATGCAGCTTAAAGCCGCCGCAGGCCTCGAACCGGCCCGTCGTACACACCTGCTCAGTCTGGCGGAAACCTATCGAACGGCTGCCGACGAATTAGCGCCGGGCACACCCGATCCGGTTTTGCCTACACACCGTCACCTTGAGCAAATTTGAATCTCAATTTTGACCTCCAAGACGGTACCGAAAGGAAGGAAGGTTGGACAATGACTGAAAAAACGAATTGGAACTGATCTCGCGTGTAGAGTCGGAAGAGTCGGAGCCATAAAGCCCCGCATGCATGTACGGGTTACCATGACGTACGGCTAGCCCGGCGCGCGCTCGGCTAAAACCGCAAGTCTACGAGGAGTAATCAAATGGCATATAACTTCAAGCTACCTTTGATCGTTGGCGCTGCTGCAGCCATATTTGTATTGGACGTCGCGCTGGCTCAGAACGCACCGAATGCTATCACCGCTCCGGCACAGAAGAGTATCGGGGCGACAAAGCCAGAGATGGTGCCGTCGCTGATCGTGATGAATGCCCGCGGCGCTACGCTCCAGGGCGACAAGCTCACGTTAACTGGCGTTTCGCCGAACTCCATTGTGTTCGCCGACCGTCCGGTGAGGGCCGCCGGCCATGCGCACACAGCACACTTGATTGAGGAATGGGGAGTCGGCGACGAGAGTTTTGCGAAGGACCCGCCGAACGCGACGGTCTCGGTGCTAAGCACTGAGGGACCAACAGTAAACGATGTCGTCGTCGTACTTAAATCGCCTAAACTTGAGGGCGATCGTCTGACATTCGACGTGTCTGTACTGGAAGGCGATCTAAAGGGAGCGACAGGTCCCGCATCTGTCTTCATCGACATTATTGGTAGGCCATTGACGCCGATGTCGTATGCGGGCGTGGCGCGTCGTACCGCTCGTCGATCTGCTTGGTACGGGGCCGGTGCGGTCGGAGTCGGCGCGGCAGCGGCAGCCTATGGTGGCTATGGTGGCTATGGTGGCTATGGTGCCTGCGGCTACTACCCCTATCCACCCTGTTACTGAGGCGTCGGTGCGCAAGCCCGATCCGACGGGGTGATCTGCTTTTGGTCGATGTAGCTGCGCATAGGATAAGGTGCGCAGAGTGATGACGACTTCTGCATTCAGCTACGAGCGCTCTAAGCGATTCCGGGTCTGCGTCGACATGCCTCGCGGTTCTTTCGTTCCCTCGTTTTTTGCTGTGCTACAGCGGCTTGAGGAACGACGGCTTGCTGCGCGAAAACCGAGCCGCTGCGCACGCCAACCGGCAGCGGCGCCGCCCAAGCTGGATAACGTTGCGTACTTCGAACAGGTGAAAGGTCGTTTAGGCCGCCCGGCAAGGGCGGAACTAGTCAGAAATAGCTTGTGCGATCAGAGAAGAATTCCGGCTGCCCGAACGTCCCGGGGGAAAATTGTCGCGTGAGGTGCCGTGAAAGGCACATCTTACTCACGTGAGTAAGACGAGTGCCTATCG
>Ga0306920_100012006_pt1 | contig 11745 bp, 14 predicted proteins | sample flu12Cox44000170_FD_204666 | JGI IMG/M metagenome (GOLD analysis project Ga0306920, IMG submission 204666) | Lab enrichment of tropical soil microbial communities from Luquillo Experimental Forest, Puerto Rico - flux4day.12C.oxic.44.000.170 (v2)... | ecosystem: Environmental > Terrestrial >...
ACCGGCGAGGCGAGGCGCTATGCTCGAGACCTTCCACCGCATACGCGTCATCAATGCGACGCCAACCACCAGAACTGTTTGAACAGTTGAAGCGATTTAATCGGCGGGCGTTACCGTGTAGTTGTCGAAGTACATGTGACTGTCGGCTTTGGACCACAAACCAATGCGCCCAGCGACGGGCTCCACCAATTCGTGCTCCAGGTATAGCTTGCCGTCGAGATAGCCTTCCACTTTAGTACCGGCGATGCGGACTTTCAGATCGTGCCACTGGTGCGTGGCGGTTGGCGTATTGCGAATCCACTTCACCGATGAGCGCTTGCCCCGCTCAAATTTCCAGAGCACGAGATTGTTTTCGAGTGGATTAGCGCGAAACGTCAAGTAGTCACCGTTCGGCTTGAGGTCGAACAGGATTCCCGCTCCTTGATCGATGCGACCGGAAATCCCCTCGAATCGGACAGAGATCTCGCCGTTGTGAAAATCGTCTACGTCCTTGGCCACGACATACGGGAAGTAAGCGTAGGCCTGCACACGGTCGAGAAATTCAGCGTAGCGCTCTCCATAGAGGGCGCGCGCCTTGTCCGCGATCCCAGCTGAAGTCTGCCCTTCCTTCCACTGTCGTCCGTCGACGACCAGCACCTTGTTCCCGCCATCAGTCTCGATCCTCCAAACGCCAACTACGCTCAAAAACGACTTTGGCTCCGAGCCAGCGCTTTCATTGGAAAAGTCGATTTTGAGCGGCTGTGCTGCGGCAGCGAGCAACAGCGACGCGAGGAGGCTAGCGGCTGCCATTGTCAAAGCGCGAACGTGCTTGCTGACTATCATAGTTGGCCTCCATTCTTCTTGACGAACTGCGCGGGAATGTGCGGCGCGCAACGGCTCCACCACCACGCGACCGCAATCAACAACGGAAGGGCTACAAAGAACCAGGGCAACGCAATCCATCCATCAGCGACTAGGGGATATCCGGGATACTCTTCGCCGGACTGCGGTGTAGGCACGGGGATGCCCGCCAACCCGTAGATAAGAGGCAATGCCTCGCGATGACTGGTCGAGCGGCTCTTCGCCAAATGGCCGCCGTAGCTGTATTCAATCTCGCCATAGGACACTTCACCGGAGCTACCAATGACGCTCTGTCCGGTCGTTGCCAGATTGATCGTGACGTTCGGAACGATCCTTTCCAGCTTCGATAGGACGTTGCGCTGAAGGTCAACGTATCGGGGATCTTCCGGCGCAAGGTGAACAGTGATGATGAGCGGCTCATTAAGCCCGGCGAGAGCCTGCTGGTCCGCCGCCGGAAAGGAATTACGTTTGTCTTCTGACACATCGCTGGACTTTCGCAGCTGCGTCGCTACTGCCAATAAGATCCCAGCGAGCCCCACGCAGAGAATCGTGCGCGCGAGCCTTTTGCGGAGCGAGGTACCGGGATGCAGCCATATCGCTGCCAGTGCGGCGAAGCTGGCGATTGCCGCGAACATCCCTAAAACGACCGTGACTGAGAAAAGTCCTTGTTCGAAGGTGCGCAACGCTTGAGTCAGAGAAAGACGGGATATCCAACCCAAAGTGCCGGATTGGCCAGCTAGTGCGAAGTCCAGCACCCACGACCCAATCGTGAAACCCAGTGTCACGATGGCAGCGGTTGCAGAACTATCCGAAATCGCGGCGGCAAAAAGCGCGATCGCCCCGATCATAAGTCCATAGAGCAGATGACCTAAAAACAGGTTTGAAGTTTCTAGCGGATTAAGGTGTCCATCGAACGAAAGCCAAAGGAGGAGAGCGGTGGCCACGGGAATAACAGCTATCAGCCAAGCAAAACTGATGGCCGTGAGCTTTGCCGCAACAAGTGTTGGGATTTGATAAGGCAGTTGAACGAGAAGCTTGAGCGCCCCAGTTTCCTTCTCACGTCCAAGCGCACGGATTGCGACAAACGGAAATAGGAGCGTCACCGCGACATAAAGCGCGCCGAAAGTCGGCACGATAATACCGTCGAGAGGCGACAGGCTGGTCGCAAGCACTGGTTGGTCGCGAGCGGCACCGCTCGCCTCGTCATAGAGTGCGGCCGCCTGAAAAAAGCTGTATCCGACAAGTGGGCAAAGCATCAGTAGCATCGTCCACAAGGCACGACCGCTTAGAAGCTCCCCCACTTCCTTGACAAGCAGTGGACGCAGGGAAGTTCGCCGCACCGTCGCCGTGTCAGGTGAGCGCAAGAAATACATCCTCCAATCTAGCCGTCGCTTGGCCGATGCGTGCGCGAAGATCATCAAGCGAACCGACTCCACATACGCGCCCTTCCGCGAGCAGAATGAAGCGATCACAGACGCGTTCAGCGTCAGTGAGCTGGTGAATAGCAAGGGTGAACGTGCGGCCACGCGCCGCGACTCGGCGCATAAGAGCCATAATCTCCCGCGTCTGCCGGATGTCGAAGCCGTCAAAAGGCTCGTCCATAAGCAGCACCGGATGTGGTGTCAGCAATGCCAGCGCCAGCGTCAAGCGATGCGCGTAGCCCTTTGACAAGGCGGAGACGCGCTTGCCGAGAACTTGTTCAAGGCCGACCGACTGAGTCACCTCATCAAGCTCGGCATCTTGCTGGCCGAATGCGGATGCAAAGAATTCAAGAACACGGATGACGTGCTGGCCATCCCATGGTCGCAGACCGTCTGGCAAATAAAAGACGACCTCTCGCCGGCGGTTTGGGGCAGCAACGAACGTTGCCAGAAAACATCACCCGCATTGACAGGCAGCAGTCCCGCGACGGTTTCTAAAAGGGTGGTCTTGCCCGAGCCATTCGGACCGATCAGACCCAGGATTTCACCGCGCCGGATATCAAATGAAACATCAGCGAGTGCCCGCTGCTCGGCATACCATTTGGTTATGCCGGCAACCTGTAACGGTGCTGCACTATCTTGAGTAAGTGGCGGGCTACAGCGATCGGCGATCATGTAAAAGATTCCTTATCGAAGGCGACATTTTCGTCGCGACGTAACCCACGGAAACGCCAACAAAGATCGCGCTAAGAATGTCGCTCAGAAAATGATAATTCGCGCCAATCAGCCCAACTGCGACTGCGGCTACGCAAGCAACGTAGATCGGACGCCAACTTGAATACGACCACCAAAGAACGGCCATCACCGAACAAACTGCGGCTGCATGGCCTGATGGAAACGCCGCGAAGCCAAGCCCGCCGTGGAAAGGATTGAAGCCAAAAGCGCCATTTTGAATGAGGGAAGGATTATTTTCTATCCAAGTAATCGGCCAGGTTCGGCCAAATGCGTACTTGAGTTGGCTATTTATTAGGCTGGTTGAAATGAAACTTATACTGCACGTCAGCGCGATGGACTGAACGCGCGAGAGGGGACGGTCCATCAATGTCCAAAGTCCGCACCATGCTAAGATGAGCGACGACAGCAGCGGAAACGAGACAGGAAGCCGCTGCAGCCAAACAAAGATAGTCGCATCCGCAACGTTTCGATGTACAAAGAAAGCAAGCGGCCGATCCAACCAGAGATAAGAAGCGATGACGCCGACTGCCGTGATGGCGAGCCCAATGCACCAATGCCTCAGAGGCGCATGACGCTGTTGTGGTGAAATCGCTTTCGCCTGTTCGTCCAAGCGTAGCGGTTCATTCCTCATCATCGTCATCATCGATGCGCAGCCTTCGCTTTTCCACCGGCGGGTCAGCCGAACTATTTCACCATTACCCAGCCTGGCTGCAGCAGTGGATAAGCGATCAGCCCGACTACCGCGGTCGCTGCAATCAGGAGCGGATTGTTGACCTTCCAGCGGAATAAAACCGCAAGCGACACCAAGCCGATGAGGGCTGTGAGCCAATCGCCGATCGCAATCCTGCCCAGAAGAATGCAGGCTCCGAGGATAGTGCCGATCGCCGCCGCATAGGCGCCGCGCACGAATCCTTGCACGTTGAGATTGGCCCCATGGCGCGCCAGCAGCGGTGCGGCCACTAGGATGAAGATGAACGACGGGAAGAAAATGCCGATGGTTGAGACCAGCGAGCCCCAAAAGCCGGCGACCAGATAGCCCACGAAAGTCGCAGTGATCACGACCGGGCCAGGACTGATCATTCCGACCGCGACAGCGATCAAGAATTGTCGCTCGTCCATCCAGCCGTATTGCTGGACCACGCCTTGCTGCAGGAATGGGACGATGACGAGCCCACTGCCAAATGTGAGCGAACCCGCCTTGATAAAGAAGAGCAAAAGCTTGCTCAGAGTCGAAGCCGAGGCTACGGGGGCCAGCATGAGTGCCGGCAGCGCAGCAACCTGCAAAACCACCGGGGGCGGCCGTCGTCGGAAAATGTTGCCGTAGTAGAGGATGCCGACAAGTCCCGCGCCAATAAACAGCAACGCCACCTCCGCCTGCAGGATCACCGTTACGACCAAACAGGCTGCCGCAATCGCCCATTGCAGCTTGTCGTCCATGCCGAGCTTCGAGAGACGCCAACAGGAATGAAGAATCAGCGCAATGACCGCTGGGCTGACACCATAGAAGATACCGGTGATCGGCTTGAGATCGCCAAAGTAGACGTAGAGTGCGCCCAAAGCGGCGACGATTACAAAGTTCGGAAAGATAAAGGCCCAGCCGCCGATCCAGGCACCCCAAAAGCCGCCGCGCAGATAGGAAATATAAATTCCAACTTGAATCGCGAGCGGTCCAGGCAGTGACTGGCAAATAGCGATGGCTTCGCGCATCTGCTCTTTCGTCAGCCAGCCGCGCTCCGCAACGAGTTCGCGCTCCATCTGACCAACCAGCGCCACGGGGCCGCCGAATCCCAACAATCCGAGTCGGAGGAAATACAAGAGCAACTCGGTCAGCGACCCACGTTTTACTGCCGCTTCCATCGCCATCGTTTCCCCGTGGTAGGAGATCGGACGCCGTTCCAATTCGAGACTCACACGCTAGTCATTGTGCGTGCGCGAGAAGGTAAGCGAGCACGCCTAGATCATTCTCGTCGACGGGCTTGAGGACTTCGGCCATCGTTGCATCGTACGCATGCCGCGCTCCGGTCTTGTATGCCCTCATTGTCTTGAGCAGGTAATCCTCGCGTTGATTTGCGAGCCGCGGCACATTTTCCTGTCCGCTAAAGTCGGATCGATGGCAGATATTGCAATGGTTTTGTTCCGCGAGTGCGCTACCGCGGGCAAGACGCTGCGGATCGCCCGTCTCGACCGGTGACATCGGCGGTCGCAGCTTTGCGATTGCGTTCGCCATGTTTTGGAGATCGTCGTCGCTCAATCCTTTGGCATCGTCATTCATCGGCGCGGCAACGCGCAGCCGTTCGCGAAACATGAACAGCTGAATAAGCGTGTATGGCGCCGGCTGGCCTCCGAGGGAGGGGACATCGGGCGTTTGCGACCGGCCATCCTCACCATGGCAAGACAGGCAACCCGACAGCCGCTGCTCGGCCAGCGAGCTAGTCGATGCAGAAACTGCGGGCAACAACATCGCCAACTGCAACGCGACACAGAACGTTGTTATACGTTTAGGCAAGTGGAGCCTCGGTTTGAATCCTCAATCTCGCAGCAACTCATGTCTCAAGACTTCGCATTGGCCATCCTGTCCAGCGCGGCACGCAATCCGTGAGCGAGCTTGATGGCGTCGTCGTTCGCCCAAAAGTGCATGAAGAACAGGCGCGGCCGTTCATCAAGCATGTGGCTGTGCAGGGCCGTGATCTCGATTCCGTTCGCCCGCAGCGCTTTTATGACCGGATTAACCTCGTCGGCGGTTAACACGAAATCGCCGGTGATCGCTGCCTTGCCGCCGCCCGTTGGCTGAAAGCCAATACCGGTCGCCATACCAAGTGGGCCGGGCGGCGCGAGTGGTGCGTCTTTCTCTGTGGCAGGATCGCGCCGTTGCACACCGAATTGGTAGACGCCACCATTAGCTTGGCCCTTCCCGCCAATAATCTGGTCAAGCTGTGCCGTATCAAGCTCGATCGGCGGAGGGGTGGTCGCTGCCGGCGCAGCCAGTGGCGTCTTGCTTTGCGCCAAAGCAGTGCGAATGGCAGTTGCCATCTTTACTGGATCGCCCATGCCGCCGATGTGCAGATAGAAAGTAGCAGGATTGGCGCGGAGCAGATGGTTATGCAGGGCCGTAATCTCGATGCCATTTTCGATCAGCGTGGTCATCACGGGGTTGATCTCGTCCTCCAGCAAGACGACATCGCCCATGACCATCACGTCGTCATTCATAGCTTTAAACGCCACCCAACCGCCGAGCGCCAAAGCCGGTTTGATGGCGACGCCGTCCAGGGTCACGCTAAGGTCCGTAGGCGGAAAACCGTAGCGATGCGCGTCACCTGAAATGACTGCCGCTTTGCGGCCGAAGGCATCATCGACTTTTTGCCAGTCAACGGCCTGGATTCTCCCGCTGTCACATTGAGCCGCTGTCACTTAGGACTTTGAAATGGCGTCCAGCGTTTTCCCAGCGAACGACCTCCATAAAGCAATCGACGTAGCTCGCCGCTTTGGCGCCGAAGTCCATGTGATAGGAGTGTTCGTACATGTCGAGCGCCAGGATCGGAGTGCCGCCAGCCAATGTATGGCAATGATCGGCCGCCCATTGATTGACGAGCTTGCGATCGCGCGGCGACCATGACAGCAGCACCCATCCCGAGCCGCCGCCGAGCGCTTTTCCCATAGCGACGAATTCGGCATGCCAACGCTCAAATGACCCAAAGTCGTGGATGATAGCCTCGCGCAGAGGGCCTCGCGGCTCGCTTTGGTCGCCTAATCCGTCAAAGAACAGCTCGTGCAGGATCATCGAATTCATCGCAATCAACTGTTCGCGCTTCAATCCGTTGATTAGGAAACCGGCGGCTTGGTCGAATTCGAGTTGCGCCAAATGTTCATCGATCAGGTTGAGGCGCTTAACTGCGCCGCCATAATTGTTCTCGTAATGGCTGATGATGAGCCGCTCCGACATGCCTTTGATCCGAGCCGGATCGCAGGACAATGATTTCATCGCGTATCGCACGGCCGACTCCTAAATCCGTTGAACTGCGTAACCGCACGAGAACAGCGCGCGTCGATACGCAACAGCGCGCACGCGTCCAGCGCACGCATAAAGATCGCGGAAGTGTTGCGGGTGTTCTGTTCCGACCAAGCGCAACCTCCTCGACAAAGCGAGTGCTGCGCAGAGCTTGAACGGAAACCGTCTGACGGGGAGCCTGCTAGTCCCCGGAACAAGATTATATTCGCCCGGCTATCCTCTCACAAGCGAGAGCAATGTCCGCTCTGCGTCATTGGCGAACGTTGAGATGCCTTCGCCGATGTCTGCTTTACCTCGTAAAAATGGCCATTGATCGACAGCACAGATACGTCCGTTTCGTGCCAAAAGGAGACCCGATTGTCATACCGCTGTTGCGTGCCACAAGGAGAACATGTGAACCAATAAGCGGCAGTCTCTCGTCAACCAGCTTTTTCATGCTTTCTGGTGGAACGAACGCGACCTGCTGGAGCGCCCAAAGTTTCCAGCTGGCGTGTGTCCGCGCTCGCCTGCGCCACCAGCCAATCGCGGAACGCGACCAGTTTCGGGAGGTTCGCGCTCGCCTTGGGACAAACGATCCAATAGGACTTCGACAACGGCACCTGGATCGGAAACGGCCTCACAAGCCGACCATGGATGAGATCCCACGCGGCAAGTGTGGTGCGGGCAAGCGCCACCCCCTGGCCGTCGGCCGCCGCGTCGATGAGCATGCTCGCACGATTTAGGATCGGTCCGTGAAGAACGTCAGGACCGATGACGCCAGCCGCGTTAAACCACTCGGACCAGGCCATGCGATCATCGAGGTGCAAGAGCGGCAGTTTGAGGAGGTCGCTTGGCTGCTTCAGGCTCGAGGCCAGCGCGGGGCTGCAAACTGCGAACAAATGTTCGCTGCATAGCTGTGTCACATGCAGTCCTGGCCAGTGGCCGTCGCCGTGGCGAACCGCGATGTCGACGTCTTCGCGGGCGAAATCGACGTGATGCAAAGTGCCCGATACCCGTAGGTCGATTTCGGGATGTACTTCTGCAAAGCGGCCGAGTCGATGGACGAGCCACTTGGCGGCAAAATCCGGTGAGGTGCTCACGGTCAGCATGCCAGAACTTTGCCGCTGCACCAGGCGCTCGGTTCCCATGGCGATGCGGTCAAACGCCTCGCGCACAACCGCTAAATAATCGCGCCCGGCATCGGTGATGATTAGCCGTTGCCTCTCGCGATTGAAGAGCTTGACGCCAAGCTCCGACTCCAGCGCCTTTACTTGGTGGCTCACAGCGCCTTGGGTGACGCACAGCTCCTCGGCGGCGCGTGTGAAGCTGATATGTCGGGCAGCGGCCTCGAAAGCCTTGAGCGCGTTGAGCTGTGGCAGGCGCCGCGGCATGGGTCCAGATTCATGAGAAAAACTCAAAGAGGGTAGAGAGGCTAAGCGTTAAGCACAAGCGGTGTAGCTCTACACAATCAGCTATTTTGAGGCTCTTGCACGCATTCACGCTACCCGTTCCGAGGCCTTCCCACGGGAGCGCATGAGTTATTCTCAGGCCGGCCCGAGAAATGATGCTTTGCCGTGCGCTGGGGAATTGAATAATTCACTCGGCGTCGGGCCCCAACGCAGCCGCCCGGCTTTCCCAAGACGCTCCGTCCAAGCGCTGCTCCAGTCCCTGAAGGGGCAGGAGTGCCATGACGAACGGAAGCGCCTCGATCGCCCACCCCGCGCCAGCAATCTCAACGGTGAAGCCGCCAGCCGCGCGGACACGTCTTCTCCTCGAAGGACCAATCGTCTCGACGCTGCTGCGCCTTGCGGCACCTAACCTCATCGTCAACGTCGTGCTCATCGCCGTGACAGCGACCGTCGATGCTCATTTCGTCGGCCGGATGGGGTCGGAGGCGTTGGCCGGTCTGTCACTGGTTTTCCCGCTCATCATGCTGATGCAGCAAATGGCCAATTCAAGCATGGGTGGGGCCATTGCCTCGGCCATCGCACGCGCGATCGGCGCCGGGCGGCATGCGGATGCCTCTGCGCTGGTGGTCCACGCCATCATCATCGCCGCGGCAATGGCTGCGATTTTCTGCACAGTGCTGCTTGTGGGTGGACCCGCACTCTACAGGTTTATGGGTGGTGGAGACGACACCCTTGCAGCCGCCCTCGAATATTCAAATGCGATCTTCGCTGGCGCGTTTGCCTATTGGCTGCTCAGCACCCTGACCAGTGTGATCCGGGGCGCCGGCCAGGCCGCCATATTGGCAATCGTCTACGTTGCCGCCGAGGGCTTGCATATCGCGCTGGTACCGTTGCTCGTGTTCGGCATTGGCCCCGTGCCGCCGCTGGGTATTACCGGTGCGGGCATCGCCACCGTCGCATCGTTTACAGCGTCAAGTATCGTCCTTGCCTGGTACATCCTCTCGGGACGCACTGCGATCAAGCTCGCACTACGCGGCATGCGTCTCGATCGGCGCCTGTTCGTCGAGATCCTGCGCGTCGGCGCGCCGATGTCGCTCCAGCCTGTCCTCAACAATCTCGCGCTTGCCACGCTAACGGGTTTCGTCGGCGCCTTGGGCGCGGCACCGCTGGCCGGCTTCGGCGTCGCGGTGCGCCTTGAATACTTGCTCTATCCCTTGGCGTTCGGGTTGGGCGCCGGTGTGCTAGCGATGGTCGGCACCAATATCGGCGCAGGGAACCTAGCGCGCGCCGGGCGCATCGCCTGGACGGCGGCTGGTCTTGCAGCGGGCATTACCGGATGCATCGGATTGTTTGGCGTAACGCTGCCTGACGTTTGGACGGGCTTATTCACGAAAGCACAGGACGTTCATCTTCTGGCGGCGCGCTACCTCGCCGTCACGGGAGGCTCCTATGCCTTCCTCGGCTTAGGACTGACATTGGCGTCGTCGTTTCAGGCCGCCGGGCGTCCGCTGTGGCCAATCGTCGGCATCACCAGCCGTGCAATCGTCGTCGTGGCCGGCGGCTGGACTGTCGTGCACCTCACGGACACAGCGTTGAGCGGTCTCGGCGTGGTCGCGGCTTCGGGCCTGACGGTCTATGGCGCGAGCCTCGCAATGGCGTTCTACGGCGGCCTTTGGCAGACGCCGCAGCCGCAAACGGCCCCGGCCGCGTACAAGGCTTGTTTTAGCCGCTCCAGCTTGTGGAGGAGACAATGCATATGAAGCGGGCCTGCGCATCGGTCCTGGTCACAATCATCGGACTGATTAGTGTCAGACAAGCCATGGGAGAAAATCTCTGCCGGCCTGATTTGACGATCAACGAAGTTGAATTTTCAACCATGATGCCGCCCACGCTGGAGCGGACTTGGAGCGCAGTCGTGGCGGTCGATACCTCGGCATGCACAGCAGATTCCACGGGATATTTCGAAATCGTCTTCACAAGGCTGAGCGAGAATGGACCCGATCTTGAGTTCCGCAAACAGTTCCTTTGGTCGGCGCCTTCGTTCGTCTGGCAGGCGTCGCCTTCGGTGGGTGTCGGCTTGGCATTTGCCGCAGAAGAAGACGTGGAGCAATATCGGATCGAAAATGTCACGCCCTGTGTCTGCCGAAATTGATCTGGCGACAACCACTTCGCCGTTGGCTCTTGCGTCTCGGTTGACACAGGTTTAACTTTCAGCTTCGGGGAAATGCAGACTCCCCGTCAGACGGCAGCCGTCCAAGTTCTGCGCAGCACTCGCTCTGTCGAGGAGATTGCGCATGTACGGACAGGCCCCCACAATTTCAACAAAAGAACTCTACGCTCAGCTTGGCACCGCGACGGCGCCGGTTGTTGTCGACGCTCGCAAGCGCGACACTTTCGATGCCGATGATCGAGTGATCGTCGGCTCCGTCCGTTATGACATCGATGCCAATAAAGAATGGCCGAAAAACCTGCCGGCAGGCCGACCGGTCATACTCTATTGCGCTCACGGTGCAGAGGTCAGTCAGACGGCGGCGACCGAACTGCAAGAGGCCGGTATCAACGCCGCTTATCTAACCGGCGGCATCGCAGCTTGGCGGGCGCAAAATTTGCCGACGCGCCAGAAAGTCAGCGTCCCGACCAACAAATGGGTCACGCGCGAGCGGCCGAAGATCGATCGCATCGCCTGTCCTTGGCTCATTCGCCGCTTCATCGATCCCAGCGCCGAGTTCCTTTATGTGCCGACGCCCGAAGTACTTGCGGCCGCCGGCAAGACCGGCGCGGTTCCTTACGATATAGAAGGCGTCGAATTCGCTCATGAGGGCGAACGTTGCTCGTTTGACACGCTGTTACGAATCTTTGGCATTCAAGACAGAGCGCTTGACCAGCTAGCGATCATTGTCCGCGGCGCGGACACATCGCGGCACGATCTAGCGCAGCAGTGCGGCGGCTTATTTGCTATTTCACTCGGCTTGTCCGCGAACTTTCCCAATGATCATGAGATGCTCGCGCACGGCATGGTGATGTATGACGCGCTCTACACGTGGTGCCGTTCGCTACAGCATGAAACCCACAATTGGCCGGCAAAGACGGCAACGGCGGCGTGAACGGCGGGGCCCAACTCGATTGGTGAAGGTCCACATCCTAACTGATCGTGTTGCCGACACGCTGCGGCCAGTTACAGCACCGTTGACGCCACTTCGCGCAGCAGCGCGTCGAGCTGCTCGCGCGTACGGCCATCATCTAGCGGGTTGACCCAGACCAGCACGCCATGGACCTTCATCAGTTGCGCGCGTTTGGATATCCTTGAGTTATGATTTCCCAACGTAAATTAATTCGTTTGCGCCTGTCAATAATT
>Ga0306920_100012007_pt1 | contig 11745 bp, 9 predicted proteins | sample flu12Cox44000170_FD_204666 | JGI IMG/M metagenome (GOLD analysis project Ga0306920, IMG submission 204666) | Lab enrichment of tropical soil microbial communities from Luquillo Experimental Forest, Puerto Rico - flux4day.12C.oxic.44.000.170 (v2)... | ecosystem: Environmental > Terrestrial >...
AGACGAAGACCAATGCAAGCGGCAGTGAGCGCCACCAGGGCGTCATCTTAACCACGCCGGGAGCCCGCTTCGCGCGCAGACGAATGTGTTCATTTCTTGCGGTATCCTTTTCCGTCGGTGTGGCGAAGGCGGACTAGCAAATTTGCCATCCGGCCGAAACCCCTCGTTCGAACTCACACACCCGGTCGTTCAACTTAGGTTCAGAGTCAGCACTGTACGATGCAAAATGAGTCGCAGTCCTGCCATGCAGCCTCTTCCGGTTTTGGCAGATTTCGCCCGTTTACCTGCGGGAATCGGGCGACTGAACAATCGTTCATCCTGGATGAATTGCTTGGCTGTACAAACGTTCATCTTCGCAGCAATCGAGGTCTAAAACGGTGTTGACTGAGACATTAGTTTACTTGCCCGGTCCTGATGCAATGTTATTGTACAATTGGAGTGACCCTGCTCGCCTTGGAGAGCGGGGAAGAATTGGGGTGGCATAACGTGTACGCGCAATTGAGTGCGCCTGAAACGCCGACATTAGTCGGCCATTCGCGGCCGGACTTTCTTCGCGATGAGACGCTAGTCGATATCTTTCGCGCGAGCGCGCGGTGGTTTCCTGAAAAAACAGCTCTCACGCTCATTGGCCGCGCAGAATCCCTGAGTTACAGCGAACTCGATCGGCGATCCGATCTAGTTGCAGCGGCATTGGCGGCGTGGGGCGTCGAGCGCGGCGACTTCGTCGGTCTCTGGTGTGCCCGCTCGCTCGATCTCCATATTGCGCTGCTCGGCATTCTCAAAGCTGGTGCTGCCTATATTCCTTTCGATGCCGCCGCTCCGATTCAGCGAGTAGCTTCCTGCCTCGCCGACTGCGGCGCGCGCCTCCTTGTTTCGCATGATGCGATGGCAACTCAGGCCGCCGGTCTCACTGCCGAGGTCGTGCAAATCGAAACCCTACTCGCGGCCGAGTCCAATGCGGTTATCCCACTCGGCCCAAAGCCCGACGATGCAGCCTATGCGATCTACACTTCAGGGTCGACGGGAAAGCCCAAAGGCATCGTGATCTCGCACCGCAATATTTGCCATTACCTGCGCGCGGGGAACGAGGCCTTGGGATTTGAGGCGGACGACGTCGTTCTGCAGCAGGCCTCCGTCGCATTTGATCTGTCACTTGAGGAGATTTTTGTGCCGTACTTTGTCGGCGCCACCTTGAAGGTGGCGACCGCCGAAGTGATCGAACGCGCCGACCAGCTCCCCGCTATCCTCGAGGCAGAAGGAATCACGGTAATCGATACCGTGCCGACCCTACTATCGATTTTGGATCGCGATTTTCCTTCCCTGCGCGTCATCGTGATCGGCGGCGAGGCCTGTCCGCAGGCCATTGTCGAACAGTTTGCGCGCCCCGGCCGCCGAATTGTCAACACTTATGGTCCGACCGAGACGACCGTAGTCGCGACCTATGCCGAGCTTACTCCTGCCGATACGGTGACCATCGGCCGGCCGATCGCAAATCACAGTGTTTACGTCGTCGATGACAGGCTTGGTCCTGTGGCGCCTAACCAGGTGGGTGAGCTGCTGGTGGGAGGCCCTGGCGTGGCGCAGGGTTATATCAATCTGCCGGAGCTGACGAGCCGCAAATTTATTGCCAATCCGTTCTGGAAGGAGGGTGGATTAGATCCAATCCTCTACCGAACCGGCGATGCCGTCAGCATCGATGCGTGCGGGCGGCTGATCTTCCATGGCCGCATTGATGATCAGGTGAAAATCCGGGGATTCCGTATCGAGCTCGGCGAGATCGAGATGCTGATCGGGTGCGAGCGCGGCGTGAAGACGGCAGCGGTTGTGGTGCAGCAGCATCCGGCTCAGGGGGACACGCTGGTCGCTCACGTCGCGACCAACGCTGCCGAATTCGATATCGAGGGCGCAAAGAATTCGCTGGCGGCCAAACTGCCAGCCTATATGGTGCCCTCCGTCTGGCGCACTCACAAGGAGCTGCCGCGGCTCGCTTCCGGTAAGCTCGATCGCAAGGCGCTTGCTGCTTCACAGTTGGTGGTCGATGCGCCGGACGGTGCCGTTCAGGAGGCTCCGAGTTCGGTTACCGAAGCACACCTGCTTGTCGCCGCGAAATCGGTGTTCGGCCTTCCGGTCATCGACTTCGACGCAGACTTCTTTACTGACCTTGGCGGCCACTCTCTGCTCGCAGCGCGGTTCGTCTCCAGATTGAGGAAGACCCCGACCCTGGCCGGGGCTGCCCTGCGCGATCTCTATACCGAACGGACCTTGCGCAAATTGGCTGCACTTCTCGATGCAAGGGCAGCGCGCGTGGTACCCGATCGGGCCGACAATTCGTTCGAGCCTGCGCCGTTGCGCCAGCGTTTGCTGTGCGGGCTTGCCCAGGCGGCAGCACTGCCAATCATCATTGGAATCGTTACCGCCCAGTGGATGGGTTTGCTGCTCGCTTCAGTCTTCCTCGTCCGCGATGGCACCCCATTGTGGGTGGAAGCGCTCATTTTGTGCGGGATCTATCTTGCCCTCAATCTCGGCGGCAAGGTGATCGTCGTTTCGCTCAAGTGGCTGGTGATTGGACGCACCAAGCCGGGGACCTATCCGCTCTGGGGCAGCTATTATTTTCGCATCTGGTTCATGCAGCGCTTGGTTCAGCTCTCGACCCACAAATTCCTTCAGGGCTCGCCGCTCATGCGGCTCTACTTATCATGCCTAGGGGCGAAGATCGGGCGCGACGCCATCATTCACGACTTTGAAGAAGGTGCCGTTGATCTCGTAACCATCGGACCCCGCACCAGCCTTGGCGCAAAGCTAAAGCTGGCCAACGTCGAGGTTGTTGGCAACAAGGTCCATGTCGGCCGCATCCTGATCGGCGCGGAAGCACATATCGGCAATGGCTGCGTGCTCGGCCACGACGTGACTATCGGGGAGGGCGCCGATATCGGCGATCTCACTGCTGTTCCTGCCGGCACCACGGTCCGCCCTTACGAGCGGTGGGACGGCTCACCTGCGCGCCGCACAGGGTTGGTCGAGAGCATAGCGCTGCCGCCCCATCCCGAGCTCGGCAGCGTTCTGCGTGCGTTGCGCGGGATCGGCTATTTCGTCGTCTACAATATCGGAATGATCATCGGACTGTTGCCGATCTTTCCGGCGTTCTACGTACTCTACAACCTCAATTATTGGCTGTTCGGCGAGAATGCTGATGCTTACGTTATCGCGTGGTCCTGGCTCCCAATACTGGCCTGGCCCGCAGCCCTCGTCCTCGTGGCAGGCTCGATGTTGCTGGTGGTGGCGGTGCGCTGGATTATGCTGCCGCGGCGTGTACAGCCGGGTCGGCATTCAATCTTTAGTAGCTTTTACCTTCGGAAATGGGCGGTCGGGCTTTCGACCGAAGCCATCCTGGAAACCATCAACTCGCTCTATGCCACCGTGTTCATGCGCAATTGGTATCGTTTGATGGGTGCAAAGATCGGCCGTGGGTCGGAAATCTCGGCGAGCTTTGCTGGCCGATACGACCTCGTCGAAACGGGCGAGAACAATTTCATTGGTGATGAGGCAATCTTCGGAGACGAGGATATCAACCGCGGTTGGATGACGCTCGCGCGGCTGAAAACCGGCGATCGCTGCTTCTTCGGAAACTCTGCAGTGGTCGCGCAGGGCGCAGTAATCGAGAATGACGCTCTGATTGGCGTCAAGTCGCGGTTGCCGGACTCTTTGTATGTGCGGGCGGGCGAGACCTGGTTTGGTAGCCCTGCTCTCAGCCTGCCTACCCGGCAGAAGGTCGTTGTGTCGGAAAGCTGGACCTATGAGCCTTCGCTTGCGATGCGAGTGTGGCGAACGGTTTTCGAAGCCATGCATACCTCTTTCCCGACCGCCGTGTTGATCACGGTTGCCTGTATCGCCGCCGACATTATTGCGGAGCCGGTTGAGGGGGGACACTGGATAGCGGCCCTGGCGATCTTCATGAGCGCGGGCATCGTGGTAGCATTGATTGAATGCTCGCTGGCAATTCTGTTCAAGTGGATGTTCATGGGCGTCTACAAGCCGATCATGAAACCGATGTGGTCATGGTGGGCGATGCGCACCGAGGCGGTTGCCGTCTTGTACGGCGGACTAGCGAGCAAGGTATGGCTCGAATACCTGCGCGGCACGCCATTTCTGCCCTGGTTCCTGCGGCTGTTCGGCGCCAAAATAGGTAAAGGTACTTGGGTCAATTCCACTGATTTGACCGAGTTCGATTGCATCACCATCGGTGATTATGCGGTGCTCAACATGTTCTGCTGCCCGCAGACTCACCTCTACGAGGATCGGATCATGAAAGTGGGCCGCATCGAGATCGGTCGCGGCGCCACCGTGGGAACAGGTTCCACCATCCTCTACGACAGCAAGGTCGGCGAGTTCGCGCAAGTGCGACCGTTGACGATGGTGATGAAAGGCGAGAGCATTCCGGCGCACAGCATATGCGTGGGCTCGCCGGCGCAGCCGATGCATGATCGCGCCCCCACTACTCCTGCAATCGATCTCTCCGTCCGCGCAAAGCCCTGCGTGCAAACTGCACTCGCTACTGCCTAATCTGACAACTTCCCCGGGGAAACAACTATGTATACTGGCTTGCGGTTATGGCTGCAGGTTTGGGCCATCTGGGTAGAACAGTTGCCCCTTGGGTGGCGATGGCCGCCATGCGATGGCGCCCGAGGTCAGCCATGAGCGCCGGCGACGTCAAGCTCAGCGTCGGTCCTCGCGTTCAGAATAACGTCGGCCGCAGTGCGGCATTTCAATCCGGCCTAAGTCGGCTTCTTTTTCCCTTGACGCCCCGCTAGCGGAATCTAGGACCTGACCGGTTGAACAGAAGGCAGAACGTGCGGCGATCCGGCCAAGCGTGGGCGCCGATGTAGCCGCAGCGCGAGCCGCCGCGTCATCCGGCAGCTGATCGGCCTAACGCTGCGAAGGTTTTCGCGGCCGCAACCTAAAACAACATCGCAGAGCCCGTGCCGCCCACGACCGAGACGAGCACGGGCTCGTTCTTTCATTGGAAGAGCCACAAACATCGCGGGAATATTGGAACGCCTGCGTCGCGCTATGCGCCAAGTCTCATATTGCGTCACCTTTGGCGGGGTTAGAAGGGTGAAGCCGTGCGCTTTGGTGCCTCGGCCTCGTCGGCCTTACGAAGTAGCGTTCTCGCAACTGACCGGGCTTCGGCGGAAGTAAACTCCACGGCGAGATGAATGCCTGGAGGAAGCCCAAGCTTGTCATTTGGGAAGTCAAGGTTCACAAGCACTTTTCCGCCTGGATGCGCAGCAAAGGTTAGTCTTTCGGCGGGTAATACAAGCAACCGATCTTCTAGCATCTTGGCATCTCCCAAAAAGATCATCCCCCAAGCATAAGCCGTCGGACCGACTGCTTGAGGCTACCTTATGTCTTCCCTCAGGTGGGCCGGCATTTTATCACACCGCGCCTGTGTTGTGCGCCACCGCAAATTTTGGCCGCGATGACCCGATCGGATCTCGACGCTGAGCAGCGGGATTCGAATTGAGCTCGAACCCGCGGTTCGACACTTTCTGGTGTGGGGTCCAGCGGTGGATCAGGTCATCGCCCGTACGGCTATAGAGCTTCCCCTTTTTTTAGGCCCGGAGAGCGGCTGTCTGGAACTTTGTTCCGTTGCAGAGCGGTTTGTTCCGATATTACGCGCCTAAGAGTGTATCTCCGGTAGCAAAAGCAAAACCCCCGCCGGAGGGAAATCCAGCGAGGGTTTTGCAGCGAGGGTTGGTAGCGGCCCTTCACCCTTACATGCAGGTACAATGTCTTGAATTTGCAAAATTGCCAGCCTCGGAGGCTCGGGATGCGACGCGGCACTTTCATGTTCGGCTCCGGCGAGCCGGGTGCAGAAATCCAATGCGCTGCTGCGCGCACGGCGAGTGGCATACTGCGCCGATGAGCGTGATGAACTCGCGCCGTTTCATGGGCTCGCTCTCCACGGCACGCTCACGCCAGTGCTTCGTGGATATCGCGGATCGGGTTTCCCTATGCCAGAGCTCGATGAGGAAACCCCGTCATTGCACGCGGCGACGCGCTCTCACGGAAGATGACGAGCGCACTGCCTGATTCAGTAACTCCCGTTCCTGCGAGATCCGCCGTAACTTGGCCACGACCCTAGAAGATGTCGCGCTCAGCCTGACTCTGCTCGATGACTGTCGACCACTTCGGGACGTGCGCTCGTCGGCGGCGCTTGGTTTTAGTTGCTGGGTGCGCTCGCCAAGACGCTCAGATAAGGGTTCGAGTCCCCTCCACCGGGCATGCATATCGTGCAATTGTTCGAACTCGTCGACGAGCGCCTTGAGACGCTCGGGAAGCGGTTCGTCCGGGACCCGATATTCGACCCGCAACCACTCTCCAATTTCGAGCAGCAAGCCGCTGTGCGTCACGCCCTGACGAATGCGAGCTAATCCATGCATGGGCCGCCGCTCCTCTGCTTGTGGGTGGCTCCCGTTTTGATGCAACATGTCGTTGCCGATCCGATCGACGTCACTACCACATCGCCGATCGCCAATGCGAGTAAGATAGCGCCAAGCGCGAACCACATATGGCTCCCTCGTCCGGAAGCGGAGCTTTCCCCTAACGCCTATGGCTCGGTCGTGTCCTCCTTTAATCTCCGCGCCTCCGTTCGGTTCCGACCCATCAGCAAGGGGCGGGGGCCGTATGCTATCTGTGGTGTCGGTGGCGGAGCGGCTCCTCTGCAATGCGTTGGAATCTTACACCGAATTCATAGCCCGTAAGCGTCGGTCGCTCCTCATTCGATAGCAGTCATAAAGGACATCCGACGGCACTTCGCGTCAGTGCAAAAGAGGTCATTCGGTCACTTCGCACCGACGCGAAGGTCTGGTAGCCTGCGAAGCTCTTCGCGACTTCTTGGGAGGATGGTTGTGAAACTTTCCCAAGGAAGGCGATTTCTGCGGCTGGCCGCCGGCGTTGCCATGCTGTCGCTGGTATCGCAAATGGTAACCGCGCAGAGGTATCCATCCCGCCCTATCACGATGATCGTGCCGTTTCCCCCTGGTGGAGGGACGGACGTAACTGCCCGCATTGTGAGCGAGCACATGTCGCGCGTTCTCGGCCAGCAGATAATCATTGAGAACATCGCCGGAGCGGGTGGCACTACTGGCTCAACCCGGGCAATGCGCGCCAACCCCGATGGATACACGATCGAGATGGGCCAAATGGGAACGCACGCCACCGCGGTCGCTCTCTACCCGAATCTTGCCTACAAACCGGATGTTGACTTCGCGCCCATCGGTTTGGTTATTTCGGTTCCCGTCGCGATAGTGGCAAGAAGGGACTTTCCAGCCAAGGATCTCCAAGAATTTGTTGCATATGTAAAGGGAAATGCTCAAAAACTGAATATCGGACATGCGGGCGTTGGCTCAATCGGATTCACCTGCGGTCTACTGTTCAATTCGATTTCTGGCGTAAAGCCAACATTGGTACCCTTCAACGGTGCCGGCCCGGCCATGAACGCTCTGATTGGCGGCCAAGTCGACTACATGTGCGATGCTGGGATTAATAACTCGGTGCCACACGTGAACAGCGGCACGATTAGGGCATATACGATCGGGTCGGAGCATCGCAGTCCCGTCCTCCCAAATGTGCCAACCTCAAGGGAAGCGGGGCTGCCGGACTTCCGAGTATCGGGCTGGCTCGCCTTGTTCGCTCCTAAGGAGACGGCGAATCCGACCCTCGACAAGCTCACAGACGCACTGGACAAGGCGCTCGATGACGATAATACACGCAAGCGGCTGCTCGATTTGGGTTGCGACATTCCGGACAAAGCTGAGCGCGGACAGCAGCCTCTCGCGACGCTCGTCAAGACCGAGATTGCCCGTTGGACACCGATCATCAATGCGGTCAACGTCAATTAGCTGACGCGGCCACAGCGAAGCCCAAAGTAATGTCGTACCAATAAAAAGCTCTTTTCCAACAATAAAATCTTGCTGATAGCTATGGCCCAAAGTTGGCTGAGGCTTGCGCAAGAAACTGAGAGGAAGCCGAGATGCAGCAGCCCCTCTCCGTCCATCGAACCGCCCGCGCCGTGACAGGCTGCGGGGCCTACCCTCGGCCATCCGTTGGGGTCGCCGAACTCCGTTTGGGCTTTCCAAAACGCTAGTCATCTGAGTCAGCGTATTGCTCGGGATAGAGGCCTCGCCGGTCACGCGATGGTTCCTCGGAGACTTGGTTGCTGGAGATAAGGCAGCAACTGAATACCAGTTTGGTAAAGCACTAAATTGCTATTGCTGCGCCTCACCGCCGCCCAAAATTTCCCAATATCGGAGACGACGTTTTACCTGCAGCATGTGGGCAATGGGTCCTTCCGCATGCCTTGAAAATAGTTGGATTCAGAAATTCAAAGGAACGGAGCCCAACAATGCGGAAGCGGCACCTTGCTTTCTTGGCAACTGTTTTAGTCTCATGTTCGATCTGTAGCGTAAGTCATGCGCAAGTTCCTGGGTCTACGACCGGTGCTGGCATCGACCAGCGCGAGGCCAATCAACAACAGCGCATTCAGCAAGGGATCAATTCCGGGGAACTCACCCGGGGCGAAACAAACCGGCTGGAGCATCGCGAACAATCAATCGGCCGCCAAGAGCAGCGGATGCGAGCACGTGATGGTGGGCAGTTAACGCCTCACGACCGACAGGTTCTGAACACTCGTCTCAACCGAACGAGCAACGCAATCTATCGCGACAAGCATAACGGCAAGGTACGGTAGTCAGTCCGTATTGCCTCGACGGCCTGAAACTGTTTCTGACTTTCACGATCTTCAGCCAATAGCGCAGGCGGCTGGCTGTGCAGTTAGCCTGCCGTGGTCTCGGCTGACCTATCTGAAAGACAGAGCCCCAGATGCGGGGGCAACTGGGGCTCGAGGGGACCGCTGGGGAATGCGGGCGTCCAGGGCGGTCCCGGCGAGATATCTCACCACGATTTTGGGGGCAGTCTAGGGGTTACCCCCGCTCCTGCACCACAGTCGCCTAACGCTGCTACAGAGCCATTATTCGTAGTATTTGGACAGCTCCTGTACTACCAGCATGCTGCGCTGGTCAGGGCTCAGACTAAACGTCTGCACGGCTGCGGCCTCTGCGGCTTCTCGGCTCGGGGCCCGAACATCACCGAGGACTTGCGCCTTGCTACGGATCAAGCTGGCACGCCAGCGGCGGGAAGCGGCGGCCTTCGGGTTATCCGAGGACGGGGAACGCGGACGCGACGGCATTCAGGGGCTCCAACGGCGATATTTGCGGATCGCGCTATCTCTCGCGGTGCGCATGTTGATGCAATCGAACTCGAAGGCGGTGCCCCCTTCTGCAGCCAGCCGGTCTCGTATCTCAGGACATAAAAGCTTATAGCGAGTATCGCTCACGTCATTGCAGTCCCGCCCTATGTCAGTTTCAGCGGGGCATCTGGGGCATTTCACTTTCATGTCGTTTTCCAGTCACACCGGGTTTACGCAACTCATTCGTAATATTTCGCCGCCTGCTGCACCAAGAGCCTGCTAGCTGCTCGGGCGCGTCGCCGCTCACGGTCGCGCTGTAATGGCACCGGCCCAGCAAGTCCTGGCAGCCATGGCCGCGGATATGGCCTATGGTCACGGACGGAATGACCCCTCATCTCCGTGGAGGGCAAATTCCCGGCAGACGGATTCACAGTGCGGCGAGAAGACCCCTTAAACCCGCGCTACCGTCGCCGCCGCACGGCGCTCCGACCTCGCGTAAATAGTTTCCTATCAACCAGCTCCCATTTGTTCTATCCATCCATTGTCCCGCAATCATTCGAAGAGTTCCGTATTTCGTGATCCGATGCATCCTCTGCTTTGAGGGCCCAGTCCGAGGCCATGAGCCAAGCGCCAAGCGCGCTCCCTTCCTACGAAGTACATTACCGCTCCAGTTCTCCCCCGTAGCTGATGTACATGCCCCCATATACGGTATCCACGTCGTATCAAACAGCACTCTCGACTTGTGCGACGGCTCTAAGTTCCCCGCACGGAACCTTCTATGTGCTGACTATGCCCAATATCACTTTCAGATGATCTGCGGGGTCTACGCGTACACTCCAGCCGTCTTTGAGGCCGCTCGATCGCCCCGCTCCGATACGCTGGCTGCGCAACCCAGCGCCGGAGAGTCTCATGACGGCAGGCGGCTTACCGTCGAGCGATGCAGAGCCGCTTGCCGGGTGCGGTCTCGGATTGGACCCGTTATTTTTTTGGGACCTAGCCCATTCAAAGCATACTCTACGCATGCCAGCCCCAGTGCTCGGTGTAGCAATCCGCAGCCGGTCAGCTCCACGCCATATGCTGCACGGACATGTCCGGCGGTCCGATTAAGTCTCCCGGCAGAAAATCGACGCTGCCCCTCACAGCAATGAACGTGCGTCAAGGTGGATGCTTGTGCGAGCATACGCTCATCTTCATAAGACCAAGCTGACGGCGTGTTCTGAGAAGGGCTGGCGATTGCGGATGTACCTGCCGAGTGCTGCCTCGGATGCATGGCCTGTCTGCGTTTTTATTTTCCAGATCGGCACGCCAGCGACAGCGGCAGTTGTCACAAAGCCAGCTCGCAACGAATGGCCGGAATAGCGGACTGCGGGAAGACCAATGGATGTCGAGCGTCGCTTTACTATGAGGGCGACAGCCTCACTGGAAAGTCGGCGCGGCAGCACGCCACCTTTCGCCGACACGGGACGGAAGACCGGACCCTCACTGATCTTTGCGCGGCCGAGCCAGGCATCGAGTGCTTCCACGGGGCAGAGCGGCCCGCCCGAACTGGGGATTGCGATCTCTCGTCCGCGACGTTCCTGATCCGTCTTGCTTTTGCAGACCTGGATAATGATGCCCTGCGGGTTGCGCTTGATGGTGCTGCAATCAATGCCAATCAGCTCGGAGCGCCGAAATGCACCGGCAAAGCCGATCAACAGGAGCGCTCGGTCGCGGACATCGCGGGTCGAGTTGGCAAGGGATGATGCGATGGCAACGAGATGTTCCTTGGTGAGGGCTGACACGCGTTGCTGCGGGCGGCCATGGAGACGGCGAATGCCTCGCCGGACCATCCGTACGAGATCAGTTGTGGCGGGATTGGCACGGCCTTCGAGAACGTGAGCACGACCGATCGCCGCTAGTCGGCGGCAAAGGGTGGCCATCGACAAGGTTGCAGCATGGTCGGCAAGGTACCTGGCAATCGTTTCCGGAGGGGCTGGGATAGACCCGCCCCACGCGACGAAATGTGCGACGTCCCCGTCGTAGGCCCGTCGGGTGCTTGCCGCGATGGAGGCATCGAGGAAGCGCCGAATCTGTGGATCGAAGTGACCGGTCTCGGAGGAACGGTAGCGGGCTTCGGGCTTGTTCTCCGGCGTCGAGCTTGGTTCTGATGATTAGGTATTATCGAGCTTCAGGTCTAAGGGCATCATTACCTTCTGCCGGGAGGGATCAGATTTCTCCGGTCCTGCTCAACCACAACTCGTGCTTGATGGCGTTCAAGTGAGGGAGGCACTCGCGCATCACATCTTGAAGCGGCTGAACGCCTCCGGGAGGAACTTGAGCGCTGCGGCATTGGCACTGAGTTTACTTAGGTCATGCCCCGTACACTCAGGCCTGCTTGCGCTTGCTGCGCGGCTTGGGCGCTGCGGAAGACCGCGCGGCGTACCGCGTTGAGCTCTCCGAGCTGTCCACGAAAGACCTGCAGGAGAGGCTCAATGCCTTCGAAACGGACGCCGGCGAGC
>Ga0306920_100012008_pt1 | contig 11745 bp, 9 predicted proteins | sample flu12Cox44000170_FD_204666 | JGI IMG/M metagenome (GOLD analysis project Ga0306920, IMG submission 204666) | Lab enrichment of tropical soil microbial communities from Luquillo Experimental Forest, Puerto Rico - flux4day.12C.oxic.44.000.170 (v2)... | ecosystem: Environmental > Terrestrial >...
GTCCCCAGCGAAGCCCGATGGTGTATCCGATCAGCCCCCCGGCCTCGGTACCGAGGACCGCGGCGGTGAGCACGGCAACGATGTTGAGGGAATCCTGGCTGGCGAGCACGGCGGCACCGGCGATCACGGCCCCGCCGATGGCCGGTATGCCCGCCCACCCCACCGCGACCAGGGCGAAAATGGCGAGGTAGGGCCACAGGCCACCGGTAACGGTGGACTCGGCGGCGGCAAGCGGGTGCATCACGGCGCCCGGCCCTCCTGGCTGTGGATCGGTCACGAAGCCGTGACCGCCGAACCTGGCGAATACCTGGCCGTACGTTAACAGTGATTAAACGCGGCCACGCAAGCTCGGGCATCACCTGTCGCGAGTGATGGCACCGGTCCAGCCGCCAGCGACGATGGTGCCACTCATCCGGAGAGCGGGGCGCGGACGTGACACTTGCCGTGGTGTTCGCCATGGCCGCCGCGTTCTCCAATGCGGTCAACCTGATGACGCAGCACTCGGCGAGCATCAGCGCGCCGGAGCGGGAGAAGGGCTGGCGCCTCGCCCTCTATCTGGTGCGGCAGCCACTGTGGCTGCTCGGCGGCCTCGCCGCGGCCGGCTCCTATGCCTTTCAGGCGCTCGCCCTGCACAATGGCCCGCTGTCGGTGGTCCAGCCGGTCCTGATCACCGAGCTGGTCTTCGTCCTGGTGCTGCGCCGGGTGTGGATCCATCAGGATGTGGCCCGCGCCGCGTGGGCGGCCGCGCTCGTCGTCTGCCTGGCCCTCGCGGTCTTCCTCGCGGCAGCGGAACCCACCGGCGGCCATCCCGTCCCGCAGACGAAGGAGTGGCTGTCGGCCGGCCTGGTTTTCGGCCTGGCCATCGCCGCGCTGATGGTAGCCGGGAGGTATGGCTCACCGAGGCGCCGGGCGGCCGCGTTCGCGGTGGCGGCAGCACTCAGCTGGGCGCTGGAAGCGGTGTTCCTCAAGTCGACCACCGACACGCTCGTCGCGTTCGGTGTTGGCGGCACGCTTACCCGATGGCCGGCGTACGCACTGATCGCCGCCACGGTGATCGGCACGCTGCTCCAGCAGGCCGCCCTGCATGTGGGACCGCTGAGCATATCCCAGCCGCTGCTGGTCGTCGTGGATCCGCTCGCCAGCATCGTCTTGAGCGTCTGGCTGTTCGACGAGCACTTCACCGACAGCCCGGCGAAGATAACCCTCGCAGTGCTGGCCTTCGCCGTCCTGGCGGCCGGGGTCACCGCGTTGTCGCGTACCGCACCGCAGGACCTGGCACCCTCCCGTCCGGCCGGTTCGTAATCCCGCCGTGGCATTACCCCGCACTGGCCGGTGGCTGTCAGCTCCTGGCCGGCTACCGGCGCGGCAGAGGTAATGAGCACGTCATAGAGTGGAACTCGGTGGCGTGTTCGGCCGCCGCCGGCCCGCTGAGCAATCGGACCGTGATACCGGGCTCGGCCAATGCCACCTCCTCAGCTCGGCCTGGATTCCACGGGCCGGGGCGTGCGGCTACGAACTCGGTCCGCGGTACTGGTTACTGGCGGCTGTCGGCGGCCTGGCGGCGGAGGGTCTTGCGATCCAGCTTCCCGACGCTGGTCAGCGGTATCGCATCGACGATGTTCATCTCGCGCGGGTACTTGTGCGCGGCGAGCCGCTCGCGGGCGAAGTCGGTGATCTGCGCCGGGGTGGCCTGAGCGCCCGGCCGCAGTGACACGAATGCCACGATCTCCTCGCCAAGGCGCTCATCCGCCCGCCCGACGACGCCCGCCATCGCGACCGCGGGGTGCTGCAGCAGGACATCCTCCACGTCGCGCGGGAAGATGTTAAAGCCGCCGCGGATGATGAGGTCCTTCTTCCGGTCCACCACGTACAGGTAGCCGTCGGCATCCAAACGGCCTATGTCGCCGGTGTGCAGCCAGCCTCCCGTCAGGGTCACCGCGGTCTCCGCGGGCGAGTTCCAGTAGCCGGCCATCACGCCGTCGGCGCGGACGCAGATCTCGCCGTCGGCCCCGGCCGGCACATCGTCGTCGTTGTCGTCCCGGATCGAGACCTGGTACCCGGGAATGGGCATCCCGACCGAGCCGGGACGGCTCGCCCCGGGCGGGTTCACCGAGATCACCGCGCCGGACTCGGTGCACCCGTAGCCCTCGAGGATCTCGCTGCCGGGAACCCGCCGCTCCCACTGCTCCCGCGTCTTTGCGGCGAGCGGCGCGGCCCCGCAGGTTACGTAGCGGAGCGAGGACAGGTCAAAGTCCTCCAGCGGCTGCGCGAGCAGCATCTGGACCATCGCGGGCACCAGTGCCGTGCGCTGAATCTGGTGCTGCTGGGCCAGTGCCAGGAACTCCGCCGGATCGAACCAGCGCTGCAGCACGCCCAGGGCGCGCTCGGTGGCATGGAAGCCGACCAGGGTCACGATCATGCCGTAAGCGTGCGAGAGTGGCAGCGGCGTCAGCCCCCTGGTGATCCCATCGGCGTGCGAGGCCTCGTGCGAGCTGCGGGCACAGTAGTACAAGTTGCGGTGGGAGAGCATGACGCCCTTCGCCCGGCCGGTCGTGCCCCCCGTGTACATGAGCGTCGCCAGGTCGTCGTCCCCGACGGGGGCGATGCCGCCCGCGGGCGCGGACTCAAGCTCGGCGAAATCCACCCAGCGGACATGCCCGGGCAGCGAGCCAGGCGCGCCGCCGACGACGATCACGTGCCGCAACTGCGGTGCGCCCGCCGCCGCGGCCGTCACCGTGGCCAGCAACTCCGGGGTGGTCACCACCGCCACCGCGCCGGAATCGGCCAGGATGTGCTGTAGCTCGGGCGGGCTGATCAGGAACACCACCGGGGTGACCACCGCGCCTGCGCGCCAGACGGCGCTGTAGGTGATGCCTACCTCCGGGCAGTTCGCCATCAGCACCACGACTCGCTCGCCGGGCGACACCCCCAGCTTGGCCAGCCCCGATGACACCCGGCAGGCCCGGTCGAACAGCTCGCCCGACCGGTAGGCCTGGCCCTCGAAAACGAGACTCTCGTAGTCGCCGAGCCGATGGAACGCGGCCTCGGCCAACGCGGCGAGATTGTGGTCGGCCTGCGACGTCATGCCCGTCCTCCTGCATTGCGGCTACTCGATGGTAACTGGCCAAGGCACGGAATTCGCTGGCCGCCGTGACGTCTCCCGTCAGGCCCTTGCCGGGCTGGCTGCTACCGTTCCACGCACTGTCCCGGCCCGGGCTTAGCCTGATCGTGTGCCGTTGCCGTGCCCGGGGAGGAGGCGCGATGGCTGACGAGGACGACGTGCGCCGCCTTGCCCTGGCGCTGCCCGGCGTGGAGGAGATCGACAGCGACGGTTTCGACTTCCGGGTGGCCGGTAAGGGGTTCGTATGGTCCTATCCCGAGCGCAAGCCGGGCCATCAGAGGGTCATCCGCACCGACATCGCGGTGCTGTTCGTCGGCGACCAGGCCGAGAAGCAGGCGCTGCTCCTCGGCGAGCCCGGGATCTTCTTCACCACGCCCAGTTATGACGGCTGGCCGCTGGTCATGCTGCGGCTATCCGAGGTGGAGGTGGCACGGCTGACGGAACTGGTGGTCGATGCATGGCGGATGCGCGCCCCGGCGGCGCTCGCCAGGGAGCTTTCCGCCGACGGCGGCCCGCCGGCCTGAGACCAGCAGCCGCTTGACGGGCCGTCCACGTTGTAACTAAAGGTTAACAGAAGTAACGCTCAGTATGGCATCCTGCAAGACATCATGGCCCTTGGCTTCTTGCGGAGGCCTTCACGGCAAGTTCTCACTGGTGGCTAGCCGAAGCCTCGGCGGCTAGCCCGCGACTGTAAGCTCCTGCCAAAATGGTCGAATTCGCCGTTCTGTACAATTCGCTCTGTGCCCACCGTCCCCCGGGCAAGCGCGCTGATCGGCCGCGACGCGGAGATCGCGATGCTGGTCAGGCTCGTGATGGAAGTGGCTGCCGGACGAGGCCACGCTGTTTTGATCGAGGGCGAGCCCGGCATTGGGAAATCGACGCTAGTGCGTGCTGCCCTGACCGAGGCCGGGACCGGCTGTCAGGTGTTCTGGGGGGCGGGAGACGAACTGGGGCAGGCGTTACCGCTGTTGCCGGTGATCGAAGGGCTGCGGGTACGGGAGTCATCGGCCAACTCCAGGCGGAACACGATTGTCCGGCTGCTGCGCGGCGAGATGGCTGCCGATCGCGGCACGGACATCACGGCTGCGCTGGTGGAGCAGTTGCTGGCGCTGGTCGCCGAAGAGTGCGCGACACAGCCCACAATCCTGGTCCTCGACGATCTGCAGTGGGCGGACCAGGCGAGCGTGACGATGTGGGGCCGGCTGGCAAAGACTGTGCGCCAGGCGCCGTTGCTGCTGGTCGGCATGATGCGCCCGGTGCCGCGGCGGGATGACCTGCTGGCACTGCGCCGGGCGGCGACCGATGCGCGGCGGGTGCGGCTTACCAGGCTCAACGATGGAGCGGTGGCCGAACTGGTGACCTGCCTCATTGGTGGCAAGCCGGATGACAAGCTGCTCCGCCTCGCCGATGGGGCGGCGGGCAATCCGCGCTACGTCATCGAACTGGTCGACGCACTGGCCCGCAGCTCCAGCGTGATCGTGACCGGCGCGGGTGCCGCCGTTCTGACCAGGGATTCGGCGCCAAGCTCGCTGTCCGCGGCCCTTGCGGACCGCCTCGACTTCGTGTCCGGTTCCCTGCGCGAAGTGCTCCGCGCGGCGGCCCTGCTTGGGGTGGACTTCGCGGTGCCGGACTTGGCGGTCGTGCTGAGTCGTGGGGTTGCGGAACTAGTCCCGGCCATCGACGACGCACGCGCCGCCGGGGTGCTAGCCGAATCCGGCAGCGACCTCAGGTTCCGGCATCCGCTCATTCGCACCGCGTTGTACGAGGAGATCCCCATCCCGGTGCGTGCCGCCTGGCACCGCGATGCGGCGCGTGCCCTCGCCCAGGCTGGTGCCGCGGCGGACCGGGTTGCCCGGCAGTTGCTGCGGGCGGTGAGCGCGCCCGGGGGCACGGCCGAGCCGATGGACGAATGGATGCTGACTTGGCTTGCTGGCACCGCGGACCTGCTGGTCGGCCAGGCACCGCAGGTGGCGGCAGAACTTCTCCGCCAGGCGGTCGCGAGTTCCCCGGTCGGCACAGCCCAGCATGTCTTCCTGGTCGGTCGGCTCGCCGACGCCCTGTACCGGGTCGGTGATGCGGCTGAGGCCGAGCAGGTTGCCCACCGGGCGCTGGCACACGCCACAGACCCCGATCTTTTCGTCGACCTGCACTGGACGCTGGCACAGTGCCGGATGCGGGTCGGCCGGTTCGCCGAGTCCCTGGCCACACTGGAGCGTGCCCTGGCTTCCCCCGGAATCTCGGCCAAGCACCGGGCACGGCTACTGGTGCTCGCCGCGCGCACGCACAGCAACCGCGGGGATGTCGAGAGGGCCGGCCACGTCGCCGCTACTGCGCTGGAGGTGGCGTCGGAGGCGGACGACAACTGGGCGATGGGCTGGGCACTGCACGTGATGACGATCGTCACGGGGATGCAAGGGCAGATGACCGATGCTCTGCCGTTGTTCGAACGCGCGCTGACCGTGACCGAGGCCGACCCGGCGCTGACCGACCTGCGGGTGCTTCTGCAGATCAATATGGCCGTCACCCTGGGCAACCTTGACCGGTATGAGGAGGCCATCGGCGCGGCACGAGCGGCACTGCACCTCGCCGACCGGGCCGGCACGGTGATCCGGCGGGTGCAGGCGCACACCGCCCTGGCTGAATTGCTTTTCGACACCGGGCGCTGGGCCGAGGCGATCGCCGAGGTGGAGGTACTCCATGACGATGTGAAGGAGCCTATGGCGGCCTGCTGCGATCTTGGCATTGCCGCCGTGATCCGATTCCACCGCGGCGAGATCGACGCGGCGCGCCGCAGCCTTGAGTCCGCTGCGCCGCATGCCAAGAAGATCGGAAACCAGGTAATCGGCTCGCTAGCGCTCGCCCGAAGCCTGGACCTCGAAGATGCGCATGCGACGGCCGACGCGCTTGCCGTGCTGATCGCCGGATTGGCCGAGAACGCCGAGGAGCTGGACGAGATCGAGGATCTGATCCCCGACGCGGTCCGCCTCGCCACTGACACCGGTGACCAGGACACCGCGCGCGCCCTCGCTGGTCATGCTGCGGCGCTCGCCGCCGGGCAGGAGATTCCGCACCGGCAGGCAAGCGCGCTGTATTGCCGTGCCGTACTGGAGCATGACGCCGCTGGGCTGCTGGCTGCTGCGGAACGCTACGGTGACGCTGGGCGGCCGCTGCCATCCGCGAAGGCGCTGGAGGCGGCCGCCGGGGAGTTCGTCAGCGCCGACGACCGCCGTCAGGCCCGGGCGGCGTTCATCCGGGCGGTGGAGATCTACACCACACTCGGTGCCGCTACCGATGTCGCCCGGCTCCAGGCCCAGTTCCGCCAGCATGGGATCCGCCGTGGCCCGACCGCTAAGCACCGGCAGGCGCGCAGCGGCTGGGACAGCCTGACGCCGGCCGAAGCCAAGGTCGCCGCGCTCGTGACGGAGGGGCTTTCCAACCCGGAAATCGCCACCAAGCTGGTGCTGTCCCGGTCGACCGTCACCACGCACGTTTCGCATATTCTGCGAAAGCTCGGGGTCAACTCGCGGATAGACATCGCGCGCGAGGCAGCCTTGCGTTCCGCGGGCTCGCAGTGACCTGAGCCGCGGTATCCGCAGGCACCACGGCCTACCTCAGCGGGGAGCCCGGCATGGCGATCACGGCGCGCATGGTGACCTACAACGATCAGGAGACCGCGCTGACCGGCGTGCTCGCCTGGGACGCCGCCGCGCCGCGCCCGCTTCCCGGGCTGCTGCTCGTGCACGGCGGGGCCGGCCTCGACGAGCACGCCGGGGGCCAGGCGCGGCGATACGCGGCGCACGGATACGCGGTCCTCGCGTGTGACATGTTCGGGGATGGCGTGGCCGGTGACCGGGAGCGGGTGATGGCATGCCTGATGCGGCTGCGAGACGACCCGCAGCGCCTGTCGCAGCGCGCACAGGCCGGTCTGGCAGCCCTGGCCGCATGCCCCGAGGCGGATGGCCGCTTCGCCGCGGTCGGCTTCTGCTTCGGCGGGCTGGCGGTCCTCACGCTCGCCCGCTCCGGCGCCAGCCTGCGGGGGGTGGTCAGCATTCACGGCAGCCTGGCCACGGCGAAGCCCGCGGAGCCCGACACGATGACGGCCAGGGTGCTGGTCTGTCACGGCGCCCTGGACCCGCACGTGCCGATGGCGGATGTGACCCGCTTCGCGGAGGAGATGACCAGCGCCGGGGCCGACTGGCAGCTCATCATGTATGGCGGCGCCGTCCATGGCTTCACCCATGCGCATGCCGTCCCGGGCGCGGTGCCAGGAGTCGCCTATGACGCGGCCGCTGACCAGCGATCATTCCTGGCCGCCCGGACCTTCCTGGCCGAGGTCATGCAGCCAGGCGCAGCCCCATAGAACAAGGCGAGACAGGAGTCATAGGCCCGGCCTTCAAGACCTGACCAAGTTCCGGAAATCGGCACCCGGTTACGGCATGATCAGCCTGAGGCCAACATGTGTAACCAGAACGAATGGATCGTCCGCGAGGCATTCCTGGCCTACGACCGTGGCGATGTCGCGCGCATGCTGGATTTTGTGGACCCGGGCCTGGAATGGACGCATCTCGGCCCGGGCCTGGATGCCTCGCGGCCGCCGGTCTGCCACGGCCGCGAGGAGCTGGAAAAGGTGCTGCGCCTGCAAGCGCAGCGAGGGCTGCGGTCCGAGCTTGAGGAGGTCGTCGCAGCCGGCGACCAGGTAATACTGGTGATGCGTACGCCAGGGCTCGACCGGTACCGGGACCAGCAATCCGACGACCGGACGTATGACGTGGTTACCGTCCGGGACGGGCTGATCGTCGGACTGCGCGCCTGCCGGGACCGCAGCGAGGCGCGGTCGCTCGCCGGAATCAGCTAGCCCGATAACCCCAGGCGCGGTGCCAAGCCCGCCGTTGCACCAGTTGTCTTCCCAAATGTGCGGCAGGAGCCAGTTGCTGATCAGCAGCGCTCGGGCCGGGAACGGCCGTTTGGGCCTGCCTCGCAGTCACTCCGGTAATGGCGGATGAACATAGCCGCCCCTGCAGGGCTGGCATCGCATCGCAGGCCGCGGGTGAGGTGATCTAACACCCGGAGGTCACGGCGGCTACTTCGCGGCGGCCCGGGTGGCGACGAGAACCGTGTCGTGAACGGTCACCTCCGTCCCGTCGGGGGTGGTCGCGGCCCGGGGCCGGGCCTCGCAGGCCTGCACCGTCCAGGAGCCGTCGAGCAGCGCCGCGATCTCCTCCGGGGCGTAGAAGACTTCCGGCATTGGCGGGCGGGGGACGCCCGTCTCCAGATCGGACGGATGATGCCCCACCACCAGCAGCATGCCCCCGTCCCTTGCTGCGGCGGCCACCGAGGTGAACAGGGCGGTCCGCGGCTCCGGCGGCAGCTGCATGAACTGGGCCGAGATCAGGTCGAAGAGGCCCGGCTCGGGCGGCCGGGCGAGCAGGTCCACCCGCCGCCATTCGATGCGCGCGGCCGCGGCCGGATCGGTGTCGCGGGCATGCTGCGCGGCCCGCTCCAGCGCAACACCGGAGATGTCGGCTGCGACCACTGTCCACCCGGCACGAGCAAGCCAGATGGCGTCGGCTCCCTCGCCGCACCCCACATCCAGCGCCCGGCCAGGCGCCAGGCCGGCCGCCTCGGCGACCAGCTGCGGGTTCGGGTTGCCGCTCCAGACCCGCTGCGCGGAACGGTACCGCTCATCCCAGAAGTCCTCGCTGAAGGCCGGGCTGGTGCCGTGGCCATGATCGGTCATATGCCCAGTATCCTCGTGAGCTGCTCGCGGCCGGCCGTGCCGCCGCCGCGTTCGCGGCCAGCGGACGCCCGGCTGTCCTGACCGTGGGCCTAGCCGAGATCCAGGACCAGGCCGGGTACCGCAACATCGACGTCGCCGGGGTAACCATGCCGGGCCGCGGCAAGCGCCGCTGCCGGGTCGGTGCCCGGCAGCAGGTGGGTCAACCACAGCCGCCGCGCGCCTGCGGCGGCGGCCTGCGTGCCCTGCAGGCCCGCGCTCGACAGGTGGTGCTGCGAGTCCTCCGGCACCTGGCCGGCGTAGCTGGCCTCGGCCAGCAGCAGATCGGCGCCGCGGGCCAGGGCGGCCACGCCGTCGCTGGGACCGGTGTCGCCGGTGTAGGCGAGCACCTGCCCGCCCGCGGTCAACCGGAGCCCGGCGTTGGGCAGCGAATGCGGCAGCAGCCGGGTCCGCGCCTGGAACGGGCCGATGTCAAACCCCTCCCCGGGGGGCAGCTCATGCAGCACGTACCCGTCGGCCAGCATCCCCGGACGGTCCAGGGCCAGCACCACGTCCAGCGCGCCGGGCGGCGCGTAGACCGGCAGCGGCGGCGGTACGTCAGCGCCGAGCACCCGGGCCCGGAGCAGCGGATTCAGGTCGGCGCAGTGATCGGGGTGCCCGTGGCTGATGAAAACGGCGTCAACCTGAGCGGCGGTGATGTGCTCCAGCAGCCGGGGCACGACCGCGTAGCCGAGGTCCACCAGCAACCGGAACCCATCGTGCTCCACCAGGTAGCCGCTGCACGCCTGGCCCGCCATGGGGAAGGCGCCGCAGCTGCCGAGCACCGTTAGCCGCACGCCACGGACTTTACCGGCCGTTAGCGGAGCCCGGGCGGCACCTCATCGGCGCAGGCAGCGTACACGTAGCGCTGGAAGTCGGCGATCAGCCGCTCCTGCGGCGAGATCCATCCCCGGTCGATCCAGCTGCCGGCCACCCCGGTCTGCGCGGCGGCCACCAGGGTCGCGTCCTCGTCGCCGACCTGGCCGTCGAAGGTCATCATCTGCTCGATCCACGCCTCATCGGCGTCGGCGCCGAAGTAGTAGTCGAGGAACCCCCGGGTCGTGCCTGCCCCGTCGGGATAGACCGGCCCGATGGACAGGTTCTGCCGGCCCGGGTTGATGTTGATCTTCACGTTGGGCAGCAGCAGGTGATAGCTGCCCGCGGTGACGCTCCCGGCCGCGAGGGCCGCGGTGACGCTCCCGGCCGTGAGGCCCGCGCGCACCGGCGCCCGGTGACTCAGCCGGTGCGGTGACGCGGTCAGCTCGTAGCGGCCGGGGCCCACCTCCATCACCGACGAGAACCCCGGGTGCGCCACCGGGCAGTGGTAGCACTCGAGGTAGTTCTCCAGATGAATCTTCCAGTTCGCCGCAAGCGTGTAGTCGAATCGCTGGCGGCGGCGCAGGCCGCCCAGGTCAAGGCCGACCCCGGCGATGACCTCGGCCAGATCGCCGATGACCTCGTCGAGCGGCGGGCCGTCGGCGGAGGTGCTGGCGAACACGAACGGCCCGAACGTCGCGACCCGCACCGGCACCAGGCCCAGCGCGGGATGCTCCGCCGCGATCTCGGGCCCGCACTGCGGCGCCGACCGCAGCGTCCCGTCCAGGTTGTAGGTCCAGGCGTGGTAGGGGCAGCGCAGCCGCGGCGCGCTCCCGTCGGCCGGGGCGACCAGGCTGCCCCGGTGGCGGCAGACGTTCAGGAAGCCGCGCAGTTCGCCGTCACCGCCGCGCACCACCAGCACGGGGACACGCGAGATCCGGCCGACCACATGGTCACCCGGCCGGAGCAGGGACTCCAGCGGCCCGACATACTGCCAGCTCGGCCGGAACAGCCGCCGTTCCTCGGCCTCCAGCACCCGCGGGTCGCGGTACCAGTCCCAGGAGAGCACGCTCCACATGTCAGGCCCCGTTCCTCGGGAACTCCAGGCACCACCGGCGGGAGTGCACGCGGTGGCCGTTCTCGCTGGCGTCTAGGCCGAGCGTCACCAGGAACGCCGCCGGGCCCGCCGACATGTGCCCGGTCGCCGCCACGGCCACGTCGAAACGCTCCGAGCGCAGCGACGCGGACTGCTCGGTGCGGACCTCGGCGGACAGCGGCTGGCCGGCCACGATCCGGTAGCTGGTCAGGTTGGCCCCGTCCGCCTCGATCCCCGCGTCCACCAGGCGGAAGTTCCCCCCGACGTCCCAGTCGAAGATCACCTCGGCGGATCCCTCCGTGAGGTCGTGCCTGATGGCCCGCTGCGTGGGCCGCCGGGATAGCACCTCGGTGGCGATGCCCGCCGGCCGTTCCGGGGGCCCGAACGGGGCCAGGTCGCCGTCCCCCGCCTGTGGCTCGCGCGCCGGGAGCTCCAGGAAGCTGTCCGGCCCGCAGGACAGGGTCAGCGTCACCGGTTCCGGATGTGGCCACATCCAGGGCCAGTAGGTGGTCGAGACGGACAGGCGGATCCGGTGCCCGGCCTCGAAGCGGTGCGCGATGACCTTCAGCGGCACCTCCACCGTGACGGCCTCGCCGGGCACCAGGGGCACGGCGCGGTCGTGGCCCTCCCGGTGGGTGAGGTTGAACAGGTCCCGGGTGACCAGCAACGATTCCCCGGTGGGTGCCACGTCGCAGAGGCGGGCCACGATGCTCGCCCCGGGGCGGTCACTGGTGACCATCAGGCGCACCCGCGGGCTGCCGAGGATCTCGACGGGCGCGCCGAGCGGCGGCGAGGTGAAGCTCAGCGAGCGCCCGTCCTCGCCGCGCTGGTCGCCCGGCCAGTCCCCGAAACCCCCGTCGGCGGTGAGCGCCCCGGCGTCGAGCCCGGCGGTTTCCTCGCCCCGGTGGGCCCGTTCCGCCCCGTCGCCGGGATAATCGT
>Ga0306920_100012009_pt1 | contig 11744 bp, 7 predicted proteins | sample flu12Cox44000170_FD_204666 | JGI IMG/M metagenome (GOLD analysis project Ga0306920, IMG submission 204666) | Lab enrichment of tropical soil microbial communities from Luquillo Experimental Forest, Puerto Rico - flux4day.12C.oxic.44.000.170 (v2)... | ecosystem: Environmental > Terrestrial >...
GGGCGTCGCAGCGCCAGTTGGACAATCCACATGTGGAGCAACGATATCGCAGGCGCCTGAGCAGCCGGTTACGCGGCCTCGCTCCTGTGTTACAGGTGAAATGTGCGCTGCAAGCGCGCCGCGACACGCCGCGTTGAAAGTGTCCGTGGATCGTGACGCGCTGTTGCAACAGCGTGCCGCGCGGCCGGCTCCGTGACTCAGGATGGCTGAACGACGCTCAATAGACCGCTTCGACCGGAACGGCAATGCGATAGCCGGCACCGCGCTCGGTGACGATGATCTGCGGCTCGGCGGGATTGCGCTCGAGCTTGCGCCGCAGACGCAGGATCTGCACGTCGACGGCGCGATCGTAGACCTCGTTGTCGTAGCGACGACTCATCTCGATCAGCTGATCGCGCGTCACCACGCGATTGGCGCTGGCGAGGAGCGCCGCGAGCAGGTTGAACTCGCCGTTACTGAGTCCTACCTCCGCGCCGTCCGCGCCCTTGAGGCGCCGGGTGCGCAGGTTCAGCTCCCAGCCGGGTATCCGGTAGGCGCGGCAAACCGGCGCCCCGTGGACCTCCTGTCCCGCGTGGGTGCGTCGCAGGACCGTGCGGATGCGCGCGAGCAGCTCGCGTGGACTAAAGGGCTTGGTGAGGTAATCGTCGGCGCCGAGCTCGAGTCCCATGACCCGGTCGGCTTCCTCGGTACGCCCGGTGAGGATGATCACCGGGATCTGCGAATGTGCGCGCACCTGACGCAGCAGCTGCATGCCGTCCTCGCCCCCGAGCCGCAGATCGAGCAATACGAGGTCGATCACCTGGCCGCCGAGGGCCCCCATCAGCTCCGCGCCGCGGCTCGCGCCGGAGACGCGGAAATCATTCTGGACCAGGTAGTCGTTGACGAGCCGGCGCACCGTCTCGTCGTCATCGACGATGAGCACGTGCGGGCGCGGCACCCTGCTCACTGCCGGAGACACCCGTGAAGCGCGTGCTGGTCGTCGAGCATGATAGGCTTCACCGTGAGCTGATCGGCGAGTGGCTCACGGCGGCCGGTGCCCAGGCAGTCTGGCCGCAGGCTTCCCGGCACCGGGTGACGGACATCGATGCGATACTGGTCGACGTGGCGTGTCAGCAGCAGGCTCATGAGGTCCTCGTACCCTGGCGTCGTGCCTATCCGCGGGCCGCGATCGTGCTCGCCTCGGGCCGGTTCTCCCCGGGGGACATGGCGAATGATGCCATGGCGCTGCGGCTCGGAGCGACGCGCATCCTGTCGAAGCCCTTCACGCGCGCTGACCTATGGGCAGCTCTCGACCTGAGCCCGACACGCTGAGACCGGCGCGCAATTCACCGGCGGAAGCCGCGCGAGGCGAAGGCGCCCGCCGCCGCGCGTTGCGCCTGCGCCTGGTGCTCATCGTTGCCGCGGTGTGTGCGGCGGTGTGGCTGTCCACGCTGTTCGACACGCTGCACGAGCGGCAGGAGACTCTTGCGCTCGCCGAGCGCCAGCACGATAACGTCGCCGGAGCACTCGCCGAGCAGGCGGCACGCGCACTGCAGGCGACCGACCTCATCCTGCGACAGGCGATGCTGCTCGATCCGGACACGAGCGCATCACCGCAGAGCCGGGAGGCGATCCCGGACCTGCTGCGCCGGCACATGAGCGGTGTTCCCCAGGTGCGCAACCTGTTCCTCTTTGATCCGGCGCGGCAACTGCACCTGAGCACCGCACCCACCGGCGCGAACAGTGACCTCAGCGACCGCTCGTATTACCTGGCGCAGCGCGCGCAGCCGGATCTGGGACTGTTCGTGAGCGAGCCCTTAATCAGCCGCGCCACCGGCGAGCCGACCTTCGCCCTCAGCCGCCGCCTGCCCGGCCCCGGTTTTCGGGGCATCGCGGGTGCCACCGTCGATGTCGCCTACATCCGCCGCTTCTACCAGGCGCTCGATCTCGGTGCCGGAAGCACCATCGAGCTGCTGCGCTCGGACGGCAGGACGCTGGTGAGCCGCGAGCACGCGGAGGTGAGCAGCGAGCCCTCGCGGTGGCTTCCCGCACTGCAGGCGCTCGGCACGACTGACGCGCTCCATACGAGTATCGAGGATCCGCAACTCGGGCGGACGCAGATCAGCCTGCGCCGTGTGCCCGGGTATCCGGCAGTCGTGCTGGTCGGACGCAGTGAACGGGACATTCTCGGCGTCTGGCGCAGCAAGGCCTGGAAGAATGTCGCGGGCACCTTCGTCATCAGCGCGCTGGCTGCGGTGCTGTTGATCGCTTTCCTCCGTCAACTCGAGCGCCACGAGCGGCTCACCGCACAGCTGCACCAGTCACAGAAGCTCGAGGCGCTCGGCACGCTGGCCGGCGGGATCGCGCACGACTTCAACAACGTACTGGGCGCGGTGCTTGGCTACGCCGAGCTCGCCGGGCAGCACAGCGGAGCCGGCAGCCTGCAGCGGCGCTACATCGACAATATCGTCACCGCCGCCAATCGGGCCCGCGATCTGGTGGCACGCATCCTCGCTTTCAGCCGTCCCGGTGTCGGGAGCGCACGACCGGTGTCGCTGCAGAAGATCCTGACGGAGGTGGAAAGCCTCACCTGCGCTGCGCTGCCGCCTTCGGTGAGCGTGGAGATGAGCGCGCCGGCTGCGCCGCTGGTGGTTGCAGGCGATGCGGCGCAGCTCCACCAGATGCTCGCGAACCTCATCACCAACGCGGTGCAAGCCGTCGGCTCGGGCGGCGAGGTGCGCGTACGCGCCTTGGCCACGGAGGTGACTGAGGTGCGCGATTGCACCGTCGGAAGGTTGCAGCGCGGGCGTTACGCCTGCACCGAAGTGAGCGACACGGGTGCGGGCATGAGCGCCGCTCAGGTCGAACGTATTTTCGAGCCGTTCTTCACCACCAAGCCCATCGGCGCCGGCACCGGGCTTGGCCTGTCACTGGTGCACGGCATCGTGCTCGATCACGGCGCGGCGCTCGAGGTGAGCAGCCATCCCGGCGCCGGGACCACTTTCACTGTCTACCTGCCGCTCACCGAGGCTGAACTGGCGCAGGAGCCGGCGCCACTCGCGGCGCCGCGCGGCAACGGCGAGACCATCCTCGTGGTCGATGACGAGGAGAGCCTGGTGCGGCTGGCGGAGGAGGTGCTCGCCTCGCTCGGCTACGAGCCGGTCGGCTGTGTCGGTGCGAGCGAGGCGCAGCGCGTGTTCCGCGCCGCGCCGCAACGCTTCGATGCGCTGCTGACCGATGCGATCATGCCAGAGATGTCAGGGCTCGAGCTGCTCGCGGAGCTGCGGAAGGTACGGCCCGAGCTGCCGGCGATTCTCGTGAGCGGCTACGGTGGACCCGATCTCAACGCGGCGGCGACCGCGGCGGGTGCGCACGCCGTGCTCATGAAGCCGCTCGGCACGGCGGATCTCGCACGGTCACTCGCGGCGGTGCTCGCCAGCGCGCGACCCGTCGCGGGCGCGCACGCGGGCTTTGCCGCCTGATCTCACTGCAATCCGCGCAGCGCTGCATCCGCACAAGGAAGCGCGGGGCCGGCCGGACACGGCCGGCCCCGCTGCGGCTCATCGCCTACCGTACCACCGTGTAGGCGTACGACACTCCTGCGATGTCACGCCGCCAGAAAGCGGACAGCGTCGCGGTCAGGGCCGAGGTGAAGTTCTGGAGGCTCTGCGGAGGCGCCGCCGCTCAGCCTTTCTTAGGCTTATTGAAGAAGCGCGCGACGCGCTGTGCCGCATCGGGGGCCAAGCCCTCGTTCTTGAAGAGACGGAGGTCGTGCGCGTCGCGCAGCGTGAGACCATCGCTTTCGAGCAACGCGCGCTTGTCGACCTGGTTGGAATACCACGAGTTCGCGAGGATGTCCTTGGCGAGCCGGTCGAGCTCGGCCTCGAACTGATCGTCCGGAAAGCAGAAATTCGCCAGGTGCAGCTCGAAGGCCTGGGCGCCCGAATAGCTGCGGCAGGTATACATCATTTCGGCGGCTTTCGCGGTGCCGATGCGGTGGGGCAGACGCAGGCTCAGCCCCCAGATCGGGGTGAGCCCCCAGCGGGCGTAGGCATCCGTGAAGCACGACGACGCGCTGGCGACGATGAGGTCGGCGGCGAGGGCGAGCTCCAGCGCTCCCGTCGAGCACTGGCCCTGCACGGCAGCGATGACCGGCTGCGGAAGATTCGCGACCTTGTCGATGACCTCCACGTAATAGTGTGGCTTGGCGTGAGCCTTGACCTGGCTCGCGACCTCGTTCATGTCGTGTCCCGAGGAGAAATTGCCCGCCGCTCCGCGCAGGATCACGAGCCCGATGGTCTTGGTCTCGCGCTCGATCGCATCGACGTGCGCCTCGAGGCTCTCGATCATATCCTTGGAGAGCGCGTTGAGCTTCTCAGGGCGGTTGAGCGTCAGAATCGCGGCCCCGTCCCTGTTCTCACGCAACACCAGGTTGTTCATTTGAAGGTCGCCTCCGGAAGATTCCACCAGCCGCCGCCCAACGCGTGAAAGAGTCCCGCGGTGTCTGAATAACGATTGGCCTGCGCCTGCACGAGGGCAATTTCCGCCTGCTGATAGGTCTGCTCAGCGTTCAGCAGCACGATGAGGCTCACGCTGCCATTGAGATACTGCTGGCGTACCAGTTCGAACGATGCCTTGGCGGCACGGGCCGCCTCCGCGTTCGCCTTGAGCGCATCGGCGTCGGCCTGCAGGGCGCGCAGGGTGTCCGCCACATTCTGACAGGCGAGAATCACCGTGGCGCGGTATTGGGCCGCCGCCACATCGAGCGCGTCCTCGGCCGCGCGATGCCGGTAGAGGAGTGCGCCGGCATCGAACAGAGTCTGGGTGAGGGATGCGCCGAGGGTCCAGAAGCCAGTATACGGGCCGAAGAGCTTGCCAATCTCGAGCGCCGCGGAGCCGGTGTTCGCACTGATGGTGAACTGTGGCAGCATCTCGGCGAGCGCTACCCCCACCTCTGCGGAGGCGCTGTGCAGGTTCTCCTGGGCCTGCCGCACATCCGGCCGCTGTTCGATGACTTTCGATGGCAGGCTGACGGGCAGCTCCTGCGGCAGCGTCAGCTCTTCGAGCTGGAAGGTCTCGGCGGGTTCCGCGGCGGGTAGCCTGCCGAGCAGGGCCGTCAGCGCATCGCGCGTCTGCCCGAGCTGCTTCTGGAGCGGCGCCAGTGTCGCGGCGGTCTGAGCCTCCGCCGCCTGCTGCTGCAGCAGGTCGGCAGTGCTTGCCGTGCCGATCGCCTGCTGACGCTGCACGGTGTCGGTGAGCTGGTGCTGGAGGGCGAGGACGCGGTCCGTGGCGGCGATCTGGCCACGGAGCGATGCTTCCTGCACGGCGATGTTGACCACGTTGCTGCTCAAGGTCACATAGGTCGCGATGAGCTCGAAGCGGGTGGCCTCGACCTGCGCGCGGCTCGCCTCCAGCGCACGGCGGGAGCCGCCAAAAACATCGGGCATGTAGCTCAGGTCGAGCTGCGCGGTGAACAGGTTGTAATAGGGGTTCTCCTGCGGAAGGCTGGTGGGATTGGCGAGCGTCTCGACCGGGTTCTTGGCACGCAGCGCGCTGAAGCTACCCTGCACCGTGGGCGAAACAAGCGAGGCGCGCTGCGCCTTGTAGAGATTGTGCGCCTGGCGCAGCGCCGCGTGAGCCGCATCGATGTTGGGATTTCCCTTGAGCGCCTGCTCGATGAGCGCGCTGAGCTTCGGCGACTGGAACAGCTCCCACCACTGACCCGGGATATCCCGCCCGCCGATGAACTGCTGGGCGTTGCCGCCGGTGCCGGGCGCGGCGGCCGTAGTGCCTTGCGCAGGGGCGCTGCCGTAGTCGACATCCTTCGGTGGCGCAGGCCGGTGAAAATTCGGGCCCACGGCGCAGGCCGAAGCCACTGCCACCGCCAGGGCCGCAACGACTCGCAATGACAGCCTCAGGCCCATCGCGCCTCGCCATGGCGCCGCTCGGCCCAGTGCTCGACCACATGATACATCGAGGGCAGCACGAACAAGGTGAGGACCGTCGCGATCGCGAGGCCCCCCACCACCACTGTGGCGATGCCGCGCTGGACGTCGCTCCCGACGCCGGTGTGCAGGGCGGCCGGCAGCATGCCGAGTGTGGCCACCGTGGCGGTCATCAGCACCGGCCGCAACCGCTCGGTCGCGCCCTTCATGATCGCCTCGTGTAGCTCGAGCCCGGCCTTTCTCATGCGATTGAGATTCGACACCATGATGATGCCGTTCTGGACCGCGACGCCGAAGAGAGCGATGAAGCCGACGCCGCTCGCCACATTGAGCGTCTGTCCGGTGAGGTGCAGCGAGATCAGGCCGCCCAAGGCGGCGAGCGGCACGACGCCGAGGATCAACAGTGCCTGGCGCAGCGACCGCAGTCCGATGGTGAGGAATATCAGCATCAGGCCCATGACGAGACCGAGGATCACGACCAGCCGTGATTCGGCGCGTCGCTGATTCTCGAACTGTCCACCCCATTCGAGCCGGATGCGGTCGGGATCGAAGCGCACCTGTGCAGCGATCTGGCGCTGCGCCTCGGCGAGGTAGCTGGTCAGGTCGCGGTCGCGATTGTCGATGCGGATGGTGAGGTTGCGCTGGCCGTTCTCGCGCGTGATCGTGCTCTCACCGGACTGCACGCGGATGTCGGCCAACTGCGCAAGCGGTATCTGCTGTCCGCTCGCGGTGTGTACCGGCAGGTTGGCGAGTGACTCGGGCCGATCGCGACTCGCGGTGCTGAAGCGCACGGTGATGTTGTAGACACGCTCGCCGACGAAGACCGTCGAGACGGGCGCCTGTCCGACGCCCGTCTGAATGACGTTCTGTATGTCGGTGATGTTGATGCCGTAGCGCGCCGCCTTCTCACGATCGATCTTGACGTTGATCTGGGGGATCGGCGGCTCCTGGAATATCGAAGCGCTGGAGGTGCCACGGATGGTGTACAGCACGTTGACCATCTGCTGGCACACCTTGCGCAGCATGTCGAGATCATCGCCGTAGACCTTGATGACCAGCGGGCTGTGCGCGCCGCCGATCAGGTCATTGACGCCGTCGATGATCGGCTGACTAATGCCGATCGAGTAGCCCGGCAGATCGCGCGCCAGAGTGGTCGCCAGCTTATCGACGAACTCCTTCTTGGATTCACGGCCCGGCCAGGTGTCATACGCCTTCAATCCCACCGGCGCCTCGATGTGCGACATGGTCCAGGGGTCGGTGCCGTCGTCATTGCGGCCGGTCTGGGTCACGACGTACGAGACTTCGGCGAACTTCAGGATCTCGCGGCGCAGATCGCTCGCCATGTCGCTCGCTTTGTTGAGCGCGAGCCCGGTCGGCATCTGCACCTGCAGCCACAGTGCGCCCTCATCGAGGTCGGGGAGGAAGTCGCGCCCGACGGTCGCGCCGAGCCCGACCACGGCGAGGAGCGCGAAGATCGCAACCCCGTACACGATGCGCGGCTGGGCGATGCAGGCCGCGAGCACCCGCTCATAGCGCCGGGTGAGCCACTCGAGCCAGCGGTTGTGATACACCGGTCCCGGCTTGCAGAAGGCGTAGTAGGCGAGCCCGGGCACGAGGGCGAGCGTGGCGAGCAGGGCGCCGAACAGGGCATAAGCCATGGTATAGGCCATGGGCGTGAAGAGTCGCGCTTCGGCTCGCTCGAACGAGAAGAGCGGCAGGTAGGCCGTGATGATGATGAGGCTCGCGAAGAAGATCGGGCGCGTTACCTGCACCGCGGCCGCCTTCACCTCGCTCTCGCTGAGCTCCTCCGCCGGCATGGCCTCGCGGCGGCGCAGGATCGCCTCGGTGACCACGATGGCGCCATCCACCAGGATGCCGAAGTCGATCGCACCGAGGGACAACAGGTTCGCCGAGACGTGCGTGAGGTTCAGGAGCGAAAACACCGACACCAGCGCCATCGGGATGGTGACGCCCGCGACCAGGGCGGCGCGCACGCTGCCGAGGAACAGGACGAGGACCAGGAACACCAGGCTGATCCCTTCGAGAATGGTACGGCCGACCTTCTGCACCGTGGCGCGCACCAGGTCATCGCGGTCGATGTAGGGCACGATGCGCACATCCTGCCGCGCGAACTTCCGGTTGAGTTCCTCGACCTTGGCGTGCACACCCTTGAGGGTCTGCGAGGGGTTCTGGTACTTCAGCATCAGCACGATCCCTTCGATCGTGTCCGGGTTACTGTCCTTGCCGAGAATGCCCTCACGCTCCTGGTGACTTAAGGTCGTACGCCCGAGGTCACGCACCAGCACCGGTGCGCCGTTCACCTGTGTGACCATGGTCGAGCCAAAGTCGGCGAGGCCTCTGATCAGGCCGACACCGCGAATGACATAGCTCTGATCACCGCGCGATACGCGCCCCCCGGCGGCGTTGGCGTTGTTGTTGTTGATGGCGTTGATGACATCGGTGATGCCGAGGCCATAGCGCTGCAGCTGCTGCGGATCGAGATCGAGCTGATACTCGGTAGTGAAACCGCCGAAGTTGATATTGTCCACGACGCCCGGCACCGATTTGAGCGCGGGAATCACCGTCCAGCGCTGGATCTCGGACAGCTCCTGCAAGTTCCGGGTGTCGGATTCGAGCGTGTAGCGGTAGATCTCACCGCCCGGGCCGGCAACCGGATCGAGGGAGGGGTTGGCGCCCGGGGGCAACGTTACCTGCGCGATGCGCTCGAGCAGCCGTTGGCGCACCCAGTAGTCCTCGTAGCCGTCACGAAACAGCACCGTGATCAATGACAGACCGAAGGTGCTGGAGGAGCGCATCAGGAGCAGCCCCGGTGTGCCGTTGATCTGACGCTCGAGTGGCACGGTGATCAGCTGCTCGACCTCCTCGGCGGCGAGGCCCGGCACCTGCGTAGTCACCTGCGCGGCGACATCCCCGAGCTCGGGGTAGGCCTCGACGCTGAGCGTTTCCCAGGCGTAGATGCCGAACACCCCGAGTAGCACCGCGATGACGATCACCGCGATGCGCCGCTCCAGGCAGAATTCTACGAACCGGTCAATCATTGAGCAGGATTCCGCCCCTCACCACCACCTGCTCACCCGGCTGGACCCCGGAGGCGATCGTCACCTGCGAGCTCTCCTCGAGGAGCGGCTCGACCGTTCGCCGCTCGAACGTCCAGGGCGCGGTGGCAATGAACACCGAGGTGCGGTCGTTGTTCATGAGCAGCGCCGAGCTCGGCAGCACGACGCGCGTGTGGGCCAGGCCGTAGAGGGTGACGGTCGTGAACATGTTGGGCTTGAGCGCGTAGTCCGGATTCTCGAAGGCAATGCGGGTCTTGTTGCGCCGCGAATCCGGCTCGATCACATCCGGTACGAAGAGCACCTTGCCGTGCAGCGGCCGGCCGGGATAGGCCGCGACGCTCACTTCCGCGTCCTGGCCCGGCGCAAGCGCCGCGACGTCCTTCTCCGCGACCAGCGCCGTCACCCACACGACCGAGAGGTCGGCGATGGTCATGATCGACTGGGTGATGTCGTTGATCTGCGCGCCCGGCGCGGTGGCGAGCGCCGTGACACTCCCGTTCATGGGGGCACGCACCGTCAGCAGCCGCCCGGCGCCGCGAGCGTCCTCCGGCGCACCTATGGCGCGGAGGCGCGCGCGCGTGCGGCCGTATTCCGCGACCGCCTGCGCGTTGTCGCTGCGCGCCTGATCGAGATCGCGCTGCGCGGTCGCGCCAATCTTGAACTGTTCCTCGGCGCGCTTGAGGTTGGTCGCAGCGAGTCGGGCGCTGCTCGCAGCCTTGTCGTTGTCGTCATAGGCCTGGGCGAGATCCGGCGAATCGATGACCGCGAGCACCGCGCCACGCTGCACCCGATCGCCGAGCGCCACCTTCAGCGACTGCACGCGTCCGGTGCCCGGGGACAGCACCGCCACGGTGCGCACCGGATTGGCCTCGACCATGCCCGGCGCGGTGATTCTGCCGCTTTGGAGTCGCGTTGGCGCCGGCATGACCGTGAGTCGCTGCCGCAGGGCCGAGCTCTCCGGGACGAAGATCTGGTTGCCGTGGCGCACCACCGCCGGGGCTTCTGGCGGCGATCCGCCACGGCTCAGCAGCCCAAATCCGTGCGTGAGCAGCACCACCACCAGCAACACCCCGAGAACAACGCCACCCCACAGGAAAGCGCTGGCGCGGGGAGTCGCGGAGTGATCGTGGGCGTCCTGCGGTTCGTGATCGTGCCCGTTCTGCGGTTCGTGTTCGTTGGCTTCCATGACGATCACCTGCGGGAAAACCCGTCAATCTAATCCTATATATGTGACGGCGCATCGAGTGATGGAGCCGTTCGACGGACGCCGGCGATCCAGTCGCCGCCACTATGGAGCGGCGCACTTCGCGGGTCAGGGTACCGCGTAGCTCATGGCCCGATAGCCCATACGGTACCCGGTATGCCGGCCGGCCGGGGCGGGCGCGATTCTTAGCCCAGGTCGGGCAGAAGTCAACCTATACCATACCCCCCACCCTATCTGAAAAAAACGCCGCCTTCTGCGGCGGCCTGGCAGCCGATCCAGCGCCTCATGCGCACGGAAGTCCCGCGACGGCCTTGCCGCGGATGTTGGGACGGAAGAGCTTGCGGTCGAAGAGGTGGCAGCGGCCGAGAAGTCAGCAGGGTGCCGAAGCTGCGCCGCTCGCAGCTCACGCCGCAGTCAGGCGGGGGAGGGGGAGAGCAGTCCGCGGTGCAGTATGTCGCGAAGCAAGCGCCACCGAGTGCAGCAGCGCCCCGCACCTACCGCATTCGGTGCCTTGTTCAAGGCCGCGGGCCTCCGGGCTGACCGAAGTCAGGCCCGGAAAAACCCGCGTGTCCAGCGATCCTCAGAACTTGAAGCGCGCCCCGAGGGTCGTGGCGATGTTGTCCTTGGCATAGTAGCCGTTCGCGAGTCCGTTCTGGACGCCCGACCAGAAGCTGCCGAAGTAGATGTCGAAACGCTTGCTCAGCCGGTAGTCGATCAACGCGGACGCGGCGTTCAGGTTACCGCTGCAGCCGGAGCTCCGTGTGTCGCTGCAGCCCGCATTCTTGCCGGTCGCGAAGCTGTTCTGCTTGTAGCCGTAGTAGGCGGCCGTAAACTCGAAGTCCGGTGTCAGGTTCCACTTCAGGCCGCCCCAGAACACCTTCAGTGTTTTCTCGTTCTCGTAGGCCTTGTTGTTCACTAGCGCCAGCTGATAGCCGCCGATGATGACCGTGCCCACGGGAAGCGGGTCGGTCGGGTTGTCGAAGGCGATGTGCTCATAGCCCGCGTACAGCTTCAGCGGCACAACTGCACCGAAGTTGTACAGGGCCGTGATCATATAGGTCTTGTTGTCCGAGACAGTGCCCGCGAGCGAGTTGCTCAACGAATAGCACCGCACAGTTTCGGGGGCCGGCGTTCCCGGCGGCGGGGCGCTGACGTCGGCGTTGCAATTGTTGACCACGTCCGTTACCTGCGCGGCACTCAGGCTACTCACTGCGATGGCGTCGTATTTCTTGAAGTAAAACGCATCGGCCGAGAGGCCGGCGAACTCAAAGCCGAGCTGGACCTGGTAGCCGGTATCGGTGCTGCCGGAGTAACTGCCGAACTCATACTGGGCACCCAGATGGATGGGGCCGTACTTGGCGATATATTTAATCGACTGATCCAGCCGCCGATCCTCGGTGTCACCGCCACCGGCCGCAGTCCCCGAATAGCCGATCACCGAGAACGCCTGCGCGGCTCCCATCGGGTCGTACTTGGAGATGCCGTCCGCGACCAGCGTGACGTTGCGGCCAAAGGTGAAGCTGCCGACGGTCGGCGACG
>Ga0306920_100012010_pt1 | contig 11743 bp, 11 predicted proteins | sample flu12Cox44000170_FD_204666 | JGI IMG/M metagenome (GOLD analysis project Ga0306920, IMG submission 204666) | Lab enrichment of tropical soil microbial communities from Luquillo Experimental Forest, Puerto Rico - flux4day.12C.oxic.44.000.170 (v2)... | ecosystem: Environmental > Terrestrial >...
CTGCCCCAGGTCGGCCAGCCGGTGCGCCGGGCCGAGCTCCGGCCCGTGGTCGCCGTCGCGGAGAACGCCGAGCAGCCGCCGCATCTCGCCCAGCGCGCCGCGGCTGGTGGCCTCGATCGAACTTAGTGCGCGGGCCGCCTCCTCGGGGCGGGCGCTGGCCACGTAGTTGGCCACACCGGCTTGGACGGCGATCAAGCTCAGGCTGTGCGCCACTACGTCGTGCAGTTCGCGGGCGATCTGCAGCCTTTCTTCGGTAACTGCGCGGCGTGCCTCGGCGAGTTGCGCCTGCGCCTGCCGTTCGGCCTGCTTAGCTAGCCCGGCGGTGTAGGCGCGCTGGGCCCGCACGGCGACGCCGATAACCCAGCCCGCGATGATGATCGCGGCGGAGGCAGCCAGGCGGCTCGCCACACCGCCCACGGAGGCGTGGGCCAGCGCCGCGCCTCCCGCCAGCACGCCGGCGGCCGTCAGCGCCAGCGCACCGGCCAGCGCGGCGGCCGCCGTGCGCCGCGGGTACCGCAATGCCACCACGTAGAGCACGAACGCGACCACCACGGAGGGGTCTTTCCCGCTGCCGATCGCCATCGCGGTGACCGACGCGGCCAGCACGACACCCAGCACGGGCAACGGCCAGAGTCTGCGGACAGCCGCCGGCAGCGTGCTGGCCAGCGCCAGCAGGTACGCGACCCACAGCGGGATCCCGTACGCCGGGCGGGTGGTGCCGACTACGAACGCGGCGGCGAACAGCACGGCGATCACGGCGTCGATCGCGACCCAGTGCCCGGGCCGCAGCTGCTTGGTCAGCGGTGGCCGCAGCACCCGCTGGCCAGCGGCGCCGGTGCCCGCATCGGGCGCGGCAACGGTCTGGCTGGCGGCGCCGGCCACGGCGCCCGCAGGTCGTTCGGTCACGCCACGACGGTAGCTCGCCAGGCCTAGATCGCGCGTCAGGCCCCAGACGGACCCGCTCCGTCATCCCCTGGGCCGACGGGCAATCAGGGCCGTCGGCCTGGGGCCGGGCGGCAAAGTCCAGGCCGTGGCCCGACGCGGTTTTCGGGCTCGCCGGGCAGCCTGGAGGGCGCCACAAAGCAGAAAGGCACAGTCATGATCGAGGTTTGCGAGCTAACCAAGCGCTACGGCGCGGCCGTCGCGGTCGATGGACTCAGCTTTACCGTCCGTCCCGGGCGGGTCACCGGGTTCTTGGGGCCCAACGGTGCCGGCAAATCCACCACCATGCGGGTCATCCTCGGCCTGGATGCCCCGACGTCGGGGCGCGCCACGGTCGGCGGGCAGCCCTACCAGCGGCTGCCCCGCCCGCTGCACCAGGTGGGGGCGCTGTTGGACGCCGGCGCGGTGCCCGGCGGCCGCACCGCCCGCAACCACCTGCGGGCCATCGCGGCCAGCAACGGAATCGGCACCCGCCGGGTCGAGGAGGTGCTCGGCCTGGTCGGCTTGGACAGCGCGGCGGGCCGGCGGGTCCGCGGGTTCTCTTTGGGCATGCGCCAGCGGCTGGGCATCGCTGCCGCGCTGCTCGGCGACCCGGGCGTGCTGCTGTTCGACGAGCCGGTCAATGGCCTGGACCCCGAAGGGATCCAGTGGATCCGCGGCCTGCTCAAGGCGCTGGCCGCCGAGGGCCGCACCGTGTTTGTCTCCAGCCACCTGATGAGCGAGATGGCTTTGACCGCCGAGCACCTGGTCGTGATCGGCCGCGGCCGCCTCGTTGCCGACGCGCCGGTCGCCGAGTTCGTCAGTCAGGGCTCGAGTAGCGACGTGGTGGTGCGGTCTCCCCGCGCCGGCGACCTGGCCGTGCTGCTGGCCGCCAACGGCGCCGCGGTTACCGCAGACGCCGGCGGTGCGTTGGCCATCACCGGCCTGGGCGCCGCCCAGATCGGCGACCTGGCCGCTGCCCACGGCATCCCGCTGCATGAGCTTGTTGCCCGGCACGCCTCCCTGGAGGAGGCGTTCATGGAACTCACCCGCGACCACGCCGACTACCAGGCCGGCGTTCCCGATTCTGCCCGAAAGGCTGCCTGAAATGACTACTCTTACTGCCGCCCCGGCGCGGGCGCGTGACACACTCGCCTCGGAGTGGATCAAGCTCCGTTCGGTCCGTTCCACCTACCTGACCCTGGCGTTCGCCGCGGCCGCTGCGGTGGCCGTCGGATACCTGGTCACCCACTCTGACGTCACCCATTGGGCCACCATGAGCGCCAAGGCCAAGGCCACCTTTGACCCGGTGTCCGACAGTTTCAGCGGGCTGGGCCTGGCGCAGCTGGCCTTCGGGGCGCTCGGCGTGCTCATGATCACCTCCGAGTACGCCAGCGGCCTGATCCGCACCACGTTCGCCGCGGTGCCGCGGCGCCGCGCGGTCCTGGCCGCCAAGGCCGTGGTCGTCGGCGCGGTCACCCTGGTCATCGGCGAGGTGATCGCCTTCGCCGCGTTCTTCGCCGGGCAGCAGGCGCTGTCCGCCCAGCACCTCAACGTGACCCTCGCCCACCCCGGCGCGCTGCGCGGGGTGCTGGGAGCCGGGTTCTACCTGACCGTGACGGCCTGGGTCGGACTCGGGCTGGGCGCGCTGATCAGGCACACCGCCGGTGCGATCACCGCCATGGCCGGGGTGGTCTTCTTGCTGCCCCAGATCATCCACGCCCTCCCCGCCCCCTGGAACGTCCAGGCCGGCAAGTACACCCTCAACCTGGCCGCCCAGCAGATGATCGCCCAGCACCCGGTCCCCGGCTACTTCGGCGCCGGCCCGTCGGCCCTGATCGTCGCCGCCTACGCCGCCGCCGCCCTCACCGCAGCAATATTGCTGATCAACCGCCGCGACGCCTGACGTGTCCCGGCCCAGCCACCCGGCAACCGACCAGATGACCCGGCAGGTTCGCGGTGCCGCCCCGCCAGGCGCCAGGCCGCCGCTTGCTGCACGTGCAGCACCAGCGGCGGGACCCGCACAGCCAAGTCGCCATCGCGACACCGGCCGATAGGAGGAACCAGCCATGCCCACACCCGGCCCCGCGGCAGGCACCACCCCGCCACCGCGCCGTCGGCCCCGTCGGCGCTGGTTCACCCGGCCCCGGATGCTGCACGCGGCCCCGGTTGCGGTCGCCGCGCTGTACGGCGCGCTGTGGATCGCCTTCCACGCCGGGGGCGGGCGGGCTTCGGCGCACACGCTGTGGCAGAGCCTGGCCCTCACCGAAACCCTGCTGGCCCTGCTACTGCGCCACCGCAAACCGGTCGGCGCGCTGACCGGCATCCTGGCCGCCTACCTGATCTTCGACCTCGATCCGCTGCTACTGCCGGCGGTGTTGGTCGCGCTGTTCACCGTCGCCACCACCCGTCACCGCCGCACGACCATCGTTGCCGCCGCGGCCACTGCGGTAGCGATTACCGCGATGCCCTATCTGCACGGCGACCCGGTCAGCCTCCCCCGGTACCTTCTCCCGCGCCTGGCAGCAGCCGCGATCGCAGCCGCCGCCGGCGCGTGGCTGCACGCACGGCGTGAAATCATCGAGACCCGACCCCGCGGCGGCGGGCGTGAGCCGCGCCCGGCACCGGCCAAGCCGGGGCGACCGGTACCCGGCGATCGTCAAGCTGTGGCGGGCGCACTGGGAGCAGTTCACCCCGGTCCCGGCGTTCCCGCCCGAGGTCCGGCGCGTCATCTACACGACGGACTGTTACCGCCGGCTGAGGGTGACATGGGTGACGCCGCTGGGGCTGTTCACGGCCTCGATCTGGAAGCGGTCTTCGAGTGCCTCCAGCCCGTCCCAGAGCCGCTCCCCGCGGCCCAGCACGATCGGCACCACGACGATGTGCGCGTAGTCGATCAGGTCGGCGGCCAAGAATTCGCGGATGGTGGATGGGCCGCCGCCGATGCGGACATCCCCGCCCGCGGCGGCCTGGCGCGCCTGCGCAAGCGCCTGGGCGGGGCTGGCGTCGAGGAAGTCAAACGTGGTACCGCCGTTCATCTGGACGGCGGGCCGGGGATGGTGAGTCAGGACAACGACCGGGGTGTGAAACGGCGGGGTGTCTCCCCACCACCCGTTCCACTCCTGGTCCGGCCACGGTCCGTGGTGCGGGCCGAACTTGCCCCGCCCCATGACCTCAGCGCCGATGCCCGGGCCCCAGGCGCGGGCGAAAGCGTCGTCGACACCGGTGCTGCCGCCGGGCTGGCCCTGCATGGCGCGGAAGGTACGGGTCGCGAAGAACCACTCGTGCAACCGGGTTCCCGCATGCCCAAACGGGGCCTCCAGGCTTTGCCCCTCACCGGTGCCGAACCCATCCAGCGACACCGAGAAGTTGTGCACCCGCACTTGCGCCACGATGACCTCCCGACAGGTTGCTTCACCGCGACCGGGGCCGGTTGCCGCGACCCGCCACCAGTGAGGACGATCGATTGGGGCCAAAGTCATCGCCAGCGCCTGGCCGCTGCGCATCCTACCTGCGGATCACCGGGCGTTCCTGCTCACGATGCGTAACCGACCCTGGACTCAGTTAAGGCTCGCATCGCCCCGCTCTGCGCGGCGAGCGAAGTGTGACAACGATGTCCCGACGCGCGCAGATGCCGATGATCGGCGCGGCTCGCGACGCTCGGTCATCCGAAATGAGCTTGTTGCTCACGCGCTCCCGATGCGCTTCAGATCGTTCGTATTTAGCGGTCAATGGCTCGTGTGGAAGGTCGGCCACGCGCGGTCGGGCATCGCGAGACTCGCGCGGCAACGCGTAGCTGCTTGCGCTCTCTTGACTTTAGCTTGTGCTCTCTTGACCCTGGAAAGAGGAAGGCAAGGACTACGGACTTGGGGGGCGGGGTCTCGTGGCCAGGTCGCCGGCCCTGTCTCCGTGGCACGTGGCACCCCGGGGGGAGACATGAACATGATGTGGGCAAGTGTGCGCAGCCGACTGTGGCGGTGCCGTTGGTGGCGAGACCCCAGCAGGCGGGTGAGGCGGCAAGCGGGCATCCGGACCTGGACTCGGCCTCTGGGCAGCTCTGGGCTCTCCGCCGAGGCGGAAGCCTGGGTCATGCAGATCGAGGACGAGCTACGCCGCATGGAAGCCCGCCTGCGCGCGGAGTAACCACCGGCCAAAAGGGGGGTAAGCCGTATCTGGATTCAACTGACGCGGCGGTGGACGTCTTGGGCCGGAAGCGTCTCGACGGGGTGAGCCTGGCGCAGGGTGGGGCGGTATGCCACCGCAGCTGATGGTCTGACCGGACCGCTGCCGGGGCACGTGGACCTAGAGGCATGCCGGGCGGCGGCGCGCGGTGCCCCCGGGAGGGGAAGCCGGAGACACCGCGAGCCTGATGCGGTTTCGGCCTGCCCGCCTGTCCAGGCCAACTCGACATCGAGAGACGGCGCGAGACGGCGGAGATACGCGTCGTAGTACTCATAACCCAACGACGACCGCACGCGGTCTTGACCCTGCAGGGCGGCCCTCATGGGCTTGCGAGTGCCTCCGGGCGTGTCTTCACTTCGTGGTTCGATACATCATGGCCGCGCCGATGAGGCAGCCGAACGCGGCCGTGGAGGTCAGTGTGCGGATGAGGTTCCACGCGGACCACTTGGCCTCGCTGAAGCGGTAGCGGACCGCGGGGAGGTCGCCGATGCGCGCCGGGTTGCCGGCTGCCTTGATCGCGTCGTTGAGCGGCACGTTGACGGCCATGGTGATGATCACGGCGATGAGGTACAAGACGAACGCGGCGCCGATCCACGGCAGCGCGTTGCGCTTGTCCCCGCTGAGGTGGAGGGCTGCGGCCAGGCCGGTGAGAATCAGGGCGCCGAAGAAGGTCGCCATGAACCACGGGTTGATGATGGCCTTGTCGATTGCCTGGAAGGCGCCGACGAAGGTCCGGTCGTCGGTGTGCCGCAACCCGGGCATGATCGTGTGCGTGAAGACGCCGAACACGCCGGCCATCAGGCCCATGGTCAAGATGGCCGCGGCGAGCACGGCGCCGGAGAGCAGCGTGCCGTTGGCAGCCAGGGAGACTGCCTCCGGCGGGGAATGCGTTGTCATGTCGGTGTCCTTATCGGGTGAGGGCGGCCCTGAGAGCCTCACGGCGACCGGCCTTGACGGGGCGGCTGCGGGTGTTGGCTCGATGAACCGTCCGTCGGTTCGGCGAGGCAGTTGCGGCAGAGGGGCTCCACACCCCGCCACGGCGGCGCGCGCGTAGTCGGCGAAATCTCGCGGTGACCGGCCCAGTGCGCGCTGGACGAAGTCAGCAAAACGCCACCGCGCCGCTTAGCACATAATCGCGCATGTAATCCTCGCTGAAGTTCTGATGGCCTCGCGTCAGTGATACGGGCCAGTCAACCCCGGACCAGTGAGACTGGCCATAGTTCACAGGCGCAGATTCATACGCGGCCGTCTAAGCTTGATCCGTGGATGTGTTTGGTGGCCTTCTTGACGGCCCGCGGGCGCGGGGATCGTTCGCGCTGCGGGTGATCATGGACCCGCCGTGGTCGGTGAGCATCGAGGACCAGGCACCCCTGTCTCTGGTGTCGGTCGTGAGCGGGCAGGCCTGGGTGATCCGCGAAGGCAATGCGCCCGTCCGGCTGGGCCCCGGCAGCGTCGCGGTTATGCGCGGCCCCGCCCCATACAGCTTCGCCGACGATCCCGCGACGCCAGTACAGGTGGTGATCCACCCTGGGCAGCACTGCACCACGCCAGACGGCCAGGACCTGGCCCAGGCGATGGACCTCGGCGTGCGCAGCTGGGGAAACAGCCCGGCCGGCTCGACCTCGATGCTGATCGGGACCTACGAACGACACAGCGAGATCGGCCGGCAACTGCTATCAGTCCTGCCCCCGCTCGTCGTCATGCCGGCGGACGCATGGGACTCGCCTCTTCTTCCCGTCCTCGCCGAGGAGATCGTCAAAGACGAGCCGGGACAGGAAGCGGTACTCGACAGGCTGCTCGACCTGCTACTCATCACCGTTCTGCGGGCATGGTTCGCGCGTCATCAAGCACAGGCGCCGGGATGGTACCGGGCCCGGAGTGACCCGGTGGTGGGCAGGGCGCTTCGGATGCTGCAGAACAACCCCGCGCAGCCATGGACCGTCGCGACGCTGGCCGGTCAGATCGGCGTGTCACGCGCCACCCTCGCGCGCAGGTTCGCCCAACTAGTTGGCCAGCCGCCGATGACGTTCCTCACCGCCTGGCGGCTCGCGCTGGCTGCTGATCTGCTGCGCGAGCCCGACACCACGATCGCCGCGGCCGCGCGGCAGGTCGGCTACAGCAGCGCGTTTGCGCTCAGCGCCTCGTTCAAACGCGTCCGGGGAATGAGCCCAAAACAGCACCGCGCCGCCACCGCCGCGCACTGACGTGCCAGGCCTCGACGGCGGCCTAGGCCGCGGCGCGCGCGGAGGACGGCGGGCGGGTGGCCGGCGCGCGAGGACGAGCCGGCGCAGCGAGCGCCGTCGCAATCGGGCGGTGCGCTAGCTCGGTCGCTGCTTGCCTTCCAACTTCGCAAGCTTGGTGTTCAGCTGCTCGGGCGTCTTCGCCCTCGCGACCACGGCGGTTGTGCCGGGAATGAGAGCGAGCAGGTATTTTCCGTTGCGGATGATCGTGTAGTCATGCATCGTCTTCAGTTCCGTCTTCAAGGCCGGTGTCGCGGGCGGCCTGTAGGTCTGACACCCGTGCGTGTCGATTTCTGTTTGGTTTCCGGCCATCTGTTCGCCGGTCGCTATGGAGTCTGGTCGTAAGGCCCTTGGTCGCGCGTCGGAGGAAACCCCTATGTTGCCTGTCGAGATAGGTCTTACTCAGGCCTGAAACCGGCTTATCCGGACTTAGCTGTCCCGGCGCGGGAGCCGGCGCCTCAACCACGTCATTGATATGGCTCCGGTCACCCAGATCCGCTACCGCCACAGCGCCGACCGCGCCTACTACGACCGCAAGCTATCCAGGGGCAAGACTCCGAAGAGGCCCTAGGCCCCGCCTCAGGAGCATGCTGGTGTTAAGAGCAGCGGGAGATCTCCGCGGAGGGGGATTCCCTTGGCAGGCTCCCGGTGTGAGACCGGATTCAGGAGGCCCGGCGAACCGCACTATACGGGGATGATTTCGACGTGGACGTCCGCGGTCAAGGTCAGTGCCCGCAAGTCACCGGGGTCGGAGGTGAGGATGTCATCGCCGTCACCAGCCAGGCACACGATCGCAGCGTCGATCGCATCGGCCAGGCCACTGCGGGCCAGCAGCATGCCCGCCCGCCGCCCGAGGCCATCGTCCAGCGCAGCGACGTCGACCCCGGCCAGCAATCGGGCGACCGGCACCTGATGCCCGGCGCCCCCGCGCCACACCTGGGCGACCACGCCGCCGTGGCTCACCGGCACCCGGCCCGCCAGTCGTTCCCGCTTGATCAGGGCCACCACATCCCGGTCGCCGCGCTCGACTGCCATGAACGCCCCGGCATCCAGCACGAGCACCTCAGGCCGCCCCGCGCTCCCCCGGCCCACCCTTTCGGGCCGGACCCGGGTCACCCCGCACCACCACCGCCCGGCCACGAGCACGGCGAGCGGCCTCGCTCATCTCCGCCTGGGTGATCTCGCCGTGCTCGGCCTCGAACCCGGCCACGAACTCATCCAGCGCGCGCAACCGCTGGTCATGCGCCACCTTCAGGCGGAGCGCCTCATTCACCCACGCACTGACGCTGTCAACCCGCCCCTGCGCGACCGCCTCCTGGGCCACCGCCATCAGGTCCGCGTCCACCGACGCCGACAACCGCTCCTTCGCGCTCATACCAATATGCTACAACTATCCCACTATCGTGGTCACCAGCCGCACGCCCACTGGCCGCAGCGGCGTGGCGCCAGGTCAGGCTGTCAGCCTGCCGGTGAATTCGCTGAGCACCCGGTTAAACGCATTGCTCTCCTCCCAGAACGGACAGTGGCTCGACTCGGCGAAAGTGACCAGCCGGGCACCGGGTATCAGCTGTGCGATGTACTCCCCTGCCCGGGGGCTGGTGAGCTTGTCATCCTCGCCGAACGCCACCAGCGCCGGGACCGCGAGCTGGGGCAGCAGCTCCCGGTAGTCACGCAGCGTCTGGTCCGTGAGGATGGTGCTGGCGATCACCGGCGGGACTTGCAGGATCTCGGCCGTCATCCAGGCGATCGTGTCGTTATCCGGCTTGTGCAGCATCAGCTGAACGAACTCGCCCACCGCTGCCCGCTGGTCGGTCTGCACCTGCTCGTTCAGCTCCCGAAGCGCGTCCAGGGTGAAGACGCCGAACTCGTAACCGTCCCACGCGAAGTCCGACGGTGGCTGGTCGACGACGACAAGGCCGGCGACACTGCCAGGCCCGAACAGGCGGATGAACTCATAGGCCACCATCGCGCCCATCGACCAGCCGACCAGAACCGGCCGCTGGACGCCGAGCTGAACCAGGAGGGCCTGCAGGTCCCTGGCATAGCTGGGCACCGTGTGGCCGTGTAGGGCCTTTTCCGATCGGCCGTGGCCACGCAGGTCTGGGACGACCACCCGATGGCCCGCAGGCAACCCGCGGAGCTGCCGCTCGAAGAAGCGGCCGCTCATGCTCCAGCCGTGGACGAAGACGATGGGTGGGCCCACCCCGGCGGCTTCCACCGACAGCTCGACTCCGTTCACCGGTATCCGGTCTGCCACTGGAGACTCTCCCTTCGTGACCGACGAAAGGCTGCTGCGAGCTTACGGCCGGAGCAACGCGAAACGGCAACCGCCGGCCTGGATGCCCTGAGCGGAAGGTGATCTTGTGCTCCAGGGTGCTTTGCCGCCATCCTGTCAGTGCAGGCCGGTACGGCTCACCGCCGTGCCCGGCAAGACGCAGGAGGCTGAACGATGTTCGGAACCATCGTTGTCGGGGTTGACGCTTCCGGGCACGCCGACCACGCGGTGCAGACCGTAGCCAAGATCGCCGCGGAAACAAGGGACAAGGTGGTGGTCTTCCACGGGATCGTGATCCACCCGGGACGGGGGGCCGTTAACCCGTCCGAAGAGCCGGAAGAGGCCCAGCACCTGGTCGACCGCTACGTGGCGCAGCTCACCTCTGCGGGCGTCTCCGCCACCGGCGAGGTGCACCGGGAAATGGACATCGGTGTAGGCGGCGGGGTCATCGACGCCGCCCTGAGCCACGAGGCCGGTCTGATCGTCGTCGGCACCCGGGGCCGTTCCGCCGTCGCCTCCGCGCTGCTCGGTAGCGTGGCGCACGAGGTCGTGCACAAGTCCACGCTCCCGGTGCTGGTCGTGCCGGAGAAGACAGCCTAGTCGTGCCCGGGAACCGGCGTAGCGCGAGTTTCACGCCATTTCGGCGTAGCGGCGGACCTCCCACTCCGACACCTGCTGGCGGTATTTCTCGGCCTCGAACCTCTTCATGAGAACGTAGTGGGCGACGAAGTCTTCGCCGAGCGTGTCCCGGGCCACCGTGCTGTGCTCCAGCAGCCCGGTGGCCTGCTCCAGTGACAGCGGGACCGACTCCAGCTCGCCGGTGGCATAGGCGTCGCCCTCGTAGGCCGGGGCCGGCTCGATCTTGCGCTCAAGCCCGTGCAGGCCTCCGGCGAGGCAAGCGGCGACCACGATGTAGGGGTTGGTGTCGGCGCCGGGCAGCCGGTGCTCCAGCCGCGCGTCGTCAGGCTGGTCCGCGGTGGCCCGGATCCCGGTGGACCGGTTCTCGTAGCTCCAGCTGACGCTCGTGCCCGCCCACGAATACGGGGTGAACCGCTTGTAGGAGTTGGGGGTCGGCGCGAACAGCGCGGTGAACTCGCGCATGGTGGCGAGCAGGCCGCCGGCGTACTGCCGTCCGGTCTCCGACAGCCCGTGGCCAAGCTCGTGATCGAAGAACGAGTTGGCGCCGGTGTCCCTGCGCCACAGAGACTGGTGGATGTGGCAGGACGACCCTGCCCAGTCCCGGCGGGGCTTGGCCATGAAGGACGCCATCAGCCCGTGCTGGGCCGCGATCTCCTTGATGGCGTGCTTGTAGAGGAACGCATCGTCGGCCGCTTTCAGCGCGTCTTCGTAGCGGATGTTGAGCTCGAACTGTCCGGGCCCGGTCTCGGGATTGCTGGCCTCCACCCGGATCCCGGCGACGGCCAGCTGGCGGCGAATGTCGCCGATCAGTTCCTCGTCGAGGCTGCCACCGTAGACACCGTAGGTGTAAGGCCGTGCCCGGACCGGCTGCGGCCGCCAGCCCGCCTGCGCCAGCGCCGCAAGGTCGCCGTGGAAGACGTAGAACTCGTACTCGATGCCGATCTTCGGCTCGAAGCCGTGACCGCGCGCCCGCTCGACCAGCCGCCGCAGCGCGATCCGCGGGTCCAGCGGGACCTCCGCGCCGCCGGGGAGGTGGAAGTCGCCGAGCACGCCGACCGTCGCATCGTGCCAGGGCAGGAGGCGGGCCGTGGCGAGATCCGGCGCCGCGAATATGTCCGGGAAGCCCTGCTCCTTGCGCGGGAAGTACAGCGGGTAGGCCTCCCCGCCCGGCGGCTCGACGAGTTCCTGGCCCTCGTCGGTGTCCTCGGAGTGGGTGATGACCAGCACTACGTCGCTGAAAGGGATTCCGCGCCCGAGCTTGGCCAGGAAGTCAGCCACCGGCAGGCGCTTGCCACGCCAAATACCGTGCGTGTCACTGGCACCGGCGATCACGGTGCGGATGCCCTCGGCCTCGCACCAATCGGCGAACCCGTCGCGGCTGGCCGGGATCATGGCGCCGCCTACCAGGCGTTCCGGCAAAGCACACCACCCTTCTGGGGCCAGCCCGCAGGTTATCCCGCACTGCCCGAGTGTGCGCGGGCGGCGC